>ENA-OOXP01000004-OOXP01000004.1-human-gut-metagenome-genome-assembly--contig:-NODE-4-length-192266-cov-8.835259_pt1 | contig 192266 bp, 314 predicted proteins | sample MGYA00241591_ERZ501351 | MGnify/ENA primary metagenome ERZ501351 (study PRJEB25962, sample SAMEA1968361) | human gut metagenome | biome: human gut; feature: human-associated habitat; material: faeces...
GGGAATGTCCTCATTGTAGAATCGCTCCTGACCCAGACCCTGATGACTGGTTCAATGACGATGATGAAAAAGCGCTTTGTAAAGAAGCAGGTAATAAACTAATTGAGGGAATGTTAAGACCTTACGAAAGGGTATTAATTCCGGATTGGTGTCCATTAAAAACTAATAAACAAAAATGAATAGAATTAAGACAAAAGCCTATCTTGAGGTAACTTTAGAGCAGGCACGCGAATGGTATGAAAGCGGTAATGAAGACTTGAAGAAATTAGCTCTTACTGCATTTAGTGAGGAAATGCTAATTCCTTCCTTTAAAGAGATAGTAGAGTCTGAAGAAGATTATGGTTTTTGGAATACATTAGTATGTCCTCCAAGCATGACAGAACAACTCAGTTCTCTAGCTAGTTTACAAATAGTTGCTAACTATCTAAATAAAGGATGGATCAAAACAGAAGGTAATACTGGCTATTTTCTTGGAAAAGGTTCTTCTCTGTCTGGAAAGACGGAAACTGATATAAAAGGAGTGTACGTCGCCATGCATCAAGATGTAAAGTATCCAGGTGTTGTTTATTTCAGAACTGTAGCTGATGCACAGAAAGCAGTAAAGATTCTTGGTAAAAAGTTATTGCCATTACTTAAATAATTTGATGGTGTTATTAGTTCAGTTGGCAGAACGCTACATTGTGGCTGTAGAGGTCAGCGGTTCGAGTCCGCTATAACACCCTAATCATGTTTTATTAAATATTATAACGAATGAAAAAGACAATTGAAATTGAATGTCCAGATGGTTATAAACCCATCTATAATGCCGAAACTGGCAATGTTGAAATCGTTCCAGAAAACATTATGGGACGGATAAGAACCTATGAGGATGCTGTAAACTATCTAGGGTGTGTTACTAGAGATACTATTTACTATAATAGATCTGTAAATTCTCTAGCTAAGTTGCAGACAGTCTTGGATGCGCTAAATGAAGGTCACAAGTTCAATCTGTTAACTGGTACTATATGGTATCCCTGGGTTCGCTTCTTTAGAATGAAATCAGTTCCGAAGGATGCAGAGGTCATTGGTCACTTCCGTTATCAGGGCGAGAAATTCGCGTTGGTGGGCGGCTACGCGGATCTTGGCGGCGGTGCGGGTCTCGGCTATTTCTTTTCTCACCTTGGCGTCGGCGATGCCGATTCCGGTGTCGGGATGCTAGCGTGCAAATCTGAAGAAATTGCAAAATATGTGTCAACTCAGTTTGGAAAGCTAGTGTTTGATGCTTGTTTTGCAAGACATTTTGAAGGTAGAGAATTTGAATGGCTTGACTAATGAAAAAGTTCCTTGTATTTATGCTTGCTATGCTCTGGATGAGCGTAGCAGCTTTTTCTCAGATAACTATATCACAAGAAGACTATGATAAGTTGCCAAGCGATACTAGAACTCAAATTGAGAAGATAACAACAGAGAAAGCTATAAAGGGTGAAATCAAAGAAGTATCTGAATATGCAAGTCTCGGAAAAGAGATTGGAGTTGCAGTAAATGAGACACTAAAGGCAGTTGAAGATTCGGCTATAAGAATATCTGAATCTAATCTAGGACAAACAGCGATAACTATTGTAGTATGGAAATTACTATATAAGGAGATAGCTGGAGTCGTAATAGGTATACTACTGTTAGGAATATCTCTATTTTTACTAATAACTGGAAGAGGAAAACTATCTAAAGACGATGAAGATGCTGGCGGATGGATAAGTGTAGTCGGTGGCGCAGTATTCTTTATTTCTTCTATGATTTGTGTATTTGGCTGAGGAGCAGTCCAGGCTATAGGCTGGTGTATTCTAGCTATATTCTGTGTATTATTGCTTCTTGGATGTATATTAGACTAACTAATTGGTTAGCCCTCTGGAAGGGTGGCAGAGTCAGGTTTAATGTAATCGTAAAGATGAAAATCTAATACAAATTTTGTAAAAATGAACGCTTGGGAAAGTTAGTATAAATCTCATCAAGGAAATTTAGGACTAGGAAGAGCTATAGCATACTATACTGCTCATTGCATTCCGGTCCTAATTCCCTTGAATGATACATAGAAATATGACATTGTAGTAGATAAAGAGGGTTTGAAGAGAGTATCAGTTAAAACTACTCAACATTAGGTAAAGAGTGGAAATTATGAAGTCTTGTTGAAGAATTGCGGAGGTTCATCTGGAGATTCTAAGATTAGACATTTTGATAATTCTACTTGTGATGTAGTATTTGTAGTAGTTATAACTGGGGACATGTATGAGATTCCCTCAAGTGAAATAAATGTTAAAGGAGCCTTGACATTAACCAGTGATTGGGATAAATATAAGGTTTCATTATAATGGAGGTATAAGCCTAATTGCTAAGGCAGCAGTCTTGAAAACTGCCAGTAATCGTGTAACAGCGATGTGTGGGTTGGAGTCCCACTGCCTCCTCAATCTATAGGATTAGTGTTAATGGTTAGCACGTCAGTCTCCAAAACTGAAAGTAAGAGTTCGACCCTTTTATCCTATGCAAATATCAATAACTAAAAACTTATGAAGAGAATTAGATTAATTTGTATGATGGCTGTTGTAGCAATAGTTACGGCAGTCTGTTGTTCGTTTACTTCTAGGGAAGACCGAAATCATTTTTCGGTTGAAAAGGTATATACCGACCCTAATAGTCACATGAATGTCTATAGAGTTTCCGTTCCTGGGAGAGTGTATTACGTACTTCATAATACGACTCAAGGAGGGTTATGTAAATTACTATGAGCGAAACTTATTATCTCTTAGCAGCCATTTCGTATGGCATTTTTATTGTTCAGTTCATACTCTCTTGGTTTGGTGGCGACACTGACTTAGATGTAGATTTAGATGGAGAATTGGACATGGATGTGAGTGATATTGTCTCTTTTAAAGGACTAGTACATTTTGTAATGGGAGCAAGTGGATGGCTTTGTATTAAGCATTCCGTTTCTCATTCTATAGAATGGTACGATTATTTAATCGCACTAATATGCGGTATTCTTTTTGTGGTTATACTTTACTACTTATATAAACTTTGTTTAAAACTCCAACATCAAGTTATTCCTGAAAAGGGTGAAGCCTTAATCGGGAGAATTGGAACAATCACTATTCCTAATGATATTTCTGGTGGTAGTTCTGTTATCTTAGTTGAGATAAATGGAATGCTTCAAGAATTGTCAGCTTATGCTGAAGAAGAGCATAAGACGTATAAAAACGGGGACAAAGTGAGAATTTCAAAATTTGAGAATGGAAAGTATTATTTTAACTAAAAAGAATTTTTAAAGATGACAACAGAAACTCTTATTGTAGCGGGTGTTATTGTACTCTTAGTAGTTGTAACTTTTATCGGACTTTTGTCTCGGTATCGTAAGTGTGCTAGTGATGAAATCCTGGTAGTATTTGGTAAGGCAGGAAAGAAGAAGGTAGTTAACGAGAAGACTGGTAAAACGGAGGAAGTTATACTGCCGTCTAAAATCATCCACGGCGGAGGTACATTCGTAATGCCTGTCATTCAAGACTGGGCTAAAATGTCCTTGAAACCTATTCAGATTCAGGTAATGGTAGAGGGAGTATCCAGCCAAATGATTAAGGTTAGGATTCCTGTGACATTAACTACTGGTATAGGAACCGATCAAGTACTAATGCAAAACGCTGCAAGCAGATTCTTAACAGCTAAAACTTCTGAAATCTCAGACCAAATCAAGGATATTCTCATTGGTGAAGTGAGAAGCTTGATGGCAACAATGACGATTGAGGAAATAAATGCTGATAGAATCAAATTTATCGGCAAGGCAAAAGAGAATATTGAAACTGAGTTGAACAAGGTAGGTTTCAGTATTATCAATATTAACAACGCTGATATCTCGGATGATGCAAACTATATCAAGAATCTTGGTCAGAAAGCTGCAACTAAAGCTCTTGCTCAGGCACAGGCTGACATTGCAGAAGAGAAGAAGAAAGGAGATATTCAGATTGCAGAAACCAACAAACAGCGTGAGATTGCCGTAGCCGATGCTGAAAAGGAAAGAGAAACTACAGTTGCTCAAACTAAGCAAGAACAGGAAGTAAAGGTTGCTGAGATTAATCAGGAGAAAGCTATTCGCTTGGCAGAAGCAGAAAAGAACAAACAAGCTGGTATCGCTGAACAGAAGGCGGAACAAGAAGCTAGTATTGCTCGTGCAAACACTCAAGCAGAATCAGCTAAAGCTGAAGCTGAATCTCAGAGAATAGCTAATGTAGCGAAATCCGCTTCAGAGGCTGCTTCTAAGAAAGCTGCTGCTGACGCAGAAGCAGAAGCTAATGTAGCTAAAGCTAAGGCAGAAGCAGATTCTAAGAAAGCTGAAGCTGAAGCTCTGAAGCAAACTCGTATTGCTCAAGCTAAGCAAAAGCAGGAAGCAGACACTCAGAAAGCAATTAATGAGCAAGAAGCTGCTACTGCAGAGTATGAGTCTCAGAAGAGAATTAAGGCTGCAGAAGCTGACAAGCAAGCTGGAGTAGCTGAGCAGAAAGCAACTATTGAAGTATCAAAGGCAAAAGGAGAAGCTGCACAGGCACAAGCTGAAGCAGAAAAGGTAGCTGGTACTTCTAAAGTAGAAGCAAGAATGGCTGTAGCTAAAACAGAACAAGAACGTCAGATTGAGGTTAACGAAGCTGCTGCTAAGGCAGAGGAAGCAAAACTTCAAGCTGAAATGATTGTTCCTGCTCAGAAACAAAAAGAGAGAGTAACTATTGAAGCAGAAGCAATTAAAGCCAGAGCGGTATTGGAAGCAGAAGCAGAAGCTGCAAAGATTTTGAAAGAAGCAGAAGCGAAAGCTGACGCTACTAAACTGCAGTTGGAAGCAGAGGCAGAAGGTACTCGCAAGAAATTGCTTGCTGAAGCCGAAGGTAAGAGAGCATCATTGATGGCAGAAGCTGATAAGGTTCAAGCTATCGAAATGGCTCCAGCCTTGGCAGTTGAGAAGATGATTGAATCTGGCTTGACTCCACAAATGGTGGTTCAGTACAAGACTGTTGACCAATTGGCTGGTATTGCTCAGGCATCTGCTCAGATGTTTGAACACATTCACCTTGGACAGGTTACTGTTTATGGTAATGAGAATACCGCTGGTAATTTCATGGCTAAGACTGCTGAGAACTTGAATCCTGCTCTTGACTTGTTACGTTCTATTCCTTTCGCTGACACAGTAAAGGAAATGTTCGGCAAGAAGCAAGCAGAAGCTACTGAGTTTGAAGAAGTGAAATAATCACAGCGAAGGGGCTTTACAAAGAATTAGTAAAGTATAACAAAAGCCCCTTCGCAATCTGGAGGTATGGGTGAGTGGTCTAAACCAGAGTCCTGCTAAGACTCCGGGCCTCAAAAGGGTCCCGCTGGTTCGAATCCAGCTGCCTCCGCATTAACTTAAATAATTATTAGATATGAGTGAGTGGAAATACATAGATTCAATCGTAGAGCTATCCGATTTTGAAAGTGCGCACTGTGATACAAGGGATTTTTGCATGGTCGTTCATGACGCCATAGACGAACCCTGGGAAGTATTAACCAATTTCCTGAAAAAGAATCAAGCTGTAGTGGAGCAATGTTCGTTTAATAAGGACGAAGTTATTCCTCTACTAAAGAGTTTAGAGACTGCATCTGGTGGTGAGGGAGACTGGAGGCATTTGGTATTGGATTCTATTGACCATTGGTGGATAAAGTATATCCGTTTCCAGAGACTTAGTAATGGACAATACTTTTGTTTTACTGATTCTGCTGATACTATTATTCCGCTTTATAAGGATAAACTTAAGGCAGAGTTCGTGAATCAGGATGAAAATCATAAAGTTCATGGAAGATAAAATTGAAATATTTAGAAGCCTTCATAAAGAATTTCTCAGTATGCTTCTAGATGATACTTGGCTATGTGAGGAGCCTATTGAACTAGCAGAAGTAGAAGCGTGTTGGCAGTGGGCTATAGAAGTAGGAGAAGAAGTTGTTCCGTTAGAAGACTTTGAAAAAGAATTTAAGTTTTCTTTACAGGATTTAACTAACTGGTGGAACAAAAAAATACTAGAATTGGAATAACTGATAGTTGAAAGTGCACTTAGTAGACTATCGACTGCATAGACCCCTTATGCAGTATATAGAGTGGATGGCTGAGGGATAAATCCAGCAAAACGTTATTAGTAGTGCGCAATGCTAATAACCTTAAGTCCGTTGAAGTCGCCTTAGTACGTGCGTAACATACTCGGAAATGCATAACTTGCTTTGGGACTCTTTTCCATAGATGAAGGTTTTATCCGTTTACTTCATCTATGCCTTTACATTATAAACGGATATGGGACGATAGCTCAGTAGGTAGAGCGCTGGACTGAAAATCCAGGACGTTAGCGGCAGTTCGATCCTGCCTCGTCCCACTTGCATTGTGTGTTTTTCATGGTAAATAGACTTAGTGGTTCGTGAGAATAGCTAAGCCAAAATTGGGCTATGGTGTAATGGTTAGCACTACAGATTTTGATTCTGTCAGTCTAGGTTCGAGTCCTAGTAGCCCAACAAAATTAACAAATATGGAAGAGATAGAAAAGATTAATATCATTAACAAGAGGCTTAGGCAAAAAGAAGCCAGAGCAGACTGGAAATGGGTGAATGATGGCAAACAATTTGGTTGGGCACGTGGTCGTTCTAAGAACCGTAAATCTAAGAGAGGATATGAGGTAGGAACTAAGGAAAGTAGGAAGCTTGAGAGGAAATGGTTTAAAAATATACACCACAAGATATTATTTCATATTCCATTAACCGAAGAAGAGTCTAACAGTCTTGAATTTCATTACAAATGGAGAGAACAAACTCATATGATTCAAGCGTTAATTAACGATATACGTTCTAAATTATGAAGCCAGAAGATTATAGAAAGGTTGTCAAGTTTTGTGACAAAGGTAAATGTAAAGTCCGGGAAAATTCATTCGGAGTTTGTTGGTGTGTTAGGTGTGGTAAGCTACACTCTGATGCAGCAGAAAAGTTAAAACCAGAAGAACAAATAATAGTAAGAAATGAGAGTAATAATTAATAGTTGTTTAGTTACAGAATTGTTTGCCAATTTTCAAACTTCTATAGATAGAAAAAGTATCATAGGAGAAACCCATTCTGTAGAAGAAATGGAAAAGTTGATGCTAGAATTTGCTAAGTTTAATATAAAACCAAGCGATGTTCTAGGGAAGACGGTAATATTTGAATGCAAATCAATAAGTGCATACGAATAATATTTAGGACCTATAGCTCAGTCCGGTCAGAGCAGCTGACTCATAATCAGAAGGTCGGGGGTTCAAAGCCCTCTAGGTCCACACTTGAGCCTACCTAATTGGAATAAAGGTCTAGACGCGTTGGCTAGATTTGGGTTCAAGTCCCAATAGGTTCACATAATCAGATACGGAGAAAGTAGTACAACCGAAAAGACATATCAAGTAATATAGGTTGCCACGAGTATAGTCGGCTTATATTGCGCTCCATGGAACGGATATGAGGTCTGATTTCAAATAATTAAAAAATAAAACTTATGAATTATCAGTATTTTGGATTGTTCTTAGATGAACCAACTAGAAACAAACTTATGCAAGTTATCATTGGAAATCCCATCATTTGCAATCTGGTGTTCCAAAGAGGAAGTACTATTTACTTAGATCATTGCACTCTTCTCCATAAAAATCAACATGAAGAAAAGATGGCTAATGACCTACAATATCGTATAGATGGTAATTTTCGATTAATTGTAAACAAAATAGGGATTTCTGAGAAAGCAATAGCTTTTGGAGTAGAATTGGGAGACCAATATCTGCCTTGTGCAAATGCTAAACCTCATATCACTATTTGTACAATCAACAAGGGTAAACCAGTAGATAGCAATGGTATTGCAACTTGGATTCCAATTCCAGAATTTAGTATTTATTGCCATCTTAAAGTAGTATAATATGTGGGGAAGAAAGAGTCCTATAGAAGAATATCTGGACAAGTATCCAGATAGCTCTCTAAGAGAGTATAATGAATATGTTAAGGAAGAAGAACGGAAGAGACACCAAGAGAAGGTAGACAGCGACAATAGACATAAAGCACTACTTAAAAGCTATATAGGAAAGTGTTTCAAGATAGACTTCAATGGTATGTCAACAATGTTTTTCAGACTTACATCCGACCCAACAGATCCACGAAGTAGTAGAATCGAAGAGGATGCCTATTCAGTTTATATTGATTCATCTAAGGTACATATGGAATTAGAAAAGAAGAGGTATATTAATATAACGTGGCTTCCTGGTCAAGAAGAGTGGTATGGAAACTCTCACAAAGTTTTTCAAATATCTGAGGAAGACTTTAATAAGGTAGTAGAGAAATATAACGAAATGGTTAAGGTTGCTAAAGAAATAAAAGCAACCTAACAGTTGGGGTAGTGGCGGAATTTATAGTATTTAATATGGCAAAGGCAAGAATCGACATTTTAGAAAGAGAATAGGAAATCCGACAATGGATTTCAGAAAATGAGTCTAATGCTGAAATAGCTAGAAGACTAAATTGCAAGGTTGATACTTTAAAATCCTATTATATTAAGATGGGAATAGAGTATAAGGGGAATCAAGGTTCTAAGGGAAAAAGACTAGACCCAAAGAGGAAAGATGCTTTAGACCTGATAGAAAATCCTAATGTTTCTAATTCTAGAAAGAGGATAAGATTAATAGAGGATGGATATAAAGAAGATAAGTGTGAGCGTTGTGGATTATCAGAGTGGATGGGAATGAAAATTCCTTTAGAATTACATCACAAGGATAATAACCATTATAATAATAAGTTGGATAATCTAATGATAGTTTGCTCTAACTGTCATATGCAACTTCACAATTATAATAACAATTAACTAGAGCAAGGGGTAGTGCTGGAATTGGTAGACAGGCATGGTTTAGGCCCATGTGCCGCAAGGCGTGAGGGTTCGAGTCCCTCCTACCCTAGGAACTAAAGTAGTAAACCTCCACGTGGTTAGTTCTGGGTAACGCAAATTACTACAAATATTAATAAACTAATAAAATTATGAGTTATATTTATTGTATTACAAATTTAATTAATAACAAACGCTATGTAGGAAAGACTACATAGTCCATTTAGGAGCGGTTTCAAGAGCACTGTAAAGATTCTCAGAAAGAAAGATGTGAGAGGCGTCCTTTATACGATGCTATGAATAAGTATGGTATTGAAAACTTTATAATAGAGGAATTAGAACAAGTTAAAGATGAGAATCTTCTATCTGAAAGAGAAATCTATTGGATAAAAGAGCTAGGAACTTATGGTTCTAAAGGTTATAATGCTTCTAAAGGAGGAGATGGTACTATTCTCTATGATTATAAAGAAATTATTCAGTTAGCTAATTTAGGATATACTAGTGACCAGATTGAACGCAAGATAGGATGCTGTAAAAGCACTATATATAAAGTATTAAAGTCGCATAATTGTAAGTTGCGCAAATCTAACTGTAAATTGATAGCACAATATGATTTGGCTGGAAACTATATACAGACGTTTTTCTCTGCCCAGGACGCTATAAGACATTTATAGGATATTGGAGTATGTAAGGCTACTAATTCCGAGCAAGCTAGTAGTAAAATAACTCAATGCTGTAAGCACAAGAGTGTTACCGCATATAAATATAAGTGGGAATATTTACCAGAACCCAGTTAATATGTAAGATTTTTTATTCAATTATAGATTATGAAAGAGTTAAGTGAAATTATTCAGGAAATGGTAGACAATGGCAATTCCATGGGTCAAATGGACCTAAAAACTGCCATAGTGTTTGTTACAGAGGCTTACGAATCCGGCATAGAAAAGGCTCGTTCTCTCATAACTAATGAACATAACGAGGAGGATTACTAATGACCGTAGAAGAATTAGAAGGTAAGCTGACTAGTATCTACCATGAATTTGCTGAAACAATCTCTGAAAATGAGACTGATGAGCAAATAGTTGCCCGTTCTAAAGAGTGGTTTGTAAAAAGACTCTCAGAGGAAACTGATAACAAAGAAGCTATAGAATCTATAGCTAATCAATTAGTAGGATGTCTCAAACAGGCATCTGTTTTAAGTAACTTAGAAAAAGAAAAAATGAACAAAGTTTGGATGTGTTCTGGGTCTACATATACCCAGGTAAGCTCAGGCTATAGCGTTGAGCAGTCTCTCCCAGTTGGAATCTACAGTATTTGTCTGACAATGACAGGTTATCACCTAGACAGATATGCGGATAAGTTTGTATTCCCGTACAAAATGTATGGTTTGCAGAACGAGTTTATTGACCATGTAATTAAGACGTATCACGCTACAGAAGGCAATCTCGGAATTATGCTTACTGGTACAAAGGGCACTGGAAAGACTGTTACCGCTAAGGAACTAGCTAACAAGCTAAATCTGCCCATCATTATCGTAAAGGATATGGGAGACCATAATCAATCTATGATTGAGTTCCTTTCTGGTATTGAAGGAGATTGCATTCTGTTCTTGGATGAATTTGAAAAGAATTTCAGTGAATCGGATTCTACTATCTTGCAAATCATGGACGGTGTTTACAACTCTAAGTATCGCAAGGTTTTCCTGCTTACTACTAATGCTATGACCATCAATGAGAATATGGTAGGACGTCCGTCTAGAATCCGTTATGTCAAGGAATTTGGCAACTTGGATTTGAAGGTTGTGAACGAATATCTAGACGACGCACTTCAAGTGCCGGAAGCTCGTCAAGATTTGCTTGATTTCATTGATTCTTTGACTATATCTACTATTGATATTCTCAAAACTATAGTTAATGAGGTCAATATTCACGGTATAGAAGGATTGAGAAGAGCTAAGAGCTTCTTCAATGTAGTAACTAATGAGTATGACTATTCCTGCGTCAGAGGTTATGCATATGCTTATGAGATTTCTGCCGATAAGAGTAAATTCTCTATTGAGGAGTTCTATAAGGCTGTTGAGAGATTCAACAATCCGATACCGAAGCCTATTGTAGACGATGAGGATAACTGCACTGTTGAGGAAAGAAAAGCTCTTAACGAGTATTATGAATATCGTCGCCACAATTTCCACAGTCTGTCATATTACTATGTATCTTCGGATATTAAGTTCGCAAATCTGTCAGTTGGAGACGACTTCTATGATGAGGAAATCATTGCGATTGACAAAAAGTTGGGAATCGTAGTTACTAAGGAAAATAATGAGGTTAACTACTACTGGGTTAAAGATCCAAATAGTAAACCGTCTCTGTATCGTAGAGGTACTTACAACTCTTTGGTACTATAAAACTTGGGGAGCTAGTCTCCCCTTTATGTCTAGATGCCCGAGCGGTCTAAGGGAACGGTCTGCAAAACCGTGTTTCGTGGGTTCGAATCCCACTCTAGATTCTACACTAATCTTATTGCTTATGGATAGAGAATTGAGAAGAGAACTTTCTAAAAGAAAGTGGATTTCGAGAGCTAAAAAGGTTTATAACGCTTGCGGTAAATTTTATGTACCTGTTGCCGGGATTAAAGCCAATGTAAGGTATAATGTTCCTATAATAAGGAATAAGGCGTTGAAGGTCTGTGAGTCAATTACGGATTTCCTTGATAGTTCTAAATACGCAAAGATGCTTAAGAATTGCACTTCTCCTTATAGAAGCAGAATGATGCAATATGAATACAAGAAAGAGAATAGAAAGGATAGATATAAAGCAAAAAGAGATATTCAAGAAGGTATTCAAGAATATGAATCTAGGGACAATCTTTCGTGTTCATCCTGCATTTTCTATGATAAAGGCTTTTGCGAAAAGGGATTATTAATGACTGAAAACTGCCCAGAATATTGGGATTAAAGTATGGACAAGTATATTAATGGAAGTTTAGTAAAGAGAGTTTTAGTTTTTAAAACTAGAAAGCATCCTGATTGGGTACATTATGTGGACGATTACCGATTCTTGTTTTGGAAAATACATCGAGATTATTGGTATTATTGGGACCCATGTTTTGGAACTTATACGGAAGAAAAAATGATTTCATCTTTAGAGAAGAGATATGCCTTCTACAAGGATGGAATAGTATATCAGAAACCTCATATCATTTTAGAGTTCTCTAAAAGACATGATGAATCTATCTATTTTGATAGTGACGAAGAAATGGAGGGATGGTTTGAGTCCTTCATGGAAGAATTTGGAAAACCGTTTATTTACATAGACTAATACCTTTATCCCAGTTTAGAGCTTAGCTCAAATAGTGAATAATAGTAGCTATTGGTTAAAACGAGGTGGAGTGCCAGACGAAAGACTGGAATTAACATAGTTTAACTTTGAATCTCCGACTATGCGGAGTATTATTATGGCAGAATTGATTTTCTTAGCTAATGGAAAATGCGACTTGAAGTTCCACGCTCATCCCAAGAATTTCAAAAGGGTTGAGAAGTTCAACTACAAAAAGAACTTTTTCAAGGTTTACGTTGACCGAAACGACAGCGTTTACGAGATAACTCGCTGCGAGGTGGTTACATGGAAAACTATAGAGAAAGGCAAGAAGAAATTTAATGTTCCTGACGAGGTGAAAGAAACTCGTGATGCTCACTTGTTTGACAAAATCAAGGGGAATCCGTTCAAAATCGCTATTACTAAGGTAGCTGGCGAGATTGATATGCAGGAGCTGTTATCTGAGTAATTCGTTTAGGAGAGTATCGTAAAACTCTCCATTATGCAGGTGTGGTGTTAATGGATTGAGCACGCCAGACTTCCAATCTGGAGGGGAGAGTTCGAGTCTCTCTACCTGCACATTTGTGGGTATAGCACAATGGTTAGTGCATCGGCTTGCCATGCCGAGGATGTGAGTTCGATTCTCATTATCCACTCTTTTCCGATTTAGCTCAGTATGGTAGAGCGCCCATACCAATAAAGCATTAGTGGGAGGTCAGAGGTTCAAATCCTTTAATCGGAACGACGAAACAAGGCTCCACAGCAGTTACAAGTTGTAACTGGTCTTATCTCCGAATAGCTAGTCTTACGGGGTGGAGAAGTAGTCACCTCGGTGTACCAGAGTGGTTTAATGGCTCAGACTGCAAATCTGCTGATTCGTCAGTTCGAATCTGACCACCGAGTCTCGACGTGCAAGTCTTTTAACTACAAATAGTTAACGTGTCTGGTTACGTTATCACCCAGTCGTCACCTACGGTTAGAAGGCGTCCCTTATCGTGAAAGGCATCCCTGAGTAGCGGATGTAAATTAGCTACTAATATCGTGGAGTAGAGAAGTTGGTCATCTCGCTAGGCTCATAACCTAGAAATCGTCATAAACGGTTCGAATCCTACCTCCGCAACTAAACTCCTTTTGTGGCTCTGTTATTAGATTAATTATTAACAATTTTAAACTTTAATGTTATGAAGAAAGTAATTAATGTTGTAAAGAAAGCTGCTAAATGGTATTTTGAACAGAGTTCTAAGAACTACACTTGGTTAGTGTCTGGAACAATACCTCCTCCATACAGAGGACAAGAGTAAAAATATCATTAAAAGGTAAGTACCAATGGGGTACTTACAGATGTCTGGGAGGAAATAATATGTATGGTTAGCCAAGTGGCCGACGGCAGCGGGCTGTTAACCCGCCGTGAGAAATCCCATCGCAGGTTCGAATCCTGCACCATACGCCTTTTTGCTGAACCCTCCTTAGTTTTTAACTAAGCAATAGTAATCCAGCAAACTCTAGACCGATGTGAGGAAGAGAGTCGTCTAGACGGTAGCTAGCACTGTAGTACGCAATGGTGGAATAGAAACGGCTAGCATCCACCAATTTTTAATTAATTAGATATGATAGTACAACCTATTGGAAAGTTTAAACTTACTTATGCAAATGGTATAAGTCAAGTTAAGCTGTTAATAACTCAGGAAGACTACAAGTCTATTGTCAAACCTATATTAGATAATATAGCTGAGTTAGAGGCACAGCGAAGTGGGATTAATAAAAAGAGTAAAAGGTATAAGGAAATTTCGGAAAAGCTTAGAGAACTGAAAAAACCTATATCGGAACTTGGAGAGTTTTTTACAAGCACGTCTCCTCTTGGATTAGCACTATGGAGTAGTCGCTTCCCAAACTTGATACTTCCGCCTCAACAAGGCGGTGGACATTTTGTTAGATTTGAAAAACTAGATTTGTATGAAGATAAGGAAGGTTAACTCTACTATCAAAAGACGAGTTCTTAGGGAAGTGTCTAGAGAGTGTAGAAAGAGGAATATGATGGACAAGAAAGGTGAAATTCCAAATGATATTAAGGACATATGGGAAGCGATTAAAGTATTAACAAAGAGAAATAAACAATTTGCTGTTAGATATGCATCAATGTGATTATTGTTGTTGGTATAATCCTGCCAGTGGGTGCTGTGATTGTCCATACGTAATGAGACGGAAAGCGTGTGAGAAGGCTCGTAAACAGAAAGAAGAAAATGAAAAGCCTAGAAAGTTATAGCATATTTACTAAGCCTAAACTATCTAATCCTGTATCATGGGAGGATATGAAAGAATTTAATACCCATATGAAGGAAGTAGTTAGAGACTATAAGATTAGGCAAGCTAAAGCTAGAGAAAGCGCTAAGAAAGTAATTATTAAGTAAATACTAACCTGGCAAGGTAAAAATCCAGTCGGGGTCTGTTAGCATTTATGCTAATAAGTCGAAGCCAGTCCCTGCGTAGTTATAATAGGCAAGCTGAACTTGAGAATTGTTAAACGGATGGTTGCCGTTAAAAGATATATAGTTACAAACTTATGTATCCAGAATATAACTAACTAAAGACTTATCTGGTGATGTTAGGTTATGGAATCCTAACAGTGGAAATTTATGAGTTATGTCACCAATTAAAAAGAAAATCTCAAACATGGGCCGTTAGCTCAAATGGCTAGAGCGCTGGTTTTGCACACCGGAAGATAGGGTTCGAGTCCCTGCGTGTCCACAACAAAATTAAATAATTATGAAAGTATACGTAGTCGTAGTGAACCATCATCCAGCTAATGCGCCTCAGAACTATAAAACTGAGTGTCAGATATTTCTGGATAAAAAGGAAGCCGAAGGCTATAAGAAAGCCAAGGAAGAAGAATATCCCATACGTTGGGGAGGTGAATACAATCATTGTGAAATATTTAAAAAACATTTGTAATATCGCGGGGTGTTAGCAGAGGTAGCTAGTCAGGCTCATAACCTGAAGGTCGAGGGTTCGAGTCCCTCTCCCGCTACTAGTAATTAATTAGATACTTAATTTTTAGATTATGAATTACGAAAATCTTACCAAAGAAACTCTCCCTGTAGAGTTTCAAAACAGAATCGAACGATTTAATCGTCTATTCTCAGCTGCAACCGACCATTCCTTCGAAGAGGATGACTTGTTTGAGTATGAAATGTTATGTATAAAGCAGGCTCTTTCATTCTCGGAATTTTTCCAAGATTTCGGTGATGAACAGTATCAAGACTTCTTGAAGCAATATGAGAGCTTATACGACTTAGTTGATGCTATTAAGGACAAACTTCAGTTCTTTGATAACGGACATACTGGAAACTCTATGAGCATGAGTTGGCTTTTATTCCGAACTTATCGAGAAAGACCGGAATTAGTTCCGTATATGCACGGATGCTTGGCTCAGCTCGTTGGGGATGAAGGCTATTATGATGACCGTTCAGATGTTCCAGAACTATGAGCGTAATACAACAGGTCTACTTAGCCGAATCAGGTAGTTCTATTTACATAAAGGGAATTAAACCTGATAAAGAGAATGAATATTCTGGTGAGATTACTCTAAACGGTAATCCCACTAGATTAGAAAGAAAAGAACGTTACCATATAAGTAACGGTATGCTTGTTACAGATAGTTATCATATCCCTATGGAGTTCATTATTAGCTTCTTGCAGGCTAACGGATGTGTTCAAGAAGGAGAAGATGGCAAGTCGTATGTTGTTTTAAGAGAAGTAGAATTTAAATTGAATAACTAATGTTATCAGTATTATATAGCGAATATAAGCTGTGGGGTTGTCCTAATTGTGGGTGCGATTCCGTTATAAGTAGTGGAGTTTCTGGAGGAGGTCTAACATCTGGAACTTGTAGACATTGCAAGTTAAAATTTGAAGTTAGAAGCGAAAATCCAATGGGAATAGTCAAATATGGCGGCCATCCAGAAAATCCCTCAGACCCGAAATCTAAATGGGTTATGGAAAGCGCAATCAAAATTGAACATCCTAGAAAAGGTATTCCTGCATGGAATTGGGAACCAGTTGACGAACGTCCAGAAGAAGGAGAATATTGGAACTCTCGCGGTCCTGGCTATCCAGATGTTTCTGGCTTTGTAAAGACTAAAGCTGCTGGTGAGCGTATTCTAGCTATGGTGCATGAAGTGTTAGGAACTGACAAGTGTAAGACTTATCTAGATTTCAGACCAAGTGAACCAACGTGGATTCAATTCAAATTTCATAAAGACGAGTTTGATATAGAGAAACTAGATTCTCTTACTCGTGATAGTGGAATAATTACTAAAGACATAATCAAACAATGTATTTATGGCAAAAGTAGTAAATAGGGCCTCTGATATAATCCAACTTAAAGACCTAAAGGATGGAGAATTTGCAGAAGTGATAGAATGGTTTGAGGATGGAACAGTATCTAACGGAGATATAATTCAAAGATGTGGACTTGCACTATTTATATTAGGAAGTTGTTCTTACTATCCTGAGATATTTAGTAAGGGTGCTAGAGACTATACTAATACTAAGTTACGAACACTACCTGAGGGTACAACTATAATGTTATAATTTCTTTTTCCAGTTTTCTAATTAAAGATAAACTGGGTATGGGCCTACTTGGATTTGACAGGCGATTACAAATTATAAGGACGTGTAGAGCGCAATCTCTTTAAACGAAGGAAAAACAATAAATGCTACTTATAGCGAAGTAAGAATGGCAGCCTAAGCTGCTGGCTTGTTGGTAGACACTATTAACTAAGTCGGGTTACAGGAGAGACCTAGAAACAGAAGAGGTTGAGTATATTGATATAATGGAGAGCTAGGCTCTAATCCTAGTAATATACTCTTAATCGGAACACTCTAAGAGTTAGTAAGACTGAATCTCCTATGTCATAAAACAGATGGAAGATGTGTTCCATGAGATGTGACGAATCTCTAAAGTATCATCCCGTTCTCCAACGTAAAATGGAGTGGTGGAGCGACCGTTCGGTCAAGCCCAGTTTGGTAGTTTGTGAACAACTAAGTCGTAGCCTTACGAGGAGACGTAATTGGTGAATTAACACTCGGCTTCTTAGTAAAACTACCTACATGCTGAACTCAACAGCTGATGTAATAAAAATGAGACGCACGTTATCCTTGTAACGAGGGTTGTTTGGACACGGGTTCGACTCCCGTTAGGTCCACATTCTTTGTAGCAATTCCTGGCACGGGAGGTATCCTGATATAAAGATACTTACAAATGTGCATTTTGCACGGTGGTACAAAGAGAAATAGGGCTATAGCTCAACTGGTTAGAGCACCACACTGATAATGTGGAGGTTATCAGTTCAAGTCTGATTAGCCCTACAAAACCGCCAGCTCACGCGGTATATAAGAAAGGATTGCCGGACTCGCAGGTGTAACGAGATAAATACCTGCATTTTCGAGGCTGTGGTGTAATGGCTTGCATATCACACTGTCACTGTGAAGGTTGGGGTTCGAATCCCCCAGTCTCGGCATTTATTCCCCTGTAGTTTAGTTGGTTAGAACACGTGATTTGTAATCTCGAGACCTCGGTTCGAATCCGAGTGGGGGATCTTAACCATTAAATTAGATTAATTTTTATGACTAGATTGGAAAAGTATTTAGTAGCAACTGCTACTGAGATTATCGAAGCGGAAACAACTGTTTCTCGCTACTTTGTCATTGGAAACGTCAAAGTTAGAGTATCAGACCATTTAAGTAAAATGAGTGATGCAGACTTACAAGTGATTATTCCATTGAACGGAGGGACTAAGTATATAGTTACTGTTAAAGACAGTCCTGGAAAATTTCTTGTGTGGAATGCAACTCAAATAAAAGACTTTATTCCTTCATTGCAGATTATTAAGGGCTTGAAGGAAGGAGTGCAACTTAAGCCAAAACCTAAAGACTCTGCAGTTCAGAAGATTCAGCTAGCATTAAATAATAGTAATACCGATGGAGGTTCGTTAACGTTTGATGGTACTATTATTGAGTCTAGATTGAAAGAAAAGCAACTTACTTCCAAACAGCGGGAAGTTTTCAGGAGAACTAAATCTACTTGGGACATTTCTCAGATTGGAACATTACCCAGTATGATTAAAGTAGATTTGGGATTGTCAAATGGTTCTGTAAACGAAGATGTGCAGATATTTCTAACTTGTACATCTTTAACCTACAAAGAAATTCTGAACATTTATAAAATAATAGTTGTTGATAACCATATGGTTCCAACTATTAAACTGTTGCAAGAAGCTTATAGCTTGATTGTGCAGTAGGATAGCGCCATCATCTAATGGTTAGGATTCAGGCTTTTCACGCCTGCCATACGGGTTCGAATCCCGTTGGCGTTACTATGTACCCCAGCAGCGGAAGTTGTTGGGGTATTTTTTGTTTAATATAATTAATAATTGATGAGAAAAACATTTGAGTTTGTAAAGGTTGGAGGAGTCTGGTTCTATTGGTGGCCAGATTACGACGGAACACCAGAGGAACTAGCAATGGTTGGTGGTGCAGATGAACTTCTTGATTCTCTAGATAATAAGTTTGTTAGATTGAAGATGGTTGACCCAGCTGCAGCTAAGATAACGTTGTCTAAAATTGAGGAGGATGAATGTGGAGCAACTTACTTATGCAAAAGTAAGAATTACAATGACAGGGTATGGATTTGTGCTGTAACTCTATCAGTATTCGGGGAATATCCTCAAAATATTTACCTAAAAGATATGTAAAAAATGAAAACGTTAAATGAGATTTTAGACAATTACAAAGACTATGCCGTAGTTCTCGATGACCGTTTCGGTTCTAGATTAGCAAAGTTTTTAACAGAAGAGCAGTTAGAAAAAATAGGCTTCAAGTACGATGGTGATGAGCCTTATCCAGAGCCTAAGGAATGGACTAGAGAGAATATCCTAGAGCAACTTAAGTCTGATGTAGAGTTTGGTTTTGAGAAGGCTTTAGACCAGAGAGGCATTTCAGCTAGCCTAATGTTCTACGTGGTACTAAGATGGAATCAAGTTCTAGAAGAGGGCTTAGAGAATTATCCTGAAGAGAATTATGCTATGTATGGGTTGCCTTTGTTTAAGGCTACTGCTGTAAAGTACGGATGGGAGAATCCTATAGGCGACGATAATGGGGACGAAGAGTTCTACAATGAGTAGCGCTATGAAGGAATCTTCTATACTTAAAGCAATTTCTGACGCTATTGAAGAATACGAGGAAAATCAACAAAGACGAATAGACCTGTTAGAGAGTAAAATTCTGCTATTTGAGAGAGAAAGGGAGGCTTTTATTCGGCATTTGAGAGAAGGAAACATTCAATTATTAAAGGATTATCTAGGAATTAAAGATGAGTAAGTACTATTTAATTAAGGAATGTAATAATATTCCTTTTATCTTAGGACAGTTCGATAGTATTGAAGAGGCTGAGGCCGCTCTTCCTTCTACAAATAAGAAGGGAGCTAAGCACTTTGTCGTTTGTTCTACAGAGCAATTAAAGTCAGCAAGGGCGGCTATATCCTACTTACAAGAAGAACTTAGAAAGAGTCGAGAGGAGGTACGGCAATGGAGGGATTTAGAACTTAAAACAAGGCTAGATTTCTCAAACCAAATCTGTGAATTATCGAAGATAGCTAATCTAACTGTAGAGGACCTAACTAAAGTATTGTTATGATAGTAAGTTCTCCTTTTGATAAAGATTTGCTTGGACATGAGATAAGGGGTGTAAATACATCTTACTACGGACTTTCTGCATTGCAGGCTGTAATAAATCATGACGGAATCCGTCAAGATATTGCAAAATATATGTATAGAGACTGCATTGTAGATGGAGGACGAAAAGGAGTAATCATAGGATTTGAGGATAATAATCAATTCTTTGATTACTACTATATAGTCTATGTACCAGAGCTAAATACTACTGTATATCAATTAGCTAATGATGCGAGATTTATTAATTCAATTGAGATATGAAAGTATATTATATTTCAATTCCCACGGCATATGACGGGCAAGTCCCTATAAACTATGAGAAGATCTCTCCTCTTTTTCTAGAGAAGAAAGACGCTATAGAATGGGCGGTAACTCAAAATTACTGGGATATTAGATTAATAGAAGAAGAAGTTTTATGAAAAAGAAAGTTTTAATTATCCTTATGATTAGTATTGTATTCGGATTTGCAACTGGTTATTCTTTGCATCATCTGATACATTTCAATCAGAAACAGGAGGAAATGGTATTGCTGCCAGAGCATCCATTCTACTTATTGGATGAAGTAAACGAAGAAGTATTGTACAATACTTTGAAGCATTACGATTTTCCAAATCCAGCAATTATAACAGCTCAGGCTGTTCTGGAATCTGGCAATTTTAAATCGAAACTTTGTAAGGACAATAACAATCTGTTCGGATTGTATAATTCCAGAACAATGTCTTACTTCAAGTTCGATAGTTGGATAAGCTGTGTATTCGCTTATAAGCAATTTATCCTTAGTAAGTATAACCCAGAAGAGGATTATTACAAATTCCTAGACAGAATTGGCTACGCTGAGGATTCCTTGTATGAAAGTAAAGTTAAGGAATTGGAATTAGATATACTTAATAAATATGGAAGCTCAAATTGAAGAAGCTATCAAATTTAGAAAGAAAGCCAATTTCAAGATATTAACTAGATTGAGTCAAATCATTGACCAATATCCTTATCTAAGATTTCACCAAATTCTTATGATATATAAGATTAGTGAGCTGGGAGTGGATAAGTTCAATGAGGAGAGTGTAGAAACTTTGAAGAAGCTAGAGCATGAAATGGTGGAAAAAGGAATTAGTAAGATTACTAGTAATAGTTCTGATGGGAACAATACTATTAGTAACTAGGGAAGTAATGGGTTTTGAGACCGCAGTTATGACTGGTCTAACTATTATATTATGCAATCAAATATTTAACGAATAAAGATTATGAATTTTAAAGATTTCAAGAAAGATGTAGAGTCTGCTTTCAATGCTATGATTGCAGATAATTTATTTGTAGTTAATGTAGACAAAGACCTTTTGTGGATGAGTTATCTTCTCTCCTTTGAGGACGAAACAATTCGGCAAGATCACAATTGTAATGCTTGTAAGTCTTTCATACGTCACTATGGTAAGGTAGTCGCTATAGACCCTCAAACCTACAAGGTGAAAACCTTCTGGGATGATGTTCACACTCCTGGCTATGAAAAGACCGCATCTGATTTAGCTAAGCTCGTTAAGGAAGCCGGAATAGGAGATATATTCATTCAGGATGTTAATGAGTTTCACGGTTGTGACCATAATGTGCAACTTCTTCCTGATGGAACTACTAGAACTTGGACTCACTTGTACGTGACTATTCCTAACAAGTTTAAATTCAACAAGAGAGTACATCATTTCGATTCTGCCGCAGGTTATCGCGGAGATGTTAGAGCTAGAGCTGGTGTCTTTGAACGTTCTCTTTCCGAGCTTAAACTAAGTGCGGTAGAAACCGTAATTGAGTTGATAGAGGATAATAATCTCTATCGCGGAGAAGAGTTCCTAAAGACTCTGCAAGAGTTCAGAAGAACTATGCTTGAGGCCGATAATCTCTCACCAGAGGTTCGCACTAACTATTGTTGGTTTAACTTCAAATCTCCAATAGCTAAGATTAGAAATACAGCTATGGGAACTCTACTGATTGACTTAAGTAATGGTGTGGACCTGGAAAGAGCTGTTAAGTCTTATGAGAACATTATGGCTCCATCTAACTATAAGAGACCTACTGCTCTTATTACTAAGAAACAAATTGAGGCTGCTCAGAAGAAGGTTGAAGAACTTGGGTTAACTGATGCCCTTCCTCGCCGTCATGCTCGTGTAGAAGATATTTCTGTAAACGACGTTCTGTTCGTAAATAGAGATACTCGTGCACGTATGAAAGGAGGTATATTTGACTCTTTAAAAGAGACCTCAACGGTTAATCCTAAAGAGTATACCAAAGCTACTGAAATCTCAATTTCGGAGTTTGTAACTAATGTATTGCCGCACTCTAAGGATGTGCAAATTCTTGTTGAGAATAAGCATATTCCTAATTTTGTTACCCTAACTGCTCCAGAGAACCCTGATGCAGGTCAGCTGTTCAAATGGAAGAATAACTTCGCTTGGGTGTATAATGGCTCTATGGCGGATTCATTTAAGGAGAAAGTGAAAGCAGCAGGTGGTAACGTAAATGGATTCCTAAGGTGTTCTCTACACTGGTTTAACTATGATGACCTTGACCTCCATGTAACAGAACCTGGTGGTAATGAAATCTATTACGGACACAAGAGAGGATTAACTGGTGGTACACTAGATGTAGATATGAACGCTGGTTCTGGTAAAACCAGAGATGCAGTTGAGAATATTATCTGGACTGACCAATCTAGACTCAGAGCAGGTCAATATGTAGTGAGAGTGCATAACTTCTGCAAAAGAGAGCATATAGACTTTGGATTCGAGGTAGAAATCGAAATCAATGGAGAGCTTCATAAGTTCAACTATGATAAGATGGTGCCAGACAGAGAATATATTACGGTAGCAACTATCAAGGTAGATTCTATTGGTAATATAACCCTAAGTCCGGTAATTGCCGAAGGTGCAACCTCATATAAGTCTATGAACGAGTGGGGCATTGATACTATGCGTTTCCAAACTGTTTCTTGCATCATGTATTCTCCAAATTATTGGGAAGGTAATGAAATAGGAAACAAGCACCTATTCTTCATGATTGATGGATGTAAAAATCCTGACCCAGTTCGAGGATTCTTCAATGAATATCTGAGACCCGATCTCGAAAAAGATCATAAGAGAGTATTCGAAGCTATTGGCTCTAGAGCTAAAGCAGAATACAACGATAACCAGTTGAGTGGACTAGGATTCTCTAGTACGTCTCACGACGAGGTTGTAGTTAAAGTTGATAATAAACCATTTAAAATTAAATTCTAATTATGTACAAACAAGCGTCTAAAATGAAGTTGCGCTTTGCAACTAGTAAAGGTAATTTGAGTGTGGAAGATTTGTGGGACCTAAGTCTGCCTGCATTGGACAGACTGGCAGTGTCCTATGACGAAGAATTAGCCAAGAGTCCTAGAAAATCTTTCATAACTAATGATACTCCTAGCAATAGCGAACTGGAGTTAAAGTTCAACATTGTGAAAGATGTTATCACTGATAAGCTGAAAGACAAGGCCGCTAGAGAAGCAGCTAAAGATAAGGCAGCTGAGAAGGCACGCCTGACTGAACTGCTGGCTAAGAAACAGTCCGAGAAAATGGAAAGTATGTCCGAAGATGAAATCAGACAACGACTTGCAGAACTCGGATAATTGTGTCGTATTGAAAACAGTTAGTCCACAAATCTTAGATAAACTAAGAGAAAGTGGATTGACTGTTTGTACGTGTTGTGAATTTCCTGGTACAGCCTGGTTAGTATTCAGACCAAATATGCCTACATCGGATATTCACGGTGAGGGGTATGACTTCGAAGAGATAGGACTTTTTGGAACAGAGGCCGTTCTCAAATACTTCGAAGCTAACACTCCGAATTATGTAGATTGCGGAACTGATGTCGATAAATTTATTAACATTTGTTTGCAGTTTAAATAAGTTAACGGTTTTTAACTTTGAATTTAACACTTGTACTGTTATTATAGTAAGTTGATTAGCGGTACGTGAGTATAGCTAATCACTATGCCCGAATGGTGGAATTGGTAGACACGTCAGATTTAAGCTCTGATGCCCAGTAATGGGCGTGTGGGTTCGAGTCCCACTTCGGGTACTAATTTAATATCAATAATATGGAAAGATATATAGAAGAACTTATTGAAATATATAGAAAAAATACTCTAAAGTCAGATGAAGAATTAGAATCTCTGAAGAGTTTACTTAGAAATGTTCATCGTGATGGATTTATAGCAGGAGAAGAATCAATAATTAATGTTGTGGATAAACTAACAAAACGTAACTAATATGAACAGTGTATTTTTTGGAAATGAAGGGTTGACTTCTACGTCAGCAAACTTCTATGCGAACATCGCACAAGAAATGATTCAAGCAGCACAGGAACGCTTGAATAATGTGAAATTCTTTCAAGTATCTGTAGCCTCTATCGGTGGAGGAGAAAAGCAGTTAATGACAGTAGGACAAAAGTCCCTTGACTTTATAAAAGATGATTTGGAAAAGGTCGCTGCCATGAATAGTTTTTGTGCTTGGGTACGAGAAGCTATCAAAGAGAAAGAAGGAATGATTGGCAAAGTATCTGCTACTATGCTTGATGATTGGGCAGAAAGTCAGGGAATAGGACTGCCAGAGCAGCCTAAGTATCCAGAAGCTCTACCTTCTCCGACTGAAGAGACTATCATAAAGTCGTGGGATATTAACAAGAGAAATAAATTCCTAAGATTAGAGGCGTTTGCTTCTACCTATGGAAAGTATATTCATCCAAAAGGAGCCTTTAGTAAGGCACGAAAAGAAGTTCATGCAGCTGAGAATTGTCCTATCTATAAGGAAGGCTCTGGAAGAGATTTAATTCTCTACTACCAAGACCCTACCATCGAAGTAGAAAAAGTGGACAATATGTTCATGTCTCTTCAAGATACCTATCGTTCTTACGAGAAGGAGTTAAATGCTCTTAAAGCTGAGCTTAAGGAGGAGGTTAATAAACTTTCTAACACTCAAGAACAAGAGTATCGTGAGAAAATGGCTGAATTTAAAGCAAACTACGACAAATATACCTCCGAATTAGGAGAGTTGAGAAGTCGTTTCAATAGTTGGAAAACTTCTGAAATGGAACGTATTTCCAAACTAAAAATCGCTTTGCCTAAGAATCTTTTAGATATTTTCGAAGAGATTAGGAGACAAGGCGACTCTTCCTCTAAGTAATTAGAGGACTTCCGTAGGAAGCTAACATAACATACTTAACAGGAATAATTATGAACAGTATATTTTTAAATCCGCATGGATTTAATCTTTATTCGCTGGCTACACAAAAATTTACAACCCACTCTCTAATTGAGAGTCTTTGTCTTAGTCTTTGTTAGTGTAGCTAGGTCTTTGACTACGGCTTCATCTTTGCCTGCGCGTTAGCTTCCTACATAGCTCGTCAACCACGTGTTGAAGGAGTTACGGAATCCCTTCGGGATTCTAGCCTTTTGCTTCAGTTACAAGTAATCTTTAAACTTGGTGACTATTATCCCAAATTCTCAACAAGATGAAGAGGGAGGTTGACCAACCTAATAATGGTACAAGCTCTTCGGAGTGATAGGAGTGGGGAAAGTATCTGGTGAAGCACAGATACTGGAACCACTCTTTTTTTGATAGATAAAATGATTATTAACTAATTTAAATTAAGAAAAATGAAGAAAGTACTATTGCTTTTCGGAATGGTTGCACTGATGTCTGCTTGTGCAGGTAATACAAAAACTCAGGCTCCAGAAAACGATTCTATCGCAATCGTTAAAGAAGTTGCTGACACAATGAGTGTAGACACTCTAGGTGTGGATAGTCTTGTAATTGATAGTATTCAGTAATATGGATTTTATCGCAACCAGAGTCAATGAACTCTTAAGTAGGGTATCTCCTATTAAGCGATGGCTTATTTCTGATGTTGCGAATGAATATTATCGAGCAGGATATCAAGATGGTCAGAAACTAGTCTACAGAAATGTGTTAAAGGGAAGCGCATTGAGAGAGTTTATCGAAATTCTAAATCATTGCGGAATTAAACTTAGTTACAACTTACGTAAGGGTGGGCTACTGGTCAGTGTAAGAACTGATAAGTTGTCCAACTTACAGAATCTTGTTAATTGTTACAAAAATGAGCAAAACAAAGAGAACAGTCCTGACAAGGGATGATTGTCCCCCATTGGAGGAACAATACAAAAGCATTATGGAGAACTTTGATTTTGATAAGGTTCTGGAGTATATGCAGTGGAACAAGAGTCATAGAGAGTATGATGACGAGGGTCGCTGTATAGGCAAAAGTACATGGAAAATGTATGTAGGTCCGAACGAACACAGAGTTCCCACTCTTTACGAACTATCCAGAAATGCTAGTATACTACTAAGAGAAGTAATGAAGCTGTACAATGACAACAAAAGTCCTTATCTTTCTATAGCTACTGGACCATTCAAGGTTATTTGCAGATATGGGATGCTGGAACTTATAGCTTGCCTAGAAACTTGGAGTTATGATTGAATTTAATCAGATTTTTTGTGAGGATTTGAAAGATGATTTCGAGGAAGCTGGTAGGCATGAGAGAAATTTCGAGTTAGACGAGTTTATTCAGAAGGATTTAAGTAGAGCATTTGCGTTTGGTTATTGTCATTTAGACTGGATAAAGGAGAAAATGTGGTTTCCTGTTCCTATTAGGAAGGCTTTACGGCATTTAGGAGACGACCTAGAAGATTTTGCTCCTCAGCTTAAATGGCTTAACGAAAAATATGGTGCTATAGGAAAGAGAGTTAGAATTGTTGATTACGCAAACTATATTTTAGATAATATATTTTGTGACAATCAAGACGATTTGCTAAAGATAGCAATATTACTCGGAACTAACATGAGAGTAAATACTGCTGATGAGCAGGCTAGAAGTGTTCACTGATGGAGCTTTTAGCTCGTCTAGAGACACAGGAGGAGTAGGAGTTGTATTCGTAATTGATGGGGAAAAAGCCTATGAATTTAGTAAGATGATTCCTAATACTACTAATAATAAATGTGAGTTGTTAGCAGTAATTTATGCTCTAAATGCAGTAAGTCGTAAAATCGAATCTCTGACTATTTACTCAGATTCTCAGTACGTCATAGGATGTGCTACTAAAGGATGGAAAAGAAAGAAGAATGTAGAGTTATGGAATTTATACGACAAGGTCTTAAATAAGGCAAAGCAATTTTGTCCTAATATAGATTTTTGTTGGGTGAAAGGACATACTTCAAGTTCAGACTTCTTTTCTCAGATGAATAATCTCGCAGATAAATTAGCAGTTGAAGCAAGTCAGGAATATGAAACTAAGAAAGAATAAGAATAAGAAACTTATCAAAGAAGCTATGAAGTTTTATCCATTCGATTATGGATTTGTTCTCTCTTTAGAGAAACAAGCCCTAATTAGAATGTATGAATACTTTAAGGTATCTAGAATTGCGGAAGGCAATGAACGTGTCGAAAAAGAGCTAAATCTAGCACTAAAGCTATTAGATATTGTGCTAGAAATAGATTCTGCGTATCACCATGACTTTAGACCTGGGTCAAAGGGATTTGTAGATAGACACATAAATACTAAAAATTGGAATCGATTCCACCCTAAGGCTGCTGATCTCGATTGGAATACCCCAATCCTTAAAGATTATCTGAGAAGAGAAAAGGCCTGGTACTTATACAACAAACTAAAGTTTGAACGTATGAGGTCTTGGTGGGATTAATTTAATTAATAGAATTATGAAGAAAATTTTTAGTATTATTTGTTTGTGTTTAATGTGCGTGTTTGCTAGCGCACAAGTTGTTGAAACTGGAAGTTTGAAAGATAACTGGTATGTTTCTGGTAATGTAGGTACTACAATTTGGGACAACTCAAGAAGTTGGGCTGAACCTCATGATGTATTAGTAAATATTGCGGTGGGTAAAGAAATTACTCCTATCTTCGGACTAGAGTTAGATATGATGGCAGGTATGAATCAAGGCAGTAAAACGTTCTTCGATTCCCATAACCTTACAGCTAATGTAACTACTAATCTAACTAATCTTATTTGTGGATACGAAGGCTCTAGACGTTTATTTGAGCCTGTATTACTGATAGGTGCTGGTTGGTATCATACTTATGGTGATGTTTATAATAATGTATCTGCAAGAGGTGCAATTAGATGCAACTTTAATATTACTGATAGTTGGGCACTAAATGTTACTCCAGAGTATATACTACTTCCAAAGACTACTCCTCTAAATCATGAAGTAAATGTTTATGTAGGAGCTACTTACCGATTTAAGTCTAATAAAGGAAACTTTCCTATGATGAAACTATATAGTGACGCTGAAGTAGAAAGTCTTAATGCTGCCATTAACGAGTTGAGGGCTAAGAATAGCGAATTGGAATCTCGTAAACCAGTAGAAATAATTAAGACTGATACTATAGTAGTTACTAAAGTAGAACTTCTTACACCTAAAATTCAGTTTTTACAGAACTCTTCTGAAATCTCTACAACTTCTAATGTTGCAGTATCGGAGTTAGCAGCTTATATTTCAAATAGTGGTAAGTCATATATGATTGAGGGATATGCTTCTGAAGAAGGTCCAGTAGATTTTAATGACAACTTAGCTGTAGCTAGAGCAGAATCTATGAAGAAGGCCCTTATCAGTTATGGCGCTCCAGAGGATAAGCTTATAGTTAAAGGCTGCGGAAGCACTACTGAGTTTGGAGATAGAGAATTTAACAGAATCGTAATCGTAACAGAACAATGAAATACAAGAAAAAAGTAAAATGGTTAAAGGATAAACAGGCATGGTGGGATAAGCAGGGAAAAGATTTCCAAGCTGCAACCACTAGACCTGGTTCCGTTAAAACTCGATAATCTATGTTAGCTATTATACTAGCAATAGTCTTGATAATCGCCTTTATTTATTACGACCCATATGTAGATATTACAGAGGATAATGTCTTATTATGGTATAATGGTAAGGGATATAGGGAATACATTATTCTGTGGTCCAGAAATACTAATTAAGTATGGACGTAAAGATTATGTTGATAAGTGATTGTATAGGAGTTGTGCTCTATGCGCTCCTATACTATACACTTTATCATACCTATGAACTAGATTATTTAGGTTCTGGAAGGTGGAGAAGGTGGAGAAGAATATCTGTGCCTGGTTGGGCTGTAGTTATAGCCCTAGTGAGCCTATGTCTTCCTCCTGTAGCTGTCTCGCTTTCTATAGTAAGCTGGATTATATATATGCTTAAGTTTCTCGGCGATAAATATTACGAGGTAGACGTTTCTTTTATTAAGTTTTTATCAAACTCAATACATGACACGAATATTTAAACATCTAATTAGGATTATTAAGCATAAATACTGGGTAGCACACTATTGTTTCCAGTTAGGTCTTTATTGGCAGGGAATAGTACATGACTGGTCTAAGTTTAGCTATACTGAATTTAGTAGGTCAATAAAGTACTGGGACGATGCTATTAGTCCTCTAGCTAATGAGAAAAACATACACGGATATTCTGAAACCTTCCTACATCATCGAGGAAGAAATCCACATCACTATGAATATTGGGTTCATAGTTTAGATGAAGGAGGAGTTCCAGCGAAAATGCCAAGAAAATATGCTTTGGAATTAGTCTGTGATTATCTGGCTGCTGGGAGAACCTATAATAAAGATTTTACCTATGGGAGTGAGTACAACTGGTGGATTAAATTTCTAAGTTCACCTAGAGCTATACACCCCGAAACCAAGGACTTCGTAACTAAATGCTTTAGGCATTTGAGTGCCGGAGGTAATATTAAATATTTATTGAAAATTGACTATGAGTAAGATAATAGGGCAAGACAAGTTAATTAAGGAAGTTAATAGAATATTTCAGGTATTTGTAAATAGTAATTGCAAGATAAGATCGCACTTTATTCTTACAGGTGAGAGTGGGTCTGGTAAGAGCTTTACTATTAAACAGTTATGTGATATGAATGAACTTAACTTTCTAGAAGTTAATGCAGCTCAAATAACTAAAGAGGGTATTTCTGGAAATAGTTTAAGCAAAATTCTATCTCCGCTTGTTAACTATAGTCACACACCTATCGTAGTCTTCGTAGACGAGTTTGATAAACTTTTCATCAACGGAAACACTAATAGCCAACTAGCTAATGAATCTACTGCCAGTGTACAGAACGAGTTTCTCAAACTTTTAGAGTCTGATACTACTAGTGTTTTTGGCGATTATGGGAAGTACATATCAGTCCCTATTGATAATGTACTATTTGTGTTTGCCGGAGCGTTCAATAATGAGCCTCACATTACATTAGATAGACTAAGAGACTTTGGAGTTAAAACAGAGTTTCTTGGAAGAGTAGGATTAATCTACAATACTAAACCTCTCACTCTAGAGGATTTGTATTCTATCTTGGAGTGTTCAGACTTGTTACAGAATTATCTTGACTTATTCTTTAATGTGAATAGAGAACAAGTCATTAGTGATTTGAAAGGGTATCTTGAAAGCTCTTTTCGCAATAATACTCTTGGAGCAAGAACAATTAATACTCTTATTCACCAATACTTTATCAAAGGTGGAAAACTCGAAACTGAAGAAGTAAAAGAAATAACTTTTAACAAAAAATTAGAATGGAAATAATTAATGCTACAGATGGTTACAAATTGGGCCATCACAGAATGTACCCCGAAGGTACTGAACAAGTTTATAGTAACTGGACTCCTAGAAGTAATAAATACTTCCCAGAAGCAACCGAAGGTTCAGTAGTATTTGGTATTCAATACCTAATCAAAGAATATCTCATTAAACAGTTTGAGAAAAACTTCTTTAATTTACCAAAGAAGGAAGCTGTGGAGATGTTCTATCGTAGAGTAAACAACTTTGTTGGTATTGAATCCGTTGGGTACAGACATATTGAAGCTTTATATGACCTTGGGTATCTACCAATTCGCATAAAGGCTCTTCCTGAAGGTTCTGTGTGCCCTATTCGGGTTCCCATGATGACCATTACAAATACCCTACCCGAGTTCTTTTGGTTAACTAACTACTTAGAGACTATTATCAGCTGTACCTTGTGGATGCCATGCACATCTGCTACTAGAGCTAGGCTTTATAAGAAAGAGCTACATCGTCATGCTTGCAAGACTGGTTTTCCAACAGATGTAAATCTTGGTTTTTGTTGTCATGATTTCTCAATGCGAGGTATGGCGGGAATGGAAGCTGCAATCATATCTGGTATGGCGCATATGACTTCTTTTGTGGGAAGTGAGACTATTCCAGCTATTGCTGCCCTGGAAGAATATTATGGAGCTAATTCAGACGAGGAATTGATTGCTGCTACAGTTCCAGCAACAGAACACTCTGTAATGTGTGCTGGAGGGGAGGAAGATGAGCTGGGCACTTTCAAACGTCTAATTAATGATTTGTATCCTTCTGGGTTTGTTTCTATTGTATCTGATACTTGGGATTTCTGGAATGTAATTGAAAATTTCTTACCCAAGCTGAAGAAAGACATTATGGCTCGTGATGGTAGAGTAGTAATCCGTCCTGATAGTGGAGACCCAGTAGATATAATCTGCGGGTTGAGAACTAATCCTCACTTCAATACCAGAATGAAAGAAGGTAAGTATTATTGCTGCTATGCTCCGTTTAACGACGATGCAGAGTATGTTGAAGTGTCCGAAGGTCAATATTATGGGGCATATTATATGCTTGGTAAAATCTTCGGATGGAATACTACTTCAAAGGATTACCGCTATCCTAGCACTAAGGTTGGTCTGCTTTATGGAGATTCTATTACTCTAGAACGTCAAAAGCAAATCTACTTGAGATTAGAAAACGCTCATATGGCGGCTTGTAATCTCGTTCTTGGAGTAGGTTCATATTCCTATCAGTATGCAAGTAGAGATAGTCTTGGGTTTGCTATTAAGGCTACTGCTTGCGTAGTAAATGGCGAGTTGAAAGAAATCTTCAAACATCCTAAAACTGATGATGGTACTAAGAACTCTTTGAAAGGTTTGATTGCTGTCTATAAAGGTCTGGATGGGAAGTATACTGCTACCGACCAGGTCTCAATCGAGGAAGAAAAAGAGGGATGCTTAGAGACTGTCTTTGAAGATGGTATCTTGAAGAAAGAATATTCTCTTGAAGAAATCAGACAAAGAATTGACCATGGACTTTAATCATCCTTTTGGGAAAGAAGCTTGCAAGAAACGACTATTAGAAGAGTATCATAAATACAGAAAGCTAATAGTCGCTTTCGATTTTGATAATACTATTTTCGATTACCATAATACTGGCGGAGATTATAGTTGCGTTATAGAACTACTTAAAGAATGCTCACTTCTAGGTTTTGAAATGATTTTATTCACCACTGATGAAGATGATTATAAAATTATGGCAAAGCAGACAATTTGTATGCGATTAGGAATAGCAAATATTACTTCTAATACTTTATCTGCTCCAAACATTAGTAGTTCTATATTCTCTAAATCTAAGAAACCTTATTACAATATCCTCCTAGATGATAGGGCAGGTCTAGAAGAAAGTTATGAAATCTTAAAATATGTAGTAGATGAAATTAAACTTAATCAACAAGGAAATCAGTGAAATTAAGTACGATGTTACTAGATTTCCTGATGGAGAGCCTCAGTTTTTCCTTACTGAGGAATTAAACAGAAAGGAATCTATTGATGTCATTTGTAGAATATCTAATACTGAGGATTTATTCCTCTTAATGCAAGTAGGAGATATTTTAGATAGACAAGAAGTAGAATGGGATTTACACATTACTTATTTAATGTCTATGCGTATGGATAGAGTAATGAGTTTTAATCGTCCATTCTCCTTGAAAGTAGTATGTAATATGTTAAATAGCTTAGGCTATAGAAACATATATGTCCTTGAGGCACATTCTAGTAGAACTTTTCATCTTCTTGGTGACAGATGTTTACCTTGGGAATTTGGACACTACTCTTGGATTCCAGCCCAAAGTAATATCGTGTTCCCAGACCATGGGGCGAAGGACAGATATGGAAGTAACTATTCTCACTATGGTTATTTAGTCTTCAAAAAGGAAAGAAATCTAGAGACTGGAAGAATTGAGTCCTTTGAAATAGAGGAGTCTAAGAATTGCTACTATTCTACATTTGTGTTCATTGATGACTTGTGTGATGCTGGAGGAACTTTCCTAGGAGAGCTTAAGGTTCTCAAAGAGAGATATCCAAATAGCAAGTTTATCATAATCGTATGTCATGCAGTTAATGATAAAGGCCTGGTTAATATGTGTAATAATTTTGACCAGGTTATTGTATCTAATTCTCATAGGGATATTAATTATCGTCCCAGCAACGAGAACTTAACTGTAATAGACGTTTGTAAATAACAAAATAAAATGGTAATTGAAGGTCCTTTTTACAGACTTACTCCCATTAGTGAATCTTCTCCGAGGTTTGACTTGGAATTGTTGTATGATATTGGTGGGAAAAATCCGAGAAAAGAATTTAAAGTGGAGGGCTATGGCTATCCCCTAGAAGCTGCTATAGAGCGATGTCGCCATTATGCAGTAAGAAAAAAGTTCGGAAAAGATGAAGTTATAACTTTAGGTAGGTACTTAGATGAGTTTAAAAAGGCAAAGGAGGAAATTAAACTCGAAGTCTCAGGAGATTCAGGAGATTCTAGCGGAGAGGCTGAATAAGCTTTGTAGATTCTTAGATGAGGAATATGACGTTAATTGTGGAGGGTGTTGCTATATAGCATACTGTCTAGCCAGGCTACTAAGTAGAGATAAATTCAAGTTCAAAGTCATTATTTACGAGGATTATGAACTAGAAGAAAAGTTTAGCGAAGTAGCGAGAAGTCATTATCATTATGCGATTTCTATTGGAAAGTACACCATAAACGCAGCAGATTGTGATGATGACGATAGCTTTTGCAGAAATGTGTATACTGGTGTAAAAGCTTCCGAACTACTATCTCACTATCAGAAATGTAGCTGGAATGACTGTTATAATACTCAAAAGAATCAATTCATTTTTAAGACTATAAAGGTATTTTATGACGACCTCACGGAGGACTTACGAGAAGGATAAACAGATTGTGCATACGCATGATAAGTTTATCTACTGTAGTTCAGTATATCAAATATGGAGCTGGGGAGCTGCTCTAATGGAAGAAAAATACTACTCTTCTAATAAACCCATTGTATTGAAAAAGAATCAACTATGCTGTAAGAGGAAGAAATACTCTCTGCATAGGTTCTTTGAATTACAATTTGCTCCCGAAGAATATTTAATTAATAACGGTTTTAAAATTGTAGAAAATGAAACAGGATGTGATTGAGTACATGGTAGACTCATTTGTAGACTTTAAGGGTGAAGAACGTAAAATTGTAGCTTGTGCTTTAAGTCAGGCTGCTGAAGTAAGTGAGGATGATTGTGTCTTAGCAGTAGGTTGGGTGGCTCCCGATGAATACATATGCACAAATGATCCGGACTATACTAGAATCTGTAGAGTAGTAACCGTTGGTATTGCAGTATGTAATCCTAGTGATACCTTCGATTTGGCTAAGGGACAGAAGAAGGCTTACGATAAGGCTCTTCATGATCCAAAGTGTCCAGCTATTTATACTACATCTAGAGGTGTAGCAGGTAAAGTGCTGGTAAAAGCATTCTTGGAACAGGAGCTTACTTTCTTGAAAGAAAATCCAGAGCGTATCATTAAGGGATATAACCAAATGAAAGCTCGGTTTGAAAGAAAAGAAGCCCTCAAAAATGAAATCAAAAATCTCTCTGATAAAGAGAAGCAAGCTTTGAATCTAGCTAAAGAAGGTATAGATGTAGTTAAATGCGCTGAACTGGTAACTAAAGCCAAAGCAATAGGCGTTGATCTGAATGAACAGGACTAAGTTTTGCTATATCTTAATAGCCTTGATGGGATTGTTAATTATTTATTTGCTAATACCTAAGAAGGAAACCACAGTTTCTCCACCTAATGTGCAGGAAATAGTAAGGGATTCTATAATTAGAGATAGCATCTATATAGTTAACGATTCCATCGTGGAGAAAATTAAGTATATAGACAAAGAGTATGATGAGAAAGTATCTACTATTATGTCTAGTTCTGATAGCATCAATTTGTGCTTTTTCTCAGAATACATCGACCGTTACAATAACCAGCGAGCAACTAAAAACAACTAATCTGATATTTGCTGAGCATCAGAAGTTGTCTGAAACTGTTCCGTTATTGAATAAGCGAATAACTAATCTAGAACTAATAAATAAGAGTTGGGAAAAAACGGATTCTCTTCGTAGAGTTCAGTTACTGTATTATGGAAACATAATTGAAGATAAAAATAGATCTATTGAAGGTCTTAATAAGTCTTTAAAAAAGAAGCAGAATGTCATTAAATATGGCGCTGCTGGTTCATGTGTATTAATATTATTATGCCTATTACTGAAGTAATGTTTAAGGACAAAGATGGTTTTCACTACAAACATCCTGAACGTAGCTGCACTAGGTGTAAGAATTACCCTTGCTTGCCTAACATGGATAAGCTGCAAGGAGACTTCGCTTCTTATGGTTGTAGGAAGTTCGAGGATATTAATACATTTGAAGTGTGGAAACCAAAGAAGTAACTTACCATGTCAAATTTGTTGCTGAATGTGAGGACGGGATGGGATACGCTAATTATGTCTTTGAAAGGCTAGAATATGATAATCTAGATTACAAGGATATAATGTGTGTTCGATTCCCGAATTGGAACCAGTGTTCTATGAAATTAGGAGATGTCGGCTATGTTTCACTAAGATACGTAGAAGAAGGCATCGATAAATGGTACGATGGTAAAGATTTTGTTCCATACAAGGATAGTAATATAATTTTCTTGAAATTTATTCATGAAAAGCCTATCATTGAAGATGGACAAATATTATTAGATTAACATTAAAAAGGAGATAAACTATGAAGTATTTTTAAAGAATAATTTATGACTGTATTAGGAGATAAGCTGAGAGAGGCTTTGAGCGATAAAACAAACGACGTTAATAGCTATGTATGGAAAGGACCTAAGGTAAATGGGGTCCAGGAGGAAATTAAATTGGTAGACGCAGGTTATGACCAGCTGAGACGATTCTACAATCATTGTGAACAAATGTTGTACAACTCTGATACCAAGAATCCGGGTCGTGTAACATTACTCGGAATTGTGTCCGACCAAATACAAAGATGTCGTGCAGAGCTTCTTATTAGATGGCTTAGAGCTGAAAAGCAATACACAAACACACGTTGTTTGGAAGACTTGAAAGCTGTTATCAAAAACAATAAGGAAGTGTTAACTAATGAGGCTATTAAGGTCTATCCAATTGGAGAAATTCTTAATGGAATCCCTGTAGAGTTTAGAGAAGTACCAGTAAGTTTAGTTATGGATGCTTGTTTAGATTCCTTGGGATTGTTTGACAACTCTCATTTGACGCTTAACTTCATTGTAAAAATGGGACTGTGGTTTACACAGCAAGAAATGCAGAAAGACTTGTATCGTAAAGACCCAGTGACAGGTAAAGCTGTTAACAGACTGTTAGTAGTAAGTAAGGAACTTCGTTTGAATCCTTCTATAGCTCTGAAAATCTGTGATACTGGATTAAGTTATGCTGAGTTTAGATCTATGTGTAGATTGAAACGAGATAAATATGCTAACTTAACTAGTGATCAGCTCAGACTGCTATCAAACAAAGTTCTTTATCGCTTCCAAAATCAATGCGAGAACCAGGCTAAACAATGGAAGGATAAGATGGAAGAAATCAAGAAAGTTGCAGAACTTAAAGGATGGGACATCACTAGGAATATAGATTGATGAAAGACCTCTTTACTCCTGTTACTCGTGATGAGCGACAGGAGCAATGTAAGAGAGCCTGGTTATTACATAAAGGAAGAGGCACCATAGAAGCCTGTACAGGCTTTGGTAAAACACGATGTGCTATTAATTGTTTAAAGGCTGTTCTATCTAAATATCCTACTATTAGAGCATTGGTAGTAGTCCCCACGGAACTTTTAAAGAATCAGTGGATAGATATATTAGATAAGGAAGGTCTAGGGTTAAATACAGAGGTGCAAGTTGTAAATACTACAGCAAAGAATGGATACGAATGTGACTTTTTAATCATTGATGAAATCCATAGAACTGCTGCTGAGACTTTACAATTTGTATTTAGTAAGGTTAAATACAAGTTAATTCTTGGACTAACTGCTACTCTGGAAAGACTTGACGGTAGACATACTATAGTCGAGAAATATTGCCCTGTAGTTGATAGCGTAACTATTGAAGTAGCCAAAGCCAATGGTTGGGTATCTGATTTTACTGAATATCAAGTAATTATCACAGCAGAAGACATCGAAAGCTATCGAGAGCAAAATAGGGAATTTATAAGACATTTTGAATTCTTTAACTTTGATTTTGGACTCGCAATGAGTATGGTTGGTAAAGACGGCCTCAGAAATAGGCTTAATTACAGAAACCAGATTTGTAGTAGTTCGGATAAAGCTGAGCTGTCTAATGCTTTGAAGCAGATTACCTTTCATTCTACGGCTTTTATGAGAGCTTTACAAGCTAGAAAAAAGTTTATCCATAATCATCCGGCTAAATTAGAAGTGGCTAGGGAGATTATTGCTCATAGAGCAGACAAGAAAATTATTACATTCTCTGCTAACACTGCAATGGCAGAGAAGATAGGAGTAGGATATGTTTACACTGGCAAAGAAAGTAAAAAACAAAACAGAATTACACTTGAGGAGTTCGCCCTACTAGACAAGGGCGTGATTAATAGCTGTAAATTGGCTATTGAAGGTTTTGATTGTCCCGGTCTATCGGTCGGGATAATGCTTGGAGTTGACTCTAGTAGCACAAAAAGCACTCAAGCCGCTGGTAGGGTCATTAGAAAAGAAGGTTCTAAATACTCTGAAATATTCACATTAGTGCTAGAAGATACCGTTGAACAAGAATGGTTTAAGAAGTCTCATCAAAAGAGCGAGTATGTTACTATTGATGTAGATAACTTACGAAAGTTACTTAATGGAGAGCCTTGGGAACCTTACAAGAAAAAATTGCAGAATTTTACCTATCGTTTTTAATTATGGAAACTTATTACACTAAAAAAGAGTTTAATGAGATGAAGTCTGCTTTGACTAAGAAGTGCAAAGCATTGGAAACTAAAGTTAGTAAGCTTACTGCTGAATTGAAGGAATTAAAGAAGGACTATGCAGTACTTCTTGAAACTGCCAGCGAAAAAGTTGAGGACTAAAGTTTATCACGTAACCAAGTTTTAACGCTTTAACAAGTAAACTAGACTTGGTGTATAGATTAGTAGAAAATCTATTAATTTGTACACGTGAAAAATCTTGAACTGAAACAGCAACTTTTGTTTTGTGAAAAATATAGCATAAACCCAAGTGAGCTGTTGTTGTTAGAAATTCTTCTTATCGCCCAAGAGGGTGATGAACCCGAAATTGTCCACGAGTATTTCTCTTCTAGAGTATGCGCTCGTGGTTTTACAATAGAACTATTAACTGGACTTCGCAATGCTGGAGTTATTCATAAATCCTATAAGATTCCTGAGAAGGGGTCTGTATTTAACCCACTAGACGTTCCTCTAAATAAGTTAGTTGTGAAAGACTTTTATAAGTGTTCATTCGACTTAGGTAAGGAATTGTGGGATACTTATCCATTATTTGGAATAGTTAATAATACACAAGTGGGTCTGAAAAGCGTATCTAAGAAATTTGATACAATTGAAGACTTCTATAGGTTTTATGGTAAAACTATCAGATGGAAGCCAGAAACTCATAACCATATTATAGAGTTAGTTAAGTGGGCTAATGAACACAATATATTGTGTACCACAATAGCTAATTTTGTAATAGACCATAAGTGGGAAGAACTAGAGGCATTAAAGAATGAAGGCGGAGTTAATTATGATTCTATGAGACTACTATGATTTCTGATAAACTTCTCAATGAAATTGATAGAGGTAGACAGGGACTAAATCATGGTATTTCTATGAAACTTCCTAAGCTAGAGAGTATTATTGATGGAGTTACTAGGGAAACCTATACTTTAATTCTATCAAACTCTGGTGCAGGTAAGACTTCGTTTGCCTTATATGCTTATGTATATCGACCACTAATGGAACATCTTGATGATGATGATTTTAAGGTATTGTATTTCAGTCTTGAAATGGGAGAAGTAGCTTTGTATATTAAGCTGTTATCCATATATATATTTGAGACCTATGGAATCCAACTATCTTTTAAGAAGATATTGTCAAGAGAAAAAGAATATATTTTATCTGATGAGCATTATGACTTAGTTAAGCAATGTATGCCTTGGATAGATAAGATTAGTAAGAAGTTAGAAATCTATGACAAGAAGGTAACTCCGAAGAAGGTATATGCCATCTTGAAAACTAGGTTGGAGGAAATGGGAACCTTTTCTGAAAGCGAAACCCGCCTCGTCTATACTCCAAATAATCCTAATCTTATTTATAATGTAGTTGTAGACCATATTGGTCTTGTTGGTACAAAGCCTGATATTGATTTGTTGTCTAGCTATCTTCTTTTTCTTAGAGATAAGTGTTTTATTAGTCCTGTAGTAATACAGCAAGCTAATAGGGAGCAAGGAAATATTGAGAGGTTTAAACAAGGCAAAAGTGCGTTTACTATTCACGATGCTAAGGATTCAGGTAATACTGTGCAAGATTGTAATATCATGATTGCATTGTATAATCCTCACAGAGATGGATTGAAGACTTATAAACATTACAATATTGAGTATCTAGGCTCTTATTATAGGAGTATTATGGTACTTAAGAACCGATATGGGGATTGCGATGTTGAGGTTGGAGTAAACTTCTTTGGATGGATTAATATGTTCTACGAGCTGCCGAAGCCCGATGAAATTTATGATTATGAGAGATATACAAGTCCAAACTATATATTAGAAGATAATAGTTCTATTGTAGAACAGGAGCTAGATGATATTACAGAATTAGATAATTCAAATTCGAATTTTAATTTTGCATTAGAATAATGGCTGCTGAAACAATTGCTATCGTAGGTGAATCAGGTACTGGAAAAAGTACAAGTTTAAGAAATCTTAATCCCGAAACTACTTTTATTATAAGTACTACGGGTAAACCCCTTCCCTTCCGTGCATGGAAGAAGAAGTATATTCCCATCAAAATCGAAGGAAAGAACGTGAGTGGTAACTACTATGTAAGTTCAAAGTGGGACCAAATACTGAAAATTCTTCAAATTATTGATAAGATGATGCCGCACATTAAGCAGGTAATCATTGATGACTTCCAATATGTTCTCTCTTATGAGTTCGTTGATAGAGCAACTGAAGTTGGTTATACTAAGTTTAGTGAATTAGCTCAACACGCTATGGAAATTCTGAGATATTCAGAAAAGATGAGGGAGGATTGCAAAATGATCTTCTTGACTCACTCAGAAAATGTTGGAGACAACGTTAATCCTAAGTATGTTATCAAGACTGTTGGTAAGTTGCTGTCTGAAAAAGTAACCTTGGAAGGTTTGTTTACATATATCTTCTTTACTAAAGTAAACGAAGGAGACTCCGGTAGAATGGAGTATAAGCTTATCACTAACAATGATGGTAGCTGTGTAGCAAAGACTTCTTTGGGAATGTTTGAAGACTTAGAAATTGATAATGATTTGGATGAGATTATTAAAGTTATTGACGCTTATAACGAAGGGGAATAATGAAATTAGACATACTGTTTCACTATGATGTGAATGAGCAAACGGGTGAAATCACCTATATTGGTAAAGAAGAAATCCATGTTGACACCGTAGCTACTAAGAAAGCTGCAAGTAGTAAATCTTCATCTGCTAAGGTAGATGAAAATCCTGAACCTATTATTACGCTTGATTCTAACAAGTTGATTTTGACCCAAGGGGCAGTAGACTTGTTACAAGTCTGTGCAGATTGTCGTGTAGACATCAAGTATAAGAAAAAGGATAAGAAGGCAGTTCCTATTATTGGAACCGATGCTGCTTTCGGTACTAAGGCTGGAAACAAGCTGACTAAAAGTAATACTGTAAGTTATAGAGGAGCTGCTAACGAAAAGCTTTCTGCTTACGGTACTGTCTTTAAGTTGGAACCTACAGAGGATAAAGGAATTTATTATCTGATAGGAGACAAGGTACAGGAGTCAAATCCTGTGCCGGAAGAGATAATTGATATCGAAAAAGAACTCGATATAGAAGCATTAGATAGTTTAAACATAGACGAAGATGACAAAAACTTAGAAAAATTTGATTTTAATTTGAATTAATTATGGCATTTAATTTTGGTATATCAGCAGACTCAGCAGTAAGAAACACACGTCGTCCTTTAACCCCTTGGAATATCCATGATGTAAAATTCATGGGTTGCGAAATCAAGGAATTTGATGGGAAGAAGGACCCAACAGCCCACTATAAAGTTTTGTCTATCAATTTTGAGAACGAAGATGGTTACTTCTCAGTAACTCAATTCTTCCCGAAAGCTGGTGATGATGAGAGACGAGAATTTGATAGTAAGAATGGTGGAAAGGTAGTGATGCCCTCCAACTTCGAAACTTTGATGGCTGTAGTTAAACAGACTGCGCAGGTTCTTAACCCTGCAGGATTCGAAAAGATGCAAGCAGCTAGCTCTAAGTTTAAGAGCTTCGACGATGTAGCTAAGGCTTTGATTACAATCACTGAGAAGGTGAAGGGAACAGAGACTAAGTTGAAGTTGATTGGTAGAAACCGTGACGGTAAGGTAGTTGCTGATATACCGCGTATTGTTGGTATTAACAAACAGGGTGAGTCGTTCATTTCTGATAACTATATTGGCGATAAGCTGTTCTTCTCTGACTATGAGGAAGGAGAACGTCAGAAATATCTGAAGGCTAAGCCTACTGAAATGAAGTCAGAAGATCCAATTGCAGATGTAGCAGGAGTAGACCAAGCTCCAGCAGATGATTTGGACATCACTGACTTACTCTAATGATTTGTTAGTAGAGTAATTCATAAATTCCTTAGTGACCATGTTTGATTATACTTTTGAACCAAAAATTACTAAGGAATTTCTTCTATCTAAAAACAATGAGGAGACTTACATGACTTATTATCTGGGCATCCCAGTTAAGAAAGGATTGTTTAAGTCTCCTTTGCGTAGTGACAGTCATGTCACTTGCAGTTTCTTTAGAGGAAAATCTGGAAACTTGTATTTTAAAGACTTTGCTTCTGGAAAATGTCTCACATTCGAAGGAGTAGTTATGGAAAAGTATAATTGTAGCTACCACACTGCTTTAAGGATTATAGCTAAAGACTTTGGATATACGAAAGATTCTTCCGTAAAGAAAGTTGCAGTGAAAATCCAGCCTAAGTTTGAAGAAGAGAAACAGACTTTTATTCAGATAGAGGCTAAGGATTTTTCAGAACCTGAGTTGAAGTGGTGGGGAAGTTTTGGTATAACTAAAGACATCCTATATAAGTTCAAAGTATACAGTTGTAGTACTGTATTTTTGAATGGGAACATATATGCACAATCTGCCCAGCATAGTCCTATATATGGCTATTATTTTGGAAAGAAAGAGAACATCGAGCAATGGCGAATTTATATGCCAAAACGAAAGGAGTTTAGATTCATAGGAAATGTTTCAACCAAGACTATTCAAGGCTATAAGCAATTAGCTAAGAGTGGAAAACTAGTTGTTATAACTAAATCTATGAAAGATGTAATGTGTTTATATTCTTTAGGAATACCAGCTATAGCTCCCAACTCTGAAACTCAGTTTGTTTCTGATAAGATTTTAGAAGAATTAAAGCAGAGATTCAAATACGTTGTGTTGCTATATGATAATGATTTGACTGGAGTACGTTTTACTAATAAGATTAGGAAAGAGCATCCAGAACTAATTGTATCAATGATTCCCAGAAGTACAGGAGCTAAGGATATAAGTGATTATTACCATATGTATGGAAGAAAAGGTACACAAGAATTTATTACTAATTACATAAAGAAACTTAAGAAGAATGAAAAAGTAGACTAATACAAGTGTTACAGCCATCTTTAAGGACGGTAGTAGAAAAACTTTTGAATCTGTTGAATTAGCCTCCGAAGGAACTGGTTTGGAGATAAACTCAATCAAAGCTAGAGCTAATAAGCCTGGCTCTGGAGCAAAATCAAAAGACGGAATTACCTTTGAATGGGCAGACCCCGCAGTTAGAAGAAGTAAGCAGGCAAAGAAGAGTAAACAAAAAGGCTCTCAGTATGAGTTAGAAATAATTCACAAGCTTAGAGATATAGGATACGAAGGATGTGTGTCTAGCAGAAGTCAAAACAAATTGGCTGATGCTGACAAAATAGATATTGTTGACATGAACAATGAACTTCCAGTTAATATCCAAGCTAAATTTACTCAGAATATGCCTAACTATTTTGATATTAGAGATGCTTGCAGTGATAAGTCAAAACCGTTCTGTATATGCTGGAAAAAGGCAGGAAAGAATGGAGAGTCAGCTAGAGGGCAAGTTGCTGTAATACCTATAGAATATTTTTATGAATTGCTTAGAAAATGAAAAAGTTAGTAGTTAAAGGTCCAGTTCCTACGATTAAAAATTGTATAGTTAATGACTTTGATGATGAATATGCTCTTTATTTAAGGACAGCTAAAAAGAATTGGAGAACAATGGAAGCATTCTCTCTTGAGTTTGATTCCACTTTATCTGATTTGAAGAAAAGTCATTTCATCTACGTAGATAGAGAAGACCTAGAGCTATTAATAAAGAAGCGATTGAACGTTATTGAAGTAATCGAGTTATGAACATATATTTATTTCCATGGCATACAGACGAAGTCTGTACTATTAGCAAAGTAGTAGCAAGAAGCTATGAGGATTGCGAAGAGAAGATAAAGAGTATGTATATAAATAAATACGACGATTTAGATGATCTTCTGGATTATGATGATTTCTGTATAGAACTTGCTGAAAAACATGGAATATATTTAGGAGACGTATCTGAGATAAATGAATTTATGTAATCCATTAAGGATAGCGTTAGACTTGGATGACACAATCTTCGATTTCTGGGGAGCATATAAAACACTATTCCCTAGAGAATCAGATTTAGTTGAGCACGTAATTACACGAAACGTAGTAAGTCTTCGCTACAACAAGGAGTTTTGGGAAAATTTACCCTTGCTAGAAAAGCCAAATTTCGAGCCGCATATTTATGCAACCAAAAGAATTAACAGTAAAACTTATACTCGAAATTGTCTAGCTAAATACAATTTACCCATAAGACCTATTTATCAAATGTATTATCAGCACGGAAACAAGGCTGACTTGATAAAAGGCAAATGCGATGTATTAATCGACGACAGTATTAGTAATGTGACTATGGCAATAAACTCTGGACTTCCAGCATTGCTAATAGATAGGCCACATAACCAGAATGGAGATCCTTTATTCCGCATTTATAGTTTAGATATTGACGAAATTAGATTTGCATATGAATTAGAATTAGCAACTTTAGGATGGAATTAAAAGATATCAAGCTTAGGCCGCTGCTAGACACACTAAGATTGGAGAAGATAAGTGATAAGGTATATTTTTCTGAACAGTACAGTGGATACGTTAGTAATTCCCGTTTAGGATTAATTAATCCTCGGCAGGATGGTAATCCAGATAAATTCTTTACTGGGTTTAAAAATACTTTCTCTTCTGCTCTGGAACTTGGAAGTGCTGTACACGAATTGGTGCTACAGCCAGATAGTTTTGAACTGTCAGAAGACATTGGTAAACCTACTGCAAAGTTAGGAGCAATGGCTAATGAACTCTATCCCGTTTTTCTGAAAGGAGAAGTAAAATTCGATGATGTGAAGAAAGCATCGGACAAAGTCGAATATTACAAGGGAAAGCTTACCAAGGAACTAGCTAAATCTGTGATTGAAGCTTCTACTAACTATTGGAAGAATAGACAGCTAAAAGAATTTGATTTAACACAAGATAAGGAAATTATATATCTTGACAACAAATCACTAGAAATCGTAAAGTCTTGTGTATCAGCATTAAATAGCAATAAGCAAGTGCAGAAACTTTTACATCCTGAAGGGATAACTAAAACACCTATTTCTGAAAATGAGCAAGCTATTTTATTGGACGTGGAGGCGACCTGCCCTAATGGAAAAAAGTTTATCTTACACCTGAAGTCCAAACTAGATAATTATACAATAGATACAGAAACTAACACTATTGTAGTGAATGATATTAAGACGATTGGAAAAATCGTTAGTGAAATTGATACCAATATCAATAAGTATCACTATAGTAGGGAGTTTGCGATGTATTTATACCTTCTGAAGTTGTGTGCTGAAAAGTTCTATAACTTGGAGAATCCAAAATTGCAAGCTAATTACTTAGTAGTTTCTACCATTCCGAACTTTTATAGTAAGGTTAGGCCAGTTACTTATTTGGAATTGCGACAAGGATTTCATGAGTTCAAGACTCTTTTGAAGTATGTAGCCTATCAGATAGGTTATAGAGACTATTCTCTTGATGAACGACCTTCAAAATATCAGCTTTGAACAATTGTCATCAATTTACTCAAAATACTTTACCTTAAACTACCTAGGGAGCAATATGGGTGATAAACTAGCCTGTATTGCTCTTACTTGTTATATAACTAATGAGTTAAAGAAAAAAGGTCAAAAGGTAACGTGTTATGATGTTTTATTGAAAGTCGGAAAAGATTTTAGGGAAGGAGAGAAAAATACCTTTCTGAAGTCTTTAGGGGCTATCTGTGAGGATTTAATGTACGGGTGTACCACTTTTCTTGACTTTGGTATTAAGCCGAAAGATATGCCCAAACAGCTCCAGATTTTGCTCGACAATTATGTACCATTTTAAGAGATTTTTAGTTAAGAGGATTTTAACGTCCTTTAACATAAAATTAACATTTGAAGATTAGGGTTTCTATGTATGATGTAGTATAATTGATTACATCAGTAAGGGAAACAATACTGATTAGATACGGAAAAATAATTTCAGATTATATGTTAATGATTTATGTTTAAAAATTTTATTTATTATGAGTACAACGATTTTGAATTTTAAGAAAGTAGAAGTAGTAGCAGAAAGCAAAGAAGCAGCAATCGCACAAGTTGAAAGCACATTATTCCATGTAAATGGTGATGCAACTCAGGCTTACAAAAATTGGAAAGCTAAACAGACTAAGGGTATTACTGAGCGTGATGTAAAAGAGTTTATGCTTGAATATCTCGCTAAGAAAGGCAAGAACTGCCCCGGTGCTGGTTATCTGATTACTATCGAATCGTCTGTTGCAGATACTCGTGAGCGTCCGTACAAGATTGACGATGTTAAAGGTGATGGAAAGCGTAAGTTTAAGACTTTCTACAAGTGGATTGACAAAGAAACTAAGACTGTTGTTTGCCAAGTTGATACTAACAAAGCTGACGCTAAGAACGCAATCAAAGAATTGTATAAGAGCGGTAAGTATAAAGGAAATGCTGAGTTGGTGAAAACTAAGGATGTTGTTGAAGGACAGGCAGTAGTAGCAACTGCACAATATACTCCTTCTAAGAATACCAAGAATGGTACTTGGTTAGCTTTCGGTATCGAAGCCTAATTTCTTGAAAGATATACGTTTAAAAGGAAGATTGCCTAAGGGTGGTCTTCCTTTTTTATTTTGAGATAAGCAATATTTAATAGATATTAAACGTAATTTAATTATGGAAGTGTAACAACTAATTAACAATTAAATGGAATTTACTCCTATAACAGGACTTCAGATTAGAATTAATTTCTATACAAACAGAGGTTGTGTGCTTGAAGATGTAATAGAAAATCATTTCTATAACTATTTTAGCTTAGTTAATCCTCTAATAATCGGAAGAAAAGAATCCATCGCGGGAAAACCTACAGATGGAATAGTTAGGTTCTATGATGAAAACCGGAATGTCAAGTTCTGGATTCTTCAAGAAACTAAAAGAGATATAGGTATTAACTCTGTTTTCGTACATAGGTCTTTATTACAGGCTATGATGTATTTAGGAAACGTGTATTATGATACTAGTACTCATTTAGGAGTAGATAATTTCAATGGAGTATTTCTCGATTCGGCAAGGTATTTTTGCTACATTCCGAGAAGAGAAATAGATACTCTAATGGAAAAATTTGAACCTTTATGGCGCAAATATTTTCGAGTTTCACCTTCCAAAGCATACAAAGAACCAGAATTAGAGAGTTTTGCAGAATTAGCTATGTATTCTCTAAGGCATAGAGTTAAAGCATTGGATGAACACTTTAGATTAGACCTCCTATTAAAGGAGATTTACTATAATAATGTTTAAATATGGAATTGACGATTGAACAATTGATGCAAGGGAAAGCAACTAGAATTAAGGATAAAGAGTATTTTACTACTGAAGCCTATGTAACTCCGTTTATAGACAGAGTATCTAAAATGACTGATAATTTTATCATTAATGCTAAGCCTGCTGACCAAATATCGCTTACTAAAGATGGGGAGATTAATTTTGATGATGTAATATACAATAGAGTTTGGATTCAAGGTGTTTTGCCGGACGAATATGCTTGGGATAATCATAAAAGAGTAATTAGTATGATTTATGCCCTTGACACTCGTAAACCATTAGTTAAGTTCTATGTAGGAGCTTTAAATATGGCTTGTCTAAACTTGTGTGTATTTAATCCAGAAATGTTAAATGTTTCTGAGCTAGAGCCAGAATCTGCTATTAACTATAGCTTCTTAAGAAATGCTATGTCGTTGACAGATGAAACCAACTTAATGCTTAAGAAACTTTCAGAGATGGAGTATAAGAAAGATGATATATATGCTGACCTAGGTCACTGGGTTGACAACTGCATCAATTCTAAAATCAACATGGGATTTGGTTCTGTAAAATTAGCTGAATCTGCTCCGATTGATGTTTATAAAGATTTGTTTTATGATGAAAAATCTAAGTATTATACAACAGACAATGTTGTAGATGGATTTACCGTGTATAACGCATTTACTGACTTGATTACCCAGGATAAGAGAGACTTAGTAAATAAATTCGAGAAGACATTGTTAATTAAGGACGTAATGGGTATTTGATATGCAAGTAGTAAAGAGAGACGGAAGTTTACAGGAATTTGACGGTAATAAGATAGTAGAAGCAATATCTAAAGCATTTAATGCTTGCTGTCCTGAAGAAAATAAAGAAGTCATTACAGCTATGGTGGCTGATATGCATTTATGGGACGGCATTACTATAGAAGAGATTCAGGACGTAGTAATAGAAACCTTGAGGGACTATGGTTACGATGATGTAGCCTCAGCATATTCTCAGTATAGAAGTGAACAATCTAGACTTAGAGAAATCATAGCTAAGATTAGTTATCAAGATAACTATATTAATAGTTCCGAAAATGCAGCTACTTCATCTGAAACAGATGGAAATGCTAACGTTGTATCTAAGAACGTTGCTACATTAGAGAGTGAGGATAGAAAGCGCGAGAACAGAGAAATTCAGCGCTATCGTATGAAGAAGAAATTAAAGCTTCTTTATCCCGAACTCTCTTCTCAATATTCTAGAGACCTAGACAGTCATATTATTTATACTCACGATGAGGCTTCTACGTCAGTACTTAAACAGTATTGTATGGCAGTCTCGTTATATCCTCTAATGTTAGAGGGAGTAGGTAATATTGACGGAGTTACTCCTGGCCCTCCTAATGATTTGCAGTCATTTAGTGGACAGGTTACTAACTTAGTATTTCTATTGTCTTCTCAATGTAAAGGAGCAGTTGCTGTAGGTAGCTATTTTATTGCACTTAACTATTATATTATTGCTGAATACGGAGAAAAGTGGTATGAGAAGCTCGACTGTATATGTACTTCGGAACATTCTCTTATTAAGAGAACTATCGAAGACTCTATCCTTAAAGCTTTTAAACAGTTTGTTTGGGGAATTAATCAACCTGCTGGAAACAGAAGTTATCAATCTCCCTTTACTAATGTCTCGTACTATGATAAGACCTATTTTGAGTCTCTATTTGGAGAATTTTACTATCCAGATGGAACTAAGCCGGAATGGGTAGCAATTGATACTTTGCAGAGATTGTTCATGTCTTGGTTTAATAAACTTCGCTTGAAACAAGTTCTGACATTCCCAGTAGAAACCTTTGCTATGGTGCATGACGGTAAAGACATTATAGATAAGAACTATAAAGACTTATGTGCAGAAATGTATTCTCAAGGTCATAGTTTCTTTACCTATATCTCAGACAGTGCAGATAGTCTTGCATCTTGTTGTCGTCTTCGTAATGAATTAGCTGAAAATACATTTAGTCCTACCTCTGGTATGACTGGTGTAAAGACAGGTTCTTGTAATGTTATTACTCTGAATATTAACAGAATTGTCCAAGATTGGGCTAGACAAGAAACTACTTGGTGGAGTGAAGATGGAGACAAAAATCTCTTGCATTGTAAAGATAATGTTGCCCTACTCAAAAAATATCTAATAGATATTCTAGAGAGAGTATACAAGTATCACATTACCTATAAGACCATGCTCTATGAGTGGGAGGATAAGAAGATGTTTGCTTCTTCAAATGGAGGTTACATAAACATCAAAGACCTATATAGCACTATTGGGCTAAATGGTCTGAATGAAGCTGCTGAGTTCTTAGGAATGAAGGTATCTAATAATCCAGAATATTTTGAGTTTTTACAGCTCATACTTGGAACAATAAAAGAGCAGAATAAACTTCATTCTATCCATGACAAAAAGCGTCCCTTCTTATTTAATTCTGAGGTAGTACCTGCAGAAGGTCTAGGAGGTAAGAATTATAAATGGGATAAAGCAGATGGCTATTGGGTTCCTGAAGATAGGAATCTATACAATAGTTACTTCTATAATGCCCATGATGATACATCAGTATTAGATAAGTTTATACTTCATGGAAGGCAGACTTATCAGTATACAGATGGAGGTAGTGCGGCTCACATTAACTTGGAAGAACATCTGTCTAAGGAGCAATACTTGAAGCTTATAGACTTTGCTATTCAGCAAGGAACTAATTACTTCACGTTCAATATTCCTAATAGTAAGTGCGAGGATTGTAAACATATTGTGAAAGCCCCCATTAAGGTATGTCCTAAATGTGGAAGTGAACATATTACTCAATATACCAGAATTATTGGCTATCTAAGACCTATCACTGCTTTTGGTAAGGATAGAAGAATAGAAGCTGAAAGAAGAACATATTCAAAAAATGTATAAAATAGAAGAGTTTGTAGGAACAGCTGCTGAGCTGGAGAAGTTCCTTAATGAAATGCAAGTTATTAAACATTTTAATCTATCTCATATAGTATCTAGACCAGCTAAAACTTTTGTAGGACCTGGATGCTCAGTTGATAGAACCGTTTATACCTTAGTATTTTCTGGGAATGACGAGGAAAAGAAGAGACAAATATATCTTGAATATGCCAAAGAAAACTTATGTAAAGATTGCTTGACTTGTGCAGACTTCGGGTATTATTGTAGAGGAAATAAAGAAAGATGTAATGCGTGGAAATACGATGAAAAAGCACATTATAGAATTGATAAAGTTGTATGAGTAAAGTTTTAATTATTCCAGATGTTCACGGTAGACCATTCTGGAGAAAAGCAAAAGAGAAGATTAATAGTGTGGATAAGGTAGTCTTTTTAGGGGACTACCTCGACCCATATGGTTATGAAGGTATTACTAGAGAGAATGCGATAGAGGAGTTTAAAGAGATTATCCAATTCAAAGTTGATAATCCCGATAAGGTAATACTACTCCTTGGAAATCACGACTGTGCTTATTGCTATGATTTCGGAAGTGCTTCTAGGTATGATTACGCTAATGCAGAGCTAATTAAGGAAATGTTTGAGAATTTCAAGTCTCTATTCCAACTCAAATACTTTTCGGAAGGTATTCTATATACTCATGCTGGAGTTACTAATGATTGGTTAAAGAGTATGGATTTTACTATTACTGACCTAATTACTAAGCCTGAGGACTTTCTAGTTGGCTTCCTATGGGAAGTATCTCGTATGAGAGGAGGGTGGTCTAATACAGGCAGTATGGTATGGAGCGATGTCAGAGAAGGAGATAGAGAGTCTACATATTATCAAATATTTGGGCATACTCAATTGGAATCAGAACCCATTATTACTGACAAGTTTGCTTGCTTAGACGTAAGAAGACCTTTTATATTAGATACAGAAACTAAAAAGATTGAGGAGTATGCTTAAATATGTTGATGCCAGAGTAGTCTTTCAGGAAATTCCGGATGAGATTACATTAGCTATAAATATATCTAACTGTCCTTGTCATTGTAAAGGATGTCATAGTCAATACCTAGCCGAAGATATAGGTAAACCATTAATTGAATATCCGCAGGGGTTCTCTGATGATTACATTATTCATCTAGACGAACTAATTACAGATGGTATTTCGTGTATAGCATTTATGGGAGGGGATTCTGACCCTCACTTAGTAAATGTGTTAGCTAGTTTTGTTAAAGATTATTATCCGAATTTAAAAGTGGCATGGTACTCAGGTAGACAAGAACTATCAGAGCACGTGAATATGAAGCATTTCGATTATATCAAGCTAGGTCCATATATTGAAGAAAACGGGCCTTTAAATAGTAAGACAACTAATCAAGTTATGCTTCATATAGATAATAGCTGTGGAAAACCCATAGTTAAAGACATAACATCACGTTTTTGGAAATGATTCTTAAGGTTGCATATGATGATAACAGTCAACATCTGGTTGACGAATTAAAAAAGGTTCTTTCTAAATATCCTTTAGTAGAATTACAAACTTACCATGAAGGCTTGTTTAAGGAACGTAAAAACGCCTTCAAGCTTAAGGGAGGTTTTAGCGCTAGACATACTCCATTTGCTGTATTAATTGATAATGATGCAGCTCCAGTAATGGCATTCTACAGTGAAGCTAATACTTGTACCATAGAAGAGATAATGAAAGCATTAAATAATCCTGTAGTGTATGGTAGAATTGAAGGTTAAAGATATTATTGAAAGGAAGAAACTTCTGATAAAAGGACTTGAAGAGAATATCTTCAAGGACTTTACTGAAGAAGAAGAAAATCTCTTGCACTCCAAGCACGGAATGATTAAAGTTAGTCATAGGTCAGGCGCTGGTAAAGTGTACGAAGGGATAACTGGAGCGTTTAAGGTTGGGCTTCCTCTAATTATTGATAGTGAGCCGACTAAGATAATACAGAGAATTACCATGATAGATTGGGACTCTAGTATGTTCCAGGATGCAGATGGAGAGTGGTTTATATTTGAATTTACTCCAATAAGACTCTACGAATTAAGTGTATGATAAGAAAATTTACTAACATCGTTTGTGTATATTACAACGACAAAAATTATATTCCAGCTAAGTATAATTGTCCAGACCTAGAGATTGATGATGTAATTCTCAACCTAACTACAAACAAGGAACAGAATTATGAAAAGATTTCTGAGATTATTGTTGATTATGCCTTTGCTTTGTTCTGTAACAAATCTGATTTAAAAGATTTTTCGCAAGACCATAAGAAGTATAAGAGACAGAACTGGAAATTGCTTGACTTTAGGGAAATAATTAAAACAACAGAGATAAAACCAAAAGATCAGAAATGAAATATGGAGTTATTTTAGCTAGGTTTCAGCCCATTCACAATGGGCACCTAGCTTTAATTAAAAAAGCTTGTTCAGAGAACGATAAGGTTCTTTTGTTAGTTGGTAGTGCTGATAAAGTAAACAAGCGTAATCCTATTCCTATAAAGGTTAGGATAAAATTACTAGAAACTGCCTTAGAGGACGAAGGTTTACTTAGTAGATGTATCATTCAACCTCTTAATGATTTGACTGATGAGTCTGATAACTCTCAGGATTGGGGATTCTATTTATATGCTAACATAGTTAGTATTATAAAAGAGTCCCATTTTAATATCTACTATAGCGATGGATACGAAATTATTACAACATGGTTTCCAAAGTTTATGCTGAAGGGTTATATATCAATGACTCTCATGGCAAGAGAACAGGTAGAAGAAGGTATATCGGCTACTGTTGTAAGAGATGCCCTAAGATCTAATTTAAGCCTAGAAGGACTAGTTCCTAAGTGTGTTATAGATGCAAGATTTTATTTAACTGAATTTATTTTATTACATGAAAGTACTCATAATTAATAAATCAAGACATCAACTTCCTCAGTATGAAACTCCCTTATCAGCAGGTATGGATATTAGAGGAGACTTTAGTAGAATTAAGTTAGTAGACAATAAGCCTGAGAAATTCTTTTTCGATGCTGATGTTGTAGCTATTAGTAAAATTGAAGATCCAAATGGTCCATTTGTGGTAGACAAGGAAGGAAATCCTACTGATAGAAGAGTTCCCAGTATTCCCGTTGCTTCTACTATTGAAATAAAGCCAGGAGGTAGATGTTTGATTCCGACTGGATTGTTTATAGCTTTACCTAAGGGTTACGAGGCGCAAGTTCGACCACGAAGCGGTCTTGCACTAAAATTGGGACTTACTGTTCTTAATTCACCTGGAACCATTGACGCCGACTACAGAGGAGAGATTGGAGTTGTATTAGTGAACACTTCCAATGTCCCAGTTAGAATTACTGATGGAGAAAGAATTGCCCAAATAGTTATTGCTAAGCATGAAACTATAGAATGGGAAGTTGTTGAAGAATTACCTTCTACTGAACGAGGAGAAGGAGGATTTGGACATACTGGAGTATGATATGGGTATTAATGGTATTAGGGTTATGTAATTTAGCCCTAATACTTTGTCTCATGCGGAGAGTTGAGGACATTAGTAATCAAATCAAAACTAATTATCACTTTATTGATGATACAAGAGACAAAGTCAAGTATCTAACTTCTCTAATGGATATACGAGTGAATATTCCAGAAGAAATCGAGAAGCAATTTGGTAAGATGAAAAAGGAAATTGTTGTTAAAAATGTATTAAAAGTACCATGACTAAAGGGGAATTGAGGTCTAAAATATTAGAACTCGAAGAAGCTATGAGAGAAGAAGACAGCAAGTCTACCACAGCTAAACTAAGTGATGAATGGGATGAATTAATGAGTAAGTTGGAAGATGTTATCTATGACGAACTCGAAGGTGTTGCAGTTAAAATAGTCACTGAAAGAATTGTTGATAAATACGATGTAGACACTGATATATTAATTGCAGAGTATATGGAAAGTGGAGACCTAGAGGAATCATTTAAGATAGCAGCCGAGGAGTGCGATTGCGGTTGGAAGACAGATATTACAAAAAGAATATTAAAATAATTACTACTATGACTAAAGAAGGATTTGTAAAGCTTATTGAAAATGCTCAGAACTATTCTAAGGAATTGGATAGATGGTCTGATTTTGGAATTGATTTGTTTGAACTTCCTATATCCGAACTAGGTTGGGGATTCTTAAATACGGTACTTCCGGAATTGTTCTCTGATGAAGGAGTGGACTGGGTTAATTGGTGGTTGTTTGAGAAGCCTGGATTATTCAAAAATAGTCTTCCTAATGAAGCTTATGATGAAGACGGAAATATAATTCCTACTGATACGATTGATGATTTGTGGAACTTAGTTAAGGACTACCAGAAATGACACTAGAAGAACTTAAAAAGAAAGTAGTCACTATTACAGTACACAAAAATATTGTATTAGGGGAAGATTTACATGAAGATGATCTGCTAGAGTTTCTCGAACTGCAAGAGGAGGAGGCTTGTTCTGATGAAAGATTATTACAAGCAATAAAAAATGCCTACTACGGAACTCTTAGTGATATTGAAGATATTATCTATGATAACCTCAATGTAACTATTCATGATTAAATATTTGTTAAGCAAAGCCTCAACTGGCAAATTTAGAGTTGTATATTTATCTACTACAGAGCAGTGGGATGAAGAAAAAGCTGGATTTGTAATTAATAGAGTTACAGGACAGCTACATGGAAAGATGACAGAGCAACCAGAAATAGTCATTACTAAAGGAAAAGCTGGTAGAACGCATAGAGAACAACTTGAGTTGCAGTTTAAGTCTGAGCTTAAGAAATATTTAGATAAGGGTTACAAGGAGCTAGAGAACGATCCCGAAACTTATAGCGAAACTCAATTGGAAGAATTTTATGGAGACATTAAAACCGACCAGAATGGATTTGCAAAGCACATGCTTGCAAAATCTGCAGATAAAGTTAAGGAATCCTCAATCAATAAGGTTAAGTATTGGTATGCTAGCAGAAAAATTGATGGAGTTAGGTGTTCCTTCTACTATAAGGACGGTGAGATTCTATCTGCTTCCAGAGGTGGGGGAAATTATGACTATTCAACAAGCCATATCCGAAACAATGAGAGATTGCTTGAGTTCTTCAGGAGTCATCCCACTTACATTCTTGATGGAGAGTTGTATAGACATGGTAAAAGTCTCCAACAAATCAGTGGAGCAGCTCGTCTTGAGAAAAACGCAGTTGACTGCGACTGGCTTGAATATTATGTTTACGATATAATGATTCCTAGTATGAAGTTCTCTGATAGGCTTGAAATTCTTAAGCAGCTTCAGAAAGAACTTAATCTTGGATTTAATCCAGATAAAGATTGGGAAGAAGGGGAGTTACAATTGCAAATAGTCCCGCAGGAAAAGGTCTCTGGGTACGAGAATATTATGAAACTGCACAACCAATATGTTTCAGAAGGTTGGGAAGGAGTAGTATGTAGAAATCCAGATAAAGAGTATGGCTTCGGCAAGCGTACTAATGATATGCTAAAATTTAAATTCTACAAAGATGCAGAGTTTGAAATTACTGGTTTATCAGAAGGTCTTCGGGAAGAAGATATGTGTTTTACGCTAATAACAGAAGATGGTATAGAATTTAAAGCTAAACCAATGGGTTCTAGAGAACTTAAACAACAATATAGGGAAAGACTTAAGGAGCTGATAGGAAAGATGGCTACTGTTAAGTATTTCTATCTGTCTGATGAAGGTACTCCATTGCAACCTGTACTAAAATGTATTCGCGATTATGAGTAAGTACAAATTTGATGTGTCGCTTGTTACATCTGGTCTTAGTGAAGGGGTATTCGAACTGCAGCCTAGTGACTATCTATATTGTGAGGATGAAGATGAGTTGTTTGATGAAGTTAACGACACATTGTGTGGTACACTTCGCAAGCATATCAAGTTCTCTAGAGTATATACTTGCGAATCAGACTGGCGTTACCCAAAAGGATTTTTGGAAGAATGGAGGCGATTAAAGAATGAGCGCTGAAGATATAATTATTTTAGTTATCGCTAATATAGTTGGCAACAGCTCAAATAGATTCGGGCAATCACACGAGCTGTATCTTCCAAAGTCTCTAGAGTCAGAAGTACATGATAAGTGGGACAACTGCTATCATCAAGGCAAATACTATGTAGCTGGAAATACTTTTAAAATCAATTTTTATGAAGAAGATTAAGTATAGGCAATATTACTACGATGGGAACTTTTCTAACCTAGAGTTAGAAGTTCCTGACGAATGCCGTATCTATGAGGTAGGCTTTATGAATATATCCCACAAGATTGAAGAAGGCGAGACTAAAGCTTATGTTTTTCTTTGTCCTTCAGAAATCGAGGATTCTAAACTGCTTTGTAATGTTTATCTATCTTACCTAGACGATGTTTTTATAGAAAACTCAGAAATACCTATACAGAATGTGGGGGAGGCTCCTAGATTTGAAAACGCGTATATGGTAAGATACTACAAAGATGCTGTGGCAGAAAACAAAATATCAGCTATCCTGAGTAAAATAGGAAAGCTCAGTGAAGCTTCTGAACAGGATAGGAGTGACTTACAAGTATTATACAAGGAATCCAAGGGTGTATCCGAAATATCTAAGCTTAGACGTATTACTTATAAAGGTATAGAGATAGGTAGTGTGTATTTCAAGAACTGGATAGATGGAACAGAAGTTGCTTCTATGGCTGTTAGTGAATTACCGTATGGACGTATATGGTTTGAGGAGTTCTCTAATTCCAATGATATAGTTGCTAAGTTTAAGGAAGAAGCAGATAAAATCTATAATTCTATAATAAATTATTAATTATGTATTTAAGTATTCGATTAGACGATGACAGTGTTGAACTAATGCAGTCTGACATCGAAGATATGTGGAATTATCTGGAACAGGATACGGAAAATTTTGTGTATCATACAGCCTCGTACATAGAAGGTCTAGAGTTGGAGTATTATGCAGATGAGCTTAGGCCGCTATATGAGACGTTAAAAAACTTCTTTGAAAATGAGTGATGTAGAAAAACGCTACATTTGGCTAGTTAATCATCTAATCTGGAATGGCTCTAAGCAGAAAAACGGGGTTTATTGGGTAAAGATAACCAAAGAGAATGCAGCTCTTCTTGAAGAAAAATATGAAGTGTGCGATACTCGCGCCTTGAAAGGAGGGCTTAAAGTGAATGTTATAAAAATGTGTGATAATTTTATTGTACTTGATACACGATGAAATACGAAAAATTTGATATTCTAAAGAAAGCTAAATATTCTATCGTTCCGAATAATAGAGAGCTGTATGTAGTCTATGTAGAATGTGACGCAAACGATGGTGATTACATGAGAGATACTATTGAATTTGATAAGGAATCGTTTGAAGAAGACGAACTTCTCCTATTGGTTTTATCATATGTTAGTAAGTATTCAGGAAGATTTTCTGAGAAAGGATGGAACTCTGCAGGATATGGGCACCATGTAGACGAAAACAAAGATTTTCCTTGGTTGTCGGAGTATCTATCTGAAAATGATATTCTGATATTCGCTGGAATGTGTGATACCATGTGCCATAGCGTATCTCAGATACGTATAGAATATTATGACAACGATGGAAGAAAGAATAAGGTAGAGCTTCCTGATGTAGATAATCTTTTTGAAGACAAACGGGAGTTTGTGGATTATTTAAATAGTCTGTACAGACTGTATTATGATGAAATTGAATAATGGAGGAAAGCTCCCAGACAAGTTTAAAATAGCTAATCAAGAAATAACCGTAATCATAGAAGATTCTCTTCCAAATAACGGTTACGGTTATTTTTGTGATGCTACTAACACTATTAAATTAGCGAGAACAGTAAAGTCTGAATATGAAGGAAACGTCTCTATGAGTGATGAACAGCTTAGGAATACATTCTATCATGAGCTGTTTCATGTTTTCCAGTTCTATTACAATAATGAATTTAATGAGATTCAGGCTCAAGTATATGCTAACTTTATGTGTGAATTTATAGAAACTACTGAAGAACCATTTTAAAAATATAAGAAATGAAGTTATCAAAAAGTAAGAAAGCCAATGTCAATTATTTGGCAAAGATTGTAGAAATTAAGAATTTTAGACAACACAGTAACCCAGAAGTAACTAGACTTAAGTGCTGCACTATTGATGGATTTAACATCATTACTGGTATTGATTCCCAGCCAGGATTGTATGTTTATTTCCCAACTGCTTGTTGCATTAATCCTGATTTTCTAAGGTATTGCAACTTGTACAGACATAAGGAGTTGAACAACGACCCAGAACAAACTGGTATGTTTGAAGACAATGGTAGAGTCAAAGCTATTAGACTTAAAAATGAACTGTCGGAAGGTTTTATTATGCCCATTATACAGTTCCAAAACTATATAATGTCCGTAACTAATAAAGAGATAGAAATTGAAGTAGGAACTGAATTTGATATTGTAGAACATGAAGGCAAAGAATTTTGGATTAACAAGAAGTACATCCCTAAGAGACAGCAAGGGCAAGGTGGTGCGCCACGTAACAACCAAACGAAGAAGGTCAAAGGAATCAGCAAGGTCATTGATGAACAATTTAGATTCCACTACGACACAACTCTTATTAAGAAATGTCCTAATGTAATTCATCCAAATGATTTAATCAGTATTACTGAGAAAATTCACGGAACTTCTGGTATATCAGCTTATGTGCTTTGTAAACAAGACCTGAACTGGAAACAGAAAATCGCTAAATGGCTTACTGGAGAAGAGTTCAATAAGTATGACTATTTGTATGCTTCTAGAACGGTAATAAAGAATCAGTTCTATAATAAGAATGTTACTCCTGGATTCTATGGGTGTGACGTTTGGGCGGAAGCTGATAAAATAGTTAAACCCTGCTTGTCTAAAGGTATGACTGCATATTATGAAATCGTTGGTTTCTTACCTAATGGTGGCTATATCCAAAAGAATTATGACTATGGCTGTATGCCTCCTAAAGAAGGAGAACAGTATACTCACGAAAAGCACTTTAAAGTGCGAATATATCGTGTAACATTAACTAATGTTGACGGTGTAGTTCACGAATTTAGTGCTAGGGAAGTTCAACAATGGTGTGCTAAGGTAGGTCTTATCCCAGTAGAAGAGTGGTATTATGGTACTGCCAATAGCTTATATCCAGAACTTAACGAAGCTGAGCACTGGAACGAAAATTTCATGGAGAAATTAGCTAACGACGCTAGATTCTATATGGAGCGAACTTCGCCATCTTGCGATAACAAAGTACCTCATGAGGGAATAGTTATTAAGATTGAGAATATGAAATCTGAGGCATTTAAGCTTAAATGTTTTAAATTCCTAGATAAGGAAGGAAAGGAACTTGACAAAGGTGAAACTAATATTGAAGACGAAGCATGATAATAAGTTATAATGTAGAGGTAGTTAAGAACTACGATGTGAATATCCCTAAGTTAATCGACCAAGTGGTGAAAACACTTAAGGAAGATGAAGAGGGAGAAGTTGAAGGCTGGATGATACTTAATGAAGCGGGAGATAACATAGATTATCATCTGCGGAACTTAGGCTTTCCTGACTCTGATTGTCTAACTGACTATGTCATTGATGATATTTTAGACGAAATGGAGAAAGAGCTAGTAAAACAAGGATATGAATGTTAAAGAGTACTTAACTAGTAAAAAGTATGGCAGTTTGCGTTACAAGCTGTCGTACTTTTTTCATAGTAAAATTCCTTTCCTTTCTCCTGGCTGGAACGAGTATCGTAATCCATGGTATCACTGGTGGAAAGCCAGAAAATACTTTAAACGCCCCAAGGCCCACTTTCTATTTAGAAAGAACTTTTGGACATTTGGACTTCCCATAAGAAGAGACTACTATAGTCCGGTGATAGATATAGGATTTCATGCATTAGGATGGAAGGATAAATGGGACAGTCCCAGACACGAATGGGACCCGATGATTTGTATAACATTTTTCAGAACTTGGCATTTATTATGGATATTTAACTGGGCTACTAAACATAAAAAGGATAGTATTACTGGCAGCATGGCTACTTGGGAAGCTATTCTAGACTATACTAGATATGATAAATCTCTAAGCTATGTAGTAGACAATCATATATGGTCGTATGACCGTGATGGTGAAAAGGTTTATATTAGTATAGTACCTAATATGACTAGAGAAGGACTAAATAAATATTCTGATGAATCCAAACACACTGAGAAAGATACAGAGATTGGAGGCTGGTGAATCGTTTATAACAAGCGAGCCAGGAAATTCAATGCTCCCTCTGTATAAGAGCAATGAAAAGCATCTTGTCACTCCTATAAGGTGGCAAGAATGTAATGTTGGAGATGTAGTATTTTGTAAAGTTAGAGGCGCTTGCGTTACTCACAAAGTATACGCGATAGACTCAAACAAAGGATGCCTTATTGGAAATAACAAAGGGCATATGAATGGATGGACTAAAAATGTTTACGGATTAGCTCACAAGATATGAAAATATGTGCAATAAGTGATTTACATGGATTTCTAATTGATTATATAGAGCCATGTGAACTTGTTTTAATATGTGGAGATATTGTTCCTCTTTATATGCAGAGAAACAAGCCACAGTGTGAGAAGTGGTTGAAGACTGTATTTGCAGATTGGATTAAATCATTGCCGTGTAAGAAGGTAGTATTTACAGCTGGAAACCATGATTTTGTTTTTGAAAATAGGGATTTTCTCTGGAATAACTCTGTGATTAAATTTCCTACAGAAGGAAAAGCTGAATTTCTTGATAATTCTCATCTAGACTATCTAAGTGATGAAGGAAAGGTATATAGAATTTATGGAACTCCGGCCTGCCATGAATTTGGTAATTGGGCTTTCATGTATTCTGATGAGAAACTAGAAGAAATCTATTCACATATCCCAGGAAATTGCGATATATTGATTAGTCATGATGCTCCCGCATTAAATGATTGTGGTATGATTCCGCCTGGTAGGTGGAGTTCTACTCCCATAAATGCAGGAAATGAGGTCTTGGCTAAGGCTATTATAGATAAGAAACCAAAGTATGCTTTTTGTGGACATATCCACGAAGGAAATCATTGGCTACTAGATGCAGGTGAGACAAAGACCGCCAATGTATCTATTCTCGATGACTCTTACGATATTAATTATGAACCTTTATATTTGGATATTTAATACTATTCTGGTCTATATATTTGGAGGATTAGTATTGTCATTAGTAACAGTTGGAATTTATGAGATAATACAGGAAGAAAAGGACTTCCTTGAAACCTACGGGTCTAGATTCATTTGTAAATATTAAAAATTAATCAAATGGAACAAGCTGTATTTCAAAGAATGTTGGGAGAATTTAACGAAGTTAATGAACGTGCTGTTAAGCTCAGAGATTTTATCCTAGGGGATAAGTTCAAGGAGGTTGACAACCTTAATAAAGACTTACTAGTCGCCCAACTAAAAGCAATGGAAGCATATATATCAGTACTATCTATTCGTATTGGTCTTAATGCTCCTAAAGATGAAATTTCAGAAGCCCAGGTTGTAAAAGAAGGTGAGTAAAAAAATCATTTTCACAGACCGTTCTGACTCACTGTTGACGAGTTATCTCAGGGATATATCTAAATATAAGATCTTAGATAGTACTGAGGTAACTCGTCTCATTTGTGAGGCTCAAAAAGGAGATGATGTTGCTAGAGAACGAGTCATAAAATCAAATCTTAGGTTTGTTGTGACTATCGCCAAGCAATTTCAGAATAGAGGTATCCCTTTAATGGATTTAATCTCTAGTGGAAATGAAGGATTAATGAAAGCTATTGATAAGTTTGACCCAGAAAGAGGAGTGACATTCTTGTCATATGCTGTATGGTGGATTAGACAAAGTATCTATAATTCTATATATTGGCAAGCACGAGAAATTCGTCTTCCAATGTCTCAGCAATTATTGGTAATAAGTATACTCGATGCAACTAATAAATTCTTGCAATCGCATGATAGAAATCCAAGTTCCGAAGAAATATCAGAAATGACTGATATTCCTAGGGAGCAAATTGACTATCTAGCACAGTTTTCTAATAAGTTAGTTTCTGTGGACGATTTCATAGGAGGAGATGAAGAAAACAGTCAAGTCTGTGATATTATTCCAGATGGTGAAGACCCCCTTGATGAACAAGTAAATAAAAGCTATGTAACTAAAGAGCTAGAGAATCTACTTTCTAAATTAACAATTAGAGAGCACGATTTAATCTGTATGTTATTTGGTATAGGAATGGCTCCTGTCAATCCTAAAATTATAGCTGATATGTACGGTGTTGGAGGAGAAAGAATAAGACAGATGAAAGAGGGAGCTTTAGCTAAATTAAGACGTAGATTTTCTAATCAACTTAAAAATTTAATGTAATGAAATTCGGAGAAATATTGTCTAAGTTACAAGAGGGAAAAGTAGTAAGAAGGAAAGTATTTCAGAGCAATCTGGTAATATTTATGCAGATACCTGCAATGATTTCTGGAGATGGAATACCTGCCATGCGTTCTATCCCTGATGATATGAAAGCTCTTATGTGTAGTTACGGTGTAGGTATTACATACCATGACCAGTTTATCATGTATGACTTTTCTGATAGGACTTGTACTTACTATCCTTTTGATGGTGAAGATATAAACGCAGATGATTGGGAAGTAGTTGATCCTTTAACTTATGACCCATATGACGACTTTAGATAACTATCCAATGGGTGCAGCTAATGACCCTAGAGCACCTTACAATGAACCACTACCTACTAAGGTTAAGGTAGAAGTAGGAGTTGAATTAGGGTTATTCGTAGATGTAGAAGTAATAGATGAAGATGATATTAAGGGTGCAGTTGAAGAAGCTATTTATAATAGGTTCAAATCCAAAGATGTTGAAATAAATAACATCGAAATCTATCAACATGATTTATTTAGTAAGTCGGAATAAAACTTTATTTGGGTCTACAAAATACAAAGAAGTAAGTTTCGAGGAGGCAATGAAAATATTGTTGCCTCTTTCTTTAGTTCAATTTGATACTGAAACTAAGGGATTAGATGCGCATACTAAGGAGTTACTAACTGTGCAACTAGGTTGCAAAGAAAATCAAGTTGTCTTTGACTGGACAACTATGTCAGCAGAAGAGAAAGCTGAGATAAAGAATTATTTTGAGTCTGATAGAGTATTTCTTGGATGGAATTTAATGTTTGACTTAGGGTTTTTATATGTGCAGGATATTTGGCCAAATTATATCTGGGATGGTATGATTGCCGAGAAATTACTTTGGTTAGGCTATCCAGCTAATATAAGAGAAATGAGTTTGAAAGCAGCTGCATGGAATTATCTAAACTATGACTTAGATAAATCTGTTCGAGGTAAGATTATAAATGATGGTCTTACTGAAGATGTAGTAGTCTATGCTGCAGGAGACGTAATGTGGCTAGAAGACATTAAAGAAAAACAAGAAATAGAGCTTGCTAAGCAAGAATTAAATCTTGCTATGAAACTTGAGTGTGAGTTTATCAAGAGTCTTGCTTATTTCAAGCATTGCGGCGTTCATCTAGATGTCGTAAAATGGAGAAATAAGATGGCTAAAGACCTTGTTAAACTGAAGGATGCTGAGCAAGAACTAAACGATTGGGTAGTTCAATGGGATTCTGAAAAGAGACATGAGCATGATGGATGGGATATTAAATATCCAGAACTGGAATTTTATAACCTTATGGAAATAGAGGATGAAGTAGCTAGACTACTAAAAGAGAAATATGTCCGATGCCCTCAGGAAGACCTTGAAACACCAGACGGAAAGGTTAAAGCTTATAGAAAAAGAGTAATAAGTCAATTTACTAAGGTAGATAATCAAGGTGATTTATTTAATGGCTTTGATACCAAGCCTAAGTGTACAATTAACTGGAGTAGCTCTCAACAAGTTATTAAATTATTTGAATTACTAGGAATTAAAGTCAAGACATTTGATAAGCAAACTAAGAAGGAAAAGAAATCTGTTGAAGCTAAGCTTCTAGCTCCACAGGCTAAAGATTTCCCGATTATTCCTATCTATCTAAAATATCAGGAAGCTGCAAAAGTGGTTTCTACTTATGGGGAAAACTGGTTGAAGGCAATTAACCCTAAGACTGGAAGAATCCATGTAGATTTTCACTCACTAGGAGCTGATACAGCTAGAGTAAGTTCTGGAGGAGGAGTATATAAACTTAATCTACAGAATTTACCTCATGACAAGGAAACTAGAGCATGTTTTACTGCAGAGAAAGGTAATAAGTGGATTTCTGCGGATTATCAGTCTCAAGAAAGTAGAATCATTGCTTCTGTATCTAAGGACGAGGCTATGATTGAACTATTTGAACATGGCTGTGGGGATGTTCATAGTCTAGTAGCTAAAATGTCTTATCCGAATATTATCCCTAGAGACTGCCCTATAGAGGATATAGCTAAATTATATCATGCCCAAAGACAGGATGCTAAAGGTATTGAATTTGCCATCAATTATGGAGGCGATGCAAATACTATAGCTAATAACAAGGGGCTACCGTTGTCAGAAGCTCAAGAAATCTATGATAACTTTATGAAGGGTTTCCCTGGAGTAAAACAGTATCAAGATTATTGTAGAATGGCGGTAATGAGGGATGGTTATATTTTGTTAAATCCCATAACTAAGCATAGAGCACATATATATGATATTGATGACCTCTGGCGGATTTCTAAGAAGTTCAATGACCCAGAGTTCTGGAATTATTACAGAGAAATGAAGAGAGATTCTCCTGGCTGTGATACCGTCCAAGACGTTAAGAGATATTTTCAGAGAAAAGCAGCATCTGAAAAGCAGTCTATCAATTATCGTATTCAGAACAGGGGAGCAATGTGTTTTAAACTTTCCTCTATTAAACTATTTAATTGGATTAAGGAGCATAAGCTTCTTAACATTGTTAAGATGTGTGTTCCAGTCCATGACGAGTTTAATCTAGAATGCCCAGAATCTATTGCCGATGAAGTATCTAAGGTATTAGTTAAATGTATGATAGATGGAGGGAAACCATTCTGTCCTAATGTATTTTTAGGTGCAGATGTTACTGTATCAGATCATTGGATTCATTAACGAATAAGGGGCTATAGTAGTGATGCCAAACCTGAGCCCCCTTGGCCTACTAACAGTGCCTACAGTCCAAGGTGTAATGCTGAGAGCGCAGTTAGGGCATCATTTTTAATTAAATATAGTAGTGTATGAAAAAATTATTTGGTTTATTGTTAATAGCAATTATTGCTTTAAGTTCTTGTGCAGACAGCAAGACCTTTGAGAGAGCTGATGGAACTAAGTTTGTAGCTGAACCTTACGGTTGGGCAAACTATCAAACTAAGAAAATTGAGGGAGTAACCTATGAAGCGTGTATTGGCAACATTGTTTGGGATGTTATTGCTGTAGAAACTGTAGTCATTCCAGTATGGTTAACTGGATGGGAGTTATACGAACCAGTATCCTACACAGAACCTAGTACTAAATAATCATGGATACTTATACACCAGTAAGAGCTATGATTATCTGTGCTAATGGCACTGGAGATTATATAAAGAAGGAGGATGCTATTAAGGTTCTACAGAATATACTCGGAGAAAATTCCTCCAAAATAATAGAAGCCTTTTTAAAGGAATTTAGTTAACTAAAATAATAGAAAAATTATGAGCAGTTACTTAACTATATATGGTGTTCCTAAAAATGAAGGTAAACCTATAGACATTGTTAGCTTCAGTCGGTCCCACTGTATATATAGCGCAATTTGCGATGAAGTTAATGTGGCATGGGCTGGAGAAAGTGAAGTATATACCAACTTGAATACTTCAGACTTAGATGGAGTTATTCATAGTATTGAAGAGGATATAAAGTCTTCTACTGAGAGATTAACTCTATATGAAAAATATGCTGCCAATAATCCAGATTATATTGAGGAGATTATACTCTTAAAGGAGTATCTAGAGGAGCTTACTACTAGTAAAAATTATTGTGAGTTTCTACGGTATATCATATCGTGGACATCTTTAGGCTTTTCTGACTTTAGTCAAATTTGTTGTAACGTAGGTTGACATGAAATTTAAATTAGAATTTACATTTGATATCTCCGATAGCTCGTTATTGATAGACGCTAACGATGGCAGATCTGAAGAATATACTAGTTTAGAAGATGTACCAGAAGATACTCTAATGGACGTGGTATATAATTATCTAGATGGAGTTATAGAAGGTATAACTTACGACCAAATAACTGTTAAGAAATTATGAAAAGGTTTTTAATTCATGTTTCTACACATTGGTGTGGGGAAGAGGATACATTTAGAGCAGTTGCTGAATCTGAGTCGGACTTGTGGGATTTAGCGGAGCAATTAGCTTATGACAACTTCTATTCTTATGGTCATGACCAGGACATAGCTGAGGAAGAAGGCTATGACCCAGACGAAATGGAAGAAGGCGACTGGGATGAATTATGGAGTAGAGTAGATGAAAATGCTTACTATAGTTCTTCTATAGAAGAATGTGAGGACGATGAAGAATGGAATGAATATAGCGGAGAAATCTATGGAGAAGACCAAATTTTACAATAGGGAGGATTTGAAGGCTAAAGATGTAGTACGCCTTATTGGAATATGGGAGGGAGAGGCTGGAGAGTCTTTTACTGACTATTGTGACTTCTCACGAGAGGCTGATAAAAACTTCTTACTATTCTTAGCAGAGAAGTATCCAATACTTTACGATTATCATTGTAAGGTTGCAGGCAATGACTGGCTAGACCATTGTATTCAGTATGTAGTTGACCACTGTGGAGAGTACCTTACCCAGTGGGTTCCTGCTGAAGAGTATCATCTTTCCTGGCAGTTAGAAGAGATGGCAATATATCCTCTTGCTGATTTTATCCTAAAGGACGATGGAGCATGGGAGGACTTTGTAGACTTCTTCACAAGTGAAAAAGAAACTGCAAGTGGAACTCCCTATATTGACTGCTACGATATTAGAGAATTATTTGAAAATGGAGATGTTTAAGTTTTACGAAGTAGGAGGTAAGGTACGGGATGAACTTCTCGGCCTTACTAACAAAGATGTTGATTATGTGGCAGTTCCATGTGAGGAAGCTTTAAAGGAAAACTTGACTACTTGTGATATGTTTCAGTTATTATGGGAACATTTAATAGCAGAAAAGTTTGAAATCTTCTTAGTAACTCCAGACTGTTATACAATCCGAGCTAGGTTTCCGGAGGGTTACAAGTATCAAGGGGTAGCTGATTTTGTAATGGCTCGTAAGGAGGTGGGGTACATTCCAGGTACTAGAACTCCAATAGTTGAGCCAGGAAATCTCTATGATGATTTATTACGTAGGGATTTTACTGTTAATGCTTTAGCTAAAGACCCTGATACTGGAGAAATTATTGATTATTTTGGAGGTCTTAAAGATATTAAGGAGAAACTTCTTAGGACTCCATTACCTCCCATTGTAACCTTTGATGATGACCCTTTAAGGATTCTCAGAGGCATAAGATTTTCTATTACCAAGGGACTACGGGTATCTGAAGATATGTGGCAGGCTATGAAGGCTTATGACTATTTAGACAAAATGCCAGTAGTATCTGAGGAGAGAATAAGGGAAGAACTGACAAAGTGCTTTAAGTGTAACTCATCTTTAACTCTAGGGTGGTTATCTGAACTCACTGATTTAAGAGATTACATTTTTAAGAATACTAATTTATGGCTTAAGCCAACTAGTGAAAAATAAATGTACAATATTATAACAGAACGTAATCTAAGAGAGGCTTTAGAATCAATTCCAGCACAATATACTGTAGATATGGAAAAGATAAAGCAGGTTAGATATAGTACAGGTAGAGGAATGTATATCTGTAAGATGTTGGCCGAGAGGAAAGAAAGTGTGGAAGAGGCAGTTAAATTGTATCACGATATAATGAAAGTAATTGTTAATGGTTGATTCAGAAAATTTATGTAGAAGAGCTATGGAAATCTATGGGTTTCCGGCTCAAGCCGCTATGGTAGTAGAAGAATGTAGCGAGTTAACTAATGCTATATGTAAGTTTAGAAGAGGTAGAGTTGGAGAGGATGATATTATAACTGAAATTGCTGATGTTATGATTATGTGCGAGCAGCTTTCTAATTATTTTGGAAAAGAAAAAGTTGCTCTGGAAAGAGAAAGGAAATTGACTAGACTAGAAGAACGTCTATCTAAATATGAACAAGTTTGAAAAGTATAGAAGTGTGCATGAGTCTTATTGGAGAGTTCCGATAAAATACTGTACAGAGGTTCCAAATAGTAAGGATTCTAGCTTTGTTATTATGGACTTCATGGGTAAGAACTTACTATGTGCTTGGAGAAACAACAATACTTGTAAAGTCGGAATGCCTTTTCTCTGTAGAAGAATTATAAAGAAAGGTAAATCTGGCTTTATGTATAAGAATAAGTTTTATAGTTTAGAAACTAAATACGGTTGGGTATTTTAAATATGTTATATTGATGGAAACAAGAAAAATAATTATATGTAGGGGAATACAAGGCTCTGGAAAGAGTACATGGGCTAAACAATGGTGTCACGAAGACCCAGAACATAGAGTAAGATTTAATAATGACGATATTCGTAATATGCTAGGAGATTATTGGATTCCTAGCAGAGAGAAATTAGTTAAATGTCTTTATGATAGATTCTTGCTTGATTCTATGGCCCGTAAGTATGATATTGTAATAGACAATATGAACCTAAATCCCAAAACTGTTGCCGAAATAGAATCTGAGGTTGATCTATTTAATAGAGGAGTACGAGGTGAATATGGATGGAAGTATGAAGTAGAGTTTAAAGATTTCTGGACTCCTGTTGAGGAATGTATTCGTAGAGACGCATCTCGACCAAATCCTATAGGAGCAAAGGTTATTAAAGACACATGGAGGCGCTATAGAAACTTTATCATTCACGAGGATATTATGGCAATGAAGGCTAAGGCAAGTCAACAGAATTCTGATTTGCCAGCAGCTATTATATGTGATATGGATGCTACGTTGTGCTTAAATACTAGTGGTCGTCCCTTCTATGGAGAAGGTGCTGCCGAGGGTATGGAAAAAGATGAACCAATTAATGAAATAGTTGGCTTAGTAAGAGCTTATTGTAATTTCCATAATGCGAAGTTAATTATTCTTACTGGTAGAGAAGATACTCAGGAATCTCGCGTGGCTACTGAGAAATGGCTTGATGCGCACCTACTATGTCCAGACATGGTTCTTATGCGACCTAAAGGAGATTACTCAGCAGGACCAGACTGTAAGAAAAAGTTATACGAGCAATATGTAAAGGACAAGTATTATGTCCCTATCGTACTCGAAGATAGTACAAAATGTGTAAGAATGTGGAGAGACTTAGGCATTACTTGTTTACAACCTAATGACGGAAAGTTTTAAATGGATTTAAATAAAGCAGTAGAACATTGTTGGGACAGAAGGGATTATCCAGAGATAATCTCTGATGATGCTGGATTGGATATATCTATTCCTAGATTTATCACTAGAGGCCCATGGAAAGAACATAACCGTCCTAGAAGGATTACCTTAAATGTAACTACTTATATAGGAACTAGCTGGAATGCAGTTCATTACTATGGCAATTTAGACATAGAAGGTATAAGCTTTAGTCAGGAAGATAGTCCAAACACAATGACTATGTGTTCAGAAACCTATGATGCTGAAGAAAAGAATCCTCTAGCTGGAGGAGTGTATCATATTGAATTAGTGCGGCCGGTTACTCGCGAAGAAATTGAAGAGGATAATTCACGGTGGTGTGGATATGAAATTGGTGACAATACTAATGCCTTCCATTCTCCAGAAGATGTAATAGCTCTAGCTAAGGAAGTATGCAAAGCTCGATTTAAAGGGAATTGGATACTCAAAATTGTAGACTATAGTGGAAAAGATTTAGACGAAGAAATCTTAATTGATAAGTTATGAACAGTTTTAATCTCTACGAGGATATACTATCTCGTACATGGAATAGGTATTACTATGAAGTAGAAGCCGAAACATTAGAGGAAGCTATAGAAAAAGTAAAGGACGGAGAGGTAGATTGCTACGATAGTGAACAACTTTATGAAAGTACTGACGACTTAGCTCCAGAAGAGAACAATGGGTCTGCTACCAGAGAAATTTACCACGAAGACGAGGTCGTTTGGGACAATGCAAAACTAGTTAATAGAGGTGAAATAATCACCCAAGATCTCAGGAATATCTCAGACCAACTGTTTCACATTATGGAATCTGAACCAGAAGAGTTTAGTGCAGGCTGTATTTCGTTTACATTAGTTAAAGAAGTGTTAGAAAAGTTAGGATGGACTGATACTGAGGACCTAGAAACTAATGGCTGGGATATAGACTATTGGGTAACTTTCATAAAGGAAGGAAAGAACTTTGATTATATAGTTAGTGGTAGCTTATACTACGGGAATATTAATATAAGAAAGGAGAAATTTTGAAAGACGAATTTGGAGATAGAATGAAGCTTTATTATGAAGCACGTTCTAAGACATCACTTATGAGAAGAACTCCTGTAATCATCCGATTAGATGGAAAGGCATTTCACACATTCACAAAGGGTTTTGTTAAGCCCTTTGATGAGTGTATGTCCAAAGCCATGCAGGAAACTATGAAATATCTGTGTGAAAACATTCAGGGATGTGTTTTGGGATATACACAATCTGATGAAATTACGCTAGTTCTAATAGACTACCAAAAACTTACCACAGATGCTTGGTTTGATTACGAAGTACAAAAAATCTGTAGTGTAGCTGCATCTATGGCAACCTTTATCTTCAATAGACAATTCCAAGTACAAGTTAATGAACTTTCTTGGAAAGGTGAATTAGCAGACGAAAATCTGGCTAAATCTTACATACGTGCTATTAAATCAGGTGCAGTATTTGATGCAAGATGCTTTAATATCCCCAAGGAAGAGGTAACTAATTGTATATTATGGAGACAGCAAGACGCTACACGAAATAGTATTCAATCTGTTGGGCAAGCTTACTTTTCTCATAAGCAGTTAGAAGGATTAAATACTAATCAGATTCAAGAACTACTTTTCCAAGAGAAGGGAATTAATTGGAATGATTATCCTACTAAGTTTAGAAGAGGAAGCTGTTGTATCAAGAAGTATCATCAGACTATGAACCAAACTCTCAGAGGTTATTGGTATATTGACGATGAGATTCCAATCTTTACTGGAGAAGGGAGAGACTATATAGAGAAGCTTATATGAGCAGAACATTTGATGAGCATCATCCAGTAGCACATAACCCAAAAAATAGGTTTCCTTCCCCATACTTAGACAATGAAGGTAAAAAAGAGAGACGAAGAAAAAGACGTGCTTATGGCTCTCAAGGATGGAAAGGATGGGGAGGAGAAACATACTTCAAAAGATTTGGGGAAATCATGATAGATTGTGTAAATAAGAGAAAAGCTAGACAGCTTATCAAAAAACAAATAAGAGAAGAGCTTAGAAATGAATTATAGGATTAACTACAACGTAGTTTTATTTAACGAAATTCTTTACGATAAAGAAATAAAGGTTAAGAACAAAGATAATGAATTGATGGCAAAATGTTCTCTTGAGGATTATTTAAGAAGAAAACATGGAGATGCATTTAGACAACTTATTATAACTAAATGTGTACCAGAGTATTTTAATGATAGATTGTTTAACGGAATATTTGGAGGAATGTTTTAATGATAGTAGATAATTTTGAATATTTATCTAAATTGTTTGACGAGTTAATAGACAAGGATGATTTCTATTTCGTACAAATAATTCAACGTAAGAAGGATGGAGTAGAACTCCCGTCATATACTTCGGGTGCTAGAACTATTAGAAGTTTCTATTTCTTTACCAAGGAAGAATTTCTAAGACAAGAACCTTACATAAAAGACCTATGTAATAGTAATAACGCTCGTGCTTACTTCTGGATAAATCCAAGAAATACTTTCGATATAGCTTGCGAATCTATTAAGCAGTTTACTGACTTAATAAAGAATAAAAATACTAGACAAGGTATTGCTGTATATGACAGAGCTACTGGTGCTAGCAGAAGTACAAACTATAAGAAATTATGGATAGTTGATATAGATTCTAAAGATGATAAATATCAGCAGAAAATAATTTCTCTAATCAAAGAGTGTAGAGGTTCGGAAGGAGAGAGAATTAGACACATCATTCCGACTGTAAATGGATATCACCTTATTTCTAATGGGTTTGACAGGCAACAGTTTTCTCAGAAACTAGCCTTGTATCAGTTAGACCCAATAGATATACATGACAATAATCCTACACTTTTATACTATAACCAGAAATAAATATTAAGATGAAAACCTATACATACTATATAGAATTTAAAACTAGATGTGCTGAAACGATTACAATAGAAGCTCCAAGTGAAGAAGAAGCAAGAAAATCTCTCAGAGAGACTTTTAGAAATCTGACTTTAGTAGAGCTTATTAAGGAGGATTAAATGAAGAAGTTTATATATCATATAGAACATACTAACGGTATGGACCAAAATGTCTGGACTTCTGCAGAAAATCAGTATGAAGCAGAGCAGGAAATTAGACATGATTATCATTCAATCAAAAGTTTAACTTTAATAAAGGTAGAGGATATGTATTTAGAAAATGGTGACGAAGTAATAGAAGCTGATAATGGCAGACTTATATTAGCTAATAGTGGTGCTTATTGTGATGAAGACGGAAATCCTACTGGTGGATGTATAGATGATGAAGAGTACGTCTATATAACAAAAACTGGTAGTGTTTATCATACGGATAGAGGTTGCGCATCTTTGAAAGCTCGAAATCCGAAAGTGGAAGAAATACCGCTTTCTGAAGCAAGGAAGAAAGGTTACAAACCTTGTAAAAGGTGTAAACATGGATAAGTTCAAAGCTTCTATAGTTAAATATATATGCCCAATTTGTGGAGAAGTAGCAGAGGAGGGAATCATAATGAATTCCCTTCTTTCAGAGAAAGCTGCTTCTGAAGTAGAGAAATTGCATGGGAAAGCTATAGGATTTTCTGACCATGCTTGTAAAAAGTGTTCAGAGTACAAAGACACAGCGGTATTCTTTATTGGAATTAATCCAAAGAAATCTTCTGATAAAGAACCTTATAGGACTGGACAAATTGTTGGAATAAAAGATGATGCTCCCTTAGTTTTACATTGTAGGGAATATATACGTTCTTTAAAGGACGGAACCAGATTTTGCTTTATTGATGAATTGGTAGGTAAAGAAATAGGATTATGGCAGCAATGAAACTAATTAGTAAGGAGGAGCTAGCTGACTTAATACGAGATAGTATTAAACTCAGTTATCTAGAAGCTGGAGGAGTTGATAATTGGACATGGTATGATGAAGCTCTAACTGAGTATAATGAAGACGACCTAGATGATGACACATTAACTAATGAATATAAGGACGCATGAGAACAGTAGCACAGAAGGTATTTCAAGTTGCCTATCGCACAAAGAACCAAGGAGTTGAAGGCTGGATATTAGTTGAAGCCAACGACTTCATAGAAGCCCTAGACGTGTTTAAGAGTCATTTTAAAGACTATGAAGTAACCGAAATTAGAAAATTCCGAGATATTATTAAACCACTTACTAAAACTATCACAGTAGAACTATGAAATTAATTAGACCTTCATTTGAAATTTTAGAACAGAAACCAAGAGCTATTGTTATTCCTGCCGATATGGAAATAGGCCCACGTATGGTAAGAGAAGAACTTCTAAGTTCTGTGTATAGACAAATAGAAATAGCTGGAAGAACCTGTTACAAGTCTGAAGATAAAATTACAGATACGTCTGCTAAAGAGTTTGTAGAAAGAATGGTAAAATCCGGTCATGGAGCTATGCTTGAACATGGTACTGTTTACTTGTTGCTGAATATGGCTTCTAGACAACAGTATTTTAAATATTGTAGTAATCCGTACTCTGTAGCTAATAGTACTGGAGAGGCTGAAAAAGGGACTTGGTTGGGATTTGTTACCACCAATTATAGAGTTCTTGTGGAAAACAACTGGCTAGATGATTTGCAATATATCTGTGAGCCTGGAAAAGAACACGAGAAGAGAATTACTGTTAAGTTCGTCTGTGATAGAGGAGTATCACATGAATTTGTGAGACATAGAGTATTTAGTTTTGCCCAAGAATCTACCCGTTATTGTAATTATAGTAAAGATAAGTTTGGCAACGAGCTTACTTTTATTATCCCTAGTTGGTTATACTACGAAGAACAGCAATTCACTGATAAGAACGATTCTTCTTGCAGTATTAGAACTGACCTATCTGAGCATGAGTATTTTATAGACTTACTACTAGAAGCCGAAAGAACTTATAATTTCCTAGTTCAATATTGTGGGTGGAAACCTCAACAGGCTAGAGCAGTTCTTCCTAATAGTCTAAAGACTGAGTTAATTATGACTGGTACTATTGAGCAATGGAAAGGATTCTTTGTATTAAGGGATGCTCCAAGCGCTCACCCACAAGCTAGAGAATTAGCGGAACCTCTACATGCAGAATTTAGAAAAAGAGGATGGTGTGAATGAAAGCTAGCGAATACTTTGGAGATTGGATGGATGTAATAGATACTGTAGAACTACGCAGGATACTATCTTGGGTAAGTACTATAGATAAAACAACTTTATGTCCCTCCTCTCCTAACATATTTAAGGCCTTTAGGGCTTGTCCTTTGAAAGACTGTAAAGTAGTCTTTCTGGGGCAAGACCCTTACCCTCAACAGGGTGTAGCTACTGGAATATTATTTGGAAATTCTGAAGACACTCCAGAACATAGACTATCGCCTTCATTACAGGTAGTCAAAGAAGCTGCAATAAATTATGAGATTCCTCATAATAGAATAGATTTTGATAACACTCTAGAATCGTGGGCTAAGCAAGGCATTTTAATGATTAATACTGCCTTTACTTGTGAAGTTGGTAGAGTAGGTTCCCATTTTGATATATGGAAGCCATTTACTGCCAAATTGATTCACAACCTAAGCACCAAGGATGGAGGTATAATATATGTATTATTTGGTAATCAAGCATCGTCATTTAAGAAGTATATTGTAAATAGTCCAAAAATTATGAAGGTATATCATCCTGCTTACTTTGCTAGGCAGAATAAGAAAATGCCATATAATGTATTTACTGAGCTAAATCAAGAGCTACAGAAATTATATGGACAGCAGATTGAATTTTACAAAGAAACGGAATATGGAAATTGTTAATTATGGAATATAATATTGGATTCGTAATAGGAGATCCTAGTGGAGATGGTCATGCTTGTACAACAGAGTATCATATAGTTGCTAATCATTCAGTAGATGAAATATCTGAGGCTTATAAGAAAACTACTGAACTCTTGGGTTTTGATTTCGTTAAGGAAGTTGGAGTAGAATTTCAGTCAGACCCGTGGATACCAGAAAAGTTTACTAAAAAGTTGTTAGAACTAGAAATAATAGACAAGGAATATGTAATAGAATCTGATTCTGAATATGGCACACCGGCTGGATGTTATGAGTTTGAATGTGCGGAAGATGAGTTTGTAGATATATACTTTGCTATAGCAAAATATTTTCTTCCAGACTTGACGTGGAGAGCTAGAAACTTAGAAGAAGAGATTCTATGGGATCTAGAGGGTGCAGCCTATGGCTTTACGTATCATGGAGAATAAAAGGATACCTAGAAAAATAAAGAAAGCTCTTAAGTATGCTTTCCTACATCCAAGGGTATGTGGAAGGCTTATAAGATATGGAGCTGTATATACTATAGGAAGAAACTCTAAGTGGACTCGTAAGGCCGCCAAAATAAAACGGCAAAGGGATTATGCAGAAATGATACACAATATAACAGAACAACTAAAGGATATTTATGCAATTAATCCAAAGAAAGACTATTCTGAAATAGATTCAAGCTTTTACGAATGGGAAGTAATAACTAATTTTAAATAAATAAAACATTATGAATTTTTCAAATATTTTTAGTAGCAAGAAAGTAAAATCATTTGCAGAACAATTGGCAGAAGTAAAGAACGTCTTTAGAACATCCTATGACCAAGCTATAGCTTTAAACTCGGCTATTGCTGAAGATATAAAGGTTAAGCAAAACGAGATTGCTTCTATTCAAACTCAAATTGAGTTTAATCAGCAGGTTGCTGATGATAACAGTAAGTATATATCTAAACTTAAAGACTTAATTTCGTAATTATATGAGTGAAAAGAAATATAAATTTGACCCAGAACATACGTTTTTTACATCAGACACGCATTTTGGTCATGCAAATATTATAAGGTTTTGTAAACGTCCATTCGAAAATGTCGAGGAAATGAACGAAGTCTTGATAGAAAATTGGAATAAAGTGGTCTCTGACGATGATACGGTCTTCCATTTGGGAGATTTCGCCTTTGGTGGAAGTAATGTATGGAAAGAGATTATCCCTCGTCTAAAAGGTCATATAAACCTCATTATCGGAAATCATGACAGAAAAAATCTTAGACAAGGATATATGTCATTTTTTGACATGGTAGTTCCGCAACTACAAATAGAAATAGAAGATACCTCCATCTATTTGAATCATTACCCATTTCTTTGTTATGGAGGTTCGTATAGAGGAGTGTGGCAGTTGTTTGGTCATGTTCATTCTGGACCAGGAGCGGACGGACTAGATATTTCAAGACTCAGAGTATTGCTTCCAACCCAATACGATGTAGGGGTAGATAATAACAATTTTACTCCTATCTCTTATAGAGAAGTCAAGAATAAAATAGAAGCACAGAAAAATGAAAGTCTGGATAGGGCTAAAGCCTAATGATAGGCAGGGAATGGAATTTAATCTGACCCCACTAGAGTTTAGAGACTTATTAAGTAAGCCAGATTGGGTTCCACTCCATTTTTTAGGTTGGAGAACATTTATAACTTCTGTATATTTTAAAATACTTTGACATGGAACATTATAACAAGAAATCAGTATCGGATGATTTAAGGAAGTATGACCACTTAGCTAAAGATTCCGACTTTATAGAAATTACTGAATGGCATAACGGAGAAGGTTGGGATATTGCCATCAACGAAAGAATGATTTCGTTAACCTGGGGACAGTTAGAAGCTATTAAATATTTAATTAAATCATTAGAATATAAGGATTAATATGAAATTGTATTATTTATTGCTGCTAGTTATGTTCTTTCTAATGAGTTGTGAAAGAACATCTAATGTATCAGAAGGTCGTCATATAGGTACTTCCGATACCGACTATATATTTGAGTATACTATAGACGGACATGACTATATTAAGAAAGGTTATGGGATGGCTCATTCCGGAACTTGCAAGAAATGTAAGCAAGAACGAGATAGTATTGTCAGTGTCTTAATAAAAGAATTAAGTGCTAATTGAAGTATTAATAAGCTATCCAGATCCTATGGATAATTGTCTTCCGCCTCAAATTTATATTAGGGAGTGGAAGACAATGGAAGTTTCTCCGTTTGAATGGTACAAAATACTTTCACGACCTTACGGATATAACTACTATAGATTAGGAAAATATATTAATAAATCTGTTAATAATGAGTTGCGTTGAATTACATCGAGGAACTTTAGTTAAAGTTAACACAAAAGGACTTACAGTAGAGGAATATTGTGAACTTCTTTGTAAGAAACACGGCTATGAAATCGCTTATGAAGGAGATACATATGCTGAAACCTTAAGGGATGTAGATGATACCTACAAGGTATTAAATGGGGAGTTATATAGGTGTGATGATACTCAATATCCAGAAGACACTTCTTACTTGGTTGATGTTAGAAGCAATGGAGATGGAACTTACGAATATATTGCCCAATTCTACAATGGTGGTACTTATTTAGATGAAGTTTTAGAAGATGGAATAAAAAATACTTTAAAATGATTAGGGAGAAAATTGACAACTTAATCAAGCAAGCTATGCTTGATAAAGACCAGCCGAGAACAGAAGTTTTGAGAGCTATTAAGAACGAATTCCTTGTATACCAAACAGCAAAAAATGCTAAGCCTCTAGACGATGCTGCTGAAATTGCCATTTTGAATAAAATGATGAAGCAAAGAAAGGATAGCGCCGAGCAGTATAAACAAGCAGGAAGATTAGACTTGGAATCTAATGAGATATATGAAATCAGTTTCATTAATACTTTTCTGCCTAGAAAAGCTACAGTAGAAGATATACATAATGCTATATGTAATCTCTGTGCTGGAAAAGGGTGGGTTAATGATGAAGACAATTTTATTATTCCGAAAAAGTCTATGGGAATAGCTATTAAAGAGATCAAGGATTATCTAAGAAATGTAGATGGAAAAGAATTATCTGATATTGTAAAAACCTACTTGGAATAATGGACAATATAGCTATCGACTTAGTAGAGAAATATATTCTCAATCATCTAGATAAATCAGACGCAATTCCGGATTTTGAAGTATATACAGTGTGGAAATGTAAAATTTTGCAGAACTGGAAATACTTGCTATCTAGCACACTTCCAGACGGAATGTATTATGAACTTACATATAACGGAGATAAGAAACAGTGGTACTTAGATGCGTACAAGAAATTTGATAATGTATGTTATAATTTAGGATAATATGAGCCATTTTGTAGGATTTGTATTCGGTAGTAATGTTGATGAATTGCTTGAACCATATGATGAAAATATGGTAGTAGATGCATATGTAAGATACACTAAAGACGAAGCTGTAGATGAAGTTAAAAGAAGACATGCAGATAATTACGAATATGCTCTTAAAGTACTAGATAAATATCAAGACCCTAAGTCTGATTGGGAAAAGGAGCAGGTAGAGCGTGCAAATAAAATTATAGAAGGTGGTATTGGAATATCCTATGAGGACGCCTGGGAAGAGGCAAAGAAGTGGGGATATGACATGGATGATGATGAAAATCTACTCTCTACCTATAATCCAGAATCTAAATGGGACTGGTATTCAGAAGGAGGTAGATGGGGAGCTTGGTTGATTCTAAAAGAGAAGGATGAAAATGGAGTACCTCTGACAGCAATCTTTGCTACCAAATCTGAAGTAGACTGGGATCGCATGTTTCCTAATAGAGTCCCATTCTGTTTTGTCACCGAAGATGGCGAGTGGCATGAGTCAGCTTCTATGGGCTGGTGGGGTATGACTTCTGACGACAAAGAAGAAGATGTTTGGAACAAGGAGTTTAAAGAGTATCTAGACAGTGTAGGAGATGATGTTGAAATTTCAGTAATAGACTTTCATATCTAATGTCAGAAAAGAATGATAAATGGACGATGTTCAAGAATTACATTCATAATGAATTGGGCATCACCAAGGATGATATAAGAACTTGGCTTAAAGAGGCAGTACAGTCTCAAGCCGAGCTTATGTTAAAGAAAACTTTTGATGACTTCGATATGGATACTTTTGTACGTAGACATATCGAAACGCAAATGAGATATTGGACTACAGACTCTGTACGCCATCAGGTAGCTAATTTACTAGCAGACAGATTAGTTATTTTAAGCGAGGATAATGAAAAAATAAATGATTCTAAACATCAGCTTAAGAACTGACATAGTAGCTTGTTATACTGATTGGCTGGTAGACAAATTGTTACATAAGGACTTTATTTATTCCCAGAATCCTAGAACTAAGGTTACTACAGCATACTCCTTAAAGGATGTAGACTGTATAGCCTTCTGTTCTAAGGACTATTCTAAAATATTACCATACATTCAAGAAATCAATTCCAAGTATAAGTGTATATACTATTATACTATTACTCCATATGGAACTGACATAGAGCCAAATGTTCCATCGGTGGATGAAAGTATAAAGACTTTAAAAGAGTTGAGTAAGATAGTAGGCAAAGAAAATGTTTTGTGGAGGTTTGACCCTTTACTTAAGACTAACAAAATATCTTGCGAATGGTTAGTGGATTCTTTCGAGAAAATGGCTAAAGAATTGTCCAAGTATGTAAGTAGATGTATATTTAGTTTCATTACTCCATATTCCCACACATTAGCTAATATGCCAGAAATAATTCCTTTCACTGAAGAGGAAAAGGACTGGATTACTATGAGAATGGGAGTTATTGCTATATCAGAGAATAATCTACATTTACAGATATGTAGATTAGGAAAGGAATACCCTGGGGTATATGTTGAAGGATGTATGAGTCCTAAGATATTTGGACTTAACATAAAGCCGACTAAAGCTTCTATTACCAGTGGATGTACTTGTAGCGTTCAGACCTACGGAATAGGAGAATACGATACTTGTAAGATGGGATGTAAATATTGTTATGCTACTATAGATCATAATCTGGCTAAAAGAATACCAGAAAATCCTAACTCTGAACTTATTTCTGGAGAAATAACGGAACCAATTAAGTACGTAAATAACAGAGTACAGATAAGTCAAGAACTAAGCCTATTTGATTAAAATGATTACAAGAATTGAAAAGTTTGGAGCATCATGGTGTGGACCATGCAAAGTACTAGATAGAACGTTAGAACAGCTTACTGGAATAGAAATTATCAAGCATGATGTAGACGAAGAGGAAGAACTTGCGAATGCAAGAGGTATACGAAATGTTCCAGTTTTGATATACTATAACGAGCAAGATGAGGAAGTTAAGAGAACGGTAGGTGCTATTTCTTTAGGCACTATTATATCAATTATAAACGGTAATTAATATGTATAGAGTATTATTGAGCAGAACAGGAGTAGCCTATGCTAAGGAATGTGATGACGAACTCGATGAGTTTGATTTTATAGAGGTCTTAAGAGACTTTGTGGATTCTGGAGACGTAATTATGTTCGTAGATGATTTAGACACTTTAAGAGATTCTATGGAACTTGAATATAAAATCGAAATAGTTGATGGAGACGAATGAAGATATTAGAAGCTATAATGTAGGAAATTCTAATTATAGCAAGCATAAAATACAACCTTGGGATATTTGGAGAGAATATAATTTGAATCCATGGGATGCGGATATTGTAAAGAGAATACTGAGAACTAAGGAAGAACCTGGTAAGTCTAAAGAGGATGCTAGAATAATGGATTACGAGAAGATTATCCATATTTGCAAAGAAAGGATTCGGCAGATTAACGAGGACAAAAAGGAAGAAGGAACTTCTTCTGGATTTGTTATTAATACTGATGGTACTGCTTGTATATCTAATATATTTAAACCTAGTGCTATCTCTTATAGTTTGAATGAGAAGGAGGCGAATGCATATGCCGAATTTCAAAAACAACATTATGAACTACATAAGGGAATAAAGGCGTGTGGATGTTCAGTAACATTTACACATAGTGGAATAGGTGTAGGTAAATCTGTTAAATGTAATGTATGTAAGGAGAGTAAGAACATAACTGATTACAATACTTGGTAAATAATAAAGGGAGAAGCGTAGACAATAAAGTCTATGTTTCTCCCTATTTTTTTTTATTCTTCTCCAATACCATTTATAGTATCTCTCTTATACATTTTATATGTGTCTTGCAGAGAACGTGGTAATGCTTGAGATTTGGTAATTAATTCACCCATCGTAGTATCTCCGAATAAGAATCCTCCAATATCATGCCAAGTTTTTGCTCCCCATTTCACGGCGGCGGGACTTGTATTATTCATAACACAATCAAATATAGGGAGAGGTCCTTTAAATTCTTCAAAGCTACTTGAACTACCCTTGTATAATAATTCTATAACAGCATTAGTTAGTATAGCCTAGCCATCTCCAGATTTTTTATGCTCTTTATATGCAGGATTTACTAGTTCTTCAAATAGCCAATATAGAAGTAGTGCTACTAAGGCATCAGATATCAATCTTCTCCAATTTCTCATTTGCATAGGACTACTAAGAATGTTTTGCTTTATTCCTTCCCATCCCCTACCATGATATAATTCAGCAACAGTATCTTGTAAAGTTCTAAAAACTCCTTGAACTACTAGAGGAATATCAGTCAAATAAGGTACTCCCGTGTCTTCAGTAGTAATGTTGCCATTATTATCTATCCAGAGCTTGTTTCCGTTTTCGTCCTCCTTCTAAACTTTCTAGGTTTCGTAAGAGGATTCCCTCCTCTTGCCTAAGTATACATCATATATACCGTTCATCCAAGTAGAAAATACCCCAAACTATGAACCAATAGCTAAGTTTTCATACATAGCTTTTGTGCTTCGGTTATATGAACCATATATAGTATCCCCTAAGTTTTTGATTTCGTCAATCTGATTTTGTGTATATCCGTCTGGAAGATTAGTGTCCAAACTTACAGGTAAGTTAGCATCTGGATTCTCTTCATTAAACTTCATAATCTAACTTAGATACAATGATTTTTGCTTATTATAAGCTTCCATGTTACTTTTATCATTAGATGCCAGAAGTTTAAATCTTTCGTCCATTCTCCAATTATATACTAGCTTTCCATCTACAATCGAATATGCTTTATGGGAGCCATCATGCTTTAATTTCCCCATAAATAGTACCATTCTATTAAGAAAGTCTGGCTTTCTTAACGTAGCATATGCCCAGTTGCCTGCATTGGTTATACCTCCTCTGTTAGTTTTATAACCCTCCTATTGCTATTCTATATTGATATTAGAAATCAAATATTTACTATTCAACTTATCTAATAAATCAATGCTCATTGCCGAATGTACTCCCTGTCTAAGTACAAACTGATATGCCCACATTACATCCTTAGCATCTACGTCAGTTCTATATTTAGTCATAGTTCTGACTACATTGGATAGGAATCCTCCGAACGTATCTCTAATAGCTGCTACAGGACTTGCCGCAATGTAAGCCGTAGAAACCGCTTTTCTTAAGGGCTGCAATCTTGCGATTATTTTTTTAGAGCTTTCCTCCATAATACTTCTGTTAAAAACAGCAGTCTTTAAATAATCGTCAATGTGTTTGATAGTCTTGGCAAATTTTTCTGAGTTATCTTCTCTAACTCCAGTTAATTTTAACTAAAGAAGAATACCCTTAGCCCTAGTCAGCATCTTATTCATTTCCTCTTCCTAAAGATTTTTGTAAGAGTAGTCTATAACTAAGTTCTGTAGATTAGTCTCAAAATAGTCCTTACCATACTTTGATAGTAATCTTTGTCTACCTTTAGTAGTCTCGGAGGCTCTAAATCTATTGTATGCTTGCATATTTTCGATATCGGAATTAATCTAAGACTCTTCCTAATCGGTTAAAATATCTTCATACATTTCTTTAAAGAACATAGTAGGATTCTTACAGTATCCTTTAACTCTTCTCTAGAAATCCTCAAAGTATTTACCTGGATTACTCCATCTAGTAGATGATGAAGCCTTTTCTAAAGGCACCCAGAGATACTATGGATTATTCTTAATAAAGGTTAGTATGCCCTTATCATCTTCTGACTTATAGGAGAAGTTATTATCTTTAAATCTCAACTTATTTATTTCAAATAAGGCCTTTTTCAGAAATTTTCTATCGTCAGCATCTAAGTCTGAGGTTGAATCATATGGATTCTTAAAGAATAATTCTCCATCCTTTTCCTAATATAGATGCTTAAATACTCTAGCCTAATCCCCAATTATAGCATTTCTAGCCTTACCATATCCTTTTGCTTCGTAATAGTCCAAGCAGGCTAAATTAAAGTCTGAAATCTAAGGCTCTAGTTTATTGGAAATTCCGTGAATTGCGTCCTAAAGTAATTTACTTATAATTCTTACCTATGTGTTAGAAATGTTCTGAGGTCTTGCTAACAGGCGCTCTACTTCTGATAAATCATCTTCTGATATTCTTATAATTCCAGAGAGTCTATCTAAAGTTATCGACGCGTTTAGTAATAGTTTACAGCATCCAATTACTAATTCATTTCTCTCAGGATTAGCTAGAGTAGCTTTTCCAGTTGCATACTTTATAATCGTATCTGGAGACAAGGACATATGCTGTCCTACCAGTATTTTATTTAGTTTCTAAATAAGTTCTTCTAATCTCTGTATCTAAACTTCATTAGTTTCTGCAGAAGATAAGGAATCTATTGTAGTCCCATTTAGCATATGTTGCAAACCGTCAATATCTGAACCAGATATCAATTCTTTTAAAGAGTTGAAATCCGTCTTACCAAGATTTGGAGATTCATGTAGGATATCCCAAAATTCGTTTATCAAAAGTTGCACAGGCGAGATATGTTCTACTGTAGCAAAGTTATTACTTATCTTCAATCCTGGGTCTTTCTAATTTAGTACTTCCTAAGCCTTGACGAAATTAGAAACAATTAACTAAATAGGATACTATTGACTTTGTATTCTTCCACCAAGTCCTCCAACTACTGTAAGGTCTCCAAGTTTTATATCGCTTCCCAACTATGGAATTATTTCATTTAATAGAAACATAGTCCTCATAGTTTCTATGTTTCCATAGGTAGCTTTCATTAATTCTCTACCCTAGTTGTCTGTTCCCTAAAGGTCATTTAAATGAAATCCTAATATATTCGTTCTTCCCTCAAAGGAATGTATCTAATCTAGGTTTAGACCAGATAGAGTTACTAGATTTACCTATCCAGTTAAGGTATTTTTAAACATAATAATATTGCAATTATCTAAGGTATCATTCTTAACAACTTCCCACAAATAATTGTACTTATCTTTTCCATTGACTTTTACTACAGAATGTTCAAAATATGGGCTAAATAGCTAATCTAGGTAATCATTGTCAAATTTAGGAAATCCGAATCGTCTAAATTCTCCAATCTGATTAACTATACCCCTAGCGCTAAGTTTACCATTATCTACGTTTAGAAGCTTGTCTTGATTCTGTTTAATTATATCTACTACTTCCTTATTCTTACTCTTAAGTTCGGAACTCTTTACGTTATAGACAACTCCATCTATAGTAAGGTTCCATCCTGTATCAGGCTATTCCCCCTACGTCCAGTATGTCCAATTCTTATCAATAAATTCTTCTATAGTAGAAGTAATTCCATCTGCTTTAATGTCCTTTTTGGGAAACACAGCTTTTAATTGCTGGTTTACCTTGTCAATAGAAGAGTCGTTTATAGTTATTGTTTCAGCATTAGATGTTATAAATCTCTGTGCTAGTTTCATAGATTCTTGCATCACAAATGCACCTCTATTATGACTATAGCATTCTGCTCTATTTACTACTATATCCTTAATATTTTGAAACTAATCATCATATTCTAATGTAACTGGAATAATATTAAATCTAATATCATTAGTATTTATTCCATTATACTATAATATTCTAGATAATAAGGCAAATTCATTTCTATATTTTTCCTTCTTTGCCTAATCCCAAAATGCTGGAGATTCGTGCGAACTTTTAATATTAAAGACCTCTACTGAACCATTAGGTTTCACTACAATATAGTCAATATGTCCAGTAATTGTATCGTCTCTTCCTATTAGTTTTGCTGATAGATTTAGATTCTTCATTATAACTGGAGAGGAATCATCACCAAATTCCTTAGATTCCTTACCGTTGCCTAAGTACACCTAGCGAAATATATCGTCGTAAACCTAATCATGTATAGCATCGCTAAGATGTTCAAAAGACGTACCTTTAGTATTATCTTCGGTCTGAGAATAAGAAGTTTCCTTACCTTGCTTAAGAATAATTTTATGTAAATCCCTACCATCTTCTGCTATTCTCTTCCAACTATTTCTTAATATAGAAATATGCTTCTCTATTTCATCCTTTGACAGCCCCTTCTATTCATATAGTGATGCCATTCTATCAATATAGTCTTCTACCTACAGAACTGGCATTATCTATTTTCCTAATTGGTCTATATACAGACCTGAGTCAATAAATGATTGTGTTGTGTATCCAGAAGCATTAACTTCTGCACATCCATTCAATACATCTACTCTATCAGAGAACTCTTTTTTAAATTTTCGTTTCCCTGCTTCCTTTAATTCAGACAACTTATCAACCACTCTAGTCTGACGATTATAATCCTTTGAATAAAGAATATCATAAGCAAGCTATGGACTCTTTTTCAATATTTTTATTAATTCATCATAAGAGTGGTTGTATTGTCTTTTACCTACTAACGTGTACTTACAATCTTTCATTTACAGTTTTCTAATATTAATCCTTTTTCAATCCCCTTCTCTATAAGATTAGAAATGATACGATTTTTCTACATCTATCCTATCTAAGACGAAACTAAAGCATTTACACTAGACTAAAAGCCTAAGTCTGTGTCTAAATCCAGTTTAATATTTTTTCTAATATTTTGTCTTATGTTTAGGAATTGCTGTCTGAACAAATCTATAGCTTCATTAGTTCTGTCGCTATAATAGAATACATCGCCATTCTCAATCTATCTAGCTAAGTATCTTACGACACCTTCTTCTATTCTATCTATATATGCTAAGTTTTTGTAGAGGTCATTGACTCTACTCTTAGTCATCTAAGATACTTTCTTATCATAGAAATTCAAAATGTCTTCATAATTTTTAGTTCCATCCTTCATATCCTAAGCCTTAATAGCTCCTAATACTATATGGAATGTTTCATGCAAAAGGTCGTTAACACTAGCATTGCTCTAATTTATGTAAAGCTAGTTATCATAAATAAAGGCTTTGACATCATCGGTACCATTTGGAAATATTCTGTTACCGTTTTGGTCCTACAATTGCGATAGTTGGTTATTATCTGTAATGTTGATTTTAATAGGAGTGTCCTTGAATAAGGTATTCTCTAATGATTCTTTAAGATTGAATAATGTACTAGTTAAACTTTGAGTCGGAAGATTGCCCTGCACATCTACTCCAGTAGAATTAATAGTTATTCCAGAATCTGTTAGAGATTTTATGTAGACAGTATAATTGCCATCGTTGTTTTTAGTACTTCTTTCTATCAAATATTGCTTAACTGGAGCATTATTAATATCAAAAATAATTTTCCTTATAGCCTCATAATCTGCATCCTCCATAGTTCTTCCCTACATGGCATTAATAGAGTAACCGTTTTCTGTCATTGCATATAAAAATATTCCAATTTTCTCTGGCAAGTCTAGGGAAGAAATATCGATTCCCTTTTGTTTATAAAATGCCTATATTTCTGACGGCTTCTTATTAGTAATAAGGTTATGCTCCTAAGCAAGCAGCTTAGTTTTAGGACCTATAGGATAAGCTATAGAACTAATAGTCTATCCAGGATTTGTTGGAAACTCTAAATGAACATATCTCTTTCCGTCAGAACTTCCTAACATCTGCTTCAATTCTATCTTGGTCTATTTACTAACGTTGGCAGAACGGTTAAAACCTTCAACTGCTAATTTAGCATCTTTGAGAGATTTAAATTTAGGAGGGTCATATAAGTTAGGACTAATAACGCTATTACTAACAATGAAGATATTCTCTCCACTTTCATTAAGATGATTGTATATATAGTAACCCTAATACTGTCCATTATCAACACCATCTTCGTTTACTGGAGTAAAAATGTTCATAGTATCATACCCAAAGTTAAACTCATCCTTTAATACTCTACCTATTCTCTTTAATTTAATCTTGTCATCGTTAGTAAGCTTCTTTCCCATATAGCTGTAAACTATCTAGTCTTTATCTTGAGATATATCTAAAGCATATAACTAGCCATCAATCTCCACATTCTAATATCCAGAAAAGAATTGCTAAGCATCTTCTAATGTTGCTATATTATCATCATAACTACTAGATAATTCTAGTTCTCCTAAAGCTCTTCTTTCTTCGTTCTTCCTAGATAGAACATTATCGAATAATTTCTTAACCTGAGGTTTAGTAAGTCTTATGCTCTATGGTACAGATCTACCTACAGATTCAACGTGGTAGTTGGATAGTATTATGTCGTTTTTGAAGTATTTCTATAGTAATTCTTCCATCTCCTCAGAGTTAAGATTTATAAATTGCTATTCGCTGACTTCCTAAGAAAATTGGGGGATATAGGTGGCAAGTCCCTTGTATAACTCAGACTTACCAAACTATTCTCTTTTCCAATGTAATCTCCTTAAATATCGGGCTAGGTCAGACTCTGAGTCTTCATTAATTACCTACTACTTATTAAGTTCTCGGCAGAAATCATTTAACACAGAACCAGAATCTATAATCTGGTCGCCGCTCTTAATAAGCTTAGTATAGTCACTACTGTTATTTAGGTAATCTAAAATAAGATGTTTAATTGTAAAAGATTCTGAAGGGGTAGAATCTACCTCTTTAGTAATACGCTCTAAATTCTTTTTGTAATTATTTCTAATAATGTCTAACTTATCCTTATACTTCTCAGATAAGTATTCATCAAGAATTTCATTATCATTTACAACCTATTCGGTTAAATATTTTTTGTGTTCGGTTTCGGCGAAGTTCTATACATCGAATTTGTTTCTAAATACATAACTTACTACTCCGTTCACTACTACTCTTCCCTTTAACATATCTCCATTGGAGTATGCTTTGTCTACAAGAGTGATTATGTAGGGTTTATCAATATCTCTAATTAATTCCGTTTCCTCTGGGTAACGAAGTTTTAAATTCTCGAAAGAACAGTTCCCTATTAGCTGTTTATCCAAGAAGTATTTTTGAGAGTTTTTTACTCTTGTAGATGAAGTCTGCAAGTCGTAAATCAACTACTTTATTTTATGTTCAGGAAGGGTGTCTAGATATTCTACAATATCTTGAAGAGAGTCTAGCTCCTTTTCACTAGACTCTCTATCAATTTTGAAATTATTTTTCCCTCCTATCTCAAGAATTACATCACATTCCATATTAACATAATTTGTAAATAAGCAACCTGTTCTATCTTATATATTGTGCTAACTACAATACTCTATCTTTCATATTAGCTTCTCCGGTTCCAGAGAATATAGAATTTTCTCTAAGTCTCTTATGAAGTTCTGGGAACATTACTAATGAGTTCTGTGAATAGTTATATATTCTTTCATCTATTTCTCCCTAAGTGAGACCCAAGTGGTCTAATTGTAGTAGGGATTCTGGCTTACTCATATCATATTTCCAAGTATAATCAGACCTATCATAGTATCTTTTATAGACATCATAACCGTGAGCTGGATTTAGAACTTTTACGTATGGTTCCGTTCTATAATTCAACGCATATGTAGAATACACAGTTGGGGCCATAGCTATTAAAAAGTCTCTCTTAGTTGGCATGATATACTTAAAATCATCATTGTAATCCTACTCTGACATGAATTTATAGTAATCGTACAAAACATTACCCTCACGAACCTAGTCTCTAAATATACCAGTCATATACTTACCTCCTAATCTAGTTCCATTGACAGCTAAGTTATAAAGCATTAATATATCTGCAACAGTATGATTTTTGTCGAAGGATTCAGTAGCTAACTCCTGTATACCTATTAGGTATCTATTATAGGTCTACTTGTTTGGAAGACTCTAGTCTATTTCAAATAGGTTAAGAGCTGTTCTCAGCATACTCTTTCCTCTATTAGAACTCTATACAAGCTCTTTAACTAAGAAGTTATCTGGGTAAGTATTTTTAAGCCATTCATAGAAATCATTTTCTACGAAGTTCTTAAGAGAATCTATACCGTTAAGAGAATTTATATACAATTCATCAGACCTTACTAAATTATAATTAGAATCATATACCTTAGTATTATCTACTTTAGATATATCTATAGGCTCATCCTTAGATAAGAAATATGAAGTAATTAATATCTTGTCTGCATAAGATATTATGTTCTTGTAATCTTTATCTGATAATGCACTATAGGACAATTCTCCTAAAGAAATTAACTAGTCTACTATCTTTGATTTATTCGCAAATAAATGTCTCTGCTATAATGTATAGTTTAGCAAATCTAGATTCATCTTATAGTGTGGTATTCTATTAACTAAGTCTAGTATATTCCAACTTGATTTAATTAAATTGTAATATGTCGCAGCTAATTCCCTATAAGATACTAAGTCACCTTGTCTGGTGTTGTATATAGTTCTAGAGCTTTGAGGTACTATAACCTTTTCATCATTTAAGAACTTGTACAAATCAAAATTTCCGTACAAATCTGTATTCACTGCATCCTATAAGATAGATACTATTTCTACAAGCGATAGTTCTGGATTATTTCCTTGAATATTCTTGATAACCTTTACTAAATCCTTTTCAGTTTTTGTCTTGGTTTGCATCGTAGCAAATATCTCTGGAGCTATAGATTGAAACTCTTCTAAATACTAAAGCAATTCAGCCTTCTTTCCAGAACTACTTGTAGCAGAATCCTCTTCATCAGATAGATTAACAAACTTAGTCTTGTAAGAATCAGAAGGTTTCTTTATTCCCATTCTGCGCTCTCTGGTAGAAACAGTAGCATACATTCTCTTAATAAGTTTAATTAAATCCATATCAGTCTGAGGAATACCTTGATTTAATTTCAGCCATACTGAAGCTAAAGTAGAAGTTTCATTGGCTTCATCAGTAATTCTCTAAAACTCATTCAAGTCTAGTTTAAAATCTAGCATTGAGTAATTGCTATTAGGATGTAATCTATTATAGTCTGCTATCTGGGATTTAATATCGCTAATAATCTAATTAATGTATTCAAATACATAATTAGTGTTCATATTATCAGTCTTAGGAAGTTCATACTGTGATAATGCTTCCATATATTTAGGACTATTTGCAGTTAGTGGTTCAGTTTTAGCCTTAATGAATTTTTGAACAAAATCTTTCAAGGATTTAGACTCTGAATCTTTATATATGTTTCCTAGCTTACTAATTATCCACATATATTCATTATTAGTCCTTCTTGGAGTACGACCTTCCGCCATCATCTCAGACATCATCTCAGCTTCAGCTTCCATAGCTTCAAACTAAGATTCCATAGCTTCTAATCTTTCCTCTGGAGATAAATTATCTTGGGGCTTTACAATTAGTTTAGAGAGGTCTATATCTCCATTTAGTATCTTAATAGCATTAGTTACCGAACTAGATTGATTTTTATATAAATCATTTCTACTATACTTGTCAATTAGCTCTACTACTGGACTTGTCATAAACGCCACAATATCTTTAAGATTGAAGCCCATCATAACAAGATGTAAGTGATATTTAGCTAAGTTGGTCCCAGCGTTAATCTTAGCAAGAATCAATTCCTTAGCATTATCTGTTGCCGCAGAAAGAATCTGAGAAATTAGCTAGTCGACATACTTGTCATCCATATCTATTTGTCCATCGTAAGTAGAGTAGAACTCCTCTTTAATTTTCTAAGAAAGTTCTGGAGAGGCATTCCATAAATCGGGAATGTGTTTAACCACTACATTCATCAGCTAATCAGTTGCTCTTCCCGATAGTCTACTATAAGAATGATTCATCTTCAAGAAGAATTTATCTTTTTGATTTCCGTTTCTTAATACATTATGATAATAATATGTTAAATTGAACCAGTCCTTTTCACCATTAGCCGCAATACCAATAACATTCTTACCAACCAAGTTTTGATTCTGCATTACATATTTGGTAAGAGGATTCATCATATTTAGCTATTTAGTCTTTGCACCCTTAGGTGATTTATCAGCTTCTTTTTGTAAATCTCTCATTGTGATAGGAGAATATGCCTAATCTCGATTACGTATATTATGAACTACGTTTCTAATATTAGCACTAGCTACATTCTTATATGCCTACTCTCTCTATCTATAACTTACCTTATAATCCTCATGCTTCTAGATTTGTCTAATTAGTCTTCTTTTTTCATCAGCATTAGCTCCAGCAATATAATTATATCTACCGTTGTTATTATCTATTTTATAAATTAGATTAGCAACTTTTCTTAATCTTTCTGGTCCAGATGATGCCAATATACTATTTAGTTCGTTCTCTATAGAGTACTACTCTCCCTCAACAACAATCAATTTATTTCCTCTAGGAAGTGGTAAAGTTTTACTTGCATCTACCATCTATTCAGATGAATAATCAAACAATGGACTCCATCCTATGTACATACCATCATCACTAAATGATTGTCCCATTACGTATGCTTTATCAATATCATAGTCAGAACCTTGCAGATAGGTCTAAATATAGCTTACATAAGCTGTGTTAGAAGTATCAGCAGTCCAACCTACACAAACCATAGGCATAAATGACTGAAGTGACTGGGCTGGAATACGAGAAGAAATAAAGTGTAAGGAGGTTAAGAATGACGAATACTATTTTCTATACTATTGTAGATACTCGTAATATCTATCCCGTATTTGTTTATATTGCTCAGAGAAATTATTTCCTATCAAAGCATTTCTTAATTCTATCATGTGTTGCTAGAATCTAGGAAGCTTTCTAATTTCTTCTGGAGTCATTAATACTCGTTTCTTAGACTCTTCATCATATCTCGTATCGTTACCAAAATCTACTAGACTGTTTGCTATAGTTCTCTGTAGTCCAGGATTTAATTCCACTCCTGTATTTACCTATATATCAATAAACTTATCTTGAGAGTATATATTATTTAATATTGAAGAAATCTAATGGTATGCATCTGAATTAAGAACATCCTAATCGCTACTTTTCTTGTCTAATGCTCTTCTTATATCCTAAATTGGAGCTATTTTATATAAGGTATAGTTAATCAGCTAATGTTCTCCATTAACTAATTCTGCCTTAGTATACTTGTATCTTTTAACATAGTCTATTCTCTGAAGAATATTCTCTACGTTTCCATTCTTATCCTAAACAAGTCTATATCTAGACTTATCAATCTCTTGATTACTCTAATCTAAGACTTTTCCATCTACATACTTCCAAGAAGATTGTATATATTTACCAATCTTTATTCCATCTTGGTGAGTATATATCTCGTTATTATCGTTTATATATTCCTAAGTATAATCGAATGGGTCTTCATAAATGTTTAGAGTTTCAACAAGATTACTGAAAGACACCAAGGTATGTTGACCATTATTCTTTACAAAAGCTAAATTATAGAATCCCGCCGGTATTTTAGGAACTTCAGTCTGTCTTCTAAAGAAGTTTTCCCCTTGGTCCATAATATCAGCAAGAGAAGCATCGCCAGTCTGGAATATATCCTTATACATATTACCTAATACTATCTCAGCTTCTGTATTTTCCAAACTTCCAGGAATAATGTCTATAACCTGTCCGTTCAATTCAAACTTTCCTTGGTCTAATAAGTCAAGAACTGCCTAAATCTCAGTTTGTTTAGGTCTCTCAGATTTCGGTAAATTCCAAGAACCTCTAATAATCGGATGGTCATATATAGTCATAAACTTAGGAGTATTGTCAACTGGGTCTACATACTGCCATCTAATCAAAGAGGGTTTTAGGTTATTAGGCTTAGTGACACATAACTTAAATTGAGTTCCTTCTAGTTCAGTCCTATTCTTGAAATTGTAATATGTTTCCATATCACTTAAATCAATAATCTACCCTGGTTCTCCTGTAGGATTAATTACTTGGACTATATCTGTGGGCATAAACCAAGACTTATCTCGTACCTATTCTGCCTACTACTTGGCATCTAGAAATAGGTTAACAAGTTGTCTATTGTACTCAGTAGTATCCTAAGAAGTAATGTTCATATATGGAATAGCAGAAGTATCTATCTTATCAGCAGATTCTCTTATCAAAGTAGCTAAATCGAAGCTAGCAATTCTTCTTTTACGCTCTCCGTACTTATTAGGGTCTACTCCGTTCTAGGCACACCATGCTTCTAATCCATTTCTCAGTTTTCCCTTGAAATCGTTTCTGGCTCTCTTTAATACGTCCTCAAAAAGATATTTTCTATAGGTTTTCGTTTTAGGGTCAAACATTTGAAAGTATTGGACAACATTATATCCTGGTGCCATAACATAACCAGAACCTGGATGTTTACGCTTAATAGACTTAGAATTGATTACAGAAGTGATGTTAGTAATAAACTAAGTATAGATACTAGGATCACTAAATGGAATCTTTAATCCCATAGATGAGTTATCCTTATTAATCTTAAACTCTTTGTTTATTTCTTGCTTAAGCTTCTCAGTTAAGTCCATATCACTATTACTCTTAGATTGGACTATCAACTTTCCTACTATCTTATAAAGCTAATACTTAGCTTTACTTGGGTCTACTGCGTAATCTTTAAAGTATCTTTGGATATTAGTTAATTCCTATTCTGAAGCCTAGAATGCAGATTCTGCAAGACCATAGTAAATCTCATTTACTGACTTGAAGTCTTTACCATAAGCTGCACAGGCAGCTACTACCTGAGAGAACTCAGTTAATTCAGAATCTACTACATCGTGGTCGGCATTTAGCTAAATGCCCAATCCCTAGATGTTAACCTAGAATGTATTTAAAGGATTATTATCCAACCACGCATCCGAGCTGTTTATGTTTTTTGCTCCGTTCTTTACAGCGGAGTTATTAAATACATATCCAATAAACTTATCTTTGAGAGGCTGGACCACATCTTTAACAGATGTAACCTTAGCATTAACCTTATGACCTACATTAATCACAAAATTAGTTAATACCTAGTTGCTAAATTCGGATGTTACTCCCTTAGCATTAGTACAGTTAATTCCTCCTAATGAAACAAATAATTCATACAAGCTGTCTATTGTATGCAGTCCTTCTGCGTATTCAGTGAAATGTTCTGACTAATCATTAAAGTAGTGATACACTTTATTAGAACCTTTCCCTAATACAGTTTCTACTGTAAAATACCCAGACCCATCTTTTCCGAAATCAGTTATCTGTACTACTTCCCCAAATTGATTCTTATAGAATAATTTTTCTCCTCCTAAGATAGCTTCTCTAAACCATCTAGAGACCTCTTCTTGGTCGTACATAGTTTGTTGAAACTGATTAATATTCTTAGTTAGGTCGATAGTACCATTCCAACGAATATTATGCATCTTCTTAAACATATTGTACTATGCAGAATTAGATTGTAATGACTATAGCATCATAGCATTAGTTTGTCCAAATGCTGCAAATTTAGCTAAGAACGATGTTAGGTCTTCTGTCTAATCGTCCCAAATAGGCTTTCTGTTAGTACCTACTCTCTAGTCTCCAAGTGAGTTATTTTCTAGGATAACTTGAATAGGAGACATCTAAGCACTTCCATCCTAAGAATCTATAGAATCAGATTCTCTAAGATTATTTACCGGAGCTGCCATATCGTATACAACAGCAGCATTAACTTTAGTTGCAACTCCATTAATTAGTCCCGTAAGTGGATGCTACAATGTAGCAGGAATAATAACGTTACGTTTGAACTAAGTTCCTTGCGCTGTATTAATGATTTCAATGATAGTCTTGTCGTAAATATCCTACATATTTGGATTACCGTCTAAGTCATTTATAGCTCTAGCTTTAGAAAACTCCTCTATGAAGCGGTCTAAGGATTCAAACTTTATTTTATTTCCAACAAGTAAATTTTCTAATTCCTTGTTAGCAACATTAAGTTTTATAGGATTATCAGCCTATTTAATATTGCCTATAGCCGAAACAATTCTATTAAATAATGTTCCTTTTGCTTTGTCAGGATGATTGATTTCTGTTCCAGATAAACTAAGTCTTAGATTATTACTAAACAATCCTTCTATATAAAAGAATTTCTATAGGAATGGGTTCAATATTCCATCTCTCTCTAGTAAAAGCTCTCCAGTATCTTTATTAATCCACTTATCAGCAAACTCCTTTCTATCTTTAACCTAAAGTATTTTGCTATCTGATAACAGCCTTACTGTCTAAGTAGCATTCTTTTCTTGGAGAGTATTAGAAATCCAAGAATTTAACTCAGAAGTAGAGTCAAATAGTCGGAAGTTTACTCCATATTCTCTAAGATTGTCTAAAAACAATTCCTATTGTTGTCTTAGGAACTTTCTTAGTCTAACTGGGTCATTATATAGTTTTGCATAAAAATCAGTAACCTCGTTAAGGTCACAGAATTTCTTTCTAGACCTGTAATCTTTATCTTTCTCTAGTTCTATCTTATCAAGATTATACTAGTTATACCAATATGCTAAATTAGTTAATTCTGATTCAGTTCTATTTCTTAAGAAAGTTCTAACATTATCTAATCTATTAGACTAAAATATGTCTTCTGCTTTCTTGAATTTCGCTCCCTACTGAGTAGATAGAAAATTTATTAGCTTCTCCATTTTAGCTACTACGTTTGCCTGAATCTAATTGTGTGCAGAGAAGAAGGTATTTTTGTATAAATCAACAAACTCCTAAGAATTGTCTGACATCAGATTCATAATATTATCGCTAAACATTGATAAGGTAGACATATAATTTAGGAAGTTAGTCTTATCAGAATATACTGTAGGCTAGAAGCATATCTTGCCAGTTCTTAAGAAGGAATTATAGAATTTATCCAAGATAGCGTGCTAGAATAGCTCAGAAGAAGACATATCCCTAACCGATTTAACATCACCTATGGGTGTAGTTATTTCACCATCAATTACTGGGTCTATATCTATAGCATCTATATTCTAAACGAATAGTAGAGAAGACGCTGCACCTCCTTGTTGACGTTGTTTATGAAGACGTCTATTTAATTCAGATCCTAATCTCGATATACTATAATTTGATACGCTAGCTCCTGCCTTATTGAGAGAGGTTGACCTTACTGACCTACCAGAAGCTTCTACGCTACTTCTAGCTAAATCGCTCAGAGCCTTGTCTCTAGTTGTAGCTGGTTTAAAGTAAACTCTATTTGCTTGTATATCAAATATATCTGAGGATGGCTTCTTAGATTCTCTATTGAATAAGCTAGTATACTTAGAGTTCTCCATCAAATACTCCTTCATATCCTGATCTCCGGCAAGTTTGATTTGATTATCAATGTCAGCAGTTCTAATTGCTAGCTTAAGAAAATGATTCAGATAATTTTTAGAGAATAAATTATTCTTTGGGTCGTATTTGTATTTATCTTTATACCCCTACAGAGTTTCTAGCCCCTTGTCGGATAAGAAGTTAGTATCCAGATAATAGTCAAACATTTCCAACAGATTGTTAAATACTGTTTCGTATTCGTTTAATAAAGCCTTGTTAGTAAGAACTTTATTGCTAAACTCTCTGATATTAATATCTGCTAAAACATCTAAGATAGGAACTTCTTTACCATTTATAGTAACGGTTGAGTTCTCTAACTCTAGGTTATCCATAGTAGAAAATAAACCCTCTATATTAGAAGCACCTTGATTATATTTAAAACCAAAGGTATACATAGCTCCTCCCTTTCCTGGAAGTTCTACTTTAGAAATAAACTTGCCTGACTAATCAGGAACGGAGGTATAGTTATACTTAGTAAGTCTATCTTCTCCGAGTTTATTTATCTGTCTCATCTTACTCTTGAATGTAATTCTTTCTACAGAGTCAAATAAGTCAGAATCCCAATTGAATTTTTGCTTTACCTAAAAAGCTGCTTTAGAGTATTGTAAATTGCAATCTATATAATTATTATTAACATTTCTATAAATAATAGCACATAAATCTGAAACTGTTTCTAGGAACTTGGTTCCAAATTTCAAGCTATCGTTTACCCTTCCTAATTCTATAGAAATGTTAGAGTTAGGATTGTCTTTATTTAGTACCTCATTATAGAACGAATAGAGAATATTTTTATGTTGTTCTGATAGTAGATTTTCATTTCTCATGAAATCTATCATTCTACCTCTAGAGTTCTATATAGCCTAAGGCTTAAATAAAATCTCTAATATATCAATAATATTATCTAACACATTAACATTTTGAGTGTTTATAAGGTCCTTTAACACTCCTATAACTGCTTCGCTGTTGCTAGTTTCGAAGTTAATATTATTATTCAATATATCTGATAATAAAGACTGCCATGCCTACATAAGAGAGGTCATATCCAAAGTTTGCGGAAGTGGCTAATGTGATTCATTATATTTATAAATGAAAATAGTGTCCAACATATCTTTTACGTTAGTACTAGTATGAGCTTCACTTCCTTCATTGTTTGCAGTTTCCCATCCAGCCTTCTAATGCGAGTGAGATTCTCTTAATTTATACTTCTAAGCAGCCTATCTTTGAGGCTCTACATTGTTCAAAAATCCTCGTTCTATCCCTATACTACCTCCTAGTTTCTATGCTAATAAATCATCAAACTGAGTTAAAGTAATATAATCATTTACATAGTTTAATAAGTCATCCTTTGGATTTTCTATTTCTTGGATAATCGGAAGGACTTCATCTTTGAAATCAGCTCCTCTTTCTATCTCCTTTAACAACTTATCTTTAATTTCAAGATAATAGTTAGAGAATCTATTTGCTAGAAATAGTTGAGTTTTGGCTTCCGAATTAGTATAGTTAGTGCTATACTTATTATTAAACCATGTATTGAGTTTAGGATTATTTAGTATAGTCTTAATTAGCTATCTATATAAATATTCCTATTGTACCTTATTCTTCTATAAGATTTTATCTTCTAGTTGTTGATTAAACTTTGTGTTTCTATTCGGGTCTTGTAATACATACTTCCTAAAAGTATCTATGACATAATAGTACTAGCTGGAATTTAACATTCCGTTACTATACATACTAGTAATAGACTGCAAAGTAGAATCATTTGGAAATTGTTCTTTTAGATGACTAAGAATACTCTCAAATTTACTCTCCTTATAATCCACAATTCTTTTATTAACTTCTTCGGAAGTTAACTCATATTTAGTTTTTAGGTAGTTATTATAGATTAACTTTTGTTTTAATTCTCTTCCAAAGTTATCAGTTACTTCCTAAATGAGACCTGTATTAATTGGTCCATATATCTCAAGTAGAGCGTCTTCTACTTTCTGTAATTTTCTCGCTTCCTTATTTTCATCAGTTTCCATTTCCTTTTCAGTCTCAGAAACCTGAGTTGTCACCTCTCCGACACTATTCATGTCGAAGAAAGTTGACAACACAATGTTTCTAAACTTCATGGCTTTCTCTGGTAATCTGTCTAAAGAAGCGTTAGCTAAACCACAAACTATGTTATTAACATCGTCAATGAAATCTCTAGAAGTCTCGTCAAGATTTTCTGAATCAGTCAAGAGTAATCTCTTATCCTCTCCATCCTTAGATTTATATTTAAATTCCAAAGTTTTTATGATTCTGTCTTCTATCCCAGGTCTATTAATTTGACTGTATAATAACTTTAAATCTGAGGCTAATTGCTAATAACTCTTTTTGTCATATTTAACATTACAAGCTGCCATAGTCATTTATTTATTAAAAACAAGTAGTATCTACATATAATAGATAGTCAGATAAACTCCATTTTAAATCTGAATCTTCTAGCTGTTCTATCTTATCGTTAAGAGTATCTTTCATACTTACTAATAGTTCAAGGTAACTTTCGACATTAGAAGAATTTGCTAATGTTTGCACTTCCATATCCTCCTAGAAGGTTTCTTCTAGCTAGTTCAAGAAGTCTGAGTGAGTCATTATATCATTTCCCATTGGGTCTACTACCATAGAATTAAATGACTATCCAGTTAATTCCTCTATAGAATTAGTCTTATTAGGAGTCATAGTAATATACATATCTCCAGTGTCTAAACTTAATTCTCCTGTATTACCATTAACATCAGTATATGTTACTTTTCCACTCTCGTATTTAACATCTTTAATAGTAGATTCTCCAATCTACATATTCACAAGTTCTACTATATTATCTACAGAAGCCCCATTCTTAAAGAAGTTTATAAGCTTTCTGTTGTTCTATATAGTAACGTACTCCGAGTAACTTTGTTCATTATCTTCCTTACCGTTATTCATTACCCAGTTTTGGAATCTCATTCTATCCTCTTCGTCTATTATCTATGAAGAGTAGCCTAATTGCTCCTGTATAGGATTCTCCACTTTAGTTTCCCCTTTCAGTTGTCTCTTTCCTCCCTCCAATAGCTTAGATAAATTTAGAGCAATACCGCCAGAAATTACATCAACATCAACATCGAAATACACAGGATTAGTTCCGCATCTTAAGAACGCGTAATCTTTTCCATTCTGACCTCTTACGTTAATTTGTTTGTAGTCCTAACTAGTTTCCAAATCTGGGTCTACAAAGATTCCATATTTGAATGGAGCTTCTTCTGTATAAGCATGAGGTTTTTCTATACTCTCTACAGTACCATGGAAAATTAGGTTGAACATATTAAATAATGTATTATCATTTCCTCTCTTTTCCAACATACCGTCTTTGAATAAAGACGCAACATCAAAATCAAATTTATCGGTGTTATTTTTGGTATCAATAGTGCTAATGCTGATTAATCCGCTAGCCCTATTATTAGTCTAATATATTCTAGATTTAGAAGCTATAGCAGAAATAGCTTTGGGGAAGAAGCTAAACATAGACTCTGCAGGGATAGTAGAAGTAGAGATTATATTACCACTTTCATCAGTTTCTCCAATAACTATATTCTTGTTATTAGTATGAATAAGCCCAGATAAGTTTCTTCTCTATTCACTTTTTCCGATATATTCATTAGTTGCATAATTAGAACCGTCAGCCTTAGCTAATCTTGTAGCCATAGGTTTAAATTCCAATCCAGCTCTCTTGAATAATTCAGGAGGCTCGTTAGCAGTTAACTATTCTAATATAGAAGATAATATGGCATGGTATTTATGCGCATATTCTTCTTCGATAGCTAACATATTAGCTTCTCTCTTTCCGTACACACTAGAATTACTAACATCAAATGACCTTACATATCCTCCGACGTTTTTACTAGTTAAGTCAATTCCTAGCCTAAAAGTAGGTATATCCCTACAATATTCCTAGTTAAACTTTATTAAGTTTTCTAAGTCTGCAGCAGTAACCTTATATCTATTTAAAAGCTGTTCTACCTAAGGACTCTTAGCACTTAGTTTAGTTTCCCAATTCTTTCCAAACAGATTAAAGAGTTCAGATTCTACCTTACTTATATCTAATACTTTACTACTATCATATCCATTTTCAGACTTCCACTTATCTAGCTAAGATATAAAGTTTTCCAACCCTGCTCTGAAGTTCCACATGGCAGTAAACATTCTTACTCCTAGTGTATCCATTCTCCAAGGTTTCTTAGATTTCTCCCCTTCTCCAGTCAGCTAACTTTGTATTCTATGAGTTATAAGCTCAGTGAAGCTTAGTCCATGATTATTTAAGACTACCATTCTAACTTCTGGAGTATGAGTATCAGGATTTCTCTTCTATTCTATATATCTATCAGGAAGTTCTTCTGGTGTAAGATTTGTATTAGCCGATACAAACACTACAGCCTTACCGAAGATAGATTCAGAAACTTTTCCTTTCAATATATCTGATTTATTTCCTAATATATATACTGGAGACACCACTTTACGTTTATCAGTATCTAAGAAATTATTATAGTCTGAAATATAGTTACCATCCTAGTCTACTCTATTATTTTCAACAGTAGCTATACTTAAAGTTCCTCCAAGTCGTCTTGGAGTTTTTCTTTTAACTAATCTAGTAGTCTAGTGAGATTCATACATATCCGAAGTAAGTTCTATAGAATGTCCCTCTGGATGTTCTTGTACTATCCTTCTTATAAATTGTTCATACTGTTTTACTGACTCGCTAAGGTTATCTCTAAATCTCTCTGCCTTAATCTTATCAGCACCAGTTATTTTCCCGTCCTTTATTTTCTAATTTATCTTATCCTTAATTGCCTACTATACGTTAGGCTTTCTTAAATTATTAAAATCAGAAAGTAGACATATATCAAATACAGCAGAGAAAGGATTATCCTAAATAGTCTTACTTAGTCCGTCTAGTCTACAAGTAACAGAAACTATATATGGAGTTCCATCTATGTCTATATAAGTAGGCTTAAGGTCAGTGCCTATTCCGAAGTTGTCTGCATCTGTAGCTTTTCTTACCTCTAATTGAAGTTTTCTATTTTTCCAAGCTTCACTAAATCCCAATAAGGAGGTTAATGCTGGGTCAGTTACATTACCTCCGAATATAACTGAACTTTGTATTTTAGTTATAATATCCTAGTATCTTTGTTTATCTACTCTTTTAGTAATAGGCTCAGTACCATCATATATGGCGTTGATATTTCTTCTCACTGAAGTTCTTTCTCCTGGAAGCCACGCAGGATATACTCTCTAAGAACCATCTGGATTAGTCATTGTCTCACGTAATCCTGTAATAGGTACTACCGTGTTAGCTTCTATTAGAAGGTCAGATAGTTCTGATACTTCTATATCCTATCTTTCTGCAGAGTTCTACTCCACAAAATCCTTATAGACTTCCTATTTAGCATCTTCTAACTATTGTTCAACCTGCTATTCTGTAGCTTCTGGGTTGAACTCAGGAGTTTTCTCTACTACTGGAGATATAACCAATTCCTCTCCTTCTTCTTTAACTTTGGGTTCTTCTTTTACCTAAGGTACTTCTTCCGAAGTCGTCTAGGATAGGTCTAATTTGTCTAGAGCCTTAGCATAGTTATTTCTGAATAACTCTACTTGTCCTGCTAAACTAAATCCGGCAGATTTCATATCATCCTAGACATTTGCTCCAATTATCCTTGGAAGCTCTGGGTCTAAAAAGATAGAAGCAGTTTTACCTCTAGACATTAAGGTATAAAATCTCTTCAAGAATGGAATAGATTCCCTAGGATTATTTAAATCGACAGACAAGTCCATATTATCTATTATAACATAGTCAAATTCTTGCCCCTGCATAAATTTCTTTCCAGGAATAATCTTTTCAGTAAGAGGTTCTCCCAAGTTAGTAAATCCTTCAGACTTTAATCTCTAATAAACTGGAGAATTAACGTCTCCTATGAATCCAATACTAGCATCTTTATGATTCGATAATGGCTTGATAATATCTTCCAGTCTAGCTCCTAGTAAGTCTCCATTTATATCATCTTCTTTATTATATACTCTGAGATTTAGCTTTCTAATGAGATTAGGAAGCTTAGCTTCTAAATCATGCCAGAGCTGATTATCTCCAGATTCCTAAATATCATTTATAGTATCTAATAATGATGATACCTTGTTATTATTACTTTGTTTCTATATGTTAGCAGTTCTTAAAGATTCCTATAACTTAGAAGTTCTAGTGGCAAAAATATCAGTAGGTGCAAGATTTCCAACCTATCCATTCTAATAACCAGATTGATTAGAGTCACTAGCTAGGAATACTGTTCCTCCAACTCTATCAGCGTACTCATCAAGTAAGGCTATCTATAAGGTATTCATATGAGCAGCCTCATCTACAAACACTAAAGGAGCTTTTATATCAGGATTAAACTTTATTTTGTCGGGCTTTAAATCAATTTTCACTCCAGAGAATCCAGGTTTTTTATACCGTTTCATAATAAAGTAGTCGGTCTCTACAGAGTGGTCAGGATTCTCAGACTTATTTATTTCTGACGTAGCTTTCTCAAAGGCTTCGTTTATTTTGTCCCAGTTAGGAAGTATCTTATCAAAGATATTAGAATCTCCTTCAATAGTATAAGAAGTTCCTTCATTCAGAGAGTTCTGTAATTTAACAGCCTAAGAAGTAGTAGGACCAATCACTAATGCAGCCTATTCATAGAATCTTTGCCTTATGTTTTTTAGTACCACCTCCGTTTTACCGGCACCTGCTACTCCATTAATATATACAACGTTAGGAGTTATGGTTCTGTCGGGATTAACTAAGCTGGCTAACGCTTTAAATCCTGCTTTATAAGCCTTAGTATGTGCAGCTTCTCCTAGTCTGGAAATGTTTTGCTATACAGTAAGTGGAGCTATATCTTCATTATCTTTAACAGAATTCTAAACAGATCTATAATAGTTGGAAGGATTATCAGATAATACAGATAGTATATATAAAGCCTAATCATACTTAGTAAATCCAGATAAAGATTCATTTAATTTACTCGTTGATTGCTTTTCTAAGTCTGTATAATTTCCTAAATATTTCTTCCAAAAGTCTGAGTTCTGGAAAAATTGCTCTGGAGTCCAACCAGTATCCTTTAATATCTTGCTAAAGTTATTATGAAGAGTTTGTTCAAAACTAAATAGCTGGCTTAACTAATTTTCAGGGTCATTATCAAATGGAGGGAGCGCATCTATACCCTCAGTTAAATCATATTGTTTATCTCCTACAGTAAATTGAAATGAAAGACCTTTTCCTATGTCATATCGTAGATTATTCACAATACTCTCAGTATCAACCAACCTTCTAAGTTTGTTCATACTGTTATTTTCAGAGATTCGTTTCCATAACTCTATTTCAGTATTAAGATTATTAACTTCATCCTATAATACCTAAGCATACTCCTAACTTATCTCTGGAAGAGGTTCCCATTCCCTAGTCAATTCTGCTCTATGAGAATTTGCAAATTCATTTATCTATTTATTCTGTCCAAAATAATTAACCCCAGTTGGAGAAGTGGAGGCAGAATAAATATATGCTTGAAGTAATTCCAAAGCCTTTTGTGCATTCTTTAACTATTTAGCCTAAGTATCATTTAACTCAAATGCATCTACCTTGTCAGCTGACACATAATCCTTATATACCTAATCTAGTATATAATTCATGTTAAATATTTCTTCCTGACTATCAGACATTTCTTTTGTTATAGAAGATAAGATAGTTTCTAAAGGACTATGAGAATTGACTTTCAGTTTATTATAGAAGGAATAGACTGGATTTTTCTATATCCTACTAGCTAGAGTATTAGTATATCTAGTCAGGGTGGCTATCTATCTCTTTACTACTTCTCCCGAAGTTTCTCTTGGATCACTAGCATTATTAGTAAGCAATTTAAGTTTAGAATCTCTTCCAAATTTTATAGGAGTTGCCTACAATGCCGCACTCAGTACTTCTGGTAGAGCAGAAGATTTTGCAGCAAAGTACTAATAGACTGCAGATTCTGAATCACTAAGACCTTTAGTTAAATCGTCTATAGTTAGTATATCACCTACAGCTTGTCCCTCCTTTAACGCAAATTCCTATCCAGCATAACCGCTAAAATTATTTAAAATATCTTTAATTGTCTGAGATTTAGTTTTAAATTCTAATGGAATAATATTATACAGTTCTAGCTTAGCTGCTTCGGTTTCTTCATCGGTTTCAGCATTATCATATTTTTCTTTGGCACTTAGTATATTGTTTACCAAGTCTTCTTTATTTTCTAGATTAGTAGCATTAATTTTATTAACTATTTCCTTTATAGATTTGGAAGAAACAGCAGAATCTACAGACATTAAAGTTTGTAGACTCGGAATAGTATCACTCAACAAAGTAACTAAACTATTTGCCTACTCTTTGACTAGAGAATAATGCTTATCTTGTAGTCTCTCTTGTATGTCATCAATGTTAGATAGGTCCTCTTTTAAATCCTGTAATATTGTTCTATAAGGGGAAGAATCAAATTTACTGCCCTAATCAATAAATGGATACTACATCTCTCTTCTAATAATATCCTTAAGTCTATAGCGAATATTCTACATTATAGTTCTGTTAGTAGAGCTATCTATAGAGTAATTAATAGGTCTAAGTATATCGTCGAATTGTTGTATATAATCAGCTAGTATCTAATTATTTAAATCAAATACTCTTTGTTGTCTCTAGTAATATTTCTAAACCTCGTCTGGAGTAGTTGTATTATTTCTAGCGTTATACTCTTCTTCAGATTCTTCTATTCCATTCTAGTCCATAAGTCTAGAATCCATAGTGTAGAAGGGCTTAGCATTTAAGTATTTGTCTAGAGATAAATCCTCCTTGTCATAAAGCTATTTTAAAGAGTTAAATATTCCTTTATACTAGTTAGCATAATCCTACTAAGCTAGCATCTGAGGAGATACTGCCTTCTCTAAAGCCTTATATGCTAAGAATGCTTTGTCTAAGTCTTTAAGCATAACATCCTTAACATGGTCATTCCACTAATCGTTTAATTCCATCTATTCCTTAATGGTGAACTCCTTATTGAGGTCTATCTTATTAAGTAACCACTAAGTCCTATTTAATCCAAGAAATGCTGAGTTAAGAACAGGGTCTAACGCAAAATTTAACTTTCTAGTATAATCTAACGAGGTATCTCCGGATAAAAAGTCATTTATTCTCTTCTAGGCATTATCTACAGCATTCTAGAAATTCTGTAGGTTTGTAACCTTAGCCTACTTCTCTGCATCCGTAGGAGAGTCAGTTATTCTACCTTCTAGGGTTCCATCAGCCGTGTCAGCCGCTTTATTGTATGCGTCCTTAGCTTGTAATAACTAGTTCTGAAGCTTAGAAAACTCCTAATAGTATCCAGTTACATGAGAAGCATTTTTGTATCCCTAATATCTAGCTTCCTATAAAACCATTTTGTCAAATAGCTAGTCCTAGTTAAGCTTAGTTCCACTTCCTACTATAGCAGCTTCTAGAGAATTAATTTTTTCTAGAACTCTGTTACCTACCTATTGGTTTTGAGATTCTTCACTTTTATCAGTGCTCAACCATGTTATGTTTCCAGCTTCATCCTAAGAATACTGTAATCCAGAAATCTTAGTATTTCCTGCGCGACCTTTAGACACATAACTCTTAACAAGATTTCTTAATTCCTAAGCTCTGCCATCATTAATAAGAGCCACTAAATCTTTGTCTCTAGTTTTATTGAAGCCCTTGTACTTCTCAACTCCGTAAAACAAACCTCCACCGACAGCACCTCCAATAAGAGACATAGAGTATCTTTCAAGCATATTCTCAAATGCTCCAGTATCTTTAACGCTCTTATCATATAGACCTAAGTCTCCAAGTAGAGAATAGGTAGCCTTAGTAAGGTCAGTTACTAATTCCTCACTAACTTCTTCAAGACCCTCTCCAAGAGCTTTACCAACTCCTCCCAAATTGTGGTCTTTTAAATTTTCAACGAATGTCTCAGCAGCTCGCTTTCCAAATGTAGCACCTTTTCTAAACCAATTACCTGGACTTTCTTTAGTTCCGGCTTTATATATTTCATCAAAAGCTTCTTTAAGCTCTTTCTTAACAGCCTAACGTCCTTGTTTAATAGATTCTGCCGTAAGGTCATCATAGAACACTTCTCCTAAGTGTGCGAATTTGTCTACACTAAACATAGCCGCAGTACTTCCTAAAGCTACCCAAGCAGCTTCTTTTTTAGTAGCACCTCTTTCAAGCATATCTGCATAAACATCAGTATTAGAGATTAAAGCCATATATGCTAGCGCTAAATCAGCTCCAAGCCTCTATTTCTTTTTCATTGTTTCCAATACTGGGTCGTAATACTTTTTCATGCATAGCTATCCTAGAGTAGACTATTTCCATAGTTCATCAGTAGGAGCCTCTAAACCTTTTAAACTTCCTCCTACTTTAGACTTGTAAAATTGGAATGCCTAATCTTCAGCTTTCTTCAGAGCTTTCTTATCTCCGAACCAATTTACAGCTTTAGCTATCTATTTCTGCTATCCCCATTGTGGTGCAACATCAGAAATTAAATTTGCTAAATTCTCAAAAGAAAATGTGTGCTCTTTACTCCACGTAGAGGTAGAAGTAGATAATGTCTCTCCTTTTGCAGCCAGTTTGTTCATCCATCCTGGAGTTTCGTGGTCTCCAGACCCAAATAGGTTAGTTGCAACGCTATGAAGCATAGGAAGAGTCTTAGTAAGTTCTTTAGCAACTATAGCTTTATAATAGTAAGGGGCTGCTGGAGTAAACATAGGCGCTATTAATGCGATATTTTTAGCAATTACTCCAGTCGCACTTTTTTCCAAATCGTCAGAATCCATGAAGTCTATTTTGTTAAGAGCTGAATCTTCTTTAGTTAGAATATCAGCTGCGGACAAAACAGTTTTGCCTATTGGAGAACGACCATTTAGTTTCTCGTAATAATAGGTTCCTTCCGGATTTAATTTATATTCACCCTTTTTATGTTTATTTCCTTGCTCATCTACTTCATCCTTTTCGTATTGAGCAAGTACCAAAGGTTCTGAGAATAGGTTCTTTATCCACTTTGCTGGACTACTAAATAAAGCGTAATCCTCTGGAGTAGAATCTTCAAACTTTCCTGTCTCTGGATTGAATATTCTCTAAGATTGAGCTATTTCCTATTCAGACTTAGTTCTTTTACTTGTAGTTCTCCAACCTTCTACACCAATCTAAACTCTATCAGGGTTATAGTTTGGTCCTAATGTAAAGTTATTTTCTTTGACCTTAGCATTAGCTCTATTGCTAGCAGTATCAAAGGCATCTAATTCTATTCCAGTTGGAAATTCATTATTCTAAAAATCTCTCCATCTGGATGCTTGCATTTCATAAAATCTGTCAAACTTTTCTTTAGAGAATTGTCCATTAGCATCCTTAAATGCTGAATTATCCTTAATAAAGTTTGATTTTAAATACTAATCCTTGCTTAGAAATTGAGTATTTTTAGTATTTAAACCTCCAATTGAAACTAAATCATCTATATCTAAGGTAGGATTACTTAAGCTTGATAATATCCAATCGTTTTCAAACATACTTAATTATTTAATAGTAATGAAGGGTCGGCTTTCTAGAAAGTCACGTCTCTTCTTTGGTATTCTTTCTCTAATATCTGTCCAGTAGTTGTATCAATATTTTGATTTCCTCCCAAAGCTGCTGCCATCTTATTCATATTTAATGGGATGTATATATTTCCCTTAAAGATGTGGTCATAACCATTTATAAATTCTGGCCAATCATATTCATCAATATCTGGATATTGTGTTTTATCTCCAGTGCCAACTGCTAAGCTAGTCTTCAATTGCTAAACCAATTCTGGAGACTATTTAACTTCAGTAAGGAATTTATTTTTCTTATCAATCTCTACCATTCCGTCTGTAGTCATACCAGAAGCTACTATAAATGGAGCAAATTTAGACTAGTCTAATTCACCAGTAGGTGTAATTAAAGAGTTTAAGTTAGGATACTTTTCAGTATCACCAAAAATCTTTAATCTGTCTTCATTAGTCTGGGAACTAAGTAGAAATTCTGCCTATGCTTTTGAATACTCCTCTAATAAAGAAAAATTAGGAGAACCATCAGAGCGCACAGGAAGATTAACTCTAAGCAATCCCTTGCCATCGTAAGTTATATTTAATAGAGAGTCTAAATCTACTTTCTAGTCTCCAAAATACACTCCACTATCTGCATTAATGATAGAGCGTAAACCTGAATCATTAAGAAGATTTTCCATAGAAGTTCTGCCTATATGGTTTCCTTTAGTATCTTTGACTTGTTCGTATGCAGTCCCTTGTACAGTCATTCCGATTCCAGACTTATTATCTAGCTAGTAAATAGTATCATGTCCTCCATGACTAGCCTATATCATAGTAACTAGGTCTGCGTCTAAATTGTCCCCAGTTCCTCCTTTTCCCTTAGAGCCAGAAGTCGGTTCATCAAGGTCTAGTGAAAAGTCAGCAGTTGAACTTAGTTTCGAATTAATTAGTGTTTGCACCAGTTCTACAGCTTCTGCATCAGTTCCATTTCTTGTCTTAGTTTTCAATAATGTTTTGGCATTTGCTGGTAAAGTTGTATATATATAATTAAGAGCTGCCTATGCTTGCATAGCCTAACTCTTAGTTAAGAGTTTTCCTTTATACAAATTGTCTACAGTAGCAGTATAATTTCCAGACTATTGCTGAGCGTTCATAAACTCTTGTAGACCGTTAATTAGTTGAGACGCCTATGTTCTAACAAATCCTTCATTAGATTCTGAAGTAGTTCCAAGGTTTCCTATACTATCCTGAATCATTTTGGTTACTGATTCTATACCTATACCATTTTTTACTACTTTAAGCAATTCGTTATTATTAGCTAGCTAAGGAGATTGCGCTCTATAATAGAGCAGTTCTGAGTTAGTTAATGGCTAATAGTCAGGATTTTCCTTTAACTATTCTAAAGATAATAATTGAAAATCTCCTTCATTATTCATACAGAATAGCTGTCCTCTATCTGTTACAGCATATTCATTAATGCCTCCATTTTTGTTCACTGTAGAGAAGGCGTCATCATATTCCTTTCTGTTGAAGTTTGCTATCTTCATTTGATTTAAAGCCTATAAGTATCTAGATGCTATGTTAGAAGTACTTGGGAATGGACTGTATTGCTAGTCTATATAAAAGTTCTAGAGAGTCTAAGTTAATACAGCCATATCACTAGGAAGTCCGTCTAACTTTTCTAACATCTTTAATAAGTCTTTATCTGTTAAATCAGTAGTTTCCTGATTGTCGCTAGGAGCTGCAGAAGCTCCAGTAGCTGCCCCACCAGTAACTGTTACTGGCTGATAAGAAACAAGAGGGGGAAGGGCGTTCCCCCCTTGCTATAGTCTTAGTATCATTTTATCATTGAAGCTTTTATAATTCCATACAAACTCTTAGACAATCTGTCTATTGCCTTTTCATTTCTATCAATAGTTTCCTTTATTTGTTTCTGGAACCTCTCTGCATCAGCAGTTTTGGCTTCTATTCCAGCTACTGCTATTTTAGAACCATTCTTAGCAGAAACTACTCCTCCTTTTTTGATTATGCTAATCTATTCTGGAATACTTTGCATAGATTTTCCAGACTATCTTGTATTAGGAATATTATAGTGCTATCTTAGCTATTCATTTTCTACCCTAGATACCTTCTGCATAGCTAATCTATATTGGTTAAATTCATTAGGTTGTAAGCTAGAAGGATTAGTTCCGGATAGGACTTTATTCCATACCGATAATTCTTCTGCACTTAATCCAGCACCATATTCATTTGGAGCATAATTGACAGCATTATAAATATCAGAACGGGCAAAATTATCTGTGAGTGCTTTATTTTCCTACTGCTTAACTCTTTCGTCATATTCTAACTATTGTCCTACAACATCCCGAATATTAAACTTCTTAGCTAGATATGCCTATTCGTATTTACTCTTATCCTAATCAGCTCCCCATTGCTATGCTCTGTTAAACATAGCAGTTTCATGTCTGTTAGCAGCGTTTTCTTTCTCCTGCTACCAAGCTAGTTCATCGTACTATCTTTGAACCTAATTACTCTTCTCTTTTCCAGCCGTTCTAGCTTCTTGTCCCTAAACCTCAGCCTACAACTATGTTGCAGTTTGTAAACTTCCATCAGAAGTTATAGGTCTACTAGCTAATCTTCTAAGATTAGCATAGTTACGCTCTCCTTGCATTTCTGCATCTAAATCGCTTCTAGTATAACGATGTACTTCGAATGGGTCTTTCAATAGTGGAACTACAGATTCTTTAGCTAAATCAGTAATTCTCCTATTCATTCTATCAGCATACACCGCTCTTGGTAATCCATAAGCTATAGTGGGATTAATATTACTAAAGAACGATTTGTTCTGTTTGTTATCATCACTAGGTTCTTGAGAAGGTTGTATTGCCGAGGTTGCAGGAGTTTCTGGTTGGTTCCATACTGCTATATCCCCATTGGCTTTTTTGTAGACATATCCAAAGTTTCCATCTCCTAAGTCTATTTTATGGATTCTTGATTTCTTTTCCTCATCGGACAAGTTATCAAATTCTTTCTCATATCTATCCATTCTTCTCAGCCAGGTAGATGAACCAACAATATCCTCCAAATTAGAGTCATAACCAATATTCCATACATTATTAGAGTTATCACTTCTGTTTCCAAACATATTCTTAAATAGTCTATTATGCTCCTAAGCTCCAGACTATTTATATGTTCTTTCCTAGTCCCAATATCCTCTAATTTTAGCTGCATTAGCATTGTATGCACTTACGTAATCATCCAGAGATTTTCCCTTAAAAGAAGAATCATAATATGATTGTAAGTCCTATCCTACTAGATTCGGATTGGAAGTATAAGAATTATTTTTAGTATAAGCCTCATTCAAATCCCCAGCTCTATAATGCCCAACATTCTCGTTAGTAATAGACGGTCCAGCCAATGACTAATTCAATGAATTATTCCAACCAGTTAAATTCTAAAATTTATAAAGTTTGGAATACCATTCTGGGAATTTTCCAGCGTTTTGAAATTTTCTTACTCTAACAAGATCTAGAGTACCACCATCTTCACGTTTAACAGTTCTTCTATCATCCCTTGATGTTTTCTTTTTCTTGTTAGATTGTCTATGAGGAAGTTCTCTATTTCTGAAAGCTTCAATAACGTCGTATCTTCTCTAGTTAAACAGTCTATTATACATATCCTATTTAGCTTTATAAGCTGCCCCTGTGAGAGGTCTTTTATACTATGGTGCTCCATATAGATTGAACGCCTATCTAACATTTCTATATGCTTCCTCAGATTGAAGTCTTGCACTCCTTTCTGGGTTAGCTTCTATGGCTCTCTATAATCTCTATTCTCCAATATCCTTTCCAAGTCTCTCTCTTTCAGCTCTAGCTAAACCTTCTCTGATTCTATCATAGTTGAATGGAGACTATTGAGGTTGTTCAATCCTAACCTACTATTTTGGTATAATAGCTGGAGGATTAGATATAGGAGGTCTAGACGGATTAACAGTAGGAATAGCACGGGAGAATCCCATAATGAATCTAGCCTAATTAGCATCAGGCGATACTATTTCTCCCTATCCTGTTGGTACGGCAAGTCTTTGCTATCTAGTAGCCTCTGCCAATTCATCCTTAGCTCTCTTGATGTCATCTTCTACAGAAGTAAATTTTCCTTCTCTCTTAGCATCCTTATATCTCTATAAGCGTGCTTGGAATGAATTATCAGTACCATCACTAGCCCTATTCTAACGTCTTTGATTTAGAGTCTATATTTCCTATTCAGTAAGCTTTCCTTTTCCCGATTTAACTCTCTATCTATTAATAGTAGCTATTTCCTAAGAAGTAAGTTTTCCAGTTTGAGAACTAAGTTCTCTTAATTTGCTAATATCAAACGTACTTCTCTATTTATTACCTTCAGTTGCTTTACCTTTAGCTCTGTTGTATGCTTGTGGATGAATAACTCTATTGTAGGCATCTCTAACTGCTGGAATTCTTAATGAGGGTATATTTCTAGTTCCTAGCCATTTTTCTCCGGGACCAAACGTATGCTATATAGGAAGATCTCCAGAATAAGTAGTTACTGGTTTGTCAAAGTCATAGTAATAGTTTTCAGAAGTTATATCTGCTTTCCCTTTACCTTTTCCTAAGCCAAATCTTTTCCTACTTTCAGCTAGCGTTACGTTGTAAGGACTAAGAATGGTATTCTATTCTTTAATAGTAGCTGCCTCTCTAAGTTTTTTCATATCCTGTTCGGATATTCTTCTATATCCTTGTTCAGTCTTTAACCATTCATCATTGGTCCTAGCAGCATCAACATGAGATTTAGCCTTAGACGCTCTATGAGTAGCAGCGGTACCTCCTAATACTATCTAAATTCCATTAGCAATATTTCTCCAATCCTCTACTGTTAGTGATTCTGAGCTATTTAACTTGCTTAATGACTTGGTAATTTCTGGAGCATTTGATATACCCTGTGCTGTACTTATAATTGCCATTAATTTAGGAGCAAATCCAGCGATCGCTTTAATAGTCTTTGGAATCTTAGCAGCTCTAGCAAAAGGTATTAGAGATAGGGCATCTAGACCGTAACTTACAGCATTGTTTCCTAAGGATTCTAAAAATCCCATTCCTTCTGCCATATCTGCAGCCTAGTTTGCTGCAGTAGAGGTCATTCCTATACCAGCAGAAGCTACTGATCCTACACCAGTCATACTAGCTATTAAGCTAGCTACGTCACCTCCTATAGCCCCTAATCTAAGAAGGTCTGCTTTCGACCATTCTGTATGTGGAGCCTAGTCACTTTCTATCTATTCCTTAGTTCTTCCGGTAGCGTAAGATTTCTACTCAACTTTCTATTTTTCTTCCTATGCCTTGTTTCGTCTACTCTCCATATCTTTGAAAGTTCCCCCAAGCTAATGTTTTTGAGCTTCATTAGACTTTTTGTTTCTCTTGTCATATTCAGAGTATGCCATTCTTTTCTTTAACTCGTCATTTAATAGCATAGACTACTCTTGATATTGTCTAGTGTTAGGATTGTAAGCTATATAGGTCCAATTATCATAGTCTTCTGACCCCGGCAATACATAATATCCATTCGGCAAAATGCTCTTTCCCTGTTCATCTAAATACATTGGATTTATAAATAGGTCAGCCTAGGCTGCTAGGTCTAAGTTATTAGTTATATGCTATGCTGTAATGTCCGTACCATCTTGCAATATTAAATTGCTCTTACCTCTTATAAATTTACTAAGCTAAGGAATATTTATATACTACCGTATAGCCTCTCTAACAGCTTCTTTATTATTTGGGTCAGCATTAAACTTCTTAATTGCAGCTTCTTCTACTGCCTACCTAGTATAGGATAAAGGTAAAGGTATAGAAGGCTCTCTACTCTAAAATGGGTTTGAAGCCTAATACTATGAAAAAAACTTATCTCTATCAGCCTCGTACTATAACTAATTTCTCCTGTCTATTATCTTTTGGGCTTGTTGCTGCTATTGTATTTTCATTAGATCTTCTGCAGCCTATTGTACTTCGGTTTTCTTCTACTCCGCACCTGTGGCAAAGAATTTACTCAAAAACTCATTTCCTATCCCAGCCTAGTTAAGCGCTATAACATCCTCTGAGTTATATCCATTTTCTAAGTTCTATGCGGCTGCACGCAGTTTAGAAATGTAAGTCTCTCTATCTTTAAACGGAGTTCCAGAGAAGTCATAGTTCCCTACATTATTTAGATAATTTTCTATCTACTCCTTTAGGTAAGCTGCCCGATTAGTAGTACCTCTTAATCCAGTTGTTTCGTCTAAAGTATCTTTTTCTAAATACGGACTTAGATTAAATTCCCCTCCAGCAGGGTTGTTAGCAGTTGTCCAATTAGCTAAAAATCCATGCTTAGATAGATTAAAAGCGTTAGATTGATTCTGTGTGGTCGGCTTATTTTTTCTTGCATCTCTTAATGCCGTGCCAACCTTATTAAAAAATGTTGCTACCTATCTATTAGCCGAAAATGTACTATATTTTTTCTACTAACGTTTTCCCATAGTATTCAAATCGTCAGTAGTTATTCTGTCTCCTTTGTCGTTATAATAATATTCTGATCCAACTGGGTCTATATCGTCATTGTCAGTATTACTTAGCTAACCAGTTGAATCTATTATTGATCCAGAAAAGTCAGTACTAAATCTGTTAGTGTTATTAGCAAGCTAATCTTGTAACCCTTTTAAAAAGTTATCATACGCGGAACGAAACTCCTATCTCTATCCCTCATTCCAATTCTAGGAATTTACATATGACTAATAGTTATGGTTAAGGTTACGAATGTAATCATTTAAATCCAATTCATCGTCTCCAAACTTATATTTCACAGAAGCCGACTTTTGATTTGTAGTTGGTGTAGCCATAATTTGTATATATTAAAAAGAAGGGGTACACCTAATTATATTTTAGATATACCCCTACGTGTTAAATTTGTTAAGCGTTTATACGTCTCACTAAACGACCGCCTCTACGGTAAACAGGTTCCCCTTCTGCTGGAGCTGGGGCAGCTTCCTGTGGGGCAGCTTCTTGTGGACTACCTCCACCTCCCAATGCTTCGATTAACATTTGGCATACTTGCATAGCCATTTCACAATCTTGTCCTTGAACAGCTTGCTGTGCTCCTTGAAGTAACATAGCTGTTGGGTCTTCACCACCTTGAGGCGCTGGAGCAGGTGCTCCTGCAGGCATCGGTCCTCCTGCCTAAAACTTATTTCCTAACTTCATAAATTAAAAATTTAAAATGTAATTAATGCACTAATTATCTATCTATCTTATGTACTTCAATACTACATATTAAGATCTTCATAACCAAGAATTTTTGATACGATGTGTATATTGTTAATTTTCGTCGTTAGAATTTTTGTCTTTTCCTTCCGGAACTTCCACATATTCTGGCGGACGAGTATTTTGACCCTTTAATACCTTAAATATATATTTGCCCAAAGATTTGCAATATTTATCATAATCTTTGTCTTTATTTTCGTAAGCCTTTTTAGCTTTCTTAATGAGAGTTCTTGTTTCTTTTCTACTTACGATTCTTTCACCTCCCTAGAGATACATCTAAGTAGTACCATCTGGAGCAAGCACCTTCATAACATATTTGTCATAATCTTCAGAGTCGTCTATTTCAAAATCATCTCCTTCTACAATACCAGAATCCTAATTAACTTCTAGAATATACTTAGCGTTCATGAACGGAACTAAAGTTTCATCTTCTGGCTAAGCCTTATATACTAAGACTACTTCATCATTATCGTTAATGGCTATCTAGTCTAAAGGTATTTTAGTATCTTTCATCCACATTTCTCTAGTATCTTCATCCTCCCATACAAATAGCATACCTTCATCGGGAGGAAGATTTTCTACTCCCATTAGACCTTTCTTTCTATCTTCTTCTGTCTTGGCAACTTGACAATTATATGTCTTATCACCTACATTTACCTTTACTCTATCCATTATTTATATTTAGAATTATAAACTGAATCTAGAGAACTTACGTAAGAAGCTCTTCTAGTGGCTTCTTCTATTCCTCCTTTAGGTCTTACATAGCCGAGACTAAAGGCTCTTGCCTTACTGGATGCTGGAGTTCTTGCATTAATAAATACCTTTCTAGCACCTTCAGCATTTTTGTATCCAGACCCTGTTCCTCCATGATGCCATAAGCCTTCTCCAGTTTTTTGTTCGTTTTTAACAGTGTTAACTATATATTCTGCTTGTCGCTGAAGTTCTGGGTCTATTCCCTTTTGTACGGGTCCTCTCATCTTATATGATTTCATATGGTTATATCTGTCGGTACCAAACCCCCACTAGACTAATCCTCTTCCTGGTCCTCCTCTAAGCTACTTTTTGTGAGGGTCTGCTCCGCTTTCAGGAAGAATAGAAGACAATATACTCAAAGAAGTATTATAACCTAAGTTCTTAGAGAAGTAGTTATGTAGCCAATCAGAATTCTCCCAATTAACCGGAAATTTACTAGATAAATTCTATCTTGCCTTTTCTGGAGGACTAAGTACTTTTCCTGCCTACTAATACTTTATAATACCACCGTCCTTGAAACTTCTGAATACTGCTGCAACTCTATCAGCATAATCAGTAGCTTCTGCATATCTTCTCTTACCTTTGTTCTTACCAGTAAGTTTGGCGGTAAACGTATTAATGTCATCATTCTCATCAAAATCATATAAATTCTTCAAGAACTATAACTTATCAGCTGCATATTCATCCATAGAATTATAAGAGCGGAATTTCTATTTGATGGGATTGCCTTTAGCATCATGGTCATTTCCCCTAACATAGTCGCCTTTCCATTTAGCTCCAGTAGTTAGGTTTCCAAAGTTGAATTTACCTTGTGCAGAACGTCCCCAACTGCTTTCCTGAGCATCTTGGGCAATTAACATCTTTATTGCATTATCATTAGTCACTCCTGCTTTTCTGTAAGCAGCCGCCAAGTCAGTTACCCAAGTATTTCTGTTTTTATATGGACTATTCCATTTCATCTGGAATCCAGGAGCTTTTACCTATGATAAAGAGATAGAATAGCTAGTGGTTGCTGGCTCAGTAACAACCTACTATGGTCTAGGAGAATCCTAGGAAGGAGCATCTCGATAAGGAATATCAGGCTAAATAAGCTAGAAGGTGGGAACGACTCTAGAGGGAGTTTCAATACGTTTGTAAGATACTAACAAATCATTTAAGTCCATCTATTATTCCTCCTTGTTTTAATGTGTTAATTAAACCTGTTCTATCATCTGTGTTAAATAATATTTCTTTTACTAACAGTTTTCCAGCTTCTATTGCTACTTCATCCTTTTCTTTCTGAGAGTATTCATAGTCTGTATATTTAGAGTATAACTCCTCCAGCTTTTTAGTAACTTCTAGTGTAAATATTATTTCATTTTTTTCTATCTCTGCCTATTGCTCCCCTTCATTATCTATAACTGGAATACCTTTCTTAGTCAAGTTATCAGCATTTTCCATGTTATGTTTGCGAGCATGAAGGGCGCCTTCTGGAATTATATTTTTCTAATTAGTTTCTTCTATTTCTGGAGCGTCTATAGGTTCTGGTTTACCACCATTTTTAAATTGTTTAGGCTTCTTTCTATAGAAGTATCTATCTTTCTCAAAGACTAAATCATGAGAATCTTTTAATCCATTTTCCCCAGAATGATAAGTATCAGTTTCGAAATGAACTTCTGGATTACTCTATTCATTTCCTAGCTTTAAAAATTCATAATCTCCATTGGGTAACTGATAGATGCTTCGTAGGTGATTCTTTCCAATTCTTAAATCTTCATCAGAAGATTTTCTCCATGCTTCTAACTCCTCAAATGGTAGTACTTCAAAAGCTTTCTTAAGGTCGTAATTATTCGACAACCTATCTTTTGGAACAGTATCGTACCAAGACTAGAAAGTAATCTTCGGAGCTGCTCCTGTTATTCCATCTACTTTCTCAGTTTTTCCTCCTTCCTATAGAGTTATAATGGGAGTCCATTCTAATTCTCCTCCAGATTCAAACTACTCTACAGCTTCGGTTATAACGGGTTGCCACTCATTCAAATCTATCGCTCCCTATATCTAACCTCCTAATTTATGAGACTATATATTAAGTTTTTTAATTCTCTGTAATTTAGTTCCAAGTCTAGCAGCTCTCATATATCTCTAATCATAGCCGCCATTTAGGTTGAAGCCATACTAAATATGGTTCAAATCCGACATATTAGTAGCTATAGAAGATAAATCAGAAGCCTCATTAGCTATATTAGTCATAGTCGCCTATTGAGACTCTGTTCTATTTATGAACCTATTAGCTGACCTTCTTGCCCCTCCACTGAATAATCCATATTTCTTTCCAGCTTTTTCTTCTGCCGATGCTATATTTCTAACAGTACCTCCATAAGAACCTCCTACTTGTTCGATAGTTGCTTTGTTTGCCGAGAAATCTCTAGTTTTCTTACCGAAGAAACCATTAACCATACCAACTGGAGTAAGAGATAATAATTTGCTACCTAGTACAGCATCGGTTTTAGTCATAGAATCCGTACCCATTCCACCCCATTTGGTTAATACGTCACTAACTAAACCTCCTGCCTTCATTATTCCTCCGACTAGAGGATTTATGCCCATTACTACATTTGAAGCCTGGTCAAACGCCTAGTCTCCTGCTTGCTATAATGAACCATATTTACCAAGGTATCCATCTTTATCACCTCCAATTAGTCCGCTTAGGAAATCTGAGGCTTGTCCCACTGTATTCCACCCTCCTAGTTTCTAGAAAGTTCCCTATGATTTCTAAGGTGTAGTACCTCCAGACATACTCTTTATCTATGTAATAGCTTTAGAGGAATCTCTATCGTTTTTTAGCTTCAAACTAAATAAGTCTCCCATTCTAGCATTAAAATCTATAAGACTATTAGTAGGAGCCATTATCTATTCAGCTCTGTTTCTGAAATCAGCGCTATAATCAGTTCCCAGCAAATTCTACTAAGTAATAGCATTACCAGGTATGGCTAATCCATTCGTAGTCATATATGGATTCCCAGAAGGAATGGAAAGCCCATAATAGGCTTTCGCTATTCTTCTGACTTTATTTATATTCTTATTAAGCATAACTAATTCTATATACAGTATTTAAGAAATCTATAACAGCTAATTCTTCTCCAGAATATCTAATTCTTATCTTTAAGAATTTATCCTTAACATCTATTTCTTTTCTATTCTAAGCCTCTCCAAAATTATATTTGTAAACATTTACATCATCTAACCAGTTAGTTAAGTCTAATGGTTTCCAATCTCCTCCAGAATTATATCCAGATAAATCGTATAGATTATACAGAGCATTATCTTCTCCCCACTCTGGATGATTTACATCATTTCCTGGGAAATCTATACCACCAGCAGACAGTACCTAATCTGGGATTGGAGAATTATAGATAGGTAATGTTGGAAGCATTTGTGAACTATCCTTAGCCTTAGCCCAAGTAGAATTTTGTGGCTATATTAAAGCTCCAGAGAATTTTCTCTAATACTCATTCTTGTAGCATACTAGGATAGGATTAATTGTAACTTTCCATCTGTCTTCTAAGTACTGACAGTTAGCAGCAATAATAGACCTAGAATCGTCTTGACTTAAATCATCTAAGCTTACGGCCATTGCATGATTCCATATTCTATATTCCTATCTATTTGGATAGTATACGACCTCTGCTCCTGACAAATGGCGATAATCATGAGATTCTGGATATGTTACGTGAATATAATAATCCTCTATCTCATTAATTGTGTCCTATCTGGTATAATATTTATGAGGGAAGTCCGCAGATTTAGGCTATTGTCTAGGCTAAACCTTTAAGAAGTTTCTATCATAAGAAATATCCGCACCATTGTATTGCCATAATGCCTTCATAGCTTCCTGTCTAAAATACATATTTACCTTGTCCTTTGCAAAATCGTAAGTCTCTCCAATTATTTCATAATGAAAAGACTCAGGTTTAGCCTTATTAGCAACAATCTCCAGATTTGTAAATATCTTATGTATTGAAGGGTCATTAACTACTACACACTCAAACTCAAATGGATGTTGCTTTCCATACCAATATGTAGGATATATATCATCAGCTATGTCAATTAATCCGGCCTGTCCATGCTTCCAAAAATCCGTAGACAAGAATTGTAAATTCCATCTAGGAGCTATACCAACAACAGACTCATAGTAACCACCATCAATTAGAGATGTTCCAGACTAAAATCCTGCCTTCATATTATAATATGCATCACTTAATTTAGAAGCATTATAATCATCGACAATAGATATAGTTGCTTTAATATTCAATAGTGTTACAATTTTATCCGCATTAAGCATCTCTTCTCTCGGAAGAGTAGGACGCTTTCCTGTTATATCCTTGAATATTGGATATTCTAACATATCTTGTATCTCTAATGTCTAGTCATCAACTGTGTCTCCAAGCTTTATCTTATTAGTATCATAATCAGCATATACGTGTTTAGCCTTATTTCGATAATAAAGCTCTGACAATAAAGCCTTTGATGTATACAAGGGCTAATAAGTATAGAATGTATCACCAGCGCCATCAGATACCTAAGTAAGCTCCTGACCATCTTTATAGAATACTGGAGTATATTCATCTCCTCCCTCTTTAAATTTAAGGCAGTAAAGAGGCATAAAGGCTCCAGCGAACATAGCATCGTCTGGAAGATATATACCACCTACACTATCTCCACAGTTCAATGGTACTATTTCAAATTTTTTATAATTTCCATACTAATCCCTCTATAATGAATAAGATATCTAGTAATGTAACTAAGAATCTGGAAGTATTCTATTACTTAAGGATAATACTCCTATGTACTTCTTTCTGCTCTTATTATCATCGGCAATACTATAGTTAGCAGTTACCCATTCCCCCTTCTTATTTATATATGAGACTGGAACTCTAAAATTAGTTACTACTTCCCCGTTTTCATTTTCAAGGTTTTCTATGATAACATTTGATAAAGTGATACCATCAGCAAATGAGCTTTCTGTATGACTTGTGCCGAGTTTCGCTATCCATTTAGAAGTATCTCTATTAAACGAGAATGGAATATTATTTATATTTTCCATGTAGCTAGGAACCCAACTGTAGAAGGTAATGAATTTTTGAAGTAACTCATTCCAACATAAGTTCCAAACTTTTTCCTCGAATCCGTAAGTATTATCATAGAATGTAAATAGTACATCTCGTTTAAACGCATTATATACAGTTTTCACATTTCTAATACCTATCTTAGGAGTAAGTTCTCTTTCTCCAAGAGTAATGTTCTTGTTTAGAAATTCCTGCACCCTAAAATCAGAAATACAAGTAAGTGTGCTGCCATCAGTACGCCAAATCTTCTTAGCGACGGTGTCTACTCCATAGACATACTATGCAGAATCTCCAGTCTTTCCTGGGACTTTTAAGACACTTTCGGGCCATTGACTACCAAACATATCAGAGATAACTCTTGGGTTCTCTGGGAGCACGTTAGAGGTGTTTATATAGACATTTCCACCTGCACCTTCACCCGCAACCGCCCTTTCATTGACTGGTATCAAAGCAACTCCATGTTCAAATACACAAAGAAGATTTGATTCAAGTGATATTAATTTAACTATTTCTCCATATTCGCGAGTATAGTCTCTATAGTGAGTTCCCTAGAATACTCTAAATCCATTCTTGTATGCATCGTTGACATGAATATCAGAATACATGATACGAGTACCGAACCAGTTCTTGATATATGGAACATCAGGAAGTTCAAAATTCCACCGTTCACTTAAGGATTTGCTAAATCCCTTGTTGTATATCTAGGACTCCGGAATCTTATAGCACCCCTCAGTAGTCATAGGAGAATATGGAAAAAATCCCCTAGGATTCCCAGTCATAGCAGCTTCATCAACATAGGAATTGTCTATAGTCCTAATGTTTAGGTTATTGGAAGATCTAATTTTGAAAGTAACCCACATACCTAATTCAACAGCATTAATATCTCCAAGATTTATCTATTCATACTTTTCTGTGTTATTTGGGTCAAAGTTTTCCTTCCAAGTAGTACTATCAACAATATCATCATTATATGGAGCTGAGGGATCGTTAAAATTTCTAATAACTCTATGTGTTACCTAACATATATAACAATCTCCCCTATATAATTCGTACTTATATCCGCACTTCCTACTCTAATTATTAACTATAGCTGATAAAGGAATAACTAAATAATTATCCTAATCTTCAAGGGATATTCTATCCGATATGGAGAAATATGAAGATTTATCGCTAGCTCTTAACTGAACATAATCTCCGATATTAGCTCCATTATACCCAGGAACTAAGATCTCTACTGTCTCAGCAGGATTATTCGGATAATTAGTCACCGCCAGATATGGTCCAAAACTTCCTCTGATTATATCAGAATTTATTTTTATATCGTCCGACGTTGTATATTCTTGTCCAACCTATTCATACCTGAATGCTTCCTCTGCTTCTCCTGCACGACTTCTAAATTTATAAGAGTCTATCCCTATTAATTTGGTATCATCCGGAACCCCACAAACCTTACATTCATACTATTTCTACACTTTTGTATCATAGTATGATGGCATATAAAAATGTCTATCATCATTACTAAAATAGTTCTAATTATATCCAGTTAGAATGTTTACCCCCTAAGAAATAGTTGTTCTTAGCAAGTGTTTATTTCCAGTAAATATCTGATTGAAATAAGGCTAATTTATTTCATAGTCTGGGCACAAGATACCTCGTATATTATTAGATGATTCATCTTTTATTATAATTCTATTAATAAACTCTCCTCCAACCTTTCTAGATTCATCTTTTTCCACCCTTTTATAACCACTTGGAACTTCTGTATATCTTCCCTTTAATACTTTAGTTGCAGCAGACCTCTAAATTACTTTTATTCCCTCGTCAATAGATGCAGCAACGGCTGTTAGGGTTGCTGCTGCAGTTCCAACTATTCCAGCAGTTATAGCAGTACCAGTTATAGCAAATGCTGTATAAGATAAACCTGTAGATAGAGCTACCGCAGAAACAGCAACTCCACCAAATGTAGCTATACTACCTAAAGCCACTGCAGTTATAAGAGCAGTAACAGCAAAAATTTTACCAATAGAACCCCATATAGAGGAAGATTTCTTTTTCAGCTAGAAAAGGTAACGGCTGAGGAATCCCTCCGAAATATAATTAATTCCGTTAATGTCAGAAGTTTCAACATATGAAGTATCAAGAGAATCTGATAGGTCTGAAAGAAATCCATTACAAGTAGGAATCGTGGGGGTATTAGATACTTTATCTACTCCAATAGTAATTCCCTAAGCTAATATGGTAGGAATACGTTTTTGTCTAACGAAAAAATATCCCTTAACATATTTTTTCAATTCCTATATAGTCTAGTTATCTACTCTAACATCCAATGCATAAATCTTGTCTGTATCCATTGATGGGTCGAGTGATACTACTCCTCTAGAGTTTTCATACGCTCCTCCATTTATCGCTTTAATTCCTTCATCTGCCTCTGGAATTAAAATATATCCAGTGTCCTCTTTGACTTGCACTGTTACGTCATTACCTGTATCTAAGTTTCCTTTCTTAAAGAAGAAGTGATTATATTTACCATCATTAGTTCTGGAACCCTATAGTTCCTCTTTAGATAAAAACTCTGACTTTTCATCAAAAGTTCCAACCTTTTCCCTCCCTCTAATATTAAACACCGGAGTAAGTTCATTATTAGGTAGTATATAAACTATTCCAAATCTGTACAATTCGTTTCCCCAATACCCAGTATTCTAATAAATAAACTAAGGGTCATAATACCCTTTATTAGTAGATGCTATACTGTAGTTTTGGTCTATATCTAGGGTATAATTAACTTCTTTTAAATATGGTAAAAATCTCAGGGATAAATCTTGCAATTTTTCATATACTATCTCCGGCTTATGCACATTTGCCATGAATAGCATATTCTGACATACTGCCGAAGTACCTACAGCATCAACAATATTATATTGTAGATTTATATCAGAGGGAGCTATTTCTGTAATATCTTCAAAACCGGTAACTACGATATTAGCGAATTGCGCATCATTTACAGTATATCTCTTTTCGACTTTAGCACATTGTAGGATACTATTCTCGTTAGATTCAGCTGTTGATCTGGAATAGTATACTGATACATAATTATAGGCAGAATCAATATTTGATAACTGAAATCTTACTTGTTTAGTACTATTTTCGTTTTTTTGCCCAGTGTGAATACTAGAAGGATCATCGAATCCGATAAAAATACTAACTAATCCTGACTCAGCCACAAAATCGGTTTCATTGCCGTCAGCATCGGAAAACTTAAAGTAGAAATGATAATTTCCTACTTTTAAGTTACCTCCCGCCTATACCCCCTAAAATAGTAATTTCGGTATTTTAGTCACCCTCTTATATAAGGAAGTGTCTATATCGAACTGATCCCCCTAGTCATATATATTAGTATCGTTGTTTCCCTTTCTATCTATAATTTCGTATGTATTCTTTCCAGTTGCACTAAATCTACTATTTATAAGTCTAGGAATATTAATACCATCGTTTAAAATCAAATTAACAGAACCATCGTAACTATACTAAGGAACTATATGAACTGGATTAGATATAGAAAATTTTAATTCGTCTGTTACAAAGTCTATTAATTGCCCTTTCTCATACAAGATTGGATCAGTCTCTGTAGCTGGTACACCTATCCAATTTTGATTTTCTGAATCAGGAAATATAGAAAACTATTCCTTCAATTCTTTTAGAGAATAGTAATTTTCCTTGTATAGGTATTTATTTTCAGATAATCTATAATTTCTAAGAGGGTTGTATTCGTAAACTAGTTTTCCTTTTGTGGGTAGGGAATTTGTCATTACCTTAAGACTAATGTCCCCATTTATTACTTGTACGTAATCCATATTATATTTAACTTATTTTTTTCCAATACTAGGTAAACTCTGCATCTTTAGATGCTCCAGTATACCAATTTCTATCAGATTTATCCTACCCAGTTCCTATCATGTATAAGTTTTTAGTAGGATACCTTCTGACCTCAAAAATCTAATCAGCATTATATTTTATTAGCTACCCTAAAGTGTCTAAAGTTCTTACAGTAGAATCATAACTGGAAACTATCAAATCACTAGCATCTACCTCCTACGCCCAAGACCAGTTACATAACCTATATGAAAACTATTTAGTCAGAGGTACTAGGTTATTAGATTTATCTAGATAATATAGAGAATTTGCATATGTCTAGGAAGAAGGAATAGCAACTGTAGAATCAGCAAGATATATTAGTGATGCTATCTAAGCTACCATGTTTTTATACGTATTTTTCAATTCTTCAGTAGAAGGAATGTTATATTGAAAATCTATTACCTAAGTTGTTGGCTGTAGCTATACCTAAACATTATTATTAGAGGCTATTTTTAAAAACTAACTAGCCTCTGGGAATTTTGTTTCTACAGCTTCCAGATATGCAGAAAATCTAAATCCATTAGCAAATGCTACTAATTCGTTTTGTTTCTATACTTCCGATTTTACTTTTAGAGTAATTAGTATATGTTTTCCCCAAATCTCTGAGTAATCTTGCGGGTAGCATAAATTACTAAACTTATACCCTTCATAGGTTTGAGATGTGGGAGTCTAATAGTATATCTAAGCTAACATAGAAGCAACCATGTTAGCCTACGTATATCTACTTCCGGCAGAAGGGACCTACGTAATAGCTTCTCCTCTATCATTCCTTTTTCCAAAAGCATCATTTAGTAGGTAGAAACTAGAATCCAATTTATTAAGTGCTAACTAGAATAGGGCTTTCTTACTACTATTTCCTCCGTCTAGATTAGGCATAGTATGTTCATTGTCTCCTCCAGATAGAGCAGAAATGCTAGCCCCATCTGTATAGAATCTCTATGACTTTCTCCACCTACTCCAACATATTAGGACTAGTGGAGAAGTTACGTCTTTGTTTCTTAATGCTGTTAGTAGTCTACTAGAATTATATGTAATATTAGACTTGCTTCCCATTTCTTCTGGATTTTCGGTAACGGATGATTGAGATGCTGAGCTGTACTATCTCCAACATATTCCTCCCTATGACTTTTCTCCTGCTGCAGTAGTGAAACCTAATACTCTTCTGAAATAGAAGGTAGATAAGTCTGGATCCCAAGCAAGATTCAATCTATCTCTGTTACTTTGAGATCTTATAATAGGCTCAACCTTTGGATAGGTTCCAGAATATGGTTCGTTTGAATTAAAGCATTGCTTTGTAAATGAAATTCCGGTAAGAGTAATATCGACTCCCTAATTTATCATATAATCTCCAGATAATTCTAACTTCTTATATGTAGTTAAATCGTTTTCTGTTTTGGGGTCTGTATATTTAAATTCTTCATCTTCTACCTAATTCAAATACTTATCGGAGAAGGCTATGTTAAAAGTATCTTTATAGTTCTTATAGGCATCAGCTGATTCCCAAAGTTCGTTACCTCCGGAAGATTGTTCCTCACCATATAGATATTCTTTTAGAACTTTTCCTATGAGAGTATTATCAAGCTTACCGTTAGAATTTTTAATATTATCATCTAACTACGGGAATAGAAAATCATATCTAACATTATTATATTCTGATATAATGGAAATTTCTTCAGTTGATATATAAGACTGCCCCAGTCTTATCTAAGTCTATAACTTATTACTCTCTGATTCTATAAAATACAAAGTCTGATAAGATTCTCCTAATCCTACCTATAAAGAAATATTTATATTTCCATCCTACTAGCCATCCTAATTAATATGGGTTACTGTTGCTCCCAGAGAATTAAGAGGTATATTTTCGTTCTCTGCTGACATTGCGTTATTATAATATAAATCCTATTTAAGGCTATAGTTAGGATTAGATCTAATATTATAAGAATACCCTAAGTCTAGCTACAGGGGCAATATATCAAAGTCAGGAGTAGTATAATAATAATCATTATACATGGAATTCATCCATAACCATCTAGAATAGTGATTCTACTATAAAGTTCCATCTACAAAGTTTCCTAATTCGTCTACAACACCGTATGTAATTTTTATGTCCACTTTGTATAAGAAATTTGGATACAAGGAACCGGCATCATTTAAATATATCTTAGAGGTATCGTGTTCGCTAGTTGCTTGTATTGGTTTATTAACCCCATCCCAGTATACTAGATTATCGGATAGTTCTCCAGTATAACTCTATCCAGCATGGTAAATCGGTTTACCTTCTGAGTCTATAACACCTAATTTGTAGTTAGTATTATTACCTCCAAGACCAAATTGCTCTGTAAAAATTCCAGAATAGGATTCCTTTTCGCTACTTCTATACGTAGCAACTACTCCTTGATTATCATAGAAATCAAAAGTTACTTCCTTTACTTTTTTATTACTAGATAGATTTATATCCATTCCATATGTTAGCGTACATACCTCTCCCTAATTCCAATATCTCCACTAGGTCAAATCAGTAGTATTTCTTCCTACTTTACTAAAATCTATGATTAGGTCTATAGCATACTACTCTAGCACTCCATACGGCATACATGGAGCTACTTTAATTTTCCATATAAAGTTACTGTTATCTATTTCTACTTCCTTATCATTTATATAGCTAAACAATGGAAGGTGAATATTATCTAGTAACTTTATGGTAACATCCTTTTTGAAATAATTGTTTACTACATCTGGGGATAGTATTACTCTTCCAGTACCTCCAGAATTATCATACTCTCCGGAAGAATATAGCTCATTAGAAATTCCCCTAGTCTTAGCTATCTTATTACCTTTAGAATCTATCTCAAAGCCATCTAAGTTGAAATAGTAGGTATTAATAATGTATTCTCCTGTATCAGTTTTAGCCTATGTTATTCTAGTTACATCTCGTAATATCCCATTTACATCTTTTGGCCATCCCACATTATAATTTGTGTGATCAGAAGTTATAAAATAATTATATGAGGTATCATGACTTTCTGATATTACTCTATTCTTTGGTTCTACCCCTTGATTCCCTATATAAGTCTAATAATTAGTATTATTGTTTTCCGGATAATATATTCTTCCTAACTCTACTTTAATATCGTATCCAGGACTTGAAATTGGAAGTTCTATAGGACCCTATAAGCTTCCATATACATAGTTATTTCCTTGTTTGGTTGCTATTCTATACTTACCTCCGTCAGTCCCAACCCATTCTGAACTAAGAATAGCTAACCCACAAGGATTAATATCGTTATTCTTGGTGTTCCAGGACGCATGAAGATATATATTATAAGACTAGTACTTCAAATCTCCATCATCAATGGCTGCTACTTCTCCAGAAGTAACTGAGTATGCACAATTGAAGCTGTCTATCTATTCTAATTCCACTAATACTGCTAGCTATCCGGAATTTTTGCTCTAGAAGATAGAATAGGCAGAAGTTACTAAACTCCTATAAGAGTCTAGATCTGGAGTACCCTTCTAAGTTTCTTGTAAATCGTTTAAATAATAATGCACATCATCATACCATTTCAAGGTAGAGTCTAAATAAGAAATCTTACCAGAATCTTCTATAGATATTACATGAATCTTGGCTAACCTAGGCCAAGTTCCATATTCGTGAGATTCGTTCCCATAATCGGTAAGTTTGCTAGAATTTTGACTTAGACTATCAGAGTTACTATATATAACATATTTATCTCCTGGGTTTAAAGATTTATTATCGAAGAGTAATTTCTTCACAGAAGTAGCCATTAACTTTCCCGTTGGAAGCCCGTCCTTAAATTCCTAAAATTCTGCAGAAGATATACTTTGCGACAGATCAGATATCTCTTCACTACTTATATTTCTTTCTGGGCTAGGAAAACACCCTATCTAAGATTTATTAGTAATTGGATTATAGGATACTATATAAATAATATCACCAAACTCGCAAGTTCCCACAGGAACATACCCATCAGGAAGATATGCAGTTTCTACCCTGCCATTACCCATGTCATTCTGTAGAGACATTTCATTCCCATTAAATGTTAATAGGGTAGCATTCAATGCAGATGTAAGAGTCATAGCCTGAGTATTATCTGGAGCGAAATCCATTACTAATCCTTCTGCAAATGTATTTTTTGCAGTCATAACTGTATTAGCCATTGTTTTCTTGTTTTTTGTTATATTTTCTTAAATTATCTGAAATAAATTGATAATTATAATTAGCTAGTAATATATCCTGAAATTTGAGAGGTTCTCTAACTAATATAAGCTCTGCCTAATCAGTTGTTAATTCTCTTTTATACATACTAATTCCAAAGTCAATAGGCATGGGCAATTTAAATATTGCGACCCTATTACTTTCTGATATATTACACTCATCATATATTTTGTAGAGGATGATCTTAGAAAAGGTAAATCTTTTCTTTGGTCGTCCTCTTTTATTTTTCTATTCTAAATATTCGTTATACTAGTTCTAAGTTAATGCAAAGTAGTAGTATCCGTCCCATGGTATTCGCTTTCTTTTATACATTATGCGTAATTTAATTCTCATTTTCTTTTTGTAGTACTCAAAGTATTTCAAAGAATCATTCATAAGCTAGCCACAATAAAACCAGAACCCCTATCTATTGATTAAAGTGTCACCTCCGTAACTATTATGTAAGTATAACGATTTCCATCCGTATTGCAAAATTCTTTTAATATCCTACCTAGGAATATTTGGATACTCTTCACAAATTTGGTCATAGTAATCCTATATAGTTTTTTGTACCATAATAATTAATACTATTTACCCATATTAGTGTTATCTATAATTCTCTACTTATCCTTTCCGGAAAGATAGATAGGTTTCTCCCTAGGGAGTCTTTTCTCACTCTACATCTCTAGAGTCAACTAGTAACCGCTAAAGTTGGACATAATAAAATCTACATCATTCCATTTTCCATTCTTAAATGCCTTCTTAAACTTTTTACCTTCTGTTCTTTTCATATATAAATATGCCTAGGTTCTTCCCATTCCAGGTAATTTAAAATGGACATTGTTATCTATAATATCGTCAACTACCATCTATACGCTTCTTGCAAAGATAGAAGCGGCTAAATCTCTTTTACTTCCATCAGAATATGTCTCTTTGCACTATTCTGTTGTCATTTTTAGTTTTTCTACTGGAAAATTCATAAAGGTATCATGCAGAGAAAAAGCATGACCCATTGCATAATTCTTATCACTCATAATCATAAACAAAAATAGGGAGACAAATTGCCTCCCTACATATTTTACATAGTTGGTTTATAGCTCTTATTGTAGAATTTACGTCCCCAAGAAGCCTATACATTTAGTATTTTATCCATTTCTTCTTGTGATACATATTCTGGAACTCTAGCAGCCTAGCAATGTAGGAGCCACTATCTTTTTAATTCCTAAGCCATTTTCAACACATTCTAGTTGTTAGTACGTATTGCTTCCTTGTATTTATAAGTATAGGCAATATATTCTGCTATTGCTATAGCTTCCTTATCGTTTATCTCTGGAAGACCTTCTTCATCAAGTAATATTCCATGATAGAGAATATTTATTCTTCCAAGTCCTTTATTTACATAAAGCGTATCTCCCACTCTTTTATATTTAACGAATTTTCCGCTAACATAAAAAGGATCTAGGAAAGCTTTTCTACTTTCTATATAGTTTTCAGTATACAAAGACTGTATATCTCCAAACTCTTTTGTATTACTCGTATATCCCCAATCCTCAGGACCACAATAAGTTACTGCTTCTATAATGTCAACATTACAAGGCAGCTAAACTGACCCATCCTAACAATTTATATCTAATGATGCCCTATATAATCTAGTATTTTTGTTTCCAATAAAGTTATATGCCACTAGACCGATTTCTTCTAGGTCATCGTCATCTCCTTCAATATCGTATAGCGTTTGAGCTAAACTTATAGCATAATGAAAATTATTCCGTCCCATATTATCCTCCTGTTACATATTGCTAATCGTTTGGAAGAGGTTGTGCAGCCACCTATCTATAGTAGTATAGTTTTTCTTTAGTTAATTTCTCTTTAACTAACTAATCAATAAAACTGGTGTTTACATCTGGGCCATTAAGCTCGTCAGTATTACAGCAACTGTACTATTTAAGCTATCTAGGATCTTTGAAGACAGCAACTACAGAAACTTGTTGCAAAAATGGAGCATTAAATAAGAAGCAGTCTAACATTCCATTTGCGTTTGGAGCAAAATCAATCCAAACATATGGCTTCTTCTAACTTCTTTTTCTATATTTTCTATTATTAAATTCTGATAATGATGTTACTATTGTGAACTTATTTTGTCTATCAGTAGAACCTATGTATTCTATAGCTTGCTTTCCGTATTGCGAAATAACCTGTGGAATTTCAAAATGAGCTGTTACAGTATCATCTGCACTTCTCATTCCACATCTACACCTTTCAAGAGATTCACAATCTACATCTATGCAGTTAATTGCTATCAATAGGTCTTTGATAGGGAATATTCCTCTAAGGAAATACTAATGTAATATAGATAATCTACAGGCAACTATTTCATCCTCTAGCTAATCCATATTCATAGATAAGTTCTAATGATAACCTCTTAGTCCAGATACAACATCATTACGAATTTGGGATGCAAGTTTTTCTATATACATTATTCTTCTGTTTTATCAGGATTAGTCATTATCCTATGTTTGCAAGTAAAGTTATAACATCTAATACCCTTCAGATAAGTAACCTTAGATTTCAGAGTAGCGATTTCGTTACATTTTGCTGATATAGCCTGAGATTTCTCTAGCATGATTCTATCCATCTATTCTCTCAATTCTGAAATCTGCTTTCTAAAATCGCCTTCAAGTTCATGATAATCTTTTATGTACTTATCGCACGTTTTCTATAAATAATCATATTGGTCTTGTTTGAGGTCTGTTTTCTTTTGCTCAACATCGACCATTGAAGATTCTGCTTCAGCTTCCACCTATTTCTTCTTGCTTTTAAATGTACAAATGTAGGTGATAACTGCGCCAATACCACCACTGCCTATTACTGCTAAGGCCCATTCTAAAATAGACTGTTCCATACCTTATTAAAAAGAAAGGCGGAACAGGGTAGTCCCACCTTTAGTTTATTTAAGAGCTTAATTCGCTATCATCTTCGTCGTTACCAGAAGTGGCATCAACGTCAACTACAGTACCTACTGTACCAAGTGCAGTTTCCCAAGCTGAAATCAAGTCAGAATCATTCTTAACCCAGAACACATGAACAGTATGAGAAGTCATTCTCTGCCCAACTGCGTGAAGACCATCATTTGTAGCTGGTGCTTCATATTCTACAATATATTGATTGTAGATAGCGCCTACTATAGGAGTTTCCATCTGACGGATATGAGTCCATTGATAGTTTGCAGCGGTAGGTAATCTTAAATCTTTAATGATTTGAGAATATGTACCGAAGCTATTCTTACCTCTTTCATCCAACTTGATGTCTGTAGCAGCAGTTTTAGTTGGGTCTAATTCTGCAACTTTATCTGCATAATCATCATAAGCATCAAATGTGCTAATTTCGATTTTGCGGAATCTCTGATATTCAGTAGCTCCTTCTAGGATTAATTTACTACCAGATACAGATACGTTAATCAAATCTTTATCACATAGGAATACGTGATTTTTCTTAAGCATATCTGCTACGTTTTTAGCAATAGTAGCAGCTTCATCAGCTTCTTTTACAGTAAACTCAATCCAGAATGGCATACCTTTTTGAACCCAGGGAGTTGAATAAATATAAGGTTCTGCACCTTCAACACCCAAATAAATATCGAGTCTGCAATATGTTTTTGCTCCACCTGCTTTTAAAGCAGCTAAAAGAGCAGAATCTGCAAAGTCTATAGTAGCTTTGCACATTACAGCATTATATCCAGCTCTCTTTCTGATTGCTTTTACACAATCTTTTACAAATACAAAGTCTCTTTTAATCTTGAGAGCATCAACTTCTACACCATCAATGTTTGTTTTGCCACTCTTGAAAAGGTAAGTATTGTCAGTACCTTTTCCATTTAGTTTACTTGAATCTGGATCCAGATTCGAATTAATAATCGTCTAAGTTTGGAAATTTAAACCTGTTGCCATAATTAATTAAATTTTAATTAGCCTTGTTGAGGGGCTGGTTGCTATTGCCCAGTTGGTCTAGCAATAGATTGAGTCATCTAAATATTATTGCCTAGTCTAGGATCGTTTACACGTTCCATTACTAAGTGTACCAACTCGTTTATAATCTCTTGGTTTACATAATCTGGGAACTCCATGATTTGAGAAGTATCTTCTGTTAAGTCTATCTGTTCTTGAGTTAGACGGATAAACTATGGACACTTAACATAATCAATCTGCACTTCTACTAATTGGAACAAACTGTCGTCCTTACCATATCTAATTTCACAACGAACATTGGAAGTATTTCCAGCTCTAAGGGCAATTGGTTTTTCTACAAGAGATACCTATTGTTCTGTTTCTCCTATTTTTAGTTTAAATGTTCTTTGGAAGTTGGAATTTTGGGTTTTCACATTTGTGCCACCAGCAGTTCCTGCATCAATATCATTATCCTTCCATTCTCCTCCAGAAGCGGAAGTAACCTGATAAATTCCATTCATGTCAATACCAACTTCTTCAAGACCTGTTCCAGTAGTAACCTCAGTACGAGGGTCTGTAGGTAATACCTATTGTTGGTTAAGATTATGAATATAATAGTACGGACGCATGGGCGAAGGTCTATTATAAATATCAGTAATGATTTGACTCCAAGAATCAGCAGTTAATCTTGTTGCAGGGATTTCAATATATGAGCCTGCATCCCAGCAATCTTTTTGTTTAGCAACATAATAAATGCAAACACAATTCAACATATGCAAGTAATCAATAGGCATATATACTTCATAAGTAGCTCCGTGCAGAGATTGGATTGAGCGATGTGCTTTACTTAAATAAGAAGAAGCCTAACCAGTATATCCTCCTTCTGGAGAATCTTGATTTCCAGTAACTGCTTTAGTGTTTTGAATGGCACTGTCTTTTGCAGCTCCAGATGCTCTACCTGCAAGTTCTACCTTGTGAGGAGTCAAGAAAGTTGTAGCTTTCAAGACTCTCAGATCATCAGTAGTTTGCTAGTTAATATCGTATACATTGTATACTTTATTAATGTACTAGTTTATAGCCTTATTGAATAAGTAATTAAACTCATAAAGCTTTAGTGAAGGTGCTTGAATTTTACTAAGTTCTATTAGCGTAGCTTCAAAAACCTGTCTTGCGGTCATTTCGCATTATATTAAAATATTGATAATTAATCTTCAAACATATCAGGATATGTGTCTTTTCTAATTAAGGCTAAGGTTTTGGCGTTTCTAGATAATTTCATCCATTCTACAACTGCATTATCTGTAGCTCCTAATGCTACTTTACCATCTTCCCCATAAACAAAGAGTCCATCCTTTTTAAGAATAACTCCCTTTTCACGAGCTTCTATAAACAGCATACGAAGTTGAATATCTCCTCCAGTGTAGCAATTAATAATTTTCTCTGGAGTTTTCTCGGCTATAGACAATAGATAGTCTTCAACATCAGCATTTGGCTGATTTTTCATATCTCTACCTAATACCTTGGCAACTAGCAATCTTCCTTCATATCCACGCTCATCATTCATGATATAATTAGAAGCCTCTACAATGAGTTTACGTCTAGTAACTCTACGTTGAGCTTCAAATCCAGGTCTATCTACATAAAGCTCTGCAGTTCCATATCTAGGTCTTTTAGACCGCGGGTCTACAGTTCCGTCAATTAGATAGTCTCCTTTATCATTCTTTGCAAACCTGTCTGGAGCGATGAGGTCACAATTTTTAATTGCTTCCCAAACAGCGTTCTCATAGACATCATCCAAATTAAAAGTTTTACCATCCTCTATTACAAACAACTCTGTCTCTGGAATATAAGCAGCTAATCCTTTTGACTCTTTTTCAATTTCTTCTGGTGTTAAAATAATATCTCCTTGAGAGTTAACTCTTCTAACACAATCTGCATATCTGCCACGAGAATCTTTTTGAGGTTGAATATAATATTTCTGTCCTACTTTACCAAACACACTTCTTAATACAACGATGTTACTCTTTAAATCACCGTCTTGTACTTCATTAACCTTTTTTGCCATAATTCATTTTCATATTTTAAAGAATTAGGTAGGGAAGCACCTCGTTCCCTACCTTATCTAATTTCTATTTAATCTTATCTTATTTAAAATTACTCTTTACAACGAAGTATAAAACTTCTATAGGGATTGAACACTGCGATACCAGCGTATCCGTGAATAGTCATCATACCTCCAGCAACAGGAGTAGAAACTACACCGCTGTCACCACCTGAACGTCCACCTACACCAAGTACTTCGTTAAAGATGTAGTCTTTTCCTTTCAGAGAGTACATAGCTACAGGAGGTTGAGTAGAAGTCTTACCAGTCGTAAGGTCAATACATAGAGCGTATGGTTCTAAGAACTCTCTACTTAATGTTCTATCAACTTTAAATGATACAACATTTCCACCCCATTCATAAGCATCAAATGTAGCACCTACTTTGATGTATTTTCCTTCTCCGCCTCTAGACCACAAGTAAGCTCCATCGGTCTTACGAGTTGCTAGATAATCTCCAAGAACTCTCTGTACAATTCCCCACATTCTTTCGTTTACCATGAATACAAAGTGGTTGCCAGTAGGCTTCTCAGCTTTTTCAACCATCGTAGAAATGATAGTGTGGAATGTATTAATAGTTACTCTATTAGCAGCATATTTAGAAGCAAATCTTTCGATTTGAGGAATCATACCATCACCAATAGGAATTGGACGTCCAGTACCTCTATCAGAGATAGTAGCTTTACCATCTACCCCAATATTTCCTTTAGCTAATAGAATCATATTTTCACGAGCATACAAGAAGTTTTCAATTAGATTCTTCTTCATAGGCTCAAGTCTGTAAATCTTTTCAGTTAGGCATCCTTGATTTTCTCCTTTACCAACCTTAATGAAAGTATCTTCCATCAATGCATATTTAGAAGAGTAGCTATCGTCAACACGAATAGTTGTCATATAGTTTCTCATCTTTTCAACATTAGATTGATACTTAACGAAACCAGTATCATGCAATTCTGGCTTAGCGTTACCAATGAAACGAGTTGTATCACCTACCTAACATCCATCTTTGTCTAGGATTGATGAATAGTCATCGTCGATGAGTCTTACCATTACAGACCACATATTGTCAGCCTTTCTAGTAGGACGAGATACAACAAAACATTGCTGTCCAGTCTTCTCAATTTTGAAAATTTCGTGTAATTGATAATAGTTTTCGGGGAAAATCATTTCAATTTCAGAGCCATCAGCTCCATCTTCAACAGGCACAGCTGCGAAGGGGATTCTCTTAATATAATTAGTTTCTACTTCCCATTCAAAATAAGTAGAATCAATATTCTGGAATCCAGTTGCTTTCTTGGTATCTCCATAGAAAATATTTCTTAGAGCCTCTGTCAAGAAAGTTGCAGTTAATTCTGGATAAAGACGAGATACAACGCCTAAACGGTGAGGTCTTTCTCCTAAGAATTTACTAAAATCTTCATAAGTTCTAGTGTCACCCATCGTAGGGCGATTAGTTACAAAACTCGCTACAAGCATAATTATTCTTTTTAAATGTTAATAAATCTTAATACCAATCTTCATCATCTATAAACACATCGTCTGTGGTTTTCTTTTGTGAAGCGGGTTTGTTGAACACCAATTTAGGCTTAGGTTTTCCCTATAAATCCGCCTTGGCTTGCTCATAACCTCTTCTATAGTTATCCTGAATCTGTTTGTTTAATTCTTCTACTATTTTATCCTCATTAAGAATCCAAAATGCGGCTTTAGTAAATAAAGCTGGGTCATTCATAGCTCTACCAAACGCACTTAATCCCTAATCATCTATGTCTAGCATAAACGAGGATAAATCTTCTATATCATCATCAGATAGTTGCAAAGGTTGTCCTGCAAAAGAATTTAGGTCTTTAATTTGACCTTTGATTGAGTCAGCAAATTTATTATATGCAGCCTCTTCTCTAGCAGCTTTCTCGCTAGCTATCTGAGCTTCTTCATCTTCCTGAAGTCTTATATATTCTTTACGAAGACCTTCTACTGTTTTCTTGAATAAACCTTCATTTTGTTTAGCTAATTCAAGTGCTTGATTGATTTCCTCGTCAGAAATATCGGACCCAATTTTATGTAATAAATCCAACGCATAAACCTCATCGTCAGAAAGATCATCGACTCTATATCGTTTAGTTGGTTCAACTTCTGGCTGTAAAGACTAGATGTACTCCTCTGGAGTCATTCCACTCTCTCTAATTGTGTTAATAAGCTACAATTCAGATTCATCGAAGTCCTACTGTTCTGGTTCTTGGTCAATCAAGATATTAATCTATTCTTCTCTGCTTAATGAGTCCCAAGCTCTTTCTACAATAGCACCAGTTTCATCTTCGAATTTAATTTTTCCTGGGTCAGTAATACCTTTAAGACGTAGTACTTCAGTTGTTAAATCTTCATCTTGCTATCCAGAAGGTGTTCCGCCATTAGAAGGCTGGTTGCCATCACCATCTTCTGGTTTTGTTTGTTCAAAGGAATCACCTCCAAACTCGTCGTCGTCAAAAATCACTTCATCAAAATTTTCCATATACATAATCATTTTTTAGTTAATCATACAATATATATGTATTGATTAGGTAGACAGCAATTAAAACATAATTAAATGTTAATTTCTGATAATAAGAAATTATAATTTCATAATAAATATTAAAGAATAAGAGCGAGGTTCTATCTTTATAGGATTATTCGGCCATTCTGAGTCTACTAATTCTTCTTCCTAACTTTTAGTAGAAGATAGAGAAGCTTCTCCGTCAGTAGCTAATGATATTGAATGAGTATGACTCCCACCAGTTGCATTACCTCCTTGAGTCTTTATATTTGATACTCCATCTACTGTTCCAGATTCGGTAGTTACACCTTCTCCAGCAACAGAGGTTACGAAAGTCTTAGTAACTCCTTCTATACCCCAATTATAGTCGGAATAATCAAGTGCTACTGTTAAATCCCCAGAGCTACCAGTAGTTCCAGATATATTTCCGTCTAAGCTATGAGTATGTTCTTTGTGAGGGTGACTATGTTTAGGAAGATGTTCTTGTGCAAGAATTAATTCATTATTTTCATTTAGCTCAGAAGGATTGTCTCCTATCTAGTCAACGATTGCTACTGCCTTAACGAACTTCCCAATTAGGTTAGGCGTCCCATTAGTCCCATCACATACTGCCCATCCGACAGGAATATCAGATGCACCGTTGAACATAGTAATAGTACCCTTTGGCACAGCCCGATCAATTAGTTCTTTAATCCATTCTATATTTGGCACAGCCCGATCATATTTCTTATCATCGAAATCTTCTGGCACTTCAATAGATTCATCATATTTTGGGAAATCGCATCTTTTCTTAAATATAGGATCGTAGAGTTTAGAATTAAGTCCTATAAAGTTATCAGAGTATATTCCTACATTTACTTCTTCCTGTTCCTCTGGACATTCTTTAAGCTATTGGAAGTCAGTCTCCCTTACTGTACCAATTCTGGTATGAATTGTTTCGTCTGGCTTTTCTACAGTCTCGACTATTCCAGATTCATTAGTTATTTCTTCAGTAATGATTTTAGAACGGTCTAGCACATCTATATTACTTCCCTATATCTTAATATAAGGTCTGCTAGATAAGCAGGTTAGAGCATTTATACTCTAGTCTAAAAAAGAATTGATATCTTTCTAGGATACTAATATAGTAACATACTCTAGAGCACTCTCAATAATTTCATATTCTTTTGCAGAAGCCTTATTCAGAATAATTTCGTCAGTTTCTATATCCCTAACTACTTCGTTTTCCTCACCTTCCTCTGCCTACTATGACTATTCTTCAAACCTTATATTTTTAGGTCCTGCCAGTATTTTTGCTTTATCTATAGTTCCAGTGTTGGAAATGCTAACCTAAGACTATCCAGAGTTTTCTCCTTTCTGTATATTTAATACAGTGGTTCTACTACCATCGTCATAAGTAACTTCTATAGAAATTAATTCCGGAGCCACCTTATCTTCTAAAAGCTTTGCTAAAATAACATAGACTCCATCTTCCAGCCCTATACCCAATTGAATTATATACTATGTCTAATCTTCAGAGAGATAGATATATATATACTATCCTGCCTAATAACTATTGTTATATTTTAATACGCACTTAACTTTAAACTTATCGTCCTATATTTCTTGTGTGTTTATTACTTTCTAGATAACATTATTATGCTAACTGTATATATCTGACTCCCTAAGTTGTTCAGAGTATACCACGGAGGGGTCTGGCTGATTTCTCCATACTATATCATCTACTTCAAGAATAGATCCCTCCTCTGTATTATACAACCTGAATCCCTCATTTTCTGAGGCCCCTTCTGATTGTATAAGCACATTTCTTTTTAATGAAATAGAATATCCCACATAAATCATAGAATCTTCTATTAATAAATACTAGTCTCCATTCATTAAAAGTACCATTTTCTAGGTATCGAATGTGCTATACCCATCATTAGCATATATGTGTAAGGCTCCTACATAGATCTCATCAAACTTATTTGTCTGCTCTTGTCCAGTTAATTGTTGCTAAGTTAGGTAATAATCTTGAAGTTCCCCCTCCTTCACAACATAAAGTTTTCCATCTCCTTCTACAAAGATTATTCCAGCCTTTATTCCCGAAGCTTTAGCCTATTCTAAAGTTTCATAGTAGAATCCTGCATTAGTTAACGCTGTATATTTCTAATCCGCAGTTACTTCTTTTTGTTCAGCTAGGAATGAAACGTAAGTAGTTCCAACTTCTCCAGCTAAATTAACTTTAGTTCCATCTATTGAAATCCAAACCTCATTCCCTTCTTCCGTAGGAACTAAATAAATTCCATTACTTGAAATCTCATCTGAACTGGTAGCAACTTTAAGTATGTCAGCTCCAGCAGAGGCTAATTTCCCATTCTTAATTATATCTATAAATTTTCCACCCCATTGGACTTTCAAATCTCCCTTTGTTTTTATTAAAAAGTTAGAATCGGTAGAACCAATAGTATTATAGGTTTTACCGAACATATTGGTTTTACCTTCTCCCATGTTATTTTATTGTTAATACTTGTCTTCTATCTCTATTAGAATAACTTATATGAACCCAATCTAAGTTATGCTCATCTATTAGCTAGTCAAATGGTAATTTTAGCTTTTGGGCTAAATCGAATAGCTTTTTATTTTCCGCCTTAGTATCTTCAATAGTTCTTATATCGGCAGCCTATCCAGTCATGTGCTGACTATTACTAGCTCCTCCTACAGCCTTGTTTAGGGCTGGACATCTATATCCACTAGTAACAACGATTGGCTTCCCATATGCCTCTCTAAGAGGGTCTAGAACATTTTCTATAAGAGCTATCAAATTTTGTTCCTATTCTTTAGACGGAACATTTTTAATTCCCTTCTACTAAGCAGTAGTGCTCTTTGTTAGTTCTTTGATAGTAAAAAATTTCATAAGATTATATGTTTATATGTTTACAGTAATATATAGTCATAACTAGTGATTTATCAAAACAAAAATAGGAGAACTTCCCAACTTAGGGAAATCCTCCTACTAATTATATATAGTTATCTAATCCAGTTTCTCAACTATGCTTTAAATAACTTTTTTGCTAATTGACCACTTAGATAAGCAGCTTTCTCGGAATATGGGTCAATACCAAACTCTTTACATATATGCATTTCAACATGATTCTTTTCATGGTTATAAGTATCTATAAATTCCTCAGCGGAATCAGGTCTATTTATAACTATGATGCTTTTGTGTTCTTCTTGGTTAGTAAACGTAAAACCTGAATTTTCGTAATCCTCTATCCTAGAAGCTGCCCTATGTAAAACATCGTCTGGACATCCCAAATCCTCTAATCTACTCAAAATGTATTGAACATTGGGATTTTCTACAATTATGCAAACTTCTATATCCCAATCGTATTTCTCAAACAATACTCTGAAATGTGTCATATCACATCCTCCCAGTCTACCATAGTTCCGTTAGCTACCATAGTAGCATACCATCTTCTCATAGTAGTACCATCTCCAGCGTCTTCATCGTCTATGGTATCTTTAATGTAAAGAGCAAAATGCCTTTCATCTGTTATACTACTTCCGTAATAATCAGCCTTACACATATTGCCAACAAATACATAATCATAGCCAACATTATTTTCTAGTTTAATGTTATTCTACGTTAATACCTTATCAATGTATTCTTTGGATACTGGCTCTAGGGATTTTCCTCCCTTCTTCATAAAAGAAATAGCGTATGAACACAAAGCCTTATTGAAATGCCAACCGTAGTTTTGTAAGTACTTACGCATATACTTTGGCATATCGTCATACATATCCAAAGCTGCTCTCATATCAATAGTATCTTGGGTAGTCTTCGTCGTCGTAGTCAGAATCTCTCATTCCTCCACGTCTACGTTTTCCATATCTTTCCATGTAGTGTTCACCAGATTTACTTTCTAGTTCTGATAAACAATGCATCAATTTCTTTCCATGCTTAACGATTTGTTCAGCACAATCTGAAAGATGCTCAAATTTTGACTCCTGAATTTCAATTATTGTTGCCATGTTGTTCCTATTTTAAAGATGTTTTAATAAATTCTCTGAACATTTCTTTAAGAGAGTTTATTTCTTCCCTTAAAGCCTTATTCTCCTATTCTTGTCTTTGTTTCTCAACTATTTCTGGATTTAATTGCGATAGAATTTCGTCACATCCTTTAATAATACTCTAATGTGTTTCGATACTATTAATTATATCCAGGCTTCTTTGCTTCATCGAAGAAACTTCACTATTCATTGCTTCTTTGTTGCAGGAAACCACAATATTGTTTCCGAAATCCGCGATGTCTCCCATCGCTGGCAATTTCTAGAAACTAGCGGATGTGCCGTTTATTTCGGCCGTAATATCCACTATCATTTCCTGATTATACATTCCTGGGTTTCCATACTTTGGAACTGGTATGGATACGTTAGTAACCTTACCAATTTCCAGAGTAGGGACAGAATCTTTATGCAAGATAAATAGCTAATTACTATTCCTTAAATTCTAAAATGCCATTATACAACCCCTGTTAATAATTGTAATGTATTAGTACTGTGTTCAAACCAGCATAAGTAAATACCTGTTCCTGGTATCTGAGACACAGTTATATCTGCTCCGTTATAACCAGTCAATTTCTGAGCGTTACCTCCCCCACCACTGGTGAATACAATAGGTAAAGTCGTAGTAGTTCCTGCTGGTATAGCCTAGTTAAGTCTTACTATTAATAATCCTCTAAAAGGCGCACCTATGTTACGGTGATTATTAAAGTCAAATTGTACTTCATTAGCCGTAACTGTTACAGATAAGCTACTAATTGCTGGTATTCCTCCTCTATTTACGTTAATATAAGTAGGTAATAACATAGTTACCTCCTTTCTTAACCCCAAAGAGAGTTACCACAGCATCCATTATTCCATCCTGCATAAGCACCAAGAGCATATCCGTTAAATACGGCTTGAGTTGGTACGGCAGTAGCACAACTGTATGGCAATGTTACAGTTTCAGGAAGTTTACACTTGATTCCATTTACATCACCTTGTAGAGCATTTACAGCAGCAACAATAGGAGTAGTAGCTTGACTTATCATTTGTCCAAATGCAGCAGTCTATTGGGCATTGTTAATAACAACAGCCTATTGACTATTCTTTTCACGTAGAGCATCAATCTTATCTAGCAGAGCCTGATTCTACATTGCGTCAAGCTTAGCTATAATCTGATTAGTGTTTGCAGTACCTGTGTCTCTAATAGTATTTTGAAGAGAGCAAGTCTAAGTCTGAGTTGCATAAGCAGTATCGCAGAAACCTCTTTCTACTGCACGTCCTACTGAATCTACACTATTAGTAATCTGATAAGTCTGTCTTTCATTTGCTAATTGATTTTGGTAGCCTTGTTCGATAATAGCTTTCTGTGTGTTGCAGCAGCAGTTATTAATTGCTTGAATAACATCACAGTTACCTCTTTCTACAGCGTTGATAACTCTTTCAGAAGTATAACCAACTTGTCCTCCTACTGTGGCAATTGCATTTTGAATATTGCAGCAGCAGTCTTTCAATACTCCGAAGTCGCAGTTCAGATTAGTAGCAAGTTGACCAAGAGCAGCAGAGTTACCTTTGATTGCGTCCATTAACAGCTGAGTGTTCTAGTTAGTATTCATCTACTCACGTAGACCAGCTAACTGACCTTGAATTTCAGCAGATTGTAAGTTCTGACAGCTATTACCGTCTCCGAACTCTCCTCTGTTCATCCAACGCATCATCCACATCCAAACTAAGTACATGAATGGATTATTCCACATTCCATTTCCAAATCCTCCCATACCACCGTTCATCATAGCCATCCAAGGCAGCATCTAGTTAGTACTATTTTCCTAACCATCAGGTACGATATAAGTTCTTGTATCACTCATAGTTTACGATTTAAATGTTAATAATTAAGTTTATTTGTTCTAGAACTACACTATAATATACATTTCTATGAGTGATATTGAACAATGCTAAAAACAAAATCGGGAATCTTAAACAGCTATATTATGTTGTCATAATATAAACTATTCAAGACTCCCGATTTCTAACTCGTTACTGAGTTAATTCTTGCTGGCTAGAAATATATCTAAATCGGATTTCTGCCAACTCAATTCTTTAAAACCTTCCTATTTGATTCCTTTCGGAATGAATCCATCTCTAACATAGTCATCAAAAGTAGCTCTACTAACACCAAGATAATCACAAGCCTAAACTTTACTCATTCTATAATCTGGATTAGCGATATTTGATAACACAGAAATAATTTTACTCTGCTGTTCCATTGTGATATTACAATTATCAGAGTCAATATCATCTATGAATTTCTGTAGCAAAGTTCTTATTATAGATTTCAACATTTGCATTTAATTTTTAAATATATAAATAACATTGTAAACATAACAAGAAGTACAAAATACATTCTCATCATATTTAGATCGGAAAGTGGTATTTTAACTATATCATCTATTAAAGCAATAATGTTTGATAACAATACATAATGAATAGGCACTCTGTGCCAAGAACAAAATTGGAATATGTAAGATTGTAGATATAGAGTAATAATAAAACATATTGAAAATCCTCCAAATACATTTAAATAGTAATGAGGTAACTCATAATAATTCAATACTACAAATACAGTTTCCATTAATGCTAAAATAAATGGAATATATTTTAAAACATAAATAAGAATTTTATAAAGATGTTTATTTACACTTTTTTCCTGCTTTTCCACCTTTTCCGAATCCTCCCTTAGTACTAGATACTTTTCTTCTTCCCATAATTGTTATTCCTCCGTTGAAAAGTGTTTCAATATAGAATCTATTACTGTATCTATATATGCAACGAACTTATCTCTATTAGGTTCTGCAACATTAAAGTTAGTAGAAACCATAGACGTATCAGCTGGCTTAAAATATCCGCAGTCTCCTAGATATTCTGACAATTCCCCAGAAACTGTTACAGAGAAATTTATATTAATAGCACCACTTACATCCTTGCTAGCAGTTCCCTCCATTACCCAGCTATCAACTGTATCTGTAATTTTATAAGTCTCATTCTATTTTACAATTTCCATAATTACTCGTTTATAAATAAATCAAATATAATCTCCATTAGGTCAGCAGCCTTAATAATGTTTCCATTAATTTCTACATCATTTCCAGAATTAACATCTAAAATGTCTGAGTACTCATCTAATGATAAAGTATCATCTGGTATATCTAAGACTTCTTCTAATCCCTTTTGAATAAGATATTCCTAATATTCAGAATTAGTCTTGTTATTTAGCTAGTTAAATCTAGCATCCTCTTCTGGTGTTCTATCAGCTTTTTCAGACAGCTCTCTTAATTCATCTGTAATAATCTGATTGGCAAACTCTTGAGCATCGGCATCAAATTGTTTCTTAATTTTATTGTAAGCCATTCTAATGCGCATAATCTTTACTTTTAACTCTTTTGGGAGTTCCTTGTCACCATCCTTAAGAATAACCTTGGTGATTACATTTTGTTTTGTCAATACATCATTTAAAGTCATAAATCATTAATTTTTGGTTTATACTAAACTAAATAAATATAAACTATTTTAAAAGTTAAAATTTATTAATTATTCTAGAGTATTAGTTATGTATGTAAAAGACACTTTATTTGGTAACTAATCTGCTTGGTAAGAATAAACATATAACGTTGTTCCAGAAACATAAAAAGTGGCCTATCTAAGGGCTGACCCACCACCTTTAGAAGCAGACTATCCAGTTGTATAAACAGCTGATGGGAGATTAGTTAAAAGGGTAGTTGTTCCCGTAGACCCGTTCCCACCTGAAGACATATTTATAGATACACATACCACCTAACCATATCTAATTACATAAATATATCCGCTTATACCAAAAGCGCTAAAATAATGACCACTATTCACAACTTTATAACTGTTGGCTGCATTAGGAATTCCATTATTAATATATATAGGAGTCGATGAAGATCCTATAGTATTAGTATAGTCGTCAATAGAGTTAGTACCGCTATAATAAGCTAGTTTGCCAGATGCTCCAGAGTTAACTGTAGCATTTAAGTAATATGTCATAGCAGTAACAGTTCCATTAGTTACATATACTCCTCTATTTGAGGCGCCAGCATTACCCTTGGCGAAGTCTGCTAATGATTTGTAGGAGCCTCCAGCTAACAATACATAGCTATTACTATTTACTGAATTATGATAAAAACCAGCACCTGCTCTAATATATCCAGAAGACCATGAGTTTCCAGTAACATGTGATTTATAAGTACCATTATTCGGAGAAGTAGCTCCTACAGTAATTCCCCCATTTGTAACTAGATAGCCGTCAGTTCTTATCTATCCAGTATTCTGATAAACCGATTTACTCCCATAGGTTCTAATCCAAGTACTGTCGGACATATACCATCCACCACCATAAGTCTAAGAATACCATCCCGTAGATCCAGTACTTCTAAACCAATTTGAAGTATAGGCAGTACTAAACGTAGGTGAAGTACTTGTACTAGAAGAAGTAGATACTGCTATGTTAGCCCAATATCTTGTTCCAGTCCAGAATCCACTATCATTTGTTAAATGACTAGTGTGAGTCGGAACATTAACTGTTATTGCAGAACTTCCGTTATACGTTTTAGAAGAAAATTTTCCTGCAGAAAATGTTAGGGTATTAGCAACCTTTGCAGCCGTATTAACTATAGTTATTCCAGCCATAGAAACATAACTATCAGAAGGAAGAGACTGTGCTGTGGAAGTATTACCAGTATAAAATGTCCCAAGAGTAGCAACCTCAGTACCTGTTCTCCAAGTCTTAGCTAGAACTCTATAGTTATAGACTTTATACTAACCACTTGGATTGCACCATAGCTAACATAATCCACTACTATTGTTATAGTATAATCTGAATCTATCTAGTGGTATATTTCCTACAACTTCAGCCAGGTAAGCAGATATATTCTTTGCGGTTCCAGTTCCATTCTATCTTAATTTAAAAGATATTATTCCCCACTACTAATTATAAGCTGAATGCACAAGAAGATTAATGTCAACATCATTATACTAATTATTTAATGTTATGTCCCACACCTTTCTCCAATACGACGAAAGTCCAGACGTGGCACTTGTGACAAATCCATCTTTTAGTATATAATTTAGATGCCATCCATCTAGCATATCAGCATTTAGGTTAGAAACAACAGTAGTAGAAGATACTGTGAAGGGAGATGTTCCAGTCGCTACTGTAAATTTCTACTATGTACTAAAAGTTTTAATTCCACTAACTGTCTAGTTTGTAGCAAGAGTTACATATCTACCATCTAGAGTAGAAGAATAGTTATTATTATCTAGTATAGTAACCCAATTACTCCAAGCCTATGAAGCCACATCTCTTTTACTTCTGTAGTACAAATGTCCAGGATTACTATCCCCAGTCCACTAAAACAAAAGTTCTCCATAACCTCGCCCACCAATATTTAAAACATTACCGAAGTCTACTGGATAACCATTTTTATAAACTTCGTACAACCTAAGCCCTCTCTATCCAACAGTAGTTCCAGATATAGCTGTTCTATTTCCTAGGTTATTTAATACGTTAGAAGTAGTAGCAAAGGGAACTGTTAAGTTATTAGTAGTACCATTTTTAGTCCAGGTTACATAGTTTCCATTAGTTCCAAGAGATGTTACGAAATTAGCTGGATTTACATAGGCAGTATAATTAGAAGAGTCTAATATTTTTTTCCATCCACCATTAAGGGACGTGGCTGTTCTCCAATATAATCCTGTAGAAGTATTAGAAGACATTAGTAATTGCCCATACCATCCAGATGCTGTCTACATAGTAAATACACCAAAAGCGTCAACTCCAGAAGGTTTATCCTTCACACTATTACTTCCTCCAGCGTGATATAAGTATCCTGGGGTAGTCTTATTAGCTAAGGTATCGCTTATACTATGAGATATTATCCTATTGGCCGTTGCTGCATTACCAGTGATTGAGATTCCCCAAGTACCACTTGCTCCTCCACCAGTCTTAGTTACAGTATAAATAGTGTAATTTCTGTTAGTTAATACTCTAGACCACCCAGAGCTATATTCACTTCCGTTGCTTGTATAAAACAACATTTCATTAACGGCTGGATTACTAACACCACTGTTATTCATTGGAGTTATGAATAACTAAGTTTTATTTGTATCACTAGCTCCCCATTGGAATATAGCAGTTCCAGCAAGAGGAATATTTACTCCTGTATCTGTTGTTATGTATCCATTGTTAGCATAAGCCCAAGAACCTCTTTCCGCATACGCTACAAAAGCTTTATTTACGAAATTAGAAGAGTATGTATCAGCCGTATACGCAGTTCCTTGAGAGCCATGTCCTGCTATTTTCTTACCTCCAACATAGCGTCCGTCTATAGAACCAGTTTGATATGTGGTAGTAATAGTAACATTCTAGCTTCCGTTAACAGAGGCGCTACCAGTCACAGCTCCAGATAATGTGATTGTTCTAGTTGCTCCCCAATAAGCAGTAGTAATATTAGCAGAACCATCAAACGATGTTCCGTTTATTGTTCTAGCTGTCTACAATTTAGTTGCAGTAGCTGCATTTCCCGTAATAGAAACTCCAAGAGTTGTACTACAAGCCGTAGGAGTTCCAGCATTTAAATATATGGGAAGAGTTGCAGAACCTTTTGTAGCTGTACCAATCTTTAAAACTATTCCAGTATAGTTTGCACTATCTACTATAGTTTTCCAAGATTTAGTGTTGAGTGTAGAATCAGTACTATTTCTCCAATACAAACTACCACTATAATAAGAGTAGAATTGCATATATCTAGTACTTCCACTTCCAGTATTGAATTGAACAAGATGTCCAGATGCTCCAGGATAAGTTACATTCCAATTACCACTTAGGTTATTATTGCTAGATAACTCAGTTGTAGTTGGAATAGAACTTGCTATAGTCTAACTTCCCCTAGCTCTAAAGAATGATGTTTCGTGATAACCATCCAATAGGTCAGAATTAAGATTCGTGACTACCGTCTTACTAGTCACTTTTAGGGGAGCAGTTCCATCAGCTATATTTGAAATTAGCTAAGTTCCAGTTATTGAAGCCTTGACTATCAGAGGGCCAGTCATAGTATCTCCAGTAACATTTACATAGCGTTCATCTGATTCTGTCTTTGTATAATAATTTTCAGCAATAGCAACAGCCTTTCCGTCTAACCTGAGAACTCCTTTACCTATAAATAAACCTACAGTTCCGCCCAACGGGTCTGTACTAGTAGGATATGGAAGAATACAAATAGAACCAGTTCCATCTCCTCCAGTATTATGCTGCCCAATAGATGGGTTATAAGTTCCCTAAGATGTTCCTCCTTTTAACCATTTAACAACTGTCGTATAATTGCTTGTACTATTCTAATTCTAAGTAATAGTAGCATTATTAGCTAGAATAGGACCAGTAGAAAATGTTTTCACCCCAGTAATGGTCTAAGCTGTATCTAGGGTTACAAACTTGTTATCTATAATTGAATAAAATTGAGTCTTACTTATTCTCCTGATAAATGTATCAGAAGTATTTCTCACATATACGGAACCAATATCTGTTAATGCTTCATCTGAAATTGCAGAGTTAAAGTAGGTAGCGTATATATGCTAGCTAGCATTTCTCTAGACAAGTGTATTGGCTTTGGTTTCAGAAGAGAGCTCTAGATTTCCTCCATTACTAAGAAGAACTTGTGTGGCACTTCCTTGATATGTGGTTCCTATAAGCTTACCATATCCATCTTTAACCTTTATCATATTATTCTCTTAAATTTAAATGTATAAGTGTAAGCCTTTCCAATACCAGAACTTGCACCTATCTATAATTTTAAAACTCCAGAACTCTGCATAACAGTTCTTAAGTAGATTGTTTTTCCATATGCATGACCAGAGCGATGTAATATAATTTCATCTGTCTCTGTATCATTAGTATCATCTTTGTACCAACTCATTACACCAGAACTGTAGCAATTGTACATAGTCCCAGTACTATCATTAGCATTAACTTGAACCTATACTATATAGGTACCATTTGCAGGAAGATTTGTGGAAGTAATACCAGTATCCATCCATGCCTGTGTGACATTTAATGATTTTGTGATAGTGGTAAGGTTGTTAGACAGCTCATCAGTTTTTAACATAAAGTCTGATACTAATTTGTGTCCCCCACCTCCTAGTAGCACATATGAATCAGAAGAACCATTTTTATAATATCCATTAGCGTGTAAAATCCCGTTATCATATATTTGTAATATATTATTCCACGAGGTTCCAGTATTAGTAGACTGCTAAAAGTTAAAAACAGAAGTATTAGCTGTGGAATCATCTGTTATAGATATCCTCTACTAATAAGTTCCATTATTCCAATGAATACTCTGAGTTCCATTAAACTGTATATTAGAGCCAAAAGTTTTAGTTCCCGTAATAGTCTAAGATGTATTTAGAGTAACATAGTTAGCTAATGATTGATGTTCTGTAAGAACGGGCTTTCCACCTGAATATAATTTATTAGCCCACAGACTACCAGTACTAGGTTGTGCATATATAGTAGTAGTAGTATAAACCTACTGAGTAACATTAGCACTTAAATCAGAAGGAGTATTTGTATTGGTATAACCTAGGATTACAGGTCTAAAATTTGCAGTAGTAGTAGCAGACTATAACACTTTCTAGTCAGTATTTTGGTCTGTATACCATCTAATCCAATTCTACCAAGCTGTAGAGTTGTAATATCTAAACCATATTTTTCCATCTGAGGTAATTAATTTCTAGTAGCGATAACCACTAGCATTTCTACCAACATATAACTCAAATGCATCTACACCACTTGGTTTGTTAGTTACACTATTACCTCCACCAGCATAGTACCATTTTCCTTCGTCTAAGTAATCATCTAGATCTTGATTAGTCAACTATGTATAAATGAATGCCGCAGCCGCAGGTATGGACCAGGTGCCATCTTCCCTTAAAAATCTAATATTAGTTGCAGTATATGAGGGAACAGGCACCAATCCGTTATAACCTCCACTTCCAGCAGAAGTATGTTTCTTAAATACTGAGTAGGTAGTATCTGTTCCCTTGAATTTCTCCCCTCTAACGAATATATTTAAGCCCCTAAGGTCGAAAGTTACATCATTGTTCGCGGGAGCAGTTGTGAGAGCTGCAGCCGTTTTAGGATTGTATGCTATCTTCATAAATTATGCCGTTTCGTATTTCTTAGTACTGATGTTATACCAGCTTATTCCAAAACTAATATCTTGTATATCATCTCCATTAGAGTCTGCCTTTAAATAAACGTCTCCAGATGGTACGAAATTTAAAGTCTTCTCGCCAATAGATACTCCACCTATAGTGATAGGTCTCCATGTATCCTTAGATGCTGGGTCATAACCAAGAGCATTAATAACATTCTACTTAGTAAGATATATACTACCAGCGCTAGTAACAGAAATTGTTTTATTCGTAGAGTCTTTATCTACAATTACTCCTCCTATAGTAGTAGTAGTTGCGGCTACTAGAGATATTGTTCTAGCTGCACTACCATTATAAGTAACTCCAGCAGTTCCAAAAGTTAAGCCTGCACCAAGTGACAATGCGTTACTAACCTTCTTAGCTTCTCCCACTACTAAAGTAGACTGTGCAGCCCAAGTAGGAGCAGCACTACCCTTACTAAGTAGTACCTAACCCTAAGTACCGCCAGTTGTTGGAGCATAAATGGTAAATGTATTAGTACTATTACTATAAACATATATAGAAGTACCGTTGACAGTGTGTTTAACCTATCCGTTAATATTTGCTTCTACAGCTGTCCAATAAGCTGCAGTGTTTAATCCACTTCCTGTTCCGTCTTGTATACATATTAGTAAGTCGCCAGCTGAACACGTCTATCTAGCATAAGTTCCCTGAGAAGTTACTCTATAGGTATCTCCGACCTCACATTTAGTGGGAAATCCCTAAACCTCTACTCCAGCAACGGTATGTGTCGTATAGCTTCCATTACTATAGGTAATAGTTCCCTTATATCTCATAGCGTCATTTGCTGCAAAAGCATTACCAACGTACTCTACTATCTGTTGGGTGTTTAATATAGTAGTAGATGCAGTACCATTAGTAATAGCATCAGAAATACTAGAGGCAATAGGTAAATCGGCAGTAGTTATCTCCGCCCATGTAGCATTTCCTCTAAATATTTCTGTAGCTTTTCCGCTAGAAATAGGAACTAGACCCCTCATATTCGGAGTGAACGTAGGTGTAAAATCTTTTCCATGGGATATAATATGTCCATCCTTGGAAAAGAATAGCTTCACAAAATCCCCAGAAGTAGATTCCGGCAAAGAAAGATTGCCAGATATTTCAGCATATGTATTAGCAAAATTTAATAGTGCCATATTATAAATAATTCCATTTTAATATAATTTTATTATCTTCATCTATTCCAAAATCATTCCCCAGAAGTAGATTCCGGTCTTCTGAACCATTATACTAAAAATAGCCTTCTTGATCTACAACTACAGTCATTTCACTTGTTGGGGCTACTTCAACTATATGTCCTCGGCTATCATATTTTACCTTTACTGAAGAAGGAGATTCATTTGCAGTTATGGAATTGGAGTGAGCAAGAATTATATTAGACCCTTGTTTAAATGCCTACAAGCCAGACCCAGCAGGAGTAATAATCTGCTCAATCTTTCTTTCTAGCATATTATCAAGAGTAATAACTTCCTCACCATCTTTAACTAAAACAGCTTCAGCAGTAGTCTAAGGAACGAATATCTAACCATGTTGCTTAAGTTGTTTAATAGTTAGTTCCATGATTATCCTCCTATTACTTGGTCTGAGGAATCTGTTTTGACCATACTGTCATATAAATCTCTAGGAATAGTATAATTAACTACAACCTTAGCACTACCATCTGATGTCGTAACATCCTATGCTGTTATAGCATTAGCTAGCTAACCATTAATCGTGTTGATAGTCTAGTTAAAGGTTTCTGTAGTTACATATCTAGATAAATCTACATCTGTTTGAACTTCCCCAATTTTTTCCCAAATATACTTAGCCTATGTGTTTTCATAGACACAAATATACTCAACAAAAATGTTTCCTGCTGTACCAGATGTTGCAGGAACTAAATATATAGAATTTAAACAGTCTTTTGATGCTGTTGGTAGCTAAGTAACTATCTTGTATAGTTCTATGCTATTAGTAGTACTAATAACTCCATCTGGAGATATAGTAATACCTACACCAGCAGTAAGTTTGTCCTATTTTCCTTCTAGAGCAGTATTAATTTCTTGGACTGTAGTTTTTAATTTAGCAATATCTGCAGCATTAGTTCCAACTACTCCCATAGTAGTTCTCAATACTTTATCGAGAGTTGTTATCCCTAATGATGAAAGCCCAGGGAGATTAGAAGTATTTACAACTACTGCTTCCGCTAGAGTAATAGGTACAAATTCGGTTTTTGATTGAAATAATCTTTTAATTTGTGTTGTACTCATAATTTAAATAAATTATTAGGTATTTGGTAGTCTGCATAAGATTTAAGTGTAGAGTCTACAAAATCTAAGTTGGCTATCATATTCTGAACTTCCTTTCTAGTAATAAAATTGTTGTTGTTATTTTCTACAATCTAACCAACAATCTTATCTATTTCTTCTTTACTATAAACTCCTAGATTATTTCTAGCTAATGTTTTCTCAGATTCTGTTTTAAACTCTCCTAGATAATTTTCTTTACATAAATGAGTTTTATATTTCGGTTTGGGACAATCTATAACGATCTAATTATCACAACCAAATCCTGTATCTATACTTCCTATGACCGAATCTGGATTCTTTTTCTTAGGAATCTTACAACCTAGATTTATTTCAGGAGGTGGAGGGACTGGCTTATCGTTATGTTCAAATCCCGTACTTATAGTAGTCATCACAGAATCCCCTTCTATGAAATCAATATGATTCGCAGGAGGTGGAGGGACTGGCTTAACATTGTAGCCAAGTTTTATAGTATTAAGTAATGATTTAGAAGGAAGTAGCTAGGGTTTTTCGCCCCCTAGCTATATTTTATCCTTTTCTAAATTTTCATTCATTTAATGTAATCTTATCTGGGTATCCAGATGTATAATCATAGTTTACAACATCTTCAACTGTCCTAAGTTCTTTTATCGCCTATAGATGTTTTGTAGTTGTAACGAAACACTTTCCAGCATATACTTCTAATTGAGATAGAAAATCTTTAGCATTATCAACAGGCATCTCAATAATTTTATCCCCAAGAACTATGGACATTTCTTCTGGATTAGAATCAACTAAATTTCTTAGTCCTACTCTAGTAGCCTTATCTAACCAATACTCTTCTCTATTATAAGTAAAAGAATTAACATTTGAAGATTTATCATAGGCTTTTATTACAGCTTCTAATACTTGAAGCATAAGTCTAAAATAACATACTCCATCTTTTAACTCAAACAGTTCCTTCCAAACACTTAGAGGAAGCTTTAGAAGTTCCTCTTGAGTGAGTAAGGTTTTCAAAGAGTCATCCTTATTAATTACATAATAACGATCATTATGACTTATTTGCATGAAATTATTAGCCATTCTTAGAATAATTAAATTTAGTAAACGGTACTCCTTGATGTTTAGTTAATCTCCAAGCATTGTTATATTGAACAGTATTCCAGTAAGATGGGTCATTATAACTACCAGCAACCCATTCATTTTGGTAAGTATATTCGCTTCCACTATATTGCTAAGTCCTTTGATAAGAATAGTTATTAGCAGCAGATGAGTTAATAGAAGTAGTTATGTTATTAACTCCAGCATTATCTCCAGAGCCCACAATATTAGACCATACAGATGGGAACTAATTAGTAGCTCTAGAATAAGCAATAGAGAATATAGGAGTAGTTAATACTCCACCTCCATTAGAAACTGAAGTGCTAATTGGCTATCTTACTGTATCTCCAGTATTGAAATTACTTCCTGATACACTATATCCTCTGTAGTAAATAATTCTTGAGAATTCGGCTACAGAAGGAGCGTACCATTTTCCTTTCTAGTATGCAGCATTCAGTGTTTCATCTTCTTGAACCTATGGTTCATACACGTGCATACTATAGAAGTATGGATATAACAAGCAACTCATAATATCTGTTCCAGAAGCGTTTGTCCAGACAGTTCGAATAGCTTCACATAAGTTATTAAGATTAGCCTTAGATTCAATATAATATTCCCAGTTAGTTCCTTCTCCAGAGGATACCTATCTTCTACTTATATAGGGCTTACAAGTTGAATTGTTGTATAGTATAGGAAGCAACTTGCTATTCACATGGTTAATATATAAGGCTGTATCTGCTTCTCCAGCAAATGCTGTATTCACTTGAATATTATAAGTAGATACATTGATATTATTAATCAAATTTGCAGATGCAGTACCAGAGACAGTTTCATAATTCTATACTGATACACTATTCAAATAGGCTTGTACCTAATATAATTGCTATAGTATCTATTCCTGAGAACCTTGGTTTCCATCATTACTATATCCCAGATAGTAGGATTTTTCATCATCTGTATACTCTTTACCAATTATATAAACTACTCCAGAAGTGCTATTCGTTTCATCCTTAGCGTAGACTAACCCTACAAGAGTTTTAGTTGCGTCAAACGAACTTGTAAATGTGCCATCTGCATAAGCGAAATCTCCAAGTTGTGGGGCTTTCCAAGTAAAGCTTACCCTAACAGCTTTCTTAATAGCAGTTCCACTATTAGCAACTTTCATACTGATAGTCACAGTGGCTGTACTACTAGATTCTTTCTTTAAAGTAATAGCACCAGTCTAATCAATTGTAGCTACATCAGTAGATACTCCTGACATAGAGTATGTAATATCTAAGTATCCATTTACAGATGGATTATATGGGTTAGTTCCCTATTTAATTTCAACATCATTACCAGATGCTACGGTAATATCAAATAGATTTTGACGAACAATCGTTCCAGATTCTCCAGCTTGGTAGTATACAGAAACTTCTCCAGCGCAACTGAAATCCAAAATTTCTGCACTTTGGAAGTGTATTCTAATCTTAGATTCAGGGTCAGAAATGTCACCAAATGTGTTAACAAGTAACTATTTAGTAGCAAAGCTAATTGCTTTAAGAGTTGTACTTCCTGCAGTATTTACAATGTAAATATCTCCAGTTAAGTTACAAGTATTTGTAAGAATCATCTTTCTTAAAGCATCTTCTGTTATATATAAATTTGCATTTCTAATAGTCACTGACTATAGTGCGTTACAATTTATCAACTATTCACAGAAGTTAGCTACGTCGAAGCTTCCAACATTATCACAGTCAACGTAAACTGTAGATAGATTATTTAATCCCTCAAATGTAATATCAGTCAATCCTGGATTATCATAGATTCTAAATGTTTCTATAGTATCTGGAAGAATTACATTCTTTAATCTACCAGTCTGTGGGAATACTACACTCTTAGTAGTAGTCTTAGAGAAGTCTATAGTTTCCAACTTTAAGAATTTAGACAAGTCCATTTCTGTAGGAAGTGTCATATTTCTAAGAGTTAAACTCTCCAATACTGGGAATGAAGGTGTGAACAAGCTGATTGCTAAATCTGGATAATCGCTTGGGAATAGACTAGAATAGTCATCTAGCTAAGCATTATCAATTTGGAACTCAGTAGCTCTTGAGAAGTCTGCGTCAATAGTAGACATCTTTAGACCAAGGATATTTAATTTCTTATACAGAGTAGTTAAATAGATACCTTGGTTGATTGCAGGGTCTCCCTGATTAATCTAAGCAACATATTCATTTCCAGCCTATGCCAGATTCTTAATTGCATCAAAGTTAGAAGTCTAGAAGTCTGACAGATATAGATTCTTTCCATTGTAATGATATACAGGATAACAATCTTGATATGGTTCAAACTCCATTCTTAATCTCAAAGTATCACCACTACCAGCAGAACTTGCAGTTCTTAATGCAATAGCTCCCAATGATGTTTGAGCATATGTGGATAAGAAAGCGAATCTCTTAGTCATGAATTGTTTTTCACAGGCTAAGCAAGAACCGTGACTTTGTTCTATTGGTTCGATTTCATTATTACTATAGTAAGAAAGAACTTTTGAGTTCTTAATAGCTTGAGCGTTTTCATAATATATCTTAGCAGTATGATTATATGCTACTGCAGGGAATGTCTCCTAAACATTAAAGAATACTTTATAGAAATAGTTAGATTTATCCTCCATACTATTACTATTCTTAAATGCGGTATTTATAACACTTGCTAAATATGTTTTAATCTCAGACTCGAAGCATTGGTCAAACATATAGAAGAATATGTTATTAGCATCTCCCCAGTAAACTGAGTCAGATTCTCTATATGAAGTTTCTAGTAGATTATAAGGTTTAGATTGAAGACCGTTGTTATCAGTTACTAGAATAGTATCTAAGTCGTCTCCAATAAGTCTAACTAAATAGTCCCCTTTTCCATTTTCTACAAACTATCCTTCTCCATTATCTTCTTTCAGTTTTCCAATAATTTGGAAGTATGTATTTTTTGCTCTGTTATCAGTTCCAGATACAAACTTTATAAAAGCCTAGTGGAAAGCAATATCATTTACGTCTACATATTTCTTTATTCCAGTAATAAAGTTTGCTTTGATTGAATCAAGAGCCGCAGGAATACCTAACGTACTACTTGTTCCAGCCAATTCGTATACGTTTGCTCTAGCCCATCCAGTAGCTGATTCATAACTTACTCCAGCGCATACCCAAGTCCCGTTAATATCATCATAACGATAAATGTCTCCAGACTTGTGACCAGTTGGGTTTATTGTACAGCTACTTGCAGTTACAATGTACTTTCTAGTAACATCCCATCCTGAAGGACTGGTTGCACTAGTTTGTGTCATATTGTAATCGTGTCCATATACAAAATCATAAAATTCTCTAAACTTTTTTAAAGATTCATGAACTGATTCTGCAAATTGGAAGTAAGTCTTTCCACTATCATTTTCCACTTCTTCACAACCATAATCAATGTCCCATGCTCCTCTCTAGTCATAGACTACAGATTCATCTTCAATCAAAAGATTGTCCCAAGGACGAAGAAGAGAATTGGCATAAGTAATTGTGGGTTGATTAGTTAGTCTATAAGTATCCTCTCCGAGAACTCCAGTAGCTCTTTGTAAAGCTTGCCAAGGACGTCTAAAGTTAACAGATGGGTCAGTATTCTCACCACCCTCAAGCATCAAATATTCTGGAGTTTTATTTTCATCATATCCGCTAGAAGCATCGTCTCCCTTACCAGCACCCCAAGTTTGAAATCCCATAAATTTAATAGACTCGTCATTGTCTATTAAATCGGCTAACTGGATATTAGAAACATCTTCCATATCTGTTTCCCAATAGAAATATAAGAATGGCTCTTCATGAACAGCCTTCTATCCTCCAGATATTAGATTACCTCTAGATTCTTTATAAGCATCATCAAATAGCTTACAAGAACCAATCTTATGAGATTGCATAGAAGAAGCAAAGTTAACCTTTCCGACTAACTTAGTAATCTTATAAGCAGTAGTGTCTTGCTGTCCATCATACGGAGGCATTACATAATAACCACTAGTAGAAGACGCATCTTCTCTAAATGTATTAGTCCCTGGATCGAGCTGAGAATATGGAATAAACGGACTCTTTATTTTTTCTCCTTCTGGAGTTTTTAACTTATTAAGAGCATATGTTACATTCCAAATCAAATATCTCATTGCAGAAGAACCTTGTCCTTTAACCTGTCCATAAGTAAGTCTACCTCCATATTGATTATTAACTGCCTGATTTACATAATTAACAAACAATGTTACTGGAGACTTCTTTTGGGCACCTTCTTGCGGTGGAGTTTCATTATCCTCTCCTCCCCATGCTCTATTTGGGAACTTAGCTCCCTATGGGAACACATAAACAAGTGTATTATATTTCTCATTAGCTTTTACAAATGATATTTCTCCATCAGTTCCTAGAATATCATTCTTATCATAAAAGTCTTCCTTAGAAGTTTTTTCCTTTAAGAAAGAAAGATAATTTTTCTGAACCTAATTAAAGGTAAGAGCTACACTATTATATACTCTAAATAGATAAAAATCTATATCAGCAGTAGTAGGATTTATCTACAAAGCAGCAGAAGTAAATGTATTAAGCTCAGAATCAGTTAGAGAAATTTCTCTATCTATTACTCCGTTGACAAAAATTCTAACTAAATTTATGCTTGTTGTAGGAGCAGCTTGGTCAAAAGCATCCTAGAAACTGGCTAAGAAATTAGGATAGTAAATATCGCTTTTAGATATTACAAACCCTTTCTATACAGTTACTATCACATGAGTTTCTACACCTTCTTGGAACTGTGCGTTTCTAGCATTGAATAAATCATTATCTTCAGTATTCCAACAGAACTACGTAGGTCTTAATTGGAAATTTCCTAAAGTAGCAATAGGCTTACTTTCATCACTAATATTATATGTCTTAAATCCTAACTCTATGGTAAAGTTATTTCCAAGTCCTAGACTTATAGGAGATTTAAGAATAGGAGTATCTTGAGCAGATACTTTAAATATAGTGCGACCGTCTTCTTCCTACCATCCGTCAGATGATTCTAGAGTAGAAATCACTGTAGCTGGATTAGATGGAGTTGCATACTCATCTGTGACGAAAATATCATTTAGATAACCTGCAATCTAGTCAAAGTTTTTAGATGGAGCAACATCCTGAGAATATATAAACTCTGGATTTACTGCTTCCACTTTCATAGTTTTGAAATTACTAGTATATGCAGTAGTCTGTCCTAAACTGTTAGTGAACACAGTATAGAATTTGTAATATGTATCATCTACCTTAATAACTAGATATTTCTCAGAATCACTACTGTTTATTTCTATATATTTCTTATATGAAGTATCATATACTCCCTACTCGTCATATGAAGAAGCTCCTATGATTTCATACTTCATAATTTCAGTGGGGTTCATACTTCCAGAATCTGGCATTTCATTTTCCAGATATGTAGTAATAGCCATCGAACTATTATCTGGACTAAATACTGTTAATTCATATAGAGTAGCAACACCATTATTAGCTATACCATTACTTACACCATTGATAGCTACTATAGTATCCTAGCAGTTATATGTATAAATAATATCTACGTATAAGTAATCAGTGTAGATTGAACTTTCAGTATTATGAACTGCTCTAACAGCTAATTGATTAAGTCCAGATGTTAGACTAGAATAATTCAAAACTCCACCACTAGTAGAGAAAGACGTTCCATTGTTGAAACCTTCTAGGTGATAATTGCTAGTAGTTCCACCAGTAAGTGAGAAATTAACTAGGTTGTTACCTAATACAATTTCACCATTATAATTTAACGTAATTACCTCTGTAGTGATTGGTAAGTCTAGTGTATCTTCCACATCTAGGTCATCTACAACTTGGGCTGTAATCTTCTTAGCAGACTAAGTTTTAGTAAACAAGCTAGTTATATCAATCCAAGCTAAGGTATTTATTAAATTCTCTGATGGTATGTTAACTCCTGTTATAGCACCTGTAGATGGATCTATAATACACTAGCTATACTTAATATTATTTACTCTAAATGTCCCTGACTAAGTTCCATAACTAATCTTGACATTAAAAGGTCCAATTCTATCTGTTGTTACAGAAGTTGTAGCAACAGCATACATAGCAATACCTACCTTAACATTTCTGTCTGAATTGTACTGCATTAACAAAGAGCCATTTGCCTCGGTATATATCTTATCAGACTTATTGTCCAACATCACCCCATATACCATTATACCATAAGAATAGGTAGGAGGAATAACTGATACTTCAGTTTCTACCTTCTCTCCATTACTCTTTAGAAGAGTAAGCATACTAGTAGCTGAGTCATAAGACATATCAGTTATGTCCTATCCTTCTACTTTTTCTATTTTTCGGCAAATAAAATCCTCGACCTCCATTCCAGAGTGACCATCCCACTCTGTCAGTAAATCTGTAATCTGATTAGGTAAATTTTCAAATTTTGCCATTTTTACAAATCAATTATTTTTCCATGAATCATCTTTTAACCAAGGTCTATCTTGTAGCCAAGTTCCGCTACCAAAACAGCTTCTAACAGCGTCATATACGGTAAGCCAGACTAACTACGACCCTTTATATATGGCTCCTATTTTTTTGTCAGTTTCTTTTTTAAAATTAAGAACTGTTTGATTTATATCTCTTAAAATAAATCCATTTGAATCATATATCCTAAGATCTCTACCTTTTAATATAGTCTTAAAGACTTGAGTAACTAACTTCCCATTACGAAAAATCATTTTTACTATAATTTAAGGGTATAAAAATTTTGATTGTCTGGACTATATATAGCTAAATCTTCCTCTGTGGAAGTGCTCAAAGTCATTTTATCAATAGTAAGGTTTTCTATCTAATTATTAAAATCATATTTTGTTGAGCTTGAGTCTACTTCCCAAATTCCGTTTATCTAGACTGCGGTTATTTTTATATTAGTATCGGACACATCATATTTAATATACATAGGCTTATGCTATGCAGTATTTTCTTTAGGATTTGAAGAACTAGTAGCTGCGGGGAAGTAAGCCAGCAACCAAGGTATTCTATAAGCATCCCCAGATGGCTATTCTTTATTAGAGATTAATTTATATCCAGTTGCCTAGCAAGTTACATAAGTTGGAGCTGTAATATTTTCTACAACTTCGTATCTAGCAAAATTATTTACCTATACCTAATCTTGTCGTAGCACCTAAATAACAGGTTTTCTAGACATATCTGTAGTAATTTCTCCTGACAATATGTCTACTGCAGAACTAGCCTTATTACCTTCTAGATACTCAATAGGTGCATCATAGATAGGTTTGCTTATTCCATAAGTATGTTTATGACCAGCCATTACTAATCTAATTCCCATCTTTTTAAAGAGCCTAGAAAATCTATAAGTTCCATTATTATTTATAGTATTTAATTTAGAACCAGCTCTAGCAGTAGTACTAGTATTCATAAAATCATAGGTAACTATTGAAAATGGGGCATCGTGAGTGTAAACAATACATTTTTCGCAGCCAGTTGGAAATTCTTCAGTTTGTTTCCATGATTTTAAATCTTTTATAAACCATTCTTCAATAGCCGCATTTACAGCTTGAGCAAATGTAATATCTCCTTTATCAGAATCAATATCTTTATTTTTATACATTTTACTAGAAGCTTGAGCATATTCAGAATTTAAAGATACAAAATGATATTTACCATAATTAAATGAATATGTAGAATAAATAGGATAAGTATTTTCCTCCCAAGTAACCTAACATGGATTATCTGGATCCATTTCAAAAGTAAAATATCTTAAAACATTGATATGATTATATTTTGAAGTATTTACCTCTCCATCTGTTAGTTCTGAGAAATCTTTTCCACACAAATCATTATTTCCAACAGTAAACATCTCTGGGAGATTATTTAAGTATTCTCTACCATCATAATAATCTAACCATTCGCTAACTCTATTACCATTTTGAGTAATATCTCCTGTATTGATAGTAAATTCAATATTTTGTTCTTTACTTATCATATAAGAAGATTTTTTCCAAGCTTGATATTCTTGCCAATTAAATCCCTGCTAATCAGAAGTCTAAATATAACTAAAAGTAGTTACTTCTGAATCCCCTAACACTTTAAAAATATAAATTTTACTTGAATAATTAGAATTATCTCTTCTAATTCGATATTCATAAGTTCCAGCTGTTAATTTATCTATAATACATTTATGAGTAGTAACAAAAGTCCCATCTGGAGCAATCCATTTATATCTTTTATAATAATTTATAAACTTATTAATGTTAGCAGTATTACTACTATCTTTTTCAATTATAGAATAATGTTTTGACCACTCTTCTCCCTATTTTCTTATCTCCACATATTCATCATAATATCCAACAGAAATCCAGTTGAAGCATCTAGTTGCACCACTTCCAGAGTCGGTTGCCTATCTTCCAAAAGTTAAATTTACATAATTAGGAATATCCTATCTAAATAATGTAGATATAGTAAAGAAATCTTTACCTAGATACGAAGCTTTAGGAGTATATTTTAACTTTATATTGTCACTATAATAATACTATATACTATTTCCTGCTTTAGTAGTATTCTTAGTTAAATCTATATAAGTCCATAAATCTTTAGTTTTTCTTTTAGCAAAAGCTTTAGTACCTTGTTTAGCCGTTTCAAACATAAACCATCTAACAAAGATAATATCATTCCAATTATCATTAACCAACAAAGGAGAATTCCCCTCTGCTGGTGCTTCTGCTTCAAATCCGCAAGAATCAATATACCCAATTAAATTAGCTTCCCAAGGATTTCCAAGGCTATTAGATTCTAATAAGGGTTTAAAAGAATCTCCAGCACATAAATAGAAGGCAGCTTTATTCTATTTAAATTCTATATCCCACTCCATATCATAAGAGTCTACTTTTATCATACTACCTTTAATTGTATTAGTTTGTCTCCCTCTAATAACAAAAGTAGACCCTGCCTTGATAACTCCAGTCAATGGGAGATATTGCCAAACATACCCAATGTCAGATTCTAATCCCTTAGAACAATCTGTGTATAATAAGTATAAACCATTTAAATTGATATCCTTTTTAGAGCCATTACCTAACTCAACATAATTATGAGAACACATTGTTCCTTCGCAAGCTATAGAGTTTATGCAGAGTAAATGGTCCACATATACATTCCACGACTCTAATTTAGACCCAGGTTCTGTTATCATATCATTAGTCTCTACGGTAATTATCTAGTTATTTGCGTCTATGATAGTTTTTAAAGTTTTCTAGTCTTTAGTAAACATAAACTAGTTTACAGGGGTCTCCTATAATGTAGTTGCTAACTTAGACTTATCTCCAACCCAAGCTAGCTTTTGGTTTATTTGTTCAGCGGAGAAATTTAAATTTTTGTAATTTTCCATTTATTAGATTTTTAATATTGTAAAGTACAATACTTAACAATTTTAAATTATTTATTCACAAGTCCAAAATCTTTTTTGACTTTGTTTTTAATATCCATTAATTTAGTAAGATATTCTTGATAATCTGTTATGATAGAAGAATCTGTGCTAAGGTTTTTTGTATAACTATTATACGAGTTGATTAAATCAAATTCTTCATCTATGGTTATAAAACTTCTAATAATAGCTCTTACGCAATCCTTATAATTAGGTTGCCCATTAAGTAAAACCTAGATGAAATTGTACTAAGTTTCAAATTTAGTACTGTCTTTCTCATCTAGTATTTCAACTTCAGCCTCAACTTCTCTTATATCGTAATTATAATAATAAGTACCGTTCCCAAGTTTTTGAATTACCTAAGGACAAACGTTCATTTGTATTCTATTCGGTTCTAACATAAGGTGTTACTTTAAAATTTATAGGAAATTTGTATCTAAGCAAAGAATAATGTAATTTCTTATTCTTGCTTTTAAAATAATAGGGTTTGTTGTTATACATAAAGTGCACTCTGAAATGGCTATGATAATCAACCACCTCTATGATATGAATATACTTATTATAAAACTTAGATATATTGACTTCCTTTCCATTCCAATTTGAGAACTTCAAACCAGTCAAAGTTTCTATCTTTTTCAACAAATTCTTAGAATCACAGAATTTCATCCAGCTGAAATAAGATCTCATTCTTCTTTCCAATTCTTCTTTATCAATCTTATTTTGCTTATATAGATTTATAAGCCTAAACATTCTCATTTTTATAGATTTTCTTAATAGAACGTGAGTGTGATAAAATTTGTAACCTACAAAATCTACTCCTCTACTTTCTACTGGAAATATCTAGTAGTTAGGTTTTAATTCTAAATTAAGAACTTGTTTCAAATACAGTTTTATAGATACTAATACATTTCTCAAATAATTCTTGTCATTACCAAGAATCACAATATCGTCAGCATATCGAAAGTAGTACTTACATTTTAACTCCTCTTTTATCCAGTGGTCAAAATATGTCAGATATAAATTTGCAAAGAACTATGATAGATAGTTTCCAATAGGAACTCCTTTGGCTGAATATATTATTTCCTTCAATAGACTTAACAGTTTCTTATCCTTTATTTTCTTCTACAACATCTCATACAGGATGTCATGTGTTATAGATGGATAAAATTTTCTTATATCCATTTTTAGGCAGTATTTAGTTTCATCTGAGTATTTCTACAATACCTTGAATAAATCATACTCTACCTTATGAATCCCTCTGTTTCTTATAGAGGAATATGTCTAATCTATAAAAATACTGGTCCAGATAGGTTCCATAATATTCATTATAGCATGATGAGTGATTCTATCAGGGTAATATGGAAGTCTAAAGATTAATCTTTCTTTAGGCTCATATATTATAAATGTACTATATTCAGAAGTCTAATAGATTAGCTATTTTAATTTGTCTGATAATTCCTTATTTTCTTCTAATCTATTCTTATCATGCTACTTAATACCACATCGAATTGATTTATTTCTTCTAGCCTTATCATCAGCTAATTCGATGTTTTTCAAATCATACACTCGTTCGTGCAAATATCCTACACGTTTCAATTTTTATATATTTCATCGGAAGCTTTCGAGATTTAACCTACTAACACCCTTCATTTAACACTACGTTGTCTTTTGCCTAGAGGCAAGGATATTACTTAGCAAACTAAAAAAATAAAATAAATTGTTCTAAATATATAATAACTCGACATTGGAATTGGCATTGCTGACGTCATTGTTAGAATTGAAATAGCTGAGACCTGCATTGCTGCCATTATTCGCGTTGCTGCCTACTAGCAGTTCTTTTTTGCCAATCAACGGTTTTTAGAAGTAATATCCTACGATTTATATCTAAATCGATTTTCTATATTTTATCTTAAGATACTCTATTTAGAGTCCTAAACCCGACATCGGAACCGGCAAGGCCGACGCCATAGTTAGAATAGAAAGAGCCGAGACCCGCATCGCCGCCAAGCTTCGCGCAGCCGCCCACCCGCAGCGTGCGAAGCTCTGTAGAGGTAGCATTGCAAGAGTGGTAGTCACATATATAAGTTGTAGCTGAGGCTCCAGTACAAGAAGATGGTATAATCTCTGCTGTCTCTCCTAAGTCAAACTCTTTAATGTATCCATCTTGCGCTACCTCGTATCCTGCTATGGTCTTGCTGCCAATTACGTCAGTAAACTCTTCCTTGTTTGTGGTAGTATACACACTACTGATTTCATTTGCCGCAGTTCTTTGAATAACTACTCCATCTAGGCTTGTCCAAATATCTCCAAATGGATTATCAAAACCTCTCCATCTTGGAACTTTAAATGTCTTAGTCGCTACTGTATCTGTTTCGTTTGTTGCAGTACACTCTGGAATAACTAAATCTTTGATTCCAGTGAAGTTACCAATATCATTACAATAACCACATGGAGTAATAGGATAAGTTCCATTATATCCAGACCAACTTGTAGCAGAGTTACTCCAGTCTGTAACTCCAGGACCAAGTCCTCCTTGACGATAACCATCAGAAGTAAGTTCGGCATTATAGGCAGCCTGGGAGTTAAAGTTAGCATATTCTATTACATAGTTCCAGTAGAATATCCATTTATAATATTCATAGCATAATAATTCAGAACCTGCATTTGTAGCATAAGTTCTCATATTAGCTCTAGAAACATTAGTTCTAGGTTTTCCTAAATCGCTTCTAAAAGCATCTTTGGTATCAAGTTCAGTAGTTAGATACTCATCGAATTGTGCTCTATTTCCACCACCTCTAAATGCTTCTGTAGTATTGACCACAGACACAGCTTTAGGGGTTGCTGACACAGTATTATCAACGGTATTTCTATATGCGTCAATTAATAGTTCTGGTATTTCTACCCATGAATCATCAAGCTTTACTAGAGAAATTCTAACCCATCTTTTATTTCCATTAGAGCCTGATTTACCATAAAATTTAGGAGTGTGGACTCTTACAGTTCCATCAGTTCCATCGAGCACAGAAGGAGTACTTCCATCTTCTTTGTAAGCCCAATCGTCCGGATATAAATAGTAATTTACCACACCGTTATTTGCTACACATCCTCTGTAAGCGGACTAAATAGGGAGGGATTTATGTAATAGTGGGTTTCCTATTCTAGTAAGGATAGGAGAAGATACGGTAATATCCCATTCTACTCCATAAGAGTATAAGTCTACGTTACTGCTTAACTCTGTGACTTGTTTGCTTAGACTCTATTGTTCTTTTTGTAATTCTTCCCAAGCAGTATTAAGAGCATTAAATTGTTCCTCTAACTTAGTACTAGTATCTGCCCACTATGCAGTCCCATCTTCAGAAAAGGTTAAAATCTATCCAAGTGCTCCTCCAGCAGGTATGTGTTTATTTCCAGAAGTAGTTGGGTGTACATAATTATTTGCATTATCTGCAATACCACTAAGTTTCTGTTTTTCAGTTTCTGTGTAATTAGCTTCAGAAAGTCCTTTTCCTAATTCTTTATCTACCTTACTTTCCAACTCCGTTTTAGTAGCTAAACCACTTATATCCTAGTGTTCCTTTAAATAATTTTCATCATTCTATAACTAAGACACTTTAGTTGGAATGGCACTAGATTTTGCATATGTCTAATCTATAACATTTCCAGAGCCATCATAGGTAGCCTTTAAGTCATATACGGTTTCTCCAACCTTTATAGATTTGATAGCTGCCATATTATTGTATTATTAAAGTTTCTTCTTCTACATTATGATCTATTCCTTCTATGGAGGCAGTTAAGTCTTCAACAGCTTTCTACAGTTCAGCCTTGGTAGCGTAGTTCTTTAATGTATCTGGGTCTATTCCAGATCCTCCTATATTTCCTCCAACAACTTTTACTGGTTTTGCTGAGTTCTTAAACTACCCTTCAACCCAAATTGTTCCCATACTATTTAAAATATTAATTGTTCATTTTCTCCATCTACCTGTACGTTACCAGAACCAGGCTATATTGCATCTATTTTCTTCTACAATTCGTCTACAGCAGCCTTTATTAATTCTTCCACCTCAGCTTTTGTATAGTAGCGTTCTGTCAGATATTCACTTCTGACATATCCTGTATCCTATATATCTTTTTCTCCATAAGTACAATAGTACGTATCGTTCTCTGTCTTATTATTTTCAACTAAGTCATCATAATCTGTTTGTGGAAGACATACCAATTTAGGAACCTCTTCTGTAAGAGCAACTTGCTTTCCAGATGCTAATAATCTATTGTCTTCTGTAGTAAGTTTAACAGAACTTTCAATAGTCTGTTCAGTTGTTTCATCTTCTGAACTTTCTCCAGTTGTTCCCTATTGTACTTCTTTTTCGACAATTTTCTAAATAGTAATATCAGAAGTTTCTATAGAGGTTGATTTTAGAAGCTCTGTGCTAAATTCCTTAGAAGCGGCATCCTAATCTTCCTAATATTTCTTCTAGGTAACAAATATAAAATCGTCATCACCAGTTTCGGGAGAATCTCCTCTTAAACTTTCTTTTGTCACATACTCCTCTGCTATCTAATCGGAAAGGTCGGTTAATGACTATTGAGTGGCGTATGTAGATTGAGCATTTTCTTTTGTAAGAAACTTTTCATCTACCTACGAGCTAGTGTAGTATGCTTTAATATCTTCTGTAGTAACGTAGCTTCCTAGTTTCTATAAACCAGAAACAATTTCATCAATCTATGTCTTTGAGTAATAATTAGTAGCAACCCAGGACTAATACTGATGTGTAGTATGGTAATTTTGATCTAAGTACTCCTTAGTAATATAGACTTTAGCATCATTTGTTACATCATACACATAGTAATATGTGTCAGGTTCTATAGCCTCATCTTCTACCAGTTTTAAATATTCCTCTTCAGTTAATGTAACCAGATTAGGAACATCTGACATCATGGCGAATTGGTCTTCTCCAACAAACAATCCATCAGATTTAACATCTACTACTAGCTAATCCTTCCCTTCTACTACTGGAGACTTTATCTATCCTACAGTAATACTTTCTAGGGAACCATCTCCATCTACCTTTAAAGTCTTATCTAGCTCATCTTGAATAGCCTATTGGTCTTCGTCATACTATTTCTTTGTAACAAAGACAAAATCATCTCCTTCCATTCCTTCTCCTCTAAGACTTTCTTTGGTAACAAATATGTCATCAGTTTCTTCCTTAGTATAATGGTTAGATAAGGCTTTAGATAACAAGGATTCTGGGTCCTCTAAATCTAGATCAGTTTTAGGGGCATAATTCTCAGTTAACTCTTCAAGAGTAGCATACTTGGAAAGGTTAGAGATTGTCTAGTCTAAATCCGTTCTAATCTGTACGACAGTAGTATTTAGAGCTTTCTATTTCAACTATTCCTCTATCTTTTTACCCCATTCTGCTGATAAATAAAACTAATCATCATCTAGGCTGTCTTCATATATATAATAATATGTTTCTGCATGAAGATATGTTTTATTTTCGTCTATAGGTTTAAAATCTTCTGTGGTATTTTCAGACCATTCCTTATATTCAGCCTCTGTACAGGTGATTATCTAAATAGATTCATAAGAAGCTTTCCAACCTTCTTTGTATTTAATCTTAGACTTATCTACTAGCATATAAATATTTCCGTTATCTATATTTGAAACGGTCATGCCTTGATAAGCATATTTCTCCGGAATAGAATATAATTCGTCTAAATTATCGACTACTGTTCTATTATCAAGAGGTTTAGGAGTTTCTACGGTTAAAGCAACGCCTAATGTAGCATCACCTGTATATTTAAATGCCATTATTGTGATAAAGTAAAGTTAATTTGATGAGGCAATGCTGAAGAATAAGTATCCTTCTTAGTCCATACTTTATAAGGAAATCCATTTATCTATTCAGTAGAAGTTTCCCAGCCACTTAAATCAACATTTAGGTATCCTAGTCCTCCATCTACTGTAAATGAATTTAGCTAAGTATTACTTCCAGGTAATTTTATAATAGCCTTTCCACTTAATGAAAATGTAATAATTCCAGAAGATTGTCCAAATGGAACAAGACTCTATTTGATTAAACTATCTGTATTACCAGAATACCAAGGGTAGGTAGCAGTCACCTATGCTGTAGTTGATATTGAACCAGCCTCCACCCTCTTGTCTGTAACCTCTCCCTTGTTGTTAATAAGATATTCTCCAGCAGCATAATTTACGGTACCAGAATGCACATAAACACCGATAGAATCATATGTTTCAGATTCTACAGGAGAATCATTATAGGTAATAGTTTCTTCTCTACCAGTTTCCTCTCCAGCATCATTTTTTATAAATGTTAAAGTAGGGGTAAGTAAAGCGGATCCTACCTCCACAATCTAAGAGGTGAAGCTATAATACAACTAAGGATAAACCAAATCTCTAACAACAGTAGGAAATAATAGAGTGTCTATAATCTCATTAAACGGCTTTCCTTTCAATTTTTCAACTGTAGTTCCTTGAATAACAGTAGAAGTAGTATCATCTGGAAGTTCAGTTTGATAAGTAGCTATAGTTTCTAAACTTGTCTATATATTTGTGATATTCTCAGTATTAGAATCTACTTTAGAATCAGTGTTCTTCTAAGCTTCCTATACTCCCTTAACTTCTTCCTTTACCTCTGTTAGAGATGGTTCCAGGTCTTTTACATATATTCCAGGTAGAACTACTGTGGAAGGTTCTCCTTCCTCCTCTACTGGAGGAATTTCCTACTGAATCAGATGTATTGCATTATCCTCCTACTAAGATAGAATTACTTCTAGAGTATTATCATCCTTTATTTCTATGGTTTTGGAGTTTCTTAGACTATTAGTTATCCAATTCTAGATGTTTTTGTCAACATCTATATTTTTGATAGACTCATTAATATCCTCTATTGCCTCATTAATCTAGGTTATTTTCTCAGAAAGATTGTTTATGCCAGTTCTGTTAGATTCAATTTCTTCTTCAAGTTCTTCCTTAAGTACAGTAATAGAAGTTCTGATATTACTTATATCAACTTTTATTTCCTCTATTTCTTCTGTATTAGCTTCGTACTAACTTATAAAGAATAAAGCATAATCTAAGGCATCTTTTACAGTATTGATATTCTCTGCAACATCACTAGTATAAGTCCATTTCTATTCTATGTACTATACTAAATCTTTCTAGGCTTCTATAGTTCCTTCTATATTTCCCCAAAGAAGACTCTACTCATCAGCGATACCTAGATTCTTTCTAACCTTAGCTCTTTCTAATTCAGTTCTATATTCTCCAAGATAGTTGTTTCTTAGGAGAGGTATAGGTTCACTTTTTATTAAATGTCCTTTCTTTCCACAAGGCTTTATATCAGCATTGCTTACCGAAGTATAAATAGGCTGTATCATTATGATTCAATAATTGCTATTTAATAAATTCGTGATTATCTAATTTTACGGGTAGGTTAATAAAACAAATTAGATTCAAAATATCCTAATAATCTGGTCTATATCCCTTTCTAACCCTTTTAAGGAAATCCTCATACCTTTTAATAGCCTTTCTTTTAAGAGCATCCACAACCTATACGTTTATGTTCATGGTGATTGTTACAGAATCCACCGCAAGTACGGAACATTGCTAACAATCTTTCAGCTTCCATGAATTGTTTAAAGCCTATTAAATAATCTATAATGTTAAGTGTCATCCAGATAAAATCTCTTGCAAATATATCTGCATCATGTTCTCTAGTTAGACACTTATTTAATAAAGAGTCAAAGAGTTTCTTACAGTAGTTAATATAACACTATTGCAGATTTCCTGTAAAGAATACATCTACCTTACATTTTTTGATAGTAGTTCCTTCTATATTTCTCTCAAGGATTTCTTTTACAGTACATTCCTCTAGCTCTCCATCTACTTCTTTATATAGTTTCTCTCCATCAGTTATATAGATAGTTTCATAATACTCCTTGTATTCATCAGATGAATTTTCATACCATTTCATATTAGGAAGAATTATGTGGTCTACTACATAATATCCATCTTCTTTCACCTTAAATGTACAAGAGTCTAAATCCTCTGTATGGTCATTGAGAAGTACGTCTATCAAAGTAGCATCTCCTATACTAACTTTTATGATAGTATTTAGGGTAGCACTTTCACTATACTTATAAGAATCATAGGAAGTTACTACCTCTAAATCTTCATCAATATACTATCCATATTCCTTTGAAAAGTCTTCAATAGTTATTTCCCCGTTAATCTGGGTATGTATATCAATACTAAATTCCATATTATAATAATTAAGACTCAGTAGTAGGCCATTGACCATATTGAGCAGGAGTAGAAAATGGTTTCCACTTACCTTCTTGTCGTATACGTCTAGACATAAAAACTGAACTAAATGATAAACTAATATCTTGAGGATAGTCTGTCCATGTATATGACTAACCTTCAGGAGTCGGTGGTAGACTATTTAATTTACCAGCTGGTTTCCCATTCCAATAATAATTATAGTCATATGCCTTAGTTGGAGTAACAGTCGTTGTTTCATGTCCTTCTGAATCTACATATAGAGGATTTCCATCCTCATCTGTTTTCTGCTTATACTCAATAACTGGAGTTATTCCCTCAGTTCTAGTGTATATATTCTAGATAATAGTAGAAACATCGCTTGCCACAATCTCATAAATAGTAGTTCCCTGAGATTCGTCAGCTCCCTAGAAAGTAAATTTAGTTCTTTTCCAGATGTATGGATTCTCTTCAGTTGGAAGTTCAAAAGTATCAGTCCACTATTTAGTAGATAATTTTATCTCAGATTCTTCAGCAGTATCAGCAGGTAAGTAATGAATCTTAATAATAATATTATTTACCGCTTCACTAGAACCAGAAAGATCTGACACCTATTTAAATAGTTTCTTTAAATCTTCTTCCACATTTGATTTGGAACCAGAAGCATTACTAATAATTACTGAACCATCTGAAATAGGATAAATCTATTGCTAATCCTTATTATATACAATTGTTCCAGTTGCCATATTAATGTATTTGTCTTATTTTGTCATTATATGGATTTCCATCATGAAGCTAAGCTAACTCTATTTCAGTTCTCTTTTCTTCTATATCCATTTGTCTATCTTTATATGTAGAATCAGATTGAGCTTTGAGCCAGTTAACTTTATATTCTAACTACATTTTCTGCTACTCTAATCCTAATCTCTATTCATCCAAACTTTCTATCTTCTACTAAGCTTTCTATAGTTCTTGCTGTAACTGCTGTGCCTATTGTGAAGTTTCTTCCAGTTTTTCCTATAGCTGCTATAGCTAATTGTTTTCTTCTTTACGAATCTATACTGCTTTCTTAACCTTATATTTAAGGTCTGTAAGACTCTTAGCAGTTAGTGCTTCAAATATGATGTCAGGATCCATTTGCTGACTTTTAACAAACTCTGGAATAATGGCTTTAATAGTTTGTAAATCTTCCATTACTTCAGAGCTAGAAGTTATATGGATGTCATAATCAGTAACCGTAAAATATTCTGGAAGTGCTGTAAATATCTGCTAGTATTTATCTCCAAGTATAATAGTACCAGTCAATCCTTTCTTATATGTTATTTTAGCCTAGTTTAGACTATCCAATAATATCTCACAAGTGATTAGGTCCATCTACTAGAAATAATGCTTGGTTACTATGTAAGAGTTAGTAACACCTTGCTTAATATTAGTTACAGCATCGTGAGTTTCTATTCCATTTAATCTTTCTCTAAATACTCCAGTTATAGATGATGTAGTTTGTTCTACTGATTGAATTGCTAATTCAATAGCCTATACAGCCTAAGCTTTTAAGGTATCATCAAATCCATTGTATATCTAGTTAGGTGCTTGCGCTCCGTCATTTCTCTCTTCCTAAGTAGAATCAATCCACATGATACCACCCTTCTTGTATGCTAACCATTTCTACACTCTTTCTGGCCATTTTACGCCTAGGTTAGTAGGAAGCAATGACATATCCATGATTACTCCAGCAGTACCGCTGTTAGCTATCAGGTTATCCCTATAATAATTTAACAAGTCATATCTATCCTGTAGATGTGCACACTTTAATATCAGAGAGTACGGTTGTTGAGAACGATTTAAGAAATATACCCCATTCACAGACAAAGAGCAGAAATTAGGATTATCTTTTGACCTCATAACAGTCTTGTCTAGACCTCTCAGAATATATATTTCTTCTCCAATTCTAATGGTATTGTATCTCTACATTACAAAATCGTCATCAGTTTCTATCCACTCTACATCATAAACAGGAATTAACTAAAATCTATGAGCACTATATTCATTATCTGGATATCCAGGAATAGTTTCATGATTCTAGTCTTCGTTTACTATAGTACAAGTGTCACCATAAACTCTTCTATAAACTGCAGCTGAATCATCGGCTCTCCATTCATCTTTTAGTCTTTTCAGATCTTCTCTAGAGATTTCTTTTCCGTATTTAGCTAATATCTAGCTTTTACTCATCCATTTTCTAACTACTACTCTATACGAATTTCTAACATATGGAGATTCTGGATTCCTATCTACGAAAGTATTTAAAGGATTCAGAACTTCTATTTCTATGTTAGTTCCAGAAGATGATGATTTTACTCTGAAAAATGTATAGCCAGTAATTAATAAATCTGTAAGTAACTATCGGAGTTTAGTTATTAAATCGGTTTCTCTAGACTGCATAATATAATGAATAATATTCTATGCAGCTATCTCATATTGAGAAATAAAAGACTAATCAATGTCTTGAATAATTTTATCTAACTAAGTCTTCACGGCTTTATCTGTAATATCTTTTCCGTCGATAAATTTCAGAATAGAATTACTTAAATGGTCTCTAAGAAATTTAACTATTCCTTTAGTTATTTCTAACTATTTTTCTCTGGTGATATTACTAATGGTATCTGAATCCTTACAAGAAATCTTCGGAAGGATAGGGGTTCCTAGATATTCCCCTACTAGAGCATCTACGTGCTTTTTTAGTAATGGTGTAAATTCTACAGAAGTAGGACTACCTATTCCAAAGTTTTCTTCCAGGTAACGAAACTATTCTGGGTCTCTCTTTCCGTTATAGTAATTATAGGCTTTCTATAATTCGTACTTATCATATACAAGCTCCGCAATAGCCTCGTTCGTCTTGTCTATCAGTTCTTTTTCTTTCATAACATAAATTATGCTGTTCTGGAGGAAGTTTAGTTGCATTATAGTATTTAACTCTTTGTAACTTCCTACTTCTTAATTCTTCCTTTATAAATGGGAGAAATTCTTCATCAGGTAAATCAGCTATAATGACTAAAGGCATCTCTGACCTATCAAAGTTAAACGATACCTTATAACCAACTGGATCTAGGTTCTGAATTTCAAGCCCACCTACGTATTCCATTTTGTACAAGTCTCTCATATAACCTAGGATCACTTGTTTCAATTCTGTATGGGTCATCGTATTCATTTTTTTGTATGTTAGTTTCAAAAGTCTTAGAAGTTGGTATAACCCCAAATCTTTTGATTCCTCTCTCGTCGTAATAATAACCATAATCTTGGAATTGTTCAACTTCTTTTTCAACAAGCACTGGCTATCTTCCTGACAATTCCTAGTCTGCCAATTCTGTCATTCCCACAGCTGCTACAATATCGAATTTACCTTTATTCTCATCATTATATCCAGTAAATTGGTCTAACATTTCTTCAAACCATATAGTATGACAGAAATCCTCAATAAAGGCTGCTGTCAAATCAGTATGTTGTTCTATAATAGTTTTGGTAGCGGGTGTTCCGTACTATTTAGTAGTTCCATTCTTGACGTCTGTTAGAGTAGCTCTAGGTCTTTTCATAAAGTAGTTTAAACAACCCTTTTCTCTAGCCCAGGTAATCATACCTACACGGGTAGCTTCTATGTTTATTCTACAATTATAGTATCTAGCTAAACACATAGCTATTTTATAGGCTTCTCTAATGTCATTAGGTCTGTCTTTATACATAGCAACATACTACGGTTCGTTTAGACCAAATGCTCTTCTTTTTATAGTTATACAGAAATCAGAAGGATCTCTTGTTTCTTTTGAAGTTTGACTAGCTCCTATATCAATACCGTCTATTCCTGCAACATATAAATCATGCATTTCTTTGTACGCTGGAGATTCAAATTCTTCTCCCCTTTCCTCGGCTTCCTATCTAAGTTTATCCATCTACTCTTTATACAAATCAGACCATACAGGATGTTCAAGTATTTTTACTTTTCCGTTAATATTAGGAATCCATTTAAAACCATCTATATTATCCTAGGTGTGTTTATTATTTTTATAGAAATAGTCTATGTATCCAGATTCTGGTCTTGGTCCTATTTTCTTAAGTCTTATATTAGCTAACTGGTCCGCAATAAGAATCTTGTTGAACTTGTTAACACCTTCAAGATTAAATGCTTCTTCTGCATTCCAACATCGTTCAGCACACTTCTTTAGATAGTCATCTGGAACTGCTAATAAATTGTCGCGCTCTTCCTATAGATACTTCTTATATTCTACTGTATTACATACACCTCTATGGTCCATGTATTCTGAATTTAGAGACTAGACAAAATATGGAATGAAGAACCCACTTTCAATAGTAGTCCCATCCTGGGTATAATTATGTCTAAATGGAAGAACTTTGTAAGCTTTTGGATTATAATATATCTTCTTAAGACCTGCTAATGGAGCGCCCATATCACCACCAGTACCTCCAAATAACATTGTTCCACGAGGTTTACCTTGAACTTCACAAAGCTCTTGTCCCTACACTACAGCAGTATCTAGTCCAGGCCAAGATCCTGCTTCATCATATATTAATAAGTCAACACGGTCTCCACGAATATTAGATGCCTTAGCTCCGTTTATTCCAACTACTTCCGATTTAAATCCAACATCCTCAAACTGTCCGTTTACCTTAATCTGTTTACCGGACTTCTTTCTTAAGTCTTGGTCAATCAAACGTAGTTTGAAGAATCCTCCTCCTGTACAAGTATTCAAGAATGTTAAAGCATTATCAAACTTACTAAAAGTACCTTTAAGGAAGGTATCATTAAAACAGGTAATCATTACTCTGCTTCTTCTGATTACTGAATACATTCTTGCAGATAAGGATGCATTTATTTCAGAGAATCCAATAGAACGAGCTTTCATAAGAGCTGCGTGTTTATGCAGAACTCTAGCCATCTATAGATAATGAAAGAACATATAATGAGATGCGAAAAATATAGGAAAGTCACTACTTGTTCCTTCTCCAGATGCCTTGTTATCATCAATAATAGGAAGCTAGTAGAAGTTTAGGAAGAAATAGTTATCTCCAGTAATTGTATAACCATTAACAGTCATTCCATATTTACATCTTCTATACTATTCCTTCCAAAACTCATTATATCTCTTACTATCTTTTAGATATGGACAATACTTTCCAGTTTTTCTATATACTTCTCTGGTCTCAGTAAACCAATCTGGGTCGAAATCAAGACCATGTGTTTCATCTATTGGTCTATATCCAGTTATTTCATAAGATAAAGTAGGGTCAAATACCTCTATCTTATCTCCTCTTTTTACATCCCAATAATCAGCATTTTTGCCTCTTTCCTCTCTTATCTTCTATACTAGTTCTCTAGCTTCTTTGGCATCCTCTTTTTGTTCTTTCTCTCTTACCTAATCTACTATATTCTAGATTTCTTCAGGTAATATTTTTTTCTTTCTAGGCATAATTAAAAGTCTCCTGGGTCAAAGCCGTCTGTAGCTCCACCTCTTACAGTAGATTGTTCTGTAAGCTCTTTCTTAACCTGCTCTTCTAGTGTTACTAATTCTTCATGAACTTTATGAAGAGTAGCCATTTCTTTCATTACCTTTTCAGCTTGAAAGACGGGTTTGCCATTATTATCACGTTCATTTAAATCTACTATAGTATCAAAATAATCAATAAACTAGTCAGCTGCTCTTTTAGCTGCTTCTAGAAGTTTTATTGATTTGTTAGAATCCTACAATGCTCGGTATTTTCTACAGGCTTCCCTGAATAACGGGTCATTAAATTCGGATTCAGATAGTCCAGAGTCACTAATAGCTTCATCATGTCTTTCATGTTCTGAATATTGGCTATAGGGACTCTTCCAATCAATAGCTAGATAAATGTAAGATAATTCTCTAGTTACTCGTTCCTTGTCAACAGATTTATCTCTCTGTATCAAAGCCTTAAACTCTTTAACTAGAAGAAGCTCTGGTTCATTTATTTCTAACTATTTAGTTAAAGTGTTATAATTAAATACATTCATACTCATCAATCATTAACATTAACATCTTTAATCTTTTTATTTCATTTTAGAACCGCATTTACTTACTTTCATTTTAGAACCACAAGCATCTTTCTTAGCATACTTTGTTCTATCTGGAACCCATTTTCCATTTTTAAAGTTTCCCTTGTGTCCTCTATTTGCCATGACCTCCTAGTCATTATATTTATTAATAGATACAGAATCTCTGGATGCTTCATCCTTTGCAGATTTCATATCCTTTTTATACTAAGCTCTTCCAGCCTTGAACTTGTCAACTTCATTAGCTTTCTTAGTAACCTTAGTTCCTTTCTATGCTTTTTGGCAAGCTTTGCAGATTCTTCCTCCCTGTTTAAAATAAACAAGTTCCTCTCCTTCTGGGCATACTCCTTTTAATTTTTTATAGTATTCTAGTTTAGCTCCAAGTCTAGCCATAACTCCGCCTTGCATCTTCTACATAAATTCTTGATACTTGGCTTTGATTCCATCTTCTCCAAGCTACTCAGCGTAAGCCTATAAATCTTGCTCTGATTGTAGTTGTATCCCTTGTGCTTGGGCATCTTGTATCAAGTATGCCATGAATGCTTTCTGTAATTCTTCCTAATTAGCCATTACTCTTCTACTTTAATTAAATCCTTTGTATTAAATACTGCTTCCTGCATTAATCCAGAATCAGTAAACCATCTACATCTTAGTCCTCGTAATCCTTGGTTATCTTTAAATAAAGCTGCTTCTCTTCTTAGAACAAGCATAACTGGAGAGTGCATTACTTTACACTACCGTAAAGTAACACAATCCCCAGGCTTAAAATAAACTTTTTCATCAATTGTTTCCATGCTTCAATTCGTCTCTTCTTTCAGTTAGTTTCTCATTAACTACAGCCATGATTCTATTCTCATTAACTACTACAAATCCTAGTTTATAGAATGGAACCATACATTCACTAGCTATTGTATAAAATACAATATCTCCAGGCTTCAAGAACTCACACTTATGTCCTACTTCTATCACAGTTCCTACCTTAATAAATTGTTGCTCTTCTTCAATTTCTCCAGTCTCATTAGATTTATAAGTAGGAGTAAATCCACCTAAATCAGTAATAAGACCGCTTTTAGTAGTTTTTATTTTTTGGAATGGGTTTTGTTCAAAGGGTTTAATTAATGCATACCCATACATCGGCATAATTTCAACTCCATTCATATCGTTAGATAATGATTTAGCGTAATCCTCTAGTGCCTGATTATGTTTAGAGAATTTATCTTCTAACTCATCTACTGCGGTATTAAACTTCTCTTGTTTTTCTCTTAATAATGTTTGGTCTGCAGCCTCTCCATTTAAAATAAAATGTTCTCCCGTACCTTCCATTCCAGTTAATGATAGTGCTAGTTTTTCGTTACTGTTTAATTCTGTTCTTAAAGTTTCCATAATTCATTTTACCATTTACATAAATCACAATGTTCATCTTCAATTCTTGTTTTATTCTCTAATATACAACCACATTCATCGCACACTTCCCCAACAGATGTTTGTAATTTATGGGAACAAGCGTCACAAATTTTTAATCTTTTGGTTGTCAAATCTTGATTTATTCCGAATATATTGAAATATATACTTTTCAATATTGTTAAAGGTTTAATAAATATTGCTTTAATCCATTTCCATATCATATCTTCTTCCTCCTTCTCGTTTATATTTTGGACAGTAAGTATATAATGCTTATCTGGTTTATATAATATAGGAGTTCCATAGATTACCATTTCCCTGCTGGGCAATGTTTCTTTTCGTTTGGAATCTTCTTCTCTAGTAAACATCCACATCCCTTTATATACCCTTCTTTAGGGCTTATACTTATATCATTATTCTTTGGATTTAGATACAAATGCCCATTACATAATCCATTATCTTGGTCACATATTGGACAGCGTCTACATATCTCAAATCTTTCTTCTATTTCCTCTAGTGTCATAATTAATATTCAATACGTTGACGTTTTCTTTTATTTTCTGCCAATATAGATTCCTTCTTATAGAAGGCTAGCATTTTTATAACCTCATCTTTTAGATATGGCAAATGATATACTGTCATATTGTCATTATGGTCGAAATGTACCAAAACCAAATCCTCTATTTCAAACTCTGGATTTTTCTTTTGAATCATCCAAGCATAAGTACTTAATTGTAAAGTATAGTGCCAGTAATTAACATCATCTAAATTATTTAGAGGATATTTCATCTTAACAGAAGTTTTGGTTTTAGAATTGAAGAAACTCTTAGTTTCTATTTTCTTATTGGTCTTCCAGTCTCCTATAATTATCTTATTTCCTCTTTTAACTAATAAGTCAATCTGTCCTGCTATTCTTAGCTTTCCATCATCCGATACTCTAGATATTAAATACTCAGGATATACACCATTCTCTAAGTCTAATTCATTGTGGTCTTTTATACACTCGAACTTGCCACCTATTTGATATTTACTAAGGTCTATGTTCTGTTTCTTTTTATAGAAAGAGTTTTCCAAATCTGCATGGATTTTAGTTCCCCTCTCGCATGAGTTTCTATTCTCTAAATCCCAAGCATCTAAGATAGCTTGTTGCTCTTTATTAAACTCGTCTTCTGTAATGTTATGAAGTTCAAGTAGAACTTTATCAAATTTCTTAGTGTTCAACAAAGACTTTTTTTCTATAGCCCAATCTTCTTTAGGTAAGAGTTTCTCTAGTGCTTTATATGCTGACCAGAACTCCTTATCAAATGGTTGGGTGAAAGAATGAATTAAAGTCGTTACAGATATAAACTTCTGTTCTGGCTTTGTAACATCATAATAAATATGAGCTTCTTCCTCAAAAGCTATGTTCCCATTTTGTTTTGTAATTTTACTTTTGTCCATTAGTCATAATTCATTTAATCATTTATCACATTTATCTATATTTATTTGATACTTTTCAAGTATATTAATATTCTTTGTAAGATACAAATCAATAAATAATACATTATATTAAAAATGTCTAACAGTAAGAAAATTACAACATTTGGGTGTCCAATTTTCAAAAATGGGTCGGGCATTCACATTAAAGAGAAGAACAGAGGCAAATTTACAGCATCTGCCAAGGCAGCAGGAGAATCTGTACAAGAACACGCTAAGCATGTACTAAACAATCCTAACGCTACCCCTCTTTAGAAGAAGCGAGCTAATTTTGCTAGAAATGCTTCTAAATGGAAACACGAAGATGGGGCTAAGATACATAAACCGAGTGGACATAGGTCTATTCTAGATAATGGATGGATTCCTACTACTAGATTAAAGAAGGGAACTTATGGATTTATTAAAACTAAGAAACGATGAAAAACATTATTAAGTGCATTAAAGAGATTGTATTAAGAATATATCTATATTTACTATTTATATTTAAAAAGTAACATGGACTATAACAAAGCAACTTTACACGCGGCAACAGGTCGTACTCTCTTACTTCCTGGATGGAGAGGATATTTTTATTGGGATTATTCTAAAAAGGAATTGAATTTCAGAAACGGAGATTATCATTTAGATAATAAATAGCTTAGAGAAAAGGGAGTCATGGAGAGAACTGATTGGTACTATATTATATAACAAAATAGGCGAGCCTAGAGATTAGGTTCGCCTATTTTTATTTAACATTATACTTTGTATCATAAGTACAAGTGATTCTATTTATACCATCCTCCCACCAAGGTTTATCTGATGGCTATCTAATACCACTTGGGATGGTTATTGTAGGAGTAGAAGTTTCTACTATAGCATCTACTATTTTAAATAATGTATCCAAGTCAAATTCTGGAAATTCATTATGTAAGTTTGTCAATGTCTTTTTAAAGTCTATCATATCCCTCAAATGTATTATCAATTATTGCTTTTTCTAGTGTAGTGTCTTTATATAGTCCATTTTTAATTAGATTTCTAACTGAATTGTCAACTACATTCCATATATCAATCAGTAATGATTTATTCTCCGGAACACTTCTAAGTGTACTTTCTAAATATCCGGCTTTTATCATATTTATTAGTTGACCGTTAATAAAGACTTCAAATTTAAATTCTTTATCCATATATTTTAGTATATTACACTTAGTCTATTTAATTCATCTAGGTAATCTAGAAACCATTGTTCATTTTGTTTTCCTTCTTCTGCAACAATCTCAATTAAAGATTCTGCTGCTAGGAGTATAGTTTCAGATAACTCTTTTAAATTTGGCTTAGTTAGTTCATTGTATTTATCAGTCAAGTTTAACATAATCCATCCAGTCTTTTATATATGATTTACATTCCTCTAAATCTGGATAGATACTTGCTATAGTGCAACCTGTTTTTGGATTCCTAAAATGATGGAGTTTTGCTTCCTCATTTTTCTCCTCTTCTATATTTCTATTTAATGTTCTATTCCAGTAGTTGTATTTCTCATCTAGCATTTCCTTATCACACTCCTCCAATATTTTCATATTGGGATTACTCATTATTTTGTCATACTTTCTTTTTAAATTAGAAACTTTGACAACATCATTACCATTCAATACGACTGCACACTGTTTCATTTCACTACTTTATAAGTACATATCTTACCTATCTGCTTTCCTTGAATACTTATTTGTGGAAGAAAGTAGCAGGCTTGATTCTCAAATTCTTGAGGTACAAATATGTAATCAAATCTACATCCAACTACCTTATCGCAAACTTTATTCCAATCATCTCCCTCTTCAATAATAAGGGTCTTAGCTCCTGTTGGAGTTACAGCATAATTCTCATTTAAATTTATCATAACTATTAATTTTGGCGTTGCCCTACTAGGATTCGAACCCAGACTAAATGATTTAGAGTCATCTGTGCTGACCATTACACCATAGGGCAGTATTTATTTCTCTTTTAGAGATTTATTCTCCGCTGCCAATTTCTCTAGTTCTTTCCTTAGCTGTTCGTTTTCGTGAAATAAAGCCTACATGGTTGCATTTACATTAGCAAGGAGTATTCTTATTTGAGCTATTTGTTCATACATATGCTTTCAGTTGTTCTATTTTCATAGTTACCACATTAGATAATGCCATTCTGAATTTAGTAATTCCAGCTCTTACTGATTCCAATTTTCCACTTTCCAAACATTCTTGAATTTTATTCAGTTCGGATTCCCCTAGATATTCGCAGACATCTATAAATAAATCATCATCTAAAGATTCTAAGTATTTCTGGAATTTGCCTACTTCTTCATTAGCTAGACAGCTTTCCTCTTTCTATCTCTCATAAGATATTAATAAGAATAAAGAATCATCTGTAGATTCCGCTTTAATGGTTAGACCATTACTTGATAGATAATACTCCTAGTTCTTATTAATTGCATCAACGAGATTCTTAAACTCGTCCTAATTTAGTAATGTTTCTAAGTCTGTAATCATAATTGTTTCTTTTTTAGTTATATACAACAATACCTTCTGAAAAGTTAAATACAAAGTTAAAAAATTCTAATTCTAATATTATACATATTTCATTTAGTTATCCGCAAATGGGTACAGGTACTTTATATAAATAGCCCCCTGGGGGTTTAATAAATTCGGAATTTATATACAGGTGAAAATTACCTAGATTCCGAAAATTATATGAGAGACTGTTATGGCGGTCCACAACCCCTTTAGTCCCCCCCTGTATATTGATATAAAACTAAAACAAAAACAAAAATCAATTTCCAGTATTAACATTTTAAAATTTTAAGATTATGACACTCGAAGAATTGAAAGACCAGAACGTAAGCGCAGTAGAAAGAGCTAAGGCAGTAGTATCAGCATTGGGACTGAAAGGTGACGAACGCTCAGTTGTTGTCGGCTTGTCAAAGGGCGATAAGTTTAAGTTGGTAGCAATGAACAAGGTAGATTTACCTGCAAATGCCAACCAACCAAACCAAAGCAACTTTACACCGATTACATTTAGCACTGACACAGGTGCAATCATTGGTGCAAAACACTTTGCGGGCGTAGAAATCGACGACGATGCTCCGGCAATCGGTTCAACTCCGTTGGAAAATGCCGCTTTCCTTGTTTATTGCATTGACCACAATGTAACATTTAAGGTAGACAAAAAGGTAACGGAAGACATCGAAGCTACCACCGGCCGCCAAGCCTACAAGAAAAATACTTACAAGCTGGTAGTGGAAGACTATGATTAAAAGATTGGGGAGAAATCCCCTTTCTTTTACATACAAATAATCTTTGTAGAAATGGACATAAGAAAAAAGTTTAAGACTATAAAGTGTTTGTATAATTGGGGCATAATCTATGACCCAAAGACTAATGAAAAGTTAAATTTCAAATCCAAACGTGTTTATTGCGTAACTTCTTGGGCTTGGATTATGACCTATCAAAAGTCAGAAGAAGATATTCCTGAGATAATTAGGATAGTCTTTGTAGATTAACTCTAAGGTACTATGAGTTTTAAATAAAGTGCCCACATGAACCCCATCATCGGAACGTTGGTTAACGGGGAAAACAACATCACAACAAATCAAATCAAAGTTTTTGTTTAGTTTTAGGATTGTATCTGGCAGCTTGGAAAGACAAGCAAAATCTTTATACCTATCTGCTAATAGGTTTAGTGTTCAACGCGAAAATTCGGTAAAGGAAGGAGAGAAATTGTCCACTAAAAAGACCCTCAATTTCCGGACTTTTTCCGATTTTCAAAAAATCCGCCAGAGTAGGAGTTATATAGCTCACACTCTCTATGGACATTATTTAGTATTTAGCCTATAAAAAGGCAACAAAAAGCGAGGCTACGCAGAAGAGCCTAACACCAAAAATAACTGCTACAAATTCTATGTGCATATTCGCAAACTTGAGCACTATAGGATTTAGGTTGAGCTGTAAGGATTGGTCACTTATAGCAATATTATGAGTACTGCTGATATGTCAGTGACCGTACATATCACATATAAAATATGTTATACAATTATGTTAGAAGTTGCCAGGTCTAAGAAGCCTGATTAAAATCTCTAGATAGTAAGAGAGAACCTCATAAGGGTTCATTTTCCATCTCGAACCTATTCGCAAGTTTATAGACTAGCTATCTATAAATTTAGTGATGGAATACCAACGAAGTTGGTGTTCCCGCTTTGCGAACGTTGATAACGTCCTCAGCATGGAAAACTGAGAAATAATCTCCTATCTTATTCTAGATATAGATAGGATTTCCCTACTAGTATAATGGATTGCGTCTCCTTTAAAGGAGAAGATTCTGGTTCAAGTCCAGAGTAGGGAACTACTAAGTTGCAGTATTCATATTATTGTCGGACCATAATGGGTATGCCCTGAGACTATGCAGTCGTTGTGAAACAACTCAAAGTATTGTGGCACAGGAAGGTCTGGTCGTTACTCTTTGCTTATTTTATTAATTTCCATTTTGACTAAAAGGCACAGCGGTGCCTTTACTCTCAAGATAAGAACAACCTTTACGTGGTTTGAGAGATAAGTAAGCTGCTTTAGCTGAAACTAATAGTTCTAGTAACAATTAAAAATATTTACCATGAAAGAGAAAATGAAACGTATTGAGGAGTACACTAAAGCAATGAGAGAGCTACTAGATAGACTCTTGGAGCAAAACCCAGATTCAGAGAATGAAATCTATGATGAAATATGGGGAGCTTATGTTGCAGGCATGAAGGTGTTCTTATAACTCCTATTCTAGCTGAGAATTAAAACTAGCTGGCTTTTATCACTCTTTGTAAAAGCTCAAAAATTAAAAAGAGAAATCTAGAACGGTAAGCCCGGCTCTCTTCATCCTTTAACTGATTTAGAAGTAAAACAGAAATTAGTTGGCAGCCTGGAATAGACAGGTATTTTTAACTAAAAATTATAGAAAAAATGAACACAGTAGAAATTAACAGCTTAAAGAAGTATTCAGAGTTTACAACAACATTTCGTATTCCATTCAAAAAGGCAAATGATGTAGAAGCTAAATGCTATACGCCTATGGATGTAATTGACGCTTGGAAAGAAGTATGCATACAGGCGTTAGAAATGAGAATGGAGGCGTGTCTGTCAATGTTGCTCAGGAACAGAGATCGAGTGATAGAATCCGACGAAGAATGTGTTGTTTTCAGAAAGCCCAACGGACATCTTCATTTCTTCAACCACTCCAGCTTTCAGGCTATGGAAGCTCTAGTAGAAGCTCTTAAAGAAGAGGGTCCAATAGTACTCGACTCCCTCCAAGTAGACCAATTATTGAAGGCTTTGTACTGGATTCCAGAAAAGTTGAAAAAAGATCATCAAGAATTTGGATTTGGAGAATTAATAAGCTGTTTGACCTGCCTAGCCTACAAAGCTTAGGCTGAATAAAAAACTCAATAACTTCCCAAGACATTGAGGGCACCAGTTTCTTATTGAAAAGCAAAACTATATCGTAAATTCGATTGATTAGTTCAAAGATGAACGAAAAGGATTTAAAGCCTTTGTCAATTGATGCCGTATAATGCTATAAATATAAGTTTTAGGTGTAAAATGCGATTAATAAAAGAAAAAGATTATGGAACAGTATTTAGATGCAAAAATTAAGAGATTTACTCAAAAGCAATTATTCAAGAAAATAACTAAAGTTAAAACTATGCTAGGTTTAGGAGGATTACATCCTGAGAAATACCTAGAAGTTGTACCCGAACATAAAAATTGTGTCCTAGTTGACTTCAATCCAGCAGATGCATTAGTAAGAAGAAATTCTCTTATTGGAGAGTTTGATTTACTTACTAATTCTCCAGCGGAGAGAAGTCCGCTTAACTTCGTTGATTGTGATTTCTGCAAGTCTATTATAAATAATGGAGCAGATTTACTATATATTTATACGAAGATGCAGCTTTCTCCAATTAGAAACAAGTATATCACATTTACTTTTAGTTGTAGAACTGCGGGAGACGAGAGAACAATTGAGTGGTTGGCAAAGAATTTCCCAGAACTTGATATTCCAAGAAATTACGTGTTTATAAATGATACAAGATGTAAGGAGATTGGATATCGTCAGTATGTTAAACGTATGTATGATCCAACTAGAGACAGATTCTTAGACATATACAAATACAGAGATTCTGGAGATAACATGATTACCGGACTAATTAAAATCCTCTGATGAGTCTTTGAAAATTAAGACGAAACTACCCATCTTTGGGTAGTCAGGATTAAAAAGAAAAAGAAATGAGAAAGTACAACAGATTAAATTGCGATTCAACTGTTCGCGCAAGATTTATAGATACTTGGGGACGAGTAATAACTTTAGTCGGAACCCATGCCTTCGAATATGCCATTCACATAGAAGGAGTAAGAACAGTTACTGAAACATTTGAGAATGGAACATTAGCAAGAAAAAGATTTAACGAATTAAAAAAGAAACCATGAGAAAGAGATTTAAGATGAGCAGAATTGCTTCATTAGACAACTATGAGTTGTCAAGAAAGATTCACGCAATGTACCTCCAAAGATTTCACGAGGAGAACATAGAAGTGATTACAGAGATTTCATCTACATTAGTAATTAAAGAACAAAAGTATATTCGGGTATTTGGGAAGTTAATTCCTGTTTCCGAAGAAGAATTGAGAATACATAATACTTTAATATCTGTGAAATGATGGAAGATTTGTTAACAATAGTAAGATGGGCAATAACATTGCCTGTTTGGTTGCTAGAACATATACTTAAGGCTATGACCTTGATAGTTCTGGTATTGGTAATCGTCGTCATGGCGGTATTATATCCGCTATTTCGGTCTATCTGGCGTAAGACAGGACAGTCTGTGATTTTTAAGTATGCAACAAAATGGAGAGGAAACTATCCGCTAACCAAAAAAGTATTTGACTTATGGCAATGATGAGAAGAATTACCGAAATAAACGGTGAGATAATTGTGGTAGAAACTATGATTATCGTAGGAGAAATAGTATTAATTACAGTACAAATAAATGGAGAACTAGTTCGCTATGAAATATTATCTGTTAGACAGTTATGGGAAGGTCGTTAGGGCCTTCTCAAGCTGGTCTGAGGCTAACAAATTTCGTATAACTAGAAATAGACCAGATTGGAGGATTGTATGACATACATCGTTGTATTTATAATATTAATCATCATGTGGAAAATGATTGAAGACGAATGAAAACAGTATTAACCCATACAGGAAAAATCTATGTTGATACAGAACATAGACTAGAGTTCTTAACTGTAGGAGACTATGGTAAGGAGAACAACATCAAGGCTGATTTCTTAGGTCTAACTAAGGAAATCAATGGAGTAGAGAATACAGCAGTAGACCTAAGCAAGAAATGGGTAGCAACTATTTCAACTCAGAAAGGCTGTCCTATGCATTGTAAATTCTGTGATGTTCCCAAGTTTGGATTCTATGGAAATGCTTCTATAGAAGATATGGATAGACAAATCCGAACTATTATAGAAGGCGAAAGTGTCAGAGAAACAGACAGGTTTAATGTACACTTTGCTAGAATGGGAGAACCAACATGGAATGATAATGTATTAGCATTTGGACTTGCTCTCAGAGGTGTGGTTAAGTCTGCAGGGTTAATAGCTAAAACTGTTCATCCAGTAGTTTCCACGATGCTTCCGAAAGCAAATAATAAGCTTGGAAACTTCTTACAGGTTTGGTGTAGCATAAAAAATGAGTTCTACAATGGAGAAGCAGGCTTACAGTTTTCAATCAATTCTACAGACGATGAACAGAGAAACGAGCTGTTTGACTCTAAGAGTTTGTCACTAGCACAAATTTCTCAGTTGGCTAATGAGTTACCAATGCCAGTAGGCAGAAAGTATACTCTAAATTTTCCAGTAACCTCACAAACTATTCTCGATGCGAAGGAATTGTCAAAGCTATTTGATAGGGAGAAATTTATTGTTAAAATCACTCCTATACATGAAACAGCTTCTGCTATAGAGAATGGTTTCCAGGTAACTGGATACTCTGATTATGACGTTTATCGTCGCTTTGAACAACCTTTATTGAAAGAAGGTTGGGATGTTATAGTGTTTGTTCCATCTAAGGAGGAAGATTCTGACCGAATTACTTGTGGGAACGCACTAATCTCTGAAGAAAAGATTTAACAATTCTTAACTAAGGAGAACGTAGTTCGCTGTATATAATAGCGAACACGATGTCCCGTTAGCTCAGTTGGATAGAGCAACAGCCTTCTAAGCTGTGGGTCGTAGGTTCGAATCCTACACGGGATACTAACAATTAAAAAACAAAACTATGATACTATTTATTTATATCTTAGGAGTACTAATGGCATGGTTTCTAATGTATTTAGAAGAGAAATATCGTTATAAGAAGGAAAAGAACTATAAATTTACTTTAGGTAATCTGTTATCAAGCATATTCTTTTCTTTATTTTCATGGATTGTAGTAGCAGCGTGCCTAATATCCTTGTCGGATAAAATAATCTTAGTAGATAAACCCGACTAATTAATGACTCCGTAGCTCAGTTGGTTAGAGCACGATACTTTTAATATCGGGGTCCCGAGTTCGAATCTCGGCGGAGTCACTCTTTTTCTTTTATTCCGCTAGTAAACATTTGTTGTGAAACACGTGTTTGCATCTGGGTATAGTCGAGTTGGTAAGATGCTACATTTGGGATGTAGAGACCGCAGGTTCGAGTCCTGCTATCCAGACAAGAAGTAATCAACATTCACTATTAGTACAGCAATTAGGACTGTAGGGTGCCTTTTAGATGAATCCCTGATTACTCCGATTAACAGAGGCAATGTCCTTAATATCGTTACCACGCACTGCGGCTATTAGCTGTTAGATGATTTGGGGTGCCAAATGGAAGAACGGTAACAGCTATGTTAATTAGAACGAATCTGTTAATTGTATGGGAGTGCGCCAACGTTGGAGAGTTGGGCTTGACTGTAAATCAAGTGCCTATGGCTTAGAAGGTTCGAATCCTTCCACTCCCACAAATTTAATGAATATGTTAATAGGATTTTTAGTATTTATTACTCTAGAAATAGCTATAATAGCTACTATAGGGTTTACTTATTTTCACGAAGATGATAAGAATTTCAAGAATTATCGCAAAGGAAAGAATAGCTGATTTGTTAGACTTAAATTTCGTGTCTAAGATAGAATTAAGACAGGGAAAACAAGGATTTAATAATCCTGCTATTTGTAGAGTAGAAATCTATTTACTACTTGAAAACGACAAAGAGTACTTTAACTCCAAAATGACTGATATTATGTCATGGGCACAAAAGAACAAATGTAACATTGCTTTTACTACTGCTAGTATGGCTCTCAAAGACGGATTTATTAAAGAATCTGCTTTTGATGACTTTAACTATCCAGTTCCTAAAAAGTATAAGGCATTATGTGATATTTATTCAGCAAGTTACTTTAATCTATTTAATAGAAGAAAGCTATAATGGAAGACAAGTACGAAGGATTATCTGATGAAGAACTTAAAGAGATTTTCGAAGATATGGAAGCAGACTATTGGATAGACTACTATCAGTCTCTTTGCGAATGAAACGCAGCAGTTGGCTTTCGGAATCTCTGTCTTAACAAAATGAGTCCGTAATTGGGATTGTAACCGGTAATTGGTAGCCGCGCAGACTGTAAATCTGCTCTCTTTTGAGACTGGAGGTTCGAGTCCTCCCAATCCCACACATTTTAATTAATTAGATTATGACAAAAGAAGAAGCAATTAGAGCTATGTCTGAAGGAAAGAAAGTAAGGCATAGATACTTTAGTAAAGACGAATGGGTAACTATAAATTCCAGCGGACTATATGAGTTCGAGGATGGTGTAAAAGTTGATTCATCGTTATTTTGGATGGACAGACAGGATTCCTACTGGAATGATGGATGGAGCTTAGTTTAACTTTAAATAAGAATAAAATGACAACGTATGAGTACGGAAAAGGATACTTGCCAGAAATCTGGTACTAGTGTAATATTCCAAAAAGAAATTACGCAGTGGTATCGA
>ENA-OOXP01000013-OOXP01000013.1-human-gut-metagenome-genome-assembly--contig:-NODE-13-length-145664-cov-9.510772_pt1 | contig 145664 bp, 120 predicted proteins | sample MGYA00241591_ERZ501351 | MGnify/ENA primary metagenome ERZ501351 (study PRJEB25962, sample SAMEA1968361) | human gut metagenome | biome: human gut; feature: human-associated habitat; material: faeces...
TTTGTGCCGCTGTGTTTGCTGTACCCAAAATTCAGCCAAAATAGTTATTTTTGCGATCTGGCATAAAAAAAGAGTCGAGATTTCCCAAAAGCAGGAAATCTCGACTCTTTGAGCGCTGTTTTTTTACAACGTCTTTTATTTTTGCGTAAAGCTTGAAAAAAGTTGATTTTTATGCTATCATAAAGAATAGTGATTAATTTTGCGGAGGTCAACTGACAAATGATAAATGCAAGCGGCAACACGCTGATAATAGATATAAGGGACGAGCTTTCTTTTGAGTATGGTCACATTGACGGAGCAGTGAACATCCCTGCCGAAAAGCTTGATAAAAGCGACCTGCCAAAGGACAAAAAGCTTCTTATCTGCTGTAAAAGTGGACTTATAAGCGACACTGAGGCCGAAAAGCTTCGAGAGCTTGGCTATGACGCTGAAAACCTAGAGGGTGGCTACTATGGCTGGCTGAGAGAAAAGCTTTCCAAAGAGGTCGTAGAAGATATCTCACAGGACGCTGAGCGGAGCATACAAAAGAAATTCCGCAAGGAGATATGGAACAGATTCACACAATCTGTGAACGAATATGAGCTTATAAAGCCTAATGACAGGATAGCGGTGTGCATATCGGGCGGCAAGGATTCAATGCTCATGGCGAAGCTCATACAAATGCTTCACCGCCACAGCAAGTTCCCTTTCGAGGTAAAATATCTTGTTATGGATCCGGGCTACAGCCCTGCAAACCGTGAGATAATCGAGCGCAACGCAAAGCGGCTTGGAATACCTATAACAGTGTTTGAGTCTGATATTTTCGACTCTGTATACAACGTGGAGAAAAATCCATGCTATCTGTGTGCACGAATGAGAAGAGGTCATTTATACAGCAAAGCACAGGAGCTTGGCTGTAACAAGATCGCACTTGGACATCACTATGATGATGTTATCGAGACCATACTAATGTCAATGCTTTACGGCGGACAGATACAGACAATGATGCCAAAGCTCAACAGCACGAATTTTGAGGGTATGCAGCTTATAAGACCTCTCTATATGGTCAGAGAGGACGACATAAAAAGGTGGCGTGACTATAATGGGCTGCGGTTCATACAGTGTGCCTGCAAGTTCACCGACACCTGCACTACCTGCGCACCTGACAGCAGGACAGTATCAAAGCGTATGGAGATAAAACAGCTTATCGCAAAGCTAAAGCTTGTTAATCCGCAGGTGGAATACAACATTTTCAAGAGCGTGGAAAACGTTATGCTCAATCAGGTCATTGCATACAAAGACGACGAGGGCAGACACAGCTTTTTGGAGAGATTCAAAGAGGAATAAAAACTCATCAGCCACAAGCGGCGAAACAGGCGACCAAAGGTTGCCCCTACAAAAATCATCGCCGCAGGCGATACCTTAATTCCTCATTCCTCACTTATCTATAAGGTGGCATAATAATGATATTTCTATTTCTTCTGCCCTTTTATCTGGGCGTATCATCATACATGATGTTCCGATTTTTCTACTGGATGAAGCACTGCAACCACAGATTTAACTGGCTGCGTTTCAAAGTGCCATTTGCAGTGGTCTATCTTTTCATGGCGCTTTCGCCTGTTATAGCTTTTCTGCTTCCAAAATCCGCCGTTGCTATCGTCATAAGGCGAATTTCTACATACTGGATAGGCATTATGCTCTACTCGCTCTTGTATGTGGTGCTTTTTGACCTGCTAAGACTTATCGCAAAGCACACGAAGCTCAAAAACACGCTGCTTTTTTCCCGTGGAAGCGTTATTTCCATAGGTTCGGTGGTTGTGGCTTGTGCGGTGGCGACCTGTCTTTACGGCATTTTCAATGCACGAAACATCAAGGTAAATGAATACAGCGTAACTGTCAACAAGTCATGCGGCAGTGACAAGCATTTAAAAGCTGTGCTTGTGGCTGACCTGCACATGGGTTACGCTATCGGTGTGGATCACATCACCAACATGGTTGAGAAAATAAACCAGCAGGACGCTGACATTGTTATAATAGCAGGAGATATTTTTGACAACAGCTATGACGGCATGGACGATCCCGAAGGTATAAAGGCACAGCTCAGGTCCATAAAGAGCAAATACGGCGTTTATGCTGTCTACGGCAACCACGATATAGATGAAAAAATTCTCATGGGATTTACCTTTGACTGGGGCGGAAAACAGCTTCATAGTGAAAAAATGACAAACTTTATGAAAGAGTGTAACATAAAGCTTATCAATGATGAGTCTGTTTTGATAAACGATGAATTTTATCTTGTGGGCAGGCGTGACACTGACAAGCCCGGTACTGAGGACGGCACTCGTGCAGAGATATCAGAGCTTACGAAGGATCTTGACAAGACCAAGCCGATATTCGTGCTTTCCCACGAGCCTGACGAGCTTCAAAAGACCGCTGACGCAGGTGCAGACATAGATTTCTCAGGTCACACACATGACGGGCAGCTTTTCCCAGGCAATCTGACAATAGGTCTTTTCTGGGAAAACCCATGTGGCATGATAAAGAAAGATAACATGTACTCCATTGTCACCTCTGGTGTTGGTGTATACGGCACTTTCATGAGGGTAGGAACTGACGCTGAGATATGCTCTGTAGATATTGATTTTGCAGGTTAAGTTATATAGTAAAAGGTCTGTCACTTGATTTTGGTGACAGACCTTTTTTATGCTAAACAATATCTTTTTCAAAAACGGCTTTGATATTCATATCACCATTCACCTTAGCCTTTATCTCCGATTGGGTATTATCGCCCTTTACGCCCTCCCAATGGTCAAAATGCCAGCCTGATTTTGCTTGTGCGTTCAATTTTATCTCACAGCCGTCAAAATATGTGCCGCTATAATTACTTTCTATTTCAACGCCCCCTATCAAAACGCTTCCCTGCTCGTTATCCGCTGATATCTTCACTGTTCTGCGCTCATAATAGTCAAACTCTCTTTCAAGATAGCCAAGCACTTTATCATATCTTCCCTCAATAAAATTCTGCCAACGTATTATCATAGGGTCTGTAGCTTTCGCAAGGTTTGCCCATGTTGGAAAACGGTCGAAATAATTGTCAAGCTCGCCGTAATAGATATTCTTATAATATTCGAGATACTCACCGAACCGCTCCGCAGTAAAGTTCACGCTTCCAAGCTGACACATTGCCGAGGTGAGCTTCAAATCGAATTCCTCGTTATCTATAAGGCTGCAAAGTATTCCGCCAAACTTTGTATAGCTTTGGCTTCTAAGATACGAGAACATATTTGTTTCCATATCCTTCTCGTTATAATGCGAGCATGACGATTCCGTATCGAAAAGCACAAAGCGCCATCTGCCATCTGCATAGCTATTGCCCTGCTCTATGGTTCTTGTGCGCCAGCAAGCATAGTTGTTCTGCGGCCAATCGTCATTGAAGATATACATTTCCGTGGCGGCATACTCCACAAGGTTATCCATATCTATCATTGCGCAGGCTTTGCGATAATTCTCCTCAATGGACATATCGTTTTCTGTGATAAACTTATACATATCATTGAAAAGCTTTTCGTCCTCAGCCTCACCCTCGCTCAGCTCATCATTTTTATACATGACAACGTTGCTTTTTGCAACATTGTATCTATCCGCATAATATCTGTCGCTGTAATCGGATTGGAGAGTATAAAGTCCCCAGTATTCACCGTCTATAAACAGCACGCAGGCTGTTCCCTGCTGAGTTTCAACACCTCTGCCTGACACCATATTTTGTATCATCGTGTCCTTGAACTTTGAATAATTGGCGTCATTTCCGCCGTTTCTAAGCACAAAGGTCTTGCATGAGGTGATAGCCTCGCCGTTTACATCTGTAAAGCTATCCCAGAAAACTGTATCAAAAGAGCTTTTGCCGTAATCGTTTCGAGCATAAAGCCTGAACGACTTTTGATAATCCGCCCTAGACCAGCCGCCTTGTATCCTTATGCCGCAATCCTGAGAAATAAGGCTGTTGCCCTCACTGTCGAAATACTCAACATAACATTCCTTTTCCCACTCTCTGCCACGCTGATTGTAGTTTGCAGGGATAGAGCCGTTCCAAGGGTGGTCGGGATTTTCTTCGTCATATTCTTTGTATACGTCCCCAAGACAGTAAATGCCCGTTTTTTCGTTGAAAAGCCCATCAGGATCGGTGGTAATGGATACTATAGGCAGATCGTTATGATCTGCACTTGAAACGTCCACAAAATAAGTGGCAGTAACAGTTTTTCCGCACTTTCCGCTTGTACCCTCTGCGCAGGCTCTTATGACAGTGCCTTTATCAACTGCACTTTTGGCAGGCAGTTTTATGCTGTCACGATAGTCAAGCTGTATCTTCATAGGGTCATAAGCCGAAAGGACATTTTCATCATCTGACCTGTCGTCAATTCTCAGGGCATTTTCATAGACCTTTCTTGTGTCTGACGTGGCAGGGTCGGTGCCGTCGGTGGTATAATACACCGTCTGACTCTCTCCTGCGGTTATCTCAAGGTCAAAAGCCTTTTCATAGCTACCTGCCGCCTGAGAAAACACAGGTGTATCTCCGATAGTTTTCTCTGCATTCGCCGCAAGAGGTGTAGGCTCTGAAACGTACATTTCACCCTTGACATTTTTAGAATAGCTCACGCCCTTGTTAAGCTTAGGCATTTTTATGCTCTCACACTGGAACGAGTCATATTTCAATATTATCTCCGCTTCGCTGACCTTGCCTATGCTGAAATCAGCGTGAGGAAAATCAGCATTTTCAAAGCCTGCTGACGAGCAGTATACTATTATATAGTCATGGGCTTTAATGACATATCCGCCCAAAGGCTGATCTCCACCGCCATTTTTTGAAAGTGAAAATCCCGTAAGTGAAATATCTTTATTTGTAGGATTATATATCTCTATCCAATCGCTTGGTTCTCCGTTTTTGTCCTGCATAGCTGTTTTCTTAGATGTTTCGCTGTTTGAGGGGCATATCTCGCTTATATATATTTTCGGCGGTCTTATTATAACTGCAGCGAGCATTACCACCGCTGCCACCGCCGCAAGACAAAGCCCTATCACGGAAACCCTTTTTAGTCCCAATACAAAACCTCCTGCTCTGCAATACTACAGATATCATTATAGCCTTTTTTCACATTTCTGTCAACCAACTGCAAAACATACAAAATCCATGGGGATTTTCTCTGTGGCTTTTACTATTTCTACAATCCTTTTAACTTTTACTTGACAAACTTTTACGGCTGTGCTTTAATAGAGTAGTAGGGTAAAATCCCCGTAAATACGAAAGGAATGGTACATATATGAAGTTAAGAAAAGTTCTGGCACTTGCCGCTGCAGCGGTAATGGCTGTGGCTGCTCTTGCGTCATGCGGCGTTAAGGAGGACTCCTCAAACGATTCAAAGGCAGGCGGCTCATCAGAAAAGCACTATAGGATAGGCATTGTGCAGATAATGGAGCATACATCTCTCAACACTATCAGAGATGCTGTTATCGACAGACTTGCAGAGCTTGGCTATGTTGACGGCAAAAACTGCACTATCGACGCTCAGCAGGCTAACAACGAGTCAACAACTGTTCAGCAGATACTCGACCAGTTCAAGGCTGACGGTGACGATATCATCATCGCTATCACAACACCATGCGCACAGCTCGCAGCTCCATACTCTGAGGAGATACCTGTAGTATTCTCCGCAGTAACAGACCCTATCGGTGCAGGCCTTTGCGACTCGCTTGAAAGCACAGGGGCAAACATCACAGGCACATCTGACAAGCTCGCTATCACAAAGATACTTGACTTTGCGCTTGAAATGAAGCCTGAAATAAAAACTCTCGGTTATCTTTACAACACAGGCGAGGACAACTCAGTTTCTACCCTTAAAGAAGTAAAGGCTTACTGTGAGGAAAAGGGCATCACTGTTATCGAAGGCGCTGCTTCAAACACATCTGAGGTGCAGGAAGCTGCTCAGAACCTTGCCGCAAAGTGCGACGCTGTATTCTCACCTAACGACAACACTATCGCAGGCGCTATGGGTACAGTTACAGAAGTTATGAACAAGGCGAAGGTTCCAATGTTCGTTGGCGCTGACTCAATGGTAATGGACGGCGGTCTTGGCACTGTTGGTATCGAGTATTCCGACCTTGGTAAGGAAACTGCAAACATGGCAGCTCAGATACTCAGCGGTGAAAAGAAGGCTTCCGAGATACCAATAAAGGTATTCAACGAAGACCTCAGCACTTATATCAACAAGACAACTGCTGACACGATCGGTATCACTATTCCTGACGATATTGCAAACGGAGAAAAGACAGTTTACTTTGATTAAACTATTGCAAAATCAAATCAAACATAGTATAATAGTAGGGAGCGGGACTTTCGCTCCCTGCTATTTTTTATTGAAAGGAAAATTATATGAAACTGAATAAGAAAACAGTTATCTCGCTTATACCGAAAGCTGTGCTTTTGATCTTACTTCTTGTGATAATAAACACTCAGCTCACGGAAAGCGTTGTTACGGGAACATTTGAAAAGGGTCTTGTTTTTTCTATCCTTGCACTTGGAATATTCATCTCATTCAGGATACTCGATATTCCTGACCTGTCGGTAGACGGAACTTTCACCCTTGGCGTTGCAGTATCAGTTATGCAGGCTTTCAACGGCGACCCTATCAAGGGAATACTGCTGTCAATAGTTGCAGGAGCTATCGCAGGAAGCGTGACGGGAATACTTATCACAAAGCTCAACGTTCAGCCTATACTTGCGGGAATAATCACAATGACGGCTCTTTATTCCATAAACCTGAAAATCATGGACAGACCTAATATTTCACTCTATAAGAAAGATACTATATTTACAATGGCTCAGAAATATTTCGGCGACTATTATAAGCTTGCGGCGGCAGGTATCGTGCTTGTTATTGCGGCTGTTCTGCTTTTCTGGTTTCTTAAAACTCAGGCAGGAATGTCACTTAGAGCCACAGGCGACAACGAATACATGGTAAGGGCTTCTTCAATAAACTCAGACAGAATGAAGATAATGGGCTTTGCCATTGCAAACGCTTTGGTATCCCTTTCAGGCGCAATGTACGCTCAGTATTCATCGGCAGGCGACTCAAACAGCGGTACAGGTATGCTGGTGGTAGGCCTTGCTTCTATAATTATCGGTGAGATATTCTTCAGCAAGCACTCGATCCTCTGCGGAATACTTGCGGCGATATTCGGTGCGATAGCATACAGATTTGTTCTTGCTTTTGCAATGAATCTCGGTATGGACAGCAACTACACAAAGCTTTTCTCAGCCTGCATAGTTGCCCTTGCTATCTCTCTGCCTGCTATTAAGAAGTATATCACAAAGGCATACAAGCGTGTATGCAGTGACAAATAGGAGGTTTAAAATGCTTAAGCTTGAAAATATAAACATAACCTTCAACAAGAACACTGCCAACGAGCGTAAGGCGCTCCAGCACATAGACCTTGATGTGGCTGACGGAGATTTCGTTACTGTAATAGGTTCAAACGGTGCAGGAAAATCCACACTTATGAACGTTATCAGTGGCAGCTACGAGGCTGACACCGGCAAGATATTCCTTGACGGAAAGAACATCACTCACCTAAAGGAGCATCAACGTGCAAGAACTATAGGCAGGCTTTTCCAAGACCCGCTGAGAGGAACTGCGCCAAACATGACCATAGAGGAAAATCTCGGCCTTGCCTACAGTCGTGGAAAGCGTCGTTCGCTGACTATCGGTATCAGGAAAAAGGACGTTTCAGTGTTCAGAGAAAGGCTCAAGGAGCTTGACTTAGGTCTTGAGGACAGAATGAAAATGCCTGTGGGCTTGCTCTCAGGCGGACAGCGACAGGCGCTCACATTGCTTATGGCGACTATCGTTACACCTAAGCTTCTGCTTCTTGACGAACACACTGCGGCACTTGACCCTAAGACCGCAGAAAAGGTCATGAGGATAACCGAAAAGATAGTAAAAGAAAACGCGCTAACTACTCTTATGATAACACACAACATTTCAAATGCCATTGAATATGGCAACAAGACTATCGTAATGAGCCAAGGCAAACTGCTTCTTACTATCGAGGGCGAGCAGAGAGCAAACATGACGGTGGAAAAGCTTATGAAGCTTTATTCCGACACCGCCGAGGACGAACTTTCAGACAAGATGATACTTCAAGAATAATCAGACATACAAAAAGCTGCGGAGGGAAAACTCCGCAGCTTTTACTTTTGTTCTTTCACATAAGACTAAACATATGTTATATCTATTCCTGCGATCTTTGCTCTGCCCTTTATGATAAGGATCTTTTCTTTTTCATCATAAGCTCCGTTAGGCTGGTCTATTCCGCCAAGAACGCAGTCGGCTTCCACCTTTATGCCCCAGTTCTTCGGGATATAAAGCTCCACTCCGCCGCAAAGCACATCAACATTCAGCTCGACTTCGTTTCCTGCCATATCGGCAGAATCAAAGTACACCTCCATACCGCTGTAACGGCAGCTTATGTCAACTCTTTTCAACACCTTTGAGGTTATATACTTTGTGCAGCCTGAAAATTTTGCGTCGATACGCACATATTCCCCATTGTCTGAGGATTTATCCCAAGCAGGATTATCGGTAGTGTGGGTGGTCCACTTGCTTTGTGTAAACCTGTAGCGGTAAGGGAAAATAAATGAAAATCCCACGCTGAGAAGCAGTGCCGCACCCAAAACAGGCCATGGGGTGAACTTCTCGATACCGAGAGTTTCGTCAAAGAGTATCGCCATGATAGCTATAGGGAAGAATATTCCCCAGAAGTTAAGGTGTCTGACACTCGTTACGATAACAGGAACGAGGAGCAGTGAAATCACAACGCTCCACACGCTTACGCTTCCAAGCAGACCTGTGCGGTCAAGGATAAGCGCAACGCCTGCAAGGATAAAGAACAAGCCCCATATAAGATTTTTGTTTTTCATAGAAATCTCCTTTCTCCAAGTCTGAGCTTCAAAAGCTTGTAATAGCTTCGTGAGGCGTAAAGCTGTTTGTGAGTGCCTGCAAAGCTTATAAGGCTTGCAGAGGTTATGTTTCGCTCAACGGAATAGATATGCTTTACATTCACGATAGCGGATTTTGACACCCGCACGAACTTTCGTGGAAGTATCTCTTCAAGCTCGAAAAGCTTCATTTTCACTTGAAAAACGTCGTCAGAGGTATGTGCGTTAAGATTATGTTCTCCTGTTTCAAAAAACAGTATGGAATCAAGGGGAGGATAGAACTGAACTGCGTCTTTAAAAAAAGCTATCTCAGGATCGCCCTCTGCCGACTCCGCCACCCTTTTCATTTTAAGCACACGTTCATCGGGCTGGGCGCACCTTATGACTATCTCGTCTTCAGACATATTCTCGTCTATCTCTATCCTGACCTTCACGCTTTCACCCCCCGTTTTATCTGACAGCCTTATTATAATCTATTTTTCTTTTCATGTAAACCCCTTTTAGCTGACAGGTACAGATTTCTATGCAAGAGGTAAATTTTATGACCCAAAGGGGTGCTGACCATGCAACACCCCCTCGATTTAGTTTTTTACCAGTAGCTTGCCTCGCTGCCTGTGCCGTTTTGCATATATTTGTATATGAGTTCAAAAAGCTCGCTGTTGTCAACATTGTTTTGTTCCATATAATCCACAACGCCCTGAGCGGTAAGACCGCTTGCATAGTCGCTGTTTCTAAGCACCATTGCAAACTCTGCCGCAGAGCAAGCCTTTGCAAAATTCTGTGACACAGCCTCTGTATAGTCAGAACACATAACAGACTTGTCTATAAGCTTGCTTTCGCTCGCCTCCGGGTCTTTATACCTCACTGAAACTGTGAGCATTTCTACGCTGAGCTCGTTGGTTTCAGCCTTGCTCTCGTTATCCTGATATTTCAGCGACTTTTCATTGCCGTTATTTGGCACTATCTCATACAAAACCGTGACCTGCTGACCTGAGCCGATATCTCCTGCGTCCTTTGTATCGTCCTCAAAGTCCTCGTCATTAAGAAGTCTGTTTTCATAGCCTACCAGCCTGTATGCAGAAACATTTTCGGGATTGAACTCTATCTGCACCTTTGCGTCCTTTGCAACAGTGAAAAGCGTTCCGCTCATTTCTGTTACAAGCACTCTTTTTGCTTCGTCAACGCTGTCGATATAAGCATAGTTTCCGTTGCCGTTATCCGCAAGGGCTTCAAGCCTGTTGTCCTTATAGTTTCCTGAGCCGAAGCCAAGCACTGAGAGATATACCCCTGAGTCACGCTTTTGTGATATAAGGTCGGTAAGCTCTTCTTCACTTGACAGACCAACGTTCAGATCGCCGTCAGTTGCAAGGATAACTCTGTTGTTGCCGCCCTCTATGAAATACTCCTCTGCAAGCTTGTAAGCTGTGGTAATTCCTGCCGCACCTGCTGTCGAGCCGCCTGCTGACAGGCTGTTAAGTGCTGAAACTATCTCCTCGCTGTTGTCGCCACTTTCGCCCTCAAGAACAACACTGTCGCTTCCTGCATAAGTGACGATAGAAACTCTGTCATCAGCCCCAAGGTTTTCAGCAAGCATTGAGAAAGCCTGCTGAACAAGAGGAAGCTTATCCTCGTCCTCCATTGAGCCGCTCACGTCTATGAGGAAAACAAGGTTTGTAGGAACGTCCTTGACCTTTGCTTCCCTTGCCTGAAGCCCCACAAGCATAAGCTTTGCTTCACTGTTCCAAGGGCAATCAGAAAGCTCGGTATTTATAGACACCGCGCCCTCCGTAGGCTTTTCATAGTCATACTTGAAATAGTTTATGAATTCCTCTGTTCTGACAGCGTCAGGGTCGACCTCCCAGCCGTCGTTTATCATTCTTCTCACGTTTGTATAGGAAGCAGTGTCAACGTCTGTGGAAAAGGTGGAAAGCGGTTCGTCTGAAACGAGCTTATAGCCGTTTTCGGTCAGATGGTTATATTCCTCGGTATTGTAACCCCCTCCTATATTCGCCGTGCCGTCAGTATCTCCGGCTGTAACATTGCTGTATCTGTAGTTTTCCGCAGTTGTTCTTTCATTGTTATAGCTGCCGCTCTTTCTGCTCTCCGAGCCGTCATAACCGCTTCCGCATGAAGCAAGCATTGTCGCCGTCATCATAAGCGACAGAGTCATGGTCAAGTTTCTTTTTATGCTGTTTGAAGTTGTCTTTTTCATAGCTGTCATCTCCCGTAAAATAGCGTGGGCGATATGCCCTTGCGTTGTTAGCTACATAGTCCTCCACTTAGCAAGCAGGTCTTGCAGATCGTTTTTCGAGGAATATCTCATTCGGTCATAGAAATAATCGTTCTTGATTTTCTGCGAGTCTTTAAGAATACCCGAATCATCGTCAAGACTTTTCCAGCCGTTTTGAAAAACGATATCCCCGTCAAGAGAAATTTCTATCTGAGGTGCATTTTCAAAGGCCATAGAATAAGTGCTGTTTTCTTTCCTCAGTGGTATGAAATATTCTCTGTTTTCCTGCATGATATAAGGGGTAGAGCTTTCAATGGTGATATTTGTTTCGCTTTCTTCACCTGTTTTTGATACAAGGCTGTTTATTCTCAGAGTGTAATGTGCGCTGTCGCTGTCGAGCCTTGCTGAAAGCACTGTCACATCTGCAAAGAAGTCTGTATCTTCCAGAACGCTGTCCTCTGTGAAATAATCATCGCCCTTTGGAATGTAGCTGTACTCATAAGCCTTTGTGTCTGTGTGGCTGAAACTGAGCTGTTCGTATGTCTTTTCTTCTCTGTTTTCAAGCCTAGCCTTGTCAGCCGTTTCTACGCTATGCTTTGAAACACTGTCCGACTCTGAGCGGATATCGGCGTAAAGGCTTACGCCGCCGATAATAAGCACGAGCGAGGCTGCTGCCGCTGCAAATTTTCTGTAATTTCTGCGGCTTACTTTTATCTGTGTCTGATCTTTGTCCGTTTTGTTTTCAAGCTGTCCCTCTATCCTGTCCCAGAGCTTTTCCATGTCAGGGGCAGTATCAGAAATATGCTTTTTGTAAAGAAATTTTATGTTCTTAGCCATAGATACTGTCCTCCTTTATGGTCTTTTTTAGTTTGAAAACAGCCTGACGGTATTTCCATGTGACAGTACCCAGCGGCTTCCCCACTGCCCGACTTATCTCACGAAATGTCATATCCATTCCAAGCCTCATGTTCAAGATATCCCTTTCGCCCTCTGAAAGCAGCTTCAAAGCCTCCTCGAAGGTGAGCTTTCCGATCACATCGTCGTCTACCCGCATACTGTCCTGCTGTTCTTTGTGCCCTACTTCATCATCGTCAAGGGTCGGCATTTCGTGCCGCCTTTTTCTTATAAAGTCAAGAGCGAGATTTTTCGCCATTACAGTCAGATATCGCTTATGCCCCGTTCCCTTTCGGTACTGACCTGCGGTGTCCCATAGCTTTAGGAAAAAATCTGATGTGAGGTCCTCAGCGTCCTGAGGACTTTTCACAATGTCAAGCATGATGTTATATATCACCTTGCCGTAGCATTGATAGATCTCCCTAAGCCCGTTTTTGTCATTTTTCAGGATCAGCTCCACCCTGAAATCGAACTCAGTGTCGGTCAAGTCTTTCACACCCCTCGATAACTTATATACGATTCTGCACGGGAGATTTTATGGCAAAATAGTATACAAATTTTATTTTTATTTTTTGTGCATTGATAACAAACTTATGTACAAACACAATTGTGCCGATAAGATATTTTAGCACATTAAAGTGCTTCTGTCAAATAAAAGAACACACCCCCGTCCATATGAACGAGGGTGTGTCCTTTGCGTGAAGATCTATGAGAAATTATTTGGAGAGGTCAATATTTCTTACAGCGTCCCTTACCTTAAGAACAAAGGTCGGAGAAACTGAAAGCTCGTCAATGCCCATTCTCAGGAAGGTTTCTGTGAGAGTAGTGTCAGCCGCAAGCTCACCGCATATACCTATCCATGCGCCGTTCTTATGGGCGTTCTCTGCAGACATTTCAATAAGTCTAAGTATAGCCTCATGGTGAGTGTCGCAGAACTGCTCTATATCAGGGTTCTGCCTGTCACAAGCAAGGGTATACTGAGTGAGGTCATTAGTGCCAACGCTGAAAAAGTCCACAAGCTTTGCAAGCTTGTCGCTTATGATAGCCGCCGCAGGGGTCTCTATCATGATGCCAAGCTCAACGCTGTCGGAAATTGTTATGCCCTGCTCTTTAAGCTCAGCCTTGACTTCACCACACATAGCAAGGGCTTTTTCTACCTCTGAAACGCTTGTTATCATAGGGAACATTATGCCCAGATTGCCGTATACGGAAGCTCTGAAAAGCGCTCTGAGCTGAGTTTTGAATATCTCAGGTCTTGTAAGACAAATTCTTATTGCTCTGTATCCCAAAGCTGGGTTTTCCTCTTTTTTCAGACCGAAATAATCCACCTGCTTGTCAGCACCGATATCCAGCGTTCTTATGATGACCTTTTTCCCTGCCATGCTCTCAAGAACACGCTTATAAGCCTGAAACTGCTGTTCCTCTGTAGGAAAATCTGAGTTTTCAAGATAGAGAAACTCGCTTCTGAAAAGACCTATTCCGCCTGCGTCATTAAGAAGCACTGCACCGATGTTGTCAACGCTTCCGATATTTGCATAAATATTTATCTTTTTACCGTCCTTTGTGACATTCTCCTTGCCTTTGAGGGTCTGCAAAAGACGCTTTTTCTCCTCGTCTGCTTTTTGCTTTGCGGTAAGCTCAGCGGTGGTCTTTTCATCAGGGTCAACGAATATCTCACCTGTAAATCCGTCAACGATAGCAAAGTCGCCGTCCTTTATCTCAGACAGGAATTTGCTTCCTACGCCTATTACCGCAGGTATGTTCATATTTCTTGCAAGGATAGCTGTATGTGAATTTGATGAGCCATGTGCAGTAACGAAGGCAAGCACCTTGTCTTTATCAAGAGATATAGTTTCGCTTGGCGCAAGATCATCGGCACAAACTATCATCTTGTCGTCACCTGCTGAACCGTCGCTGACATTGCCCGTGAGATTTGCGATGATCCTGTTGGAAATATCCTTTACATCTGCGGCTCTTGCCTGCATATAAGGATCGTCCATAGAAGCAAACATCTCCGCAAAGTTGTCTGCCGTCACCGCAACTGCATACTCTGCGTTGACCTTCTGGCTGTCGATGATATTCTCTATAGACTCGTTATAATCATCATCTTCAAGCATCATCATGTGTATCTCAAAGATCTGAGCATTTGTTTCGCCCACCTCCCTGAGTGCCTTGTCATAAATGCTCTGGAGCTGTTCTGTTGCCGCCTGCTTGGCCTCGGCAACTCTTTTCTTTTCATTCTCGCTGTCTTCTGTGTGAATACGTTTTATAGCGGTATCCTGCTTTTTGAATACTGAGATCTTACCCATTGCTACCGCACCGTAAACGCCTTTTCCTGTATACTTAATCATAAACATCCGCCCCTTTTCTCATAGATCTTATTATTCTTCACGCTGTTTCCAGCCGATGGGACGCTCCTGCAAACACTCCGCAGAAACGTCCCATCGGCTGGGACGGCTTTTACCGCCCAGCTGACGAATAGGATCTTACAGTGTTTCCTCAAAAAATGCCTTAAGTGCTTCGGAAGCCTTGTCCTCGTCTGCACCCTCGCAGGTAACAGTAACAGTATCGCCCTGCTTAACGCCAAGACCCATAAGAGCCATAAGCTTTGTGATGTTCACGCTCTTTCCGCCCTTTTCGATAGTGCAAACGCTCTCGAATTCCTTTGCTTTCTTTGCAAGAAGTCCAGCCGGTCTTGCATGGATACCAACTTCGTCTGTGATTGTGTAGCTAAATGTTTTCATGATGAATACCTCCAAATAATTATTTGATCTTCAAGATCATATCTCCTGCCGAAACGCTGTTTTGTGCGACAGGTTCAACAGACGCATAATCGTCCGTGTTGCCAATTATGATAGGTGTTGTCACCTTATAGCCTGCGGCTTTTATCTTATCCATATCAAAGCTTATGAGCAGGTCGCCTTTCTTGACCTCCTGACCGTCACTGACATGGGCTTCAAAATACTGTCCGCCAAGCTTTACAGTGTCGATACCGATATGGAGAAGTATCTCCACTCCATCGTCCGATACCATATTTACGGCATGCTTTGTGTCAAAAACGCTGTCTATCTTTCCATCGCATGGAGCGTAAAGCTTGCCCTCTGACGGCTCAACGGCTGCGCCCTCGCCCAGTATTTTTTGTGAGAACACCTCGTCCTCAACGTCCTCAAGCTTAACAGCAGTGCCGTTCATGTGAGAGTAAAGCGTTATTGTCTTGCCGTTAGTTTCTGTATTTTCTGCACCCTCGGTCTGCGGTTTTTCTTCTGCTTTATCAGAAGCTTCCTCAGTGCCGATAATGCTGTCAGGGTCATCACTGTATGGCGAATCTATAAAATCCTCAAGATCTGATTTTATAACTGAGACCTTTGGTCCGTAAATGACCTGAATGCCGTTGCCCTTGTGGATAATGCCCGAAGCGCCGCTGGCTTTGAGCATATCGTCCATGACCTTTGAGGCGTCATTTACTGTAACTCTAAGTCTTGTTGCACAGCAGTCAACGTCTGAAAGGTTATCTTTACCCCCAAGACCTTTGAGTATCATTGCACTTACAACGTCTGAAGCCCTCTTGTCTGCGCTCTTTACCTTTGCCGCCTTAGCCTCGTTCACGTCGCTTCTGCGATAAAGCTTAGGTTCAACGTCATCAGGCTCTCTGCCCGGAGTTTTAAGATTCATCTTTGTTATCATAAAGTAGAACACAAAGTAGTAAACAACTGCATAGATAAGCCCCACAACAACTATCCATATCCAGTGGGTCTTTTCATTGCCCTGCAAAATTCCGAAAAGGGTCATGTCTATAAGACCGCCTGAGAACGTCATTCCAACGCCAACGTTAAGAATGTGCATGAGCATATAGGAAAGTCCTGCCAATACGCAGTGAACAGCGTACATAAGAGGTGCAACAAACAGGAATGTGAACTCCAAAGGCTCTGTGATACCTGTTATCATTGAAGTAAGAGCCGCTGACAGAAGCAAGCTTCCTACTATCTTTTTCTTTTCAGGACGAGCAGTTTTGTACATTGCAAATGCTGCAGCAGGAAGACCAAATATCATGAACGGGAATTTTCCTGCCATAAATCTTGTTGCCGATACTGAGAAAACTTCTGTTGACTTTGAAGCAAGCTCTGCAAAGAATATGTTCTGTGCGCCTGCTACCATGTTGCCGTCTATCATCATCGAGCCGCCAAGCTCTGTCTGCCAGAAAGGCATATAGAAAACGTGATGAAGTCCGAATGGGATAAGAGCACGTTCAAGTATTCCATATATCCATGTGCCTGCATAGCCTGAGTTAAGAACGAGCACGCCAAGCTTTGATATACCAAGCTGTACTATAGGCCACAGATAGAACATTATGATACCAACGATAAGGTATGTGACAGTTGAAACGATAGGAACAAATCTTGTTCCGCCGAAGAATGAGAGCACCTGCGGAAGTTCTGTTTTATAGAACTTGTTGTGCAGTGCCGCAACGCCAAGTCCTACAAGGATACCGCCGAAAACGCCCATTTGCAGCGTGGTGATACCAAGCACTGACGTTGTGGAGTTTTCTGCCATTGCCTCAACGCCGCCCTTTGCGGTGATAAGTGCGCTGATAGTGGTGTTCATTACGATATAGGCGATAGCACCCGAAAGGGCTGCGACTTCTTTTTCCTTCTTTGCCATTCCGATAGCAACGCCCATTGCAAACAGAAGCGCAAGGTTATCGAAAACGGCGCTTCCCGTTTTGCTCATTATGTCGAGTATAGTGTAAAGCACACCGCCCTCATAGATGAATTTGCCAAGATGATAGGTTTCGATAGTTGTGGCGTTGGTGAAAGAGCTGCCTATTCCAAGAAGCAGACCCGCCACCGGCAGCAGTGCAATAGGGAGCATGAAAGAGCGTCCCACACGCTGCAATACGCCGAAAATTTTATCCTTCATAATAATAATATCCTCCAAAAAATTATATCTCAGTCGAATTATCATTATGGTACCGTTAATGATAATACCGCAGCGAATACATTATATATAAGCTGTGGCAATAATGCCTATTCGCTTATTTTCTTCAGATGGATCGAAAGAGTTATCATTTCATCTTCCGATATAGTTTTAGCATAATTTTTCAAAATATGATCCTGCATATGCTTTGCGCATTTATACTGCTTTTTGAATTTCTTTTTTATGATATCAGTGAACTCCTCGTCCCTGCTGAGAACATTAGGAAGCTCCTGAGATTTGAAGAGCCTTTTCGCAAGATATTTTAAATGCACAAGAAATCTTTCATATGCCACCGAGTTCTTGTTTATCTTCCCTGCCAGACAAGCGTCCGCTATCTCAGCACAGCTGTTTACCATTTTAGTGATATCCTGTATCTGTTCCATTTTTGTGCCGAGCCTTGCGTTTATGATGTGCATTGCGATAAAGCCCGCTTCATCACCCCTCAGCTCAACGCCCAAACGCTGATATATCTCCGCCACGCAATATCTTCCAAGAGCAAACTCCTTCGGGAAGCAGTCGCTTATGGCGTCCATAAGTGGGTTTTCAAATTCAAGTCCCTGCTTTTTTCTTTCAATGGCAAACGAGATGTGGTCTGAAAGTGTTATTATGAGCGACTCGTTTAGCTGTCCGTCGATATGTGAAGAAATATAATCCACAAGATCTGCCGTAAGCTTTATATGCTCATATGGTATCTCGGTCAGGCACTCGATAAGTCTTTTTCTAAGCTCTGAGTCTGTGACAAGATACATTTTCTGTATTTTATCCTTGTCAGGCTCGTCGCCGTATTTTTTTCCGAAGCCTATCCCCTTGCCTGAGATTATCTGCTCTTTTCCTTTATCGTCTATGACGCTTACGGTGTTATTATTTATCACCTTGATTATTTTCATTAAAAATCCCCCTATAAAATCAAAAAAACCAACCTTAATACGAACTCACACAATATGTCCGTACAAAGTTGGTCATGCCCAGTCTATAAATGAAAGGTAACACTCCAATAAAAGATGTTATGTATCAATTTCACTATAATTATATTAACACACCTACATTTATTTGTCAACAGCATACATAAAATTTGTTTTCCGAATCTGTTTTTTTAACAAATAAGCTCATTTTGTTTTGTATAAAACCTACAATTATCAGCTTGAAAAGCACAAAAAGCCGTGGAAACACTGCTGTTCCCACGGCTTTCGGTATGTTAAGAGAGTATCTGTATAGCTTTATTACTTTGTCATAAGATCGCAAACAAGGCTTGCAAACTCAACAGGGTTGTCGATAGACATACCCTCGATAAGCAAAGCCTGATCGTAAAGAAGCTTTGCATAGTCTTTCAGCTTGTCCTTATCGTTAGCATAAAGGTCTTTCAGCTTCTCAAAGATAGGGTGGTTTGGATTTATCTCCAGTGCCTTTTCCGCCTTGACCTTATTGCCGTCATTCTGAGGCATAGCGTTGAGGACTTTCTCCATTTCGATAGTTATACTGCCGTCTGATGAAAGGCAAACAGGGTGAGTTTTAAGCTTCTTTGAAAGACGGACAGTCTTTACCTTGTCGGCGATAGCCTCCTGCATGAAAGCGAACATATCCTTGTTCTCTTCGTCAAGCTTTTTAGCCTCTTCCTTTTCTTCCTCTGTGTCAAGGTCGAGATCAGCGTCGCTTATGGACTTGAAAGGCTTGCCGTCATAGTTTATCATCACCTTGATAGCGAACTCGTCAACGTCCTGTGTAAAGTAAAGAACTTCATAGCCCTTATCCTTGATCTTTTCAAGCTGAGGGAGCATTTCGATCCTTTCCTTTGTTTCGCCGCAGGCATAATAGATCTCTTTCTGATCTTCTTTCATTCTTGAAACATACTCTTTGAGTGTAACGTTCTTGCCGTCAAATGAGGACGGGAACATAAGGAGATCTTTCAGAGTTTCGTTTGCAGCGCCGTATGACTGATAAATGCCAAACTTAAACTGAAGCCCGAATACGCTGTAGAACTTCTCATACTTCTCACGGTCGTTTTTCAGAAGCTTTGCAAGCTCGTTCTTTATGGACTTTTCAAGGTTCTTTGCGATTATCTTGAGCTGTCTGTCCTGCTGTAAAAGCTCACGGGAGATGTTCAGTGAGAGATCCTCAGAGTCAACAACACCCTTTACAAAGCTGAACCAGTCAGGAAGCAGATCAGCACATTTTTCCATTATCATTACACCGCTTGAATAAAGCTGGAGTCCCTTTTCATAGTCCTTTGAGTAATAGTCAAAAGGCGCACGGGCAGGTATATAAAGCAGTGCATCATATGTTGCAACGCCCTCGTTCTTTGAATGGATATGTGCAACAGGTGGCTCATAGTCGCCGAACTTCTCCATATAGAAGTTGTTGTAATCCTCGTCCTTTAGCTCGCTCTTGTTCTTCTTCCAGATAGGGGTCATGCTGTTAAGAGTTTCGATAGCCTTGTGTACCTCAGGCTCTTTACCCTCCTCATTATAATGAGTATGCTCGACTTCCATTCTGATAGGGAATCTGATGTAGTCAGAATATTTCTTTACAAGCGACTGTATCTGATACTGATCAAGATATGTTGAATACTTCTCGTCATCAGTATCGTCCTTGAGTTTAAGTGTGATAGTTGTGCCGACGCCGTCAGGCTTGTCACACTCTTCTATTGTGTAGCCCTCAACACCGTCAGATGTCCACTTGTAAGCCTGATCGCTGCCGAAAGCCTTTGTTACAACGGTAACTTCCTTTGCTACCATAAAAGTAGAATAGAAGCCTACACCGAACTGACCGATGATGTCAACATCGTCCCCAAGGTCATTGTCTTTCTTGAAAGCGAACGAACCTGAGTTTGCGATAGTACCAAGGTTGTTTTCAAGATCCTCCTCGGTCATACCGATGCCGTTATCAGAAACTGTAAGCGTTCTGTTTTCCTTGTCGATAGCGATATTGATAGCGAAGTCGCTCTTTTTCATTCCCACTGAAGTGTCTGTCAAGGACTTGAAATACAGCTTATCAATAGCGTCGCTTGCATTTGAGATTATCTCTCTGAGAAAAATCTCCTTATGAGTGTAGATCGAATTGATCATCATATCAAGCAGTCTTTTGGATTCTGCCTTAAATTCTTTTGTCTGCATAAAATCTCGACCTTTCCTTAATAATATTTTACTTTCTTTGAATACTGTTCCATATAATTAGCACTCTATCTATTTGAGTGCTAATTATATTATACAACAAGGTTGATAAAATGCAATAGTTATCACAAAATTTCTCTTATTTATTTACAAATCCATAACATTTCATCACATACCTGACAAAATACCATTTGCAAAAGCACCATGTTGTGTGTTATAATATATAGATAAGACCGAACAAGGGAGGAATAATATTTGACTACCAAAAAGTCTGTTTCTCTGCTGACCCCTGAAAAACAGCAGGAAAAGAAACTTCTTACTAAAGATTGCGTGAAAATTTCACTTCTGCTCATTTTATACAACCTGCTAAACAGGATATTCGCAGTGTTATTCTTTTACGTTGCATACACTTACCATTCGGGAAAATTCACTCTTAGCTACTCGGCGGTTCTCAGCTATCTGAAAAAACAGACCGCTTTTATAAGCTCAACTACTTTTTCCATGACGGCAAATTTGTTTATCACTCTTATGAGCGTGCTTGTTTTTGGGATAGTTTTTGCTATACTTTTCCGAAAACGAGGATCAAGCTTCATAAAGCCGAAAAAAGGCACGGCAGTAAAAGGGTTAAAATGGTTTTCAGCCTGCTTTGTAATAAACATTCTGCTGTCACAGCTCATATCTATCCTCACGGGTATACTTGGTCAAAACGGAGTGACAGTTCCCACAAGCGATTTTTCTATTCATCAGCCCTCTGCCCTTGCAGTAATAGTGCAGTTCTCATACGTTGTGATAATAGCCCCTATCGTGGAGGAATTTATCTACCGTGGAGCGATCCTCACGGCTCTAAGCCCATACGGAAGGGGTGCGGCGGTGCTTTTCTCGGCACTTGCATTCGGACTTATGCATGGAAATATCCCTCAGGCGGCTTCGGCATTCGGCACAGGACTTGTTTACGCTATTATCGCCGCAAAGTGCGGCTCGATACTGCCAACAGTTATAATACACTGTCTAAACAATCTGCTTGCAAACTTCTCGTCCATATCTGACGCAATAGGGCTTGAACACTATGAAACCTTCATGAGCGTTGCTGAGATAGTCATAGGTCTGGTGGGCTTTATGGTGCTTTTCACAAGCCTTAAAAAGCTTATCATTGATGACAGCGAAAACGTGCTTACACCGAAAGAATGTCGCAGATACGTCTTTACAAACCCTGCCACTATAGTATATATGCTCTGCCTTATCATACCGATAATAAAGAGTCTTGTCCAAGCAAACAGCTAAAAATCACAAACAAAAACGGGTGACTGCCAATAACAAATTGACAGCCACCCGATATTTTTTTATCCAAAAAGCCTATTAATAAGCCTTGCCCCAAAGCACCATATGCTTCGCAGGCTTTCCACAGCATACGCAGGTATCTGCTATCTCTTCCTGCTCAAACGGGATACATCTTGAACCTACTCCTGTGAGTTCCTTTACCTTATCCTCGCAAGCTTCGTCGCCGCACCACATTGCCTTAACAAAGCCGTCGCCCTTTTCCTCAAGAGCCTTTGTTATCTCGTCAAGTGTCTTGCAAACATAGGTACGTCTTTCTCTGTTTTCAAGTGCCTTCGCATAAAGGCCATCATGAACAGCCTGAAGTCTTTCATTTACTGTTTCAACAAGCTCACCAAGCTTGCAGAATACCTTTTCTCTGTTGTGTCTTGTAACAAGCACACACTGATCGTTCTCAATATCCTTTGGACCAATTTCAAGTCTTACAGGAACGCCCTTCATCTCATACTGTGCAAACTTCCAGCCGGGTGACTGTTCTGAATCGTCGAGCTTAACTCTTATGCCTGCATTTTTAAGTGTGTTGTAAAGCTCGTTAGCCTTGTCAAGAACGCCCTCTTTGTGCTGTGCTATAGGTACGATAACTACCTGAACAGGTGCAACAGCAGGTGGCAGAACAAGTCCGTTATCGTCGCCGTGTGTCATTATAACTGCACCGATAAGTCTTGTCGTAACGCCCCATGATGTCTGGAATGGGTGTGCAAGCTTATTATCTCTTCCAGTATAAGTGATATCGAAAGCCTTTGCAAAGCCATCGCCAAAGTAATGCGAAGTGCCTGCCTGCAAAGCCTTGCCGTCGTGCATAAGAGCCTCGATAGCATATGTTGCTTCTGCACCTGCGAACTTGTCGCTCTCTGTCTTTCTGCCCTTTACGACCGGCATAGCAAGCTGCTGCTCGCAGAAATCAGCGTATACGTTGAGCATTCTCTCTGTCTCCTCGATAGCCTCCTCGGGTGTCTCGTGGATAGTATGACCCTCCTGCCACAGGAACTCTCTTGAACGAAGAAATGGTCTTGTTGTTTTTTCCCAACGTACAACAGATACCCACTGATTGTAAAGCTTAGGAAGATCTCTGTAGGAATGAACTATATTAGCATAATGCTCGCAGAAAAGCGTTTCAGACGTTGGTCTTACGCAAAGTCTGTCTTCAAGCTTTTCACTTCCGCCGTATGTTACCCAAGCTACCTCAGGTGCAAAGCCCTCAACGTGGTCTTTCTCCTTCTGAAGCAGGCTCTCAGGGATAAACATAGGCATGCAAACATTTTCATGACCAAGCTCCTTGAACTTTGTGTCAAGTATATGTTGGATATTCTCCCATATTGCGTAGCCGTAAGGTCTTATTACCATACAGCCCTTTACGCTTGTGTATGAAACAAGCTCAGCCTTCATACATATATCAGTATACCACTTTGCGAAATCCTCGTCCATGGAGGTTATCGCATCAACCATTTTCTTATCCTTAGCCATTTATAAAACCTCTTTCTTATATCATTCAGGCATTGTCATTATTCTTGTTGCCGTCGTCTTTTTTAACAGCTTCACTGCTGACATTCTTCTTTTTCTTTTTAAAATTAAGAGCATAGATATCCTCGTTATATATCTTATAGTTGGGATCCCAGCCGTCAATATGGGACTTATCAAATATGCCCTGTACCTTATAGTTCTCAGAATCATTCCCTGCATTCTCACCGTCCACCCTTTCGGGATCGTCCTTTTCGGCAAGCTCAGGGTGACGTTTTTCAATAAATCGTGCTATTTTGGGAGTGATAAGGCAGGCAATGACGATAAAGGTCATTATTACGACACAGCCTGCTGCCAGCTTCAACAGCAATAGCAGTAATTCTTTATTCAGACAAGTCACCTCTTTTCGCAAACATAAAGTTATTATAGCACAATTATTATCCAAATTCAAGAGGTGAAATATGAATTTACCGCCATTTCTGACCTTTAGCACAAAAAAAAGGCGGAACAAAGTCCGCCTTAAAGCATTTTCTTTCGTTTGAAAAAGATTATACACACTATCACTACTATTATACTAAGGGCTATAACACCCGGATACCCCTCTTTAAGTTCAGGCATATTCTGAAAGTTCATGCCATACCAACCCGTGATAAGGGTCAGAGGGAAAAATATAGTGGATATGACCGTAAGAAACTCCATATTCTTGTTCTGCTGAGCATTGACATGGGACTGATAAGCGTCTCGCACCTGCGTTGCATATTCAAGAAGATGTACAGTTCTGCCCATGAGCCTGTCGGCACGGTCTGAGATAGTGCCGAAATATTTTTTCTGCTTTTTCTCAAAGAAGCCGTTCTCGTCCTCTTCAAGCTCTCTGCCCAGATCCATTATTTCATCATAGTAGCTTCTCAAAATAAGAAGCTCTTTTCTGATAGGCGTTATGGTTTCAAGAAAATCGTCCGTCTTGCCATCGTTTACGTTTTCCTCAAGCTCCATAAGCTTTTGCTCATGTTCCGCAAGAAGCTCGGTGTCACGGAGCATAAATTCGCTGAAAAAATTGTAGATAAAATGCTCCCTGCTCTCTCCCTGATTATGCCTGCTTCTCTGTATGCGTTGGACTAACCTGAGCGAGAACTCCTCATCGTCTATTATCACCATGTTTTTGTTGTCGATAAAAAACTGTATCCTGTGTCGGCTTCCCCTTATGTCAAGAAGCTTGGGGATAGAAAGCGTGCCTGCCAGACAGAAAGGCTGTGATTCTATCTTACAGAACACAACGTCACGCAGGGATATCACGCCCTCGTAGGTTATGTTCGCCGTTCTGAGGGTTTCCTCTGCGTGAGCAGAGTCGGTAATAAACACAGCCGAGCAAGTTTGCTCGCTTAGCTGTGCCGGTGTTATTTCTTCAAGTGAACCCTTCAGGGCAAATATTGTCATTTATCCTCGACCTCCGCCTTTGAAGCTCTTTCATAGGCAAGGTCATAGAAAAGTTCCTGAGAATTGAGTGGCTCTTTGCCGTCTGAAACAAGGGTATATTCCCCGTCAGAGTCAAGCTCTCTTGCCTGACAATTATCTGCAAGCATTTTGTCGAACATCATGCTTATCTGAGCCTTGATATCCTCGTCAAGAATAGGTGTGGCGACCTCAACACGTCTGAGGGTATTTCTTGTCATAAAGTCTGCGGAAGCAATATATATCTTTCTTTCCTCGCCCTTGCCAAACATATAGATACGGGAATGTTCAAGAAAACGTCCTACAATGCTTATTATCCTGATGTTGTCGGTTTCGCCCTCAACGCCTGGGATAAGACAGCATATGCCTCTTACCACAAGGTCTATCTTAACGCCTGCTCTTGAAGCTTCGATAAATCTGTCGATTATCTTCTTATCAGTGAGAGAATTTATCTTCACGCCAATATAGCCCTCTCCCCCTGATTGTGCTATGGCTATCTGCTCGTCTATCATATCAAGCACCTTGTTTTGCAGACAATTCGGTGCAACAAGAAGCTTGTCAACGCTCTTTACAGTATCGTCAGAAGCAAGAGCATTGAACACGTCTATAGCGTCCTTTGCGATGTCCTTATCGCAGGTCATAACAGACAGGTCGGTATAAAGTCTTGAAGTTTTCTCGTTGTAGTTTCCGGTGCCTATCTGAGTATAATACTCGGTCTTTGTGCCTGAACGTTTTGTGATAAGGCAAAGCTTTGAATGTACCTTATAGCCCTCCAGACCATAGATAACAGTACAGCCAGCCTTTTCAAGTCGGCGTGACCACTCGATATTATTTTCCTCATCAAATCTCGCCTTAAGCTCTACCAATACAAGAACGTCCTTGCCGTTCTCTGCGGCTTCACAAAGGGCTTCGACCACCTCACTGTGCTTTGCCACACGATACAATGTCATTTTTATAGACACAACATTTTTATCGTCAGCCGCCTCACGGAGCATATTGATAAAAGGCTTTATGCTATCAAAAGGATAAGAAAGCAGTCTGTCTTTCTTTTTTATCTGCGGCAGGATCGGCTTGTTATCGTCAAAGGCAGTAAACTTCTGCGGAACTCTCTTTTTATAGAAAAGCTCGGTTTTCTGTCTGAGTATATCCTGTATCTGGAACAGAAATGACAGATCAAGAGGAGTGCTGTTTCTGAAAACAGATTTTTTATTCACTTCAAGCTGTTTGCAGAGCAGGTCAACGATATTGTTATCAAGCTGCCTTGAAAGCTCCAGTCTGACAGGTGCAAGACGCTTTCTTTTCTTAATAAGGTCAGCCATGAACTCACGGTAATCAAGATCTTCGTCGTAAAGTGCGTCAGCGTCGATGTCAGCATTCCTTGTAACTCTTATAAGTGACTTTGACTTGACGGTGTAGCCCTTGAAAATTTTAGGTACATAGTGGAGGATAAGCTCCTCAGAGAGCATATACTTGCCTGTTGAACCGACCTTTATAAGTCTTGGAAAGACCTCACTTCCGCAGGAGATAACACCCAGCTTCTCCTTGGAATTTTTGCTTTCAAGGACAACTGCGGCATAGATATCCTTATTTTTAAGGAAAGGGAAAGGCTGTCTTTTTCCCACCACCATAGGCGACAGGAGCGGAGCTATCTGATTGAGAAAATACTGCTCCAACTGAGAATTTTCCTCCGCTGTAAGCTTGGAAAAATCAACAAGAGCAACGCCCTGCTCGGCTATTTTCTTCATAAGGTCAGCGTATATCTTATTTTTACGCTCGTTAAGCTCGCCCACTCTAGCGATAACGGCTTTGAGCTGTTCCTTAGCGGTCATATTTGTTTTATTTTCCCTACTGTCTGGATCGACCTCCATCTGGTCAGTAAGCGAGCCTACACGGACCATAAAGAACTCGTCCAGATTGCTCTGATAGATAGAAGCAAAAGAAAGTCTTTCACAGAGTGGCACGCACTCACGCTCAGCCTCCTCAAGGACTCTTTCATTAAATTTCAGCCATGACAGCTCTCTATTCATAAACACATTTTTCATTGTGCCATACTCCTTTTATTATGATATCAAAACATCTATACTGATTTAATATATTATATCACAAAACGGCAAATTGTTAAAGAGTTTTAAGCAAAATTCATGTAAAATATTCTTATTTTACACTTCCTATATTGTATCTGCACACAAAAATTATGCAAAATGACGCATTCGCTTTTTAGTGAAAGCACAATACTGTGCAAAAAGGCAAAAATCAAAAAAGTCCAAACTTTTTGTGCAAAAAAGGTTGACAACGGGGCATAAATAGTGTATAATAATCAAGTCGCTATGAGAAACGCATATGGCGGTATAGCTCAGTTGGCTAGAGCACTTGGTTCATACCCAGGGTGTCACCGGTTCAAATCCAGTTACCGCTACCACATTTCTCATAGCGAAAAATCGGCCCGTTGGTCAAGAGGTTAAGACGCCGCCCTTTCACGGCGGAATCATGGGTTCAATTCCCGTACGGGTCACCATACTTGTGCAATAAAATAGATGCACACCTCGAAAAGCTCGTATTTACGAGCTTTTTTTGCGTTTTGAGGGTAAAAATTTCAGGTGTAAAACCGTGGATGCTTTTTCGTAAAAAAAGGATCTGAACCCTCAACAATTAAACATCGTCAAACAAAACGGCAGACTTTGAGCAGATTTTGCTCTGAGCCTGCCGTTTTGTTATGAAAAAAATTCACAAAGTTTTAAAGGCTGTTTTGTCTATTGTCACGAATTTAAGTGACGATGATAGAACAGCCTTTTTTTCATTTGTAGAAAAAGGAGGAATGTGTAATGTATTACAATAAAGAAAACGTTGAAAGGCTGCGACAGAGATATCCGGAAGGAACTCGTATCTGCCTTGACCAAATGAACGATGACCCGTTCCCTGTTGAGTCGGGGACGTTTGGCAAGGTCGATCACGTTGATGACATCGGCACTTTGCATTGTATCTTTGACAACGGAAGAACGCTTGGAGTGATCCCAGGCGTGGACGATTTTAACATTATCAGAGAAGAATCGGAACAAACCGAGGAAGAAGAAATGAATATATCAATGTGACGGTCAAGTTTTGAAAAAAGCTTGACCGTTTTTTTGTTGGAAAAATCGGAAAGGAGATGATTCGTACTGATAAAATATTTTGATATCTTTGCAGGTATCGGCGGATTTCGCTCAGGACTTGAAAAAGCGGGCGGCTTTGAGTGCGTCGGATACTGCGAGATAGATTGATATGCTAAAAAAGCATATGAAACAATGTATGATACAAGAAATAATCCTGTATAATAAAAATCGACACATACAAAACAGTCAAAGTATAATAAAAACAAAGGAGTGTGTCATCAAATGGAACAGGAAAACAATATGATGAAGAGTTTAAAAAGCAGGCAATAAAGCTCGCAAGCTTCAGGCAGCGAACAAACGGATAAAAGAACTTGAAAAGAAAAACCGAGAGTTTGAAGAGCTTAATGAATTTCTGGAAGAAGCATCTGCTTTTTTTTGCCGCGAACCGTCGGAAGTCAGGAAAAAAGAACGGTTAAAGTTCATTTCCCAAAAGACTGATGACGGTAGGATAACAGGAAGGATCAGTTTTTACTGCAAGGCTTTGGAGGTTACAAGACAAGCATTTTACGATCAACTCAGCCATAAAAACGCCCCCTGGAAGTATCAGGCGCTTGCATATGAAATGATGAAGATCCACAAAGAAGACCAATATAATGACTGCTACGTCAGAGAGCGTATGTATCTTGCATTGCAGCAGAGAAAGGGTGCTGGGATGCTGCAGTAAAGAAATATGGGATCATTCAAAGCATGAACAGCGCCGGCGGAAGATGTCATGATAATGCACGCTGTGAAAATATGTGGGCAAGAATGAAAGAAGAGCTGTTCTACAGCCGTGAGGACAAGCCGGAGAACTACACTATGAAAGAGTTGAAGACTACGATCTGGAGATATTATATGAGTTACTGGGCCAACAGAAGAATCTGCACCGCCAACGGTGGTCTGCCTCCGGCAGCCCGAAGAAGGCTCTACTATGATCATATCTTTCTCGTTGCATAATTCTTGTTCGAATAAAATGTGTCAAGTGATATTGACAAAACCAACTATCTCCTTTTCTCTCACCGCTTCAAACTCGGCAATGACCATTGACAGGTCCTCATCATGAGAAATAGGATACCAACCTGTATTATAGTCAAGGAGCGTAACTGTATTTTTTCTTTGTTGATTTTTGAAATCGTGTAATGGCGTTCGCCATAATCTATTTCATCACCAACTGCAAAAGGTATCTCAACTTCCGTATCTTCCAATGTCGAATTTTCAAAGAACGAGAGTTGTTCTGCATTATTTTCCTGCTGCGTACCATTGACAATATTGCGACTTTGGTGTATAATAACATTAGAGTCAAGAGCGTTTAAGCCCTGCGAGAATTGTAGTCGCAGCACACTGAACAGTTCTTGGCTTTTTTGTTTGTTTATATACAAGATATTATCTGCTTGTAACTCTAGCTCCAAATATCTGTCAAAGTTTTCTCTCCCATATACACTTGTTATAAAATTTGAGCTTACTCTTCTAAGATTATAATTTCCATTACCACTTGGACGTACACTTACGATTATAGGCTCATTATCAATATCAATTTCTGATGTTACAACTACTAAACTATCCTGTCTTGATAATGAGTCATATATCATTACTGGATCTGCAAGCCATTCAGGTAGCTTTTTTATTTGTTCTGTAGTTAAGCCATGTGTATGCTTTTCCAAATCTTTTGGTTGAACAACTTTTTTCAAATGTTTTTGCGTATAAAGCATTGGAAGTTGCTCACAGCCAACGTCAAGCAATATTTGAGGTGTATCACATACCTTCAAGTCATTGTATCGGCAGAGTTGTCCTGGACTTCAATCGCTTGAACGTTCTGCTTTAAATGCTCTATCACACTTTGAGCGTAGTAGTCTGCTACTAAAGATGATATATGCTGTAGCTCATCGGGCGAATATCGGACGCTTACCCAATGCTGTATGTTATGCTCGCCATTTTGTGCAGCCGCCACAACCGCTTGCTTTAGTGCAAGTATCTGGTCTTGCGAAAACTTAAGCTTTATAAGATCTTGGAGTATATCATCAACCCTATCAGACGTGCTTTCTTGCTTTGCAGTTTTGGCATTGTCAAGAGCTTCGTTTTTGCGGTCAATTGCGATAACTTCTTTTTCAATTTCAAACAACGTGTCTTTGGCAGCGTGCTGAACAGCTCTGCTGAAAAGAATCATATCTCTCGCATTTTTGATAAGGTCAAGAGCGCTTACATCAACATCGGTATGCAGATCTATTTTACCTGAAAGATTACATCTTTGAGAAACAACGAACTGCACCACAGAATCCAGTGAATGGCGGTATACCTCAGCCTGTTTTGTGTCAAGAACTTTTTCATTGAACATATCTGCGTCCACTGTCTGAGCATATGTTACAGTAACCTGCTTTGAGTCTGCTACCAAATAGCCGCAGGAACTGTTGAGCCGTCCTCTGTGATGACATACTTGCCGATAACAAGCTTATCAAACATTGCTACGCCATTCTCATCAGTATCAGCTTCAAACTTCAAGTCCTTGTTTGTATCAGAAATGCCTGTTGCTATGAACTTAATGCCCTCGATATTTAGATTTCCTGTAGTAGTCTTTGTGACTTTAATAGAGCCACTTTTCTTCTTATTGGTCATTTCAGCCTTGACGATATCATCGTTTTCAGTTATTTCAAACGGATAAGGAGTATCGTCTATCTCGTAGATATCAGGCGCTGAAATCTCACGATAGAAATACTTTCCTATGGCAAGCTGAAACTTTGCAATGCCGTTCTCATCGGTTGTGCCTGTGATGACCTGTTCGTTATTTTCATTTAAAATCTCAAAAGTGCAATCAGGGATAAGCTCTCCTGTTGAAATGTCAGTCTTTGTTATCTCAAAAGGCTTTGTGATGATTTCGTTGTCAAAATCCACAACAAAATCAGCTTGCTGTTCAACAAGCTTTATAGTCTGTGTAGGCTCATCGGAAATCGAATAGCCCTTTGGCGGCTGTATCTCAGTTACAGTGTAGCTGTAGCCCTTGTAGAGAGCCTTTGTTGTTTCAGCTATGCCGTCTGCGCCTGTGGTTATGGTGTCTATCACTGTTCCCTTAGGGTAGATACAATAGCCATTGCCAACGTAGATATCCTCGGCTGCTGACACTTCAAACTTAGCACCCTCAAGGTCAGCGCCTGTTTCAGCGTCACGCTTGTGAATTGTTATCTTGCCTTTGTCAGGAGCAGAAGCCTTGTTGATGAACTCCGTTTTAGCCGTCTTGTCAGCGGTAACAGTGATAGCTTTCTTTGATGATATCATGTAGCCGTCTGCGGTGGATATTTCTCTCCACTCGTAGTTGCCCTCTGGCAGACCTGTTACATCGATATCGCCCTTGCTGTTTGGCACAAGGTCCGTAGCCTGTGAAACGAGGTCAGTGAAGCTGTAGCTTCCGTCTGAGCCGCTTGCTTTTACAAACTTATATTCGTCACCGACCTTGCAGGCAAGCTGGAACTTGACGGCTTTGTACATATCCGCTGTGGCGGTCTGCTTGTTGTCAAAGTAATCTGTGAAGCTCTTGTCAAGGTGAGCTGAGCCTGTGCTTATTTTAAGCTTGATATATGCCTGAACAGGGTCTTTGCCTGATATATATCCAACTTTCGCCTGAGAGCCTGAATCATTTTTGCCCTTGTAAAACAGAGGAACACATTCCTCTATCTTGCCACTGTTCTTTGCTCTTGCCTTTGTCAGAGTGACAGCTTTTGTTCCTGCCTTGATGTTTTCATTGGCGGAAACCTTGATGTTGCTTCCGTCCTTTTTGAATGTAACTCCGTCAACTTTTGAAAAATCGAACTGTGAGATACTGCTGTCAGCCTTGATCGTACCCTCATATTTCTTTGTTGAAGTGTTATACTTCAATTCGTATGTAGGGGCTGTTCTTACGGCAGTTGTTGCACCAGCAGGAATTTTATAGTGGCTAAGTATATCACCTTTCATCTTTTTGTAGCAATCCACAAGGTTTTTATGGTCTGCTGATGAAGGAGCATATATGCGGTTCAAAATCGTATTTTCGTCCGAAGAGAGATTTTCTGATGAACTGTCAAAGAAACCGCCTGATACTGTCCATATCATAGCTTGAGAAGCTACTCTCTCAGTATCTGCGTTGTAGCCGTACTTAGTTTTGCCTTTGTATGAGTAAATCGTTGCGGCTTTAAGATTTTGTCTTTGGTCTTTATTACTATACATTTTTATTATTGTGTCTGAGTCAAATGTTGATGAACTCATTACAGTATTGTTATCATGCTCAGTACCAAGCTGAACACAATAGCAATTGTTACCGCTTTCGTCATTCCAGAAATAGAACTCCTGCGCCCACTTGTAACGGAATGCGTCATTGGTATTTCCGCCTGTCAATGGGTCATAGGCATTTTTAAGCCCTGAACCCTCAAAGTTATAGCTCCAATCAAGAACCTTGCTCTGCGTATGCTTTGTGTCAGCCGCAAAGGCAACCAGTCCATTTGAAAAGATTGAAGCTGTAAGGAGAAGCACTGTGAGTAAAGAGCCTATCCTTTTTACGATACTTTTCTTCATTTTTATCTCGCCCTTTCAATTTATTTCTCTATGTCAAATCCTTGCGGATATTATTTTTTGGCATAAAAAAAGACGATTGAAATTTTTATCAATCGTCTTAAACGCTTTATTCAGTTTTTATGCTCTCAGCAAATATGTGTTCCAACAGGAGTGACCATAATAATCTGTTCCTGCTTGAATGATTATTATAGACTGAGTTAAGTTGTGCTCGTCATAAAAATCATATTCACCCTTTATGTCGCTTTTCATTCTTTCTAGCACTTCATTATATTCATCATAACTGTAAAGGTTATCACTCGAAACCCATGAAGCAGTGTCGAGGTTAATATCTGCGGTGTCTGCTAAAAATTCATCTACTGATGAATAACCAAATTCGGCATATATCTTCTCGACTCTTGGTCTTGCCAATTCATTGCTGTATGCCTGCAATTCTTTCTGAAGTCTGTCTATATCACTCTGAGTAAGGGTTGCCTTTGGCTTAGCCTTTGTAGTTGTAGTCGGCTTTGGCTTCGGGGCTTGCGTTTTCTTTGCCGTTGTTGTAGTCTGCCTTTGTGTCTGACGCTCTGTCTGTCTTTCGGTCTGGCGTTCCGTCTGCTGTGGCTGATAGCTGTTACCGCCGTTGTTATTGTCATTGCTGTAACTGTTGTTGCCCGAACCGTTGTTTGCGGTGCTGTGGCTGTAGTTCTGATTATTTACTGTGCCGCCATTACTAGCCTGTGGGCTGTTCGTTCTTGCGGTCGAGCCACCCTTGGTAGTTGTCGAAGATTTACCACTGCTTGTAGAAGTGTTGCTCGTTCCAGTTGTAGTTGTGGTAGCCGAAAGGGACGTTGTTTCCTCGCTCTGAGAGGTCAGTGTGGCTTCCGTTGTGGTAGTTGCCGAAGCTTCTGTGCTTGAAGCCGTTGTTGTGGCTTTCGGTGCGGCTGATGATGTATTGTCAGACTGTCCGCAGCTTGTCACACCGAGCATAGCGGCTGCAACGAGCAGGGAAGTTATTGTTCTTGTTATATTTGTTTTTTTCATTGTGGGGTCCTCCTTTTGATTTTTGCGACTTAATTATATCACAATCATTTCTTTGTGTCAATTTTTCATTTTGTCCGTGGACAAATTTAGCTGAAATATCCTGCTTGAAGATTAAGCGAATAGATGTACATATCGTCCATAAATTCCTCAACCATATGATTGATCCAAAACATATAGTGTGTTCTGAGCATTTCTATTGGTTTTTCTGAGGGCAGTTCTCTCTGCGTATGGAGAAGTGGATAGTAAAGTGACAACCAGTATCTTTCAGAGTTGCGGTCAAACCTTTTCCAAAAATCTTCTTCGCTGACTTTCATCTCAAAAAGCATATTCTTGAATTGTATCTCGAATTTTTTCGATGTGCGTAAAAAAGCTTTTCTTGAGCCACTGAAATCATGATTCTCACCCATGCCGTCAAGCTGATTATAGTATGCTTTGAAAATCTTATCATAGTATGCTTTCATTCGTTCAAGACAACGTTCTTCTTCGGTCATTGCTATGTGCTGTGGCTGTTCCGTAGCCGACCAAAACTCCTCACCGACAAAATCTCTTATTTCGTCAATGGTGTAAAGAAGCATTGTTTTTTTATCAAACTCAGGGTCATTGAGCTTTTCTTCCCCTTTTTTGATAAAATCATCAACTTCATTGCTCGGTCTGATAAGGCTCTCTATCTTCGCTTCATCAAGTTCGGGCAAGTTTTTATAATACTTATAATCTTTTACCATTGTTATACCTCCCATATGTTTTCTACACCTATATTATACCATACAGCAAGAAAACACGTCAACGGCAGAATAGCCAAACTTTCGCATCAAATATTGTACATTTTTGAATTGATTAAAACATTTATGAACTTGTTTTCAGGGAAAACTCTCGAGAAAAAATTATAATGACAACGATCTATCATTTGTCATGTCAAGCGCATCGTCTTTTCCAATTTCTTCTCTAACATAATCAGGGACGCTCACCAGTTCATCAAATTCAAGATTACCCAAAATCATATACATTTTGTCTTTACTTTCTCCAAAATATACTCCGCTGTCAAATTCGCTGTTATTATTATACCGCTTCACCAACTTCATTTTTTCGAGGTCAACAAAAACATTAATCGGAAATTCAAGTATCTCATCAGTAGTATAGGCTATCGGTATATGAGAAAGGTCAGAAAAATCTGCGTCATAGAGCCACTATGATGTTCATCGTCCTTGAAGAATGCGGCTCTGTAGCCCTCTATTCTTGACTTGTTCTTGAACTTAGAAAGTTCAAAATCTATTGCTCCGAGATGATGTTCAGCCATTGTTCTCAACTTCCGTATCTTCCAATGTCGAATTTTCAAAGAAAGAGAGTTGTTCTGCATTATTTTTCTTCTGCATACCCTTGACAATATTGCGACTTTGGTGTACAATGATATTGAAGTCAAGATTGTTTGTTAATTCGGAGTATTGTTCTCCCCATCTCTCAAACATTGCTTGGCTTTTTTTGTTTGTCACAAAAAAGGAGATTATCAGATTGAACTATTCTCCTAAAATACTCAGAAAAATTATTTCTCCCATACACACTTGTAATGAAATTAGAGCTGACATTTTCAACTTCATATCTACCTTTGCCGTTTGGCTTTATGCTCGCAATTATCGGATTACCACTCTTGTCAACTTCTGATGTTACGATTAAGGGCTGCCTTGTATGAACCGTCCATATCTTCAATCTCGGTCAGGTGGAACAGGTCATAGTCGTAAAGTTCATCGAGAATATTTTTTCATTTTCGTGTCCTCCATATTATTTGGTTGATGTTCTTCTCAAAAGAAAATAACAGGAGTATGACCATAACGTTGTCCTTTGTCTGCCCTTTACACGTTCCGAAAAGTTACGATAAAGGGCAGGATTATAAAACACGTTAAAACTAAAAAACGCCGTAGATACGGGATAAAATCCATATCACGGCAAGTTAGAAAAACTGAAAATTTAATTCAATTCCCGTACGGGTCACCAAAGCTTAAAGCTCGGAGATAGTACATTGTGCTGTTTCCGAGCTTTTGTTATCTGAAGTTTCATACCTTCCATGTTCTGCCCTACTTTTCCCCGCACACCTCACTCTTGAGTTTTTTCGCCACCTTGAAATACTCATGCATTTTCACGTCCGCAGGGTCTATCTGCAATGCAAAGGATATCCTGCCAAGCAGCGAATTTATGTACTTCTCAGGCGTAATGTCAGCACCTTTGAAAAACAGGCTTTGGGAAACTCCGTATTTCTCACAGTAATATATTTCCTGACGTATCTCCCGACGCTGTTTCGACGAGATCTGCGCCTTTTCGTTGACTACTATCCCCGTTACCTGCTGACGTTGCGATGAACCGATAAGCGTCGTTTTTTTCATGTTTAGCTTAAACCCCATTTTCCGCAACGCCCTGCTCACAAGTTGTGTTATCTCTTTGGCGTTAAGCACAGCTTTTCCACCTGAAAATGTCATATCATCACAGTATCTTGTGTAATTTATGCCACGCTCTCAACACCACTTGCCTATCCTCTCATCAAATCTTTTCATCATCAAATTCGATATCTGCGGAGATGTCGGCGCACCCTGCGGCAGTATGCTGTTATGAGTGCATATATTTGTCAGCAGCGTTGTAGCAGGCTTAGAAAATCCAAGCTCGCACATGACCCCATAGACCTTGCCAAAATCAATGCTGTCAAAAAAGCCTGAAACATCAAGTTTAAGCACTATCTGTTGACCAATATGCGGCTCTGCATTTTTCAAAAGCGAAGAGTTTTTGCAATATGCAGTGGCATACTCAGATACGGACAGCGTGTAAAGATACCTTTCAAGTATCCTTCTTTGAACGAGCTTGAGATATTCGTTCGGCACTTTTAACACCCTGTTTTTATGCCCTCTGCCACGATGTATTATCACCTTGCGGTAATTTGAATAACACTTTCTCTGATTTCGTTTATGATAGCGTATTCGGTTGTTGCTAAGCATATAAAGCTTTTTTAAAGGAACATCAAGCTCCTCTGAGATCCTTATGATATCATTATCAATATCATTCATTTTGTCACCTCAAAAAAATAATAACAAGCGTCAGCACAAGATTCAAATGCTTTGGAGCCGAATTTTATTTAATGGAATTAAATCCGATTCGGTGAAAAAGCTTTTGATAAAGCTACTATTCCCTGAAACTTCCACAGCGACTCGCTGTAGTTATGCGTTTTGCAATATCGCTGCTGACGCTTGTCATATTTTATTAAACTATGCTATGTACTCATGATAAAAGCACCTTGTTTATTTTATGAGATAATTATATCACGCGAAATGCACAACAATTGGTGCATCTCGCAGAGTACAACGAAAAAAATGGCTGTATATAAACACTCTGATATCATTTTACCAATTTATGCACAACACGTCAATGGGTTATCCTGACATTTTGCGACAAACGCCAATATTTTATATGAATACACAAAAAAACCACACGAAGATAGGAAAAAAAAGCCGAGCCTTGCTTTTATCACCTCTCAATATCACCACATCTCGAGCTTTTTCCTTTTTATCACTATTCCCACCGGACTATCCGTCTTTTCGTCAAAGTATTCCTCGCAGACCCACCAATGATACTCTTGCCTTGGCAGGGTCGCCCACGTCATATAGCAAAAGCTCCACTGGCGAAGCAATTCCTTCTTCTTGCCGTTTTTCAGACTTTCAGGCAGATAGTCCTCCATAAGCTTCACTATCGTATCATAGCTTATAAATCTCATCTTGTTCTTTCTTTTTATTATGGACAGCCTGTGGGCAAGATAAAAATGCAAAACAACTTTCCATATGCTGCATTTGTATTCTGGGTCAAGTATTGACTCTTTTTTCATTCTCCTGATGATCTTAATACGTTCATCGGGATCATTCAAAAGGTCGCACAGTGCTGAGATATTAGAACAATCGAAACCGTCCTGCCCACTGTCCAACTTGAAATATCTCCGCCCGTCTAGTTTGTATAAAGGCACTCGTGCTATCTGCCCTTCCTGCGCCTCCACTGCATATGTCCACAGCCTCGGGCAGGACTTTATCTCATAGACCTCTCTGCCGCTGGAATCCTCGCCACTTTGCACGTTGATAAAACGTTCCCAAATGCCGTCACTTACTTTCTGCGGAGCATTTTCAGTGCTGGCTATAAAGATCCTCAGCCTTTGGAGCTTTTCCACGCTTTCTCTTAGCTTGTCTTTAAGTGCATTTCGTGAAAATCTAATGTCCTCGTTTCCGCTGAGAAGTTCCCATATGGTGTTGAGATAAAACTCCTTTCTGTTATTATTCCATATAGTGCAAACAGCGTCAAAAACACACATATCAAAGTATGTCAGCGGTGCTTTTTCATAAGCCGTGCAGTCTTGATACCATAAGGTACAACAGATATCATTTCTTCGCTGACCTTTCACAAATGCTACTCTGTAGTTATAGTCCTCTTGATCGTTTCTTTTGCCTGACAGCCCGTCATAAAGCCCTTGTATCTCTTTCTCTCCCAAAAGCCTGTTTTTTTTTTGTCTATATATGATACCGCACGCTCGTCCTCTTTTATCTCTGAAAGGTCATCATTTTCCCTTTTATATTTTCTTATGAGCCTGTCCGTTTCCCATTTGTCAAAACCAAGCCGGATATCATACTTATCGCCTTGTGTGTAACCTAATACCTGCAAAAAATCCTTGTCGGTGCTGTCCTTATTACTGCTTATAATGCCGTCAAAAATATCCCTATCTATCTTATAAGCCACAGTGATAACAAGATCAAATCTCTGTCTGCCCTTAGAAGCACCTCCCCTGTTCACGTCTGTGTAAAAATACACATATCTCAAAGAATATTCTTCCCTCTGGCTTTTCAGATCGTCCATAAGTATCTTCTGTGCATGATATCTTATTTCAAATTCCTTTTTCCCCGACAATGTTGCAGGTCTTACATATATAAACGCACTGTCATTAAAAACGTGCCTTGCAAGCATGAAATCCCCTTCAAGCTCTTTTTTCCATTCCATTGACCTGTCGTAAAAGCGACAGCCCTCTATATTGCCGACCTCAGCTTCAAGAAAGACCCTTTCTGCTATGACATTTCCTTTATTGCAAACTGTCCCATTTTCATCAGGCTTATAAAACCAATTGAAATTGCGTATCTCGTTGGCAAGAAGAGTATTGTTTATATAAAGCTCGTTTATCTGACCGATAACACGTCTAAGATCCTTGTTCACTTCATCGGCAGAGGTTATCTTTGAGGTCTGTTTTTTCGGCTTGACCTGTTGGAGCAGTAATTTTTTCTTTGGAACTTCTGCCCTCATGATACTGTTTCGTATATATTCGTTGATGATATTTTCCAGCTCTGTGCCATTGAAATATTCGTCAATAACAGTTTGATCGCATGGTATGAGTGCCATTTTATCATAGCATTTTTGCATTTTGTTGCCAAGACACTCTACCGCCTGTTCTTTTGTTACAGGCTGATGCTCCAGATTTTCCATAACATACCGCTTCATCATGTCAAAGGAATATTTTCTTGACAGTTTGAAAGCTCCCTTTGTGCGATCATCAAGTCTTGATATAACAGACGATTCCAAGAACACGTTATTTACAGTATACACATACCTTCTCTTCGTTTCAATTCTCACCAAACGTCTTTTCTTGATTTCATTTTGGTCTTGGGCTGTATCGTTTTCCTTTTTCTCCTCCTGGTTATCTGTTCCTTCTTTTTTCTTGCCTTTTTCTATTTTCGAGTTATCTTCATTTTTATACAGCATTATTACGTTGTTATTTCTATCATCAGCAGACCGCCCTGCTCTGCCGATCTCCTGATAATATGTTTCAATGCTTTCAGGGACAGCATAATGTATAACAAGGTCAACGTCGCTGTTATCTATACCCATTCCAAACGCCATTGTTGCAACGATAATGTTATAACCCAGCTCCTTGTTTGCATATTTATATTCCGCACCGAGCCTTTCACTGTGATACATTTTGCCGTGATAGCTTATACTGCCCTTTGACAGCTTCCCGCCCTTTTTCGCAAGATTTTTTGAAATACGCTTACTTATATATTCGACCTGTTTTACAGTGTTGCAGTATACGATGCACTTTTTGAAGCTTATATTATTAAGAAGCACCAAAAGATAATAAAGCTTTGGCAGGTCTTTATCATTATCCAAATTGCTCTTATCGCAGTTTAGGATAAAAACATTCAGGTCGTCACGCTTCACCGACAGCGAGCTTTCTCCCCTGTCAGCAGACCTATCAGTGCAAATACCGAACTCCTTTGTTTTTTTCATATCGAGCAAAACTTTGAGCTGCTCTGCATTTGCAGGAGTCAGCGATGCAGAAAAAATGCCCATAGGTATCTCCTGATATTTTTTCAAGCGAGCTATGGTACTGCATATCTGAAAATAGCTTTCTCTGAAATTGAAGCCCCACTCTGATAAGCAGTGTGCCTCGTCAAATATTATCATGCTTATTTTCAGCTTGCCAGAAGCGGCGGCTTCAATAAGCTCCTGCCTGTATACTGGCTTGTTGAGCATTTCAGGGGAAAGATACAAAAGCTTACATTCTGTGTTATCATCGTTGTTATTTTTGACCAGCTTGCTTACAGACAGGTCAAATTCTGCCTTAGGCATTTTATCAGACAGAAAGCCTGCACACTCAGGGTGAGCCTCCGCATACTTTTTATTGAACTCCGTCACAGCCTTAGTGCAGTATTTTTTATTGAAGTTATCCACCTGATCGTTGCAAAGTGCCTGCAATGGAGAAATCACGATAGTCACGCCCTGAGATATGATAGCAGGGGCTTGAAAGCAAAGTGACTTACCTCCGCCGGTTCTCAGCCTTACAACAGTATCATGCCCCTTGAGCAGTGACTCTATTATGCTTTTCTGCTCGTTCCTATAATCCTTGAAATATGTAGTAAGCCTTTTCTCCAAGTCAGCAATGTATCTTGTTCTGACATCAAGCTCTGCCTTTTTGAAACGCATTTTTCATCCCCCTATATCAACGTATTTACGGCTTTTCCTATATTATACTGCACATTTTCAAAAAATCAATATCCGCACATCAAATATTTTTAAAACGCCTTTAAATCGGCTATTTCGCAGAGCTTATCATCAAAATATTTATCCTAAGTATTTTATTAAAACTTGCTTAGCATAATATTATTCTATCCCTTGTACTCTTATAATTCGTCTTTGTATGCACGAATCAAACGAATTATTATTCTTTTCTAAGCGGCTGAGCCGCTTCAATTCAACTTTAATTTCCACATTACAGGAACGCTTTATGGAGCAGCAGGCTGCTCCTGTATATTTATTGATAGGTACTCCAACCTATCGTCATGTCCAATTTCTTTGATCCATTCCTTTTTCTAAAGTCATATCTGTGTACGCAGGTATGACTTCTTTTTTTCTGTCACATATCCGTTCCTATTTCACACTGTGTGACCATATTATAGGAACGCTTTATGGAGCAGCTCCGCTGCTCCCATGGGTATCTTGGTAATAACGGTGATTACCGCATATATGTTATTCTCCTGTCTTTTTTTCTAAAGTCATATCTGTGTACGCAGGTATGACTTCTTTTTTCTGTCACATATCCGTTCCTATTTCACACTGTGTAACACTATTATAGGAACGAGGGGGAGCAGCGGGGCTGCTCCGGTGGATATAATGGTAGACAACTGGTAAGTCTGCCATTCATAGTATTTTTCATCTCCTGTACTTATGTACTACGTCATTGTCAAGAAAAGGGACGTTCTCTCTTCAAACGTCCCTGAGTATTGACGCTAATGCTATGCAGGCAGGGTCGAGTGGCAAAGCCACTCCTACTTGTATAATGAAAGGAAATAACACTTTACAAATCCATCACATACCAAAGAAAGGAACGATAACAATGAGATCAGATCTAAACAGAATACTCGAAAGTTCAAGAGGTATCGAACGCATAAATCTTGACGATCACCTGCTAAGTGAAAGAAAGATATTCCTTGAGGGAGATATCAGCTCTGAAAACTGCACTGACATCATCAAGGCGCTTATGCTAATGGACGGTCAGGCAGATAAGGAGATAACACTGTATATAAACTCTCCCGGCGGTGATTGCGAAAGCGGTCTTGCACTGTATGACGCTATAAGAATGACACGCTCAAAGGTCAGAGCCGTATGCGTGGGACTTTGCGCTTCAATGGGTGCTGTCATATACCTTGCGGCAGACCAGCGTGAGATACTTCCGCACTCCCGCATAATGATACATGACCCCAGCTTCGGAAAGGCGGATTTCAGCGGTCAGAAATCAAAAGAGATAGAAGAACATCTTGCAGGGCTGAACAAAATGCGTGAAACTCTCGCTTCCATAATAGCAGAGCGCACAGGCAGAACTCTTGAAGAGATTTACGAGGTCACACAGTATGACTCATTCTACACAGCGAAAGAAGCTGTTGACTTCGGTCTTGCACACAAAATCATCAACACATTAATTTAAAGGAGCAAAATCATGAATAAACAAAGAATCACAGGCGGCAGACCTGCTTACACTGCACCAAGAGAAAGATACGGTAAAAGAACTCTCGCCAAGGGCGTTGAACTCTTGGAGGACACAAAGGTCACAGGGCTTAATAACAACGTCCTTGTTATAGGCAATTCAGGCTGCGGCAAAACAGGCTCTTACATCTGCTCTGTACTTAGCGACATCAAATCATCAGTCATATTGCAGGACGTCAAGGGTCTGCTCTATGATATGTTCGAAGGCGAACTGAGAGCTAAAGGCTATAACATTATAAAGCTCGATTTTACCGAACCTGAGAAAAGCCAGGGCTATAATCCATTGGCGGCGGTAAAAAGAAACAAAGACGGCAGTATATACGAGCCTGACGTTAAAGCTATCGCCGACGCAATATCTCCTGTGAGCAGTGGCTGTAAAGAGCCATATTGGGATATGAGTGCCGCCTCAATGATAGAGTTCGCGATAGCATACGCTCTTGAGGCCCTGCCAAAAGAGTATCACAACATGACATCAGTGTTGGAGCTTTTCCACACATATATCCAAAACAACGGCGACGCTTATTTCGTCAAATGGATAAAAGACAATCCCAACACATTGTCTACAAGGCTGTTTTCAGAAACACAGGCGACCAGACCCTCCGACAGAACATTCGCTTCCACTGCAGGAATAGCCGCTTCACATCTCAACTGCTTCAACATGAAAGAGCTGAGATACATCTTTAACAACAAGATATCCGTCAATCTTGCGGATATAGGGAGAAGAAAGACCGCAGTATTCATAAAGACAAGTGACACAGAGCATAATCTCGACAATCTTGTGAGCTTGTTCTATACGCAGACCTTGCAGGCACTGTGCAGAGAAGCTGACAACAGCCCTAAAGGCAGGCTTCCAGTGCCTGTGCATATGATACTTGACGACTTTGGTGCAACAAGCACATATATCAGTAACTTCGACAAGAACATCTCCACCATAAGGTCAAGAGATATCTACGCATCGCTGATAATACAGAGCCTATCACAGCTCGCCACCATGTATGACGAAAACGCCGCCAAGACTATCATAAACAACTGCGACACAATGCTTTTCATGGGCTGTAATGACCCCGACACTGCAAGAATGATAGCGGACAGGGCGTCAAAGACCATGGACAATATACTCTGTATGCCAAGAGACAAGGTCTATGTGATATTCTCAGGCAGACAGGCTATGCTTGCAGACAAGATCGCACCATACAGTATGCTTCAAAAAGATCATCAGATAAGTATGTGAAAAATTACAAAAGGAGTAAAAACCATGCTACTAAATACAAATCAATTCTCTGAACTGCATTTTATAAAACAAGCCGTCAGAGATCTAATGGCACTTCCGCTGGAGAAGCTGACCTCTTACAGCACCCCAGCAGGTGAAAAGAGAGGCATTGACATCATCGCAGAGCAGATAGAGAAATACTTCCACATCAGCGCAAGCGATTGCATGAAAATGACCTTCGGCGAGCTTGTGGCTCTTATGGACGAGCTTGACACATATGCGCAGATAATAAGCACCGATGCCGACAGCGAGGACGAGATAAGATGCTATTCGGCTTATGTAAGAAAAATGCTCGTCTTAAATCGACAGCTTCCGGAAGTGCAGATATACAACGCCATAAACGTCAAAGAATACTTAGGCTATCTGAACACACTCTGCATGGGCTCAAACACCAGATACCCTGCCAATGACAGATTTCTGTTGTCCAAACTTCAGATACAGCTTGAAAAAGTGCTGAAACAAGACCCTAACATGAGCTTAGGCAGTGCATTTGATATCCTTGACAGAAAAGCCTGTGCATTCTGGATCCCATGGTGCATTTTTATTGACGACTACGTCGAGCAGATCCGTGACGCTTATGACATGAGGTGGTGGCTCATATCGTCGGCGTCTGATATCATCTTGTCATACCCCTATAATGCGAAGGATATAATAGAGCACTACAATGGCGACCTGCCGCTTATCAAAGACTCCATTTTCGCAGAGTAGAGCACCATATCATCGCAGAACATAGAAGATCAGTAACACACAACCAACGATTTCTTGTTTTCTTTAAGTTGATTTTTTCAATCATCTGATTCTATGCTCTGCTAAATGATCTGCTCTCTGTTCTTTACAAACGTTCATCGCCTTACACTGGTGTGAACGCTCCATGCGGCATAGCCGCATCAATTTACACAATGATAGGCAATAGCCTGTTAAACCAAATTATTTCACAGAAAGGAAATTTAAAACAATGAACACAACTTTAAATCTCAAAAACATCATTCAGGAATACGAGAACATGACTCTCGAAAACGCCATTACTGTGATAATGGACACACCTCTGTCAAAGCTTCTTAACTTAACAGAGAATGACAAGGACATCGTTTTCAGCGAGCTTGAATGTAACTACACCACAGCCCGTAACAAGTTCACGTTCAGAGACTTCATAGACGTATATCCAAGCTTCCTCAAGGACACAGGTATGACCATGAGAGGCGAAATAAGGTCTGCCGCAGACCAATACACTGAGCTTGCCGACACCATTGAGTATATGTGCAACATGGCTGAGCAAGCTGAGAGGATAGGCAAAATAAGGCTTGTCATGGAGGGCAAAGCGCCGCTTCCAATAAACATCAAGGGCTTCACAGACAATGCCAAGATGATATGCGCTTTGAACGTCCTCTGCTCAATGGAGCTGAACGACTATTTTGCACAGGTAGGCAGACTCTATAACATCACCCCTGACGTATATCCATTTTGCAGTAAGCTTGTGAACAACGTGGGCTGTACAGTGGGCAAAATGCTTATAGCGGCAAGAGACACTATACCGAGCAACTGCGCATACACGATATTCGAGGAGCTGATATTAGCGCCGTTCAGCATTGCCCGTATGCGTGAAAATTTCAAAAGGCGCAGAAGACGTCAACAAAACACCAAGAAAGGAGTGGAATAAAAATGCCACAAACAGAAGATATAGAATACATCAAGAAATATGAGGCGTATGATTGTATCAGCGCCTCCGAAGACGATGATTTTGACCCTCAGGACGAGCCTTATGAGCCTAGTCCTGAGGAACTTCAAAACATGAGCCAAAATCCATTCTCGGCAAAGATATTTGACCCCGAAACAATGCTTTTCGACCTTGCCGAAACAAGGAAGACAGAAACAAAATTCAGAGAGAATATACTCTCTCTGATGATGTCTGTTCTCGTAAGCTCGGACAAGCCCAACGCACTGCTCTGCGGTCCTGCAGGCTGTGGAAAAACCAAGATAGTGGAGGAGCTTGCCTACAGACTCGAAAACAGCGAGAACATCGTACCACAGCTCAAAGGCTATAGGATATATGCCCTCCAGCTCTCTGATATCGTGGCAGATTCAGGTCTTATGGGCGACCTTGAAAACAAGGTCAAAATGCTCATAAACTATATGAGCGACCAGGACGAGAAGCGAATTTTGTTTATCGACGAAATACATATGCTTTTTCAGGAAAAGGCATATCGGATCGTCGCTCAGATCTTGAAGCCTGCTCTGAGCCGTGGGAAAATAAAGCTCATAGGAGCGACAACGACCCAGGAAGCAAATCTCATCGACAGCGACCCTGCCTTTTGCAGGCGTATGACAAAGATAATAGTTGACGAAGCAGACCATGAGCAGACAGTGGAGATCCTTCTCAGTATGAACGAGCATTTTGCCAAACACTATAACATCTCATTCGCTTTAAGCAGAAGCAAGGCAGAGCACATTGTTGATATCGCAGACGAATTTTGCTACTCAGGCTCACACCGCCCTGACAATGCCATAACGCTACTTGACCGCTCCATAGCTTCCGCCGTGGTGAAGAACGCTTCTGACAAGAAGATGAAAATTACTCTCACCGACCGCCATATAAAAGAAACGGCTTTCCGCATGACATCAGGTCACAGCACGCCCCACGCCTTTAACGAGAGAGCCTTTCGCCGTGACCTCTCAGCCGTCTGCGGTCAGGAAGCTATCATAGACGACCTTGTCAATGTGCTTAAGCTCCATTCTCTCCACATCAGACCGACCAAAAAGCCTTTTACAATGCTTTTTATCGGACCAAGCGGAGTGGGCAAAACAGAGGTCGCAAAGATAATAGCCAAAAACTGTGCAGGCGAGAAACCTATCACACTGAATATGTCGGAATTCTATTATGACGCAGGCATAAACCGCATTATAGGCTCGCCTGCAGGCTATCTTGGAAGCGACAGCAATGTTGAACTGCCCTTTGATAAGCTCAAATCAAATCCCTATCAGGTGATACTCCTTGACGAGTTTGAAAAGTGCGACAGATCCGTGCAAAGACTATTCATGTCTGTCTTTGACGAGGGCATTCTCACCACAAGTCAAGGAAACGTCATAGACTTCTCAAAGTCCATAATAATAGCCACCACCAACGCAGGCTGTACCGCAAAGAGCAGAAGCATTGGATTCAACTCAGACAGCACATCAGAAACACAACTCATAAGCGACCTTTCCGACTATTTTGACGTCGAGCTTATCAACCGTTTCTCACAGAAATACACTTTCAGCGAGATATCAAGATCGGTGTACAGAAATATAGTTGAAAAACGGCTTGCGAGCGAAATAAAAGTCATCAAAAGGCTTCACCCTGAGCTGAATATGGACTCCCTGTTCAGTGCAGACGAGCTTGCAAAGGCAGTAGATCAGATAACAGCCGACACCTACAACATCAAATCAGGTGCAAGACCTGCCATCACAGCAGTAAGCAAGTTCATTGACAGCAAGCTCCTTTCACACTTCTCACGCATGGCAAAAACATACAGGCCAAACCAAAACTAACGCTTCGCCATACAAAAAAAATCAATGACCGCACCTTTCACGGGCGCGGTCAATTTTTTTATTCTGACAATTTTACTCTTATTAAACAGATATAAAGAAAAGAAAGATAAAAAAAGCTCGAATTATGTTATTAGGATATGTCACACCCACTGCATATCACGCTAAACAGCCAATATCAAAATGTGATTTTTGCATTTGATGTGCGGAAATTGGATTTTTTCTATATGATCTTACCGTCAGACACTTCGATAACACGACTGCATTGTTCTGCGACTTTTGGATCGTGAGTAACGATAACGACTGTTTTACCCTCTTTGTTAAGGCGTTTGAAAAGCTCCATTATCTCGGCCGAGGTCTTTGTGTCCAGCGCTCCTGTAGGCTCGTCCGCAAGTATCATGGCAGGCTCGTTGACAATTGCTCTGGCTATAGCAACACGCTGCTTCTGTCCTCCCGAAAGCTTGTTGCAAGGCTTCTTAGAAAGATCCCCCATACCAACAGCTTTTAATGCTTCAAGAGCTTTTTCTTTTTTATTCTTTATCTTTTTCTTTGCAAAATCCAATGGAATCAATACGTTTTCAAGGGCAGAAAAATCCTCAACAAGTGCAAAGTCCTGCATTACAATGCCTATCTTTTCATTCCTTATCTGTGCATACTGCCCCTCCGATAAATTTTTTACCAAAGTGCCGTCAATTGTGTACTCACCACTCTGATAGCTGTCTATGCAGGCAAGGATATGCAAAAGTGTGGATTTTCCTGCGCCTGATTTTCCAATTATCGCTACCATTTCACCGTCTGATATCTCGCATGATACCCCATGCAAAGCCTCATATTCATTGGCTTTCTTTGGATTATATATCTTTATTATTTTATCAAGCTTTATCATTATAATGCCTCTCTTATTCATTTATCATCAAGATCTCATTTGGTGTATTTCGTCTCATTATAACGCCCGGTATCAAAAGTGAGATCAGAATGTTCAAGATAACGATACATACACAGCCGATCAAGTGCAGCCAACCAAAACTTATCACTGTATTTCCCATAAATTTGCTCATAGTAAGAACATTTGAAATACACACTGCAATGGCGGCTGCCATAACTGCGGTCATAAGATCACACACAAGATCTATCTTGATATATGCGTTCCACTTTGCTCCGCAGAGATAATAGATACCATAATCTCCAAGTCTCTTTTTTATGTTCACTGCCGAAGCCGAAACTGAGCTTACAATAACAAGAACTATCACGCATATAAGCATTGGAACAAGCTTGATAAGCTGACCATTAATATAGACAAGCGAATTTTCTCTGAAATCCTCAAAGTCAAAAACCCTGCCATAATCCCTCAGATATAATTCAAGCTCCTTAAAACGCTCATTGCTTACATTATCCTTTAACGTTACTATTTGATTGCCACAAGGATATATTTTACAGTTTATATCTTTAAGACAGTCTGTCGGAACTATCAGCATCATGTTGCCATGCTTATTGACATTAGCATAAAGATCTCTGAAATCAGGCTTTTCTTTTATACTATCCTCAGTGCCTAAATATGCAGATGAAAACCCCAGCAACTGTGAGCCGTCAGCTATGACACCGACAATTTCCACCTTGTTCTTAACATACTCATACTTATAAGGATCAGCATAGTCAAAATCCTCATCATCAGGGGACATCTCCCCTACTTTCTCTTTGTGCATAATGGTAACTATGTCACCCGTTTTGTAGTTGCTGTTTTCAGTCACAACAGCAGGTATCAAATCTCCGTTAGCCGACGCATTAGACAGCCATTTTCCCGAACTCATCTGCGGCGTAAATGACTTTATCATATCTTCAGATAAAGCATTAACGCTCATTCTATCGTCACCAAGTCCATTAGATAGATCTTTTGATGACGGAGAATAATACAAGCTTGTATCATATCCGCTTGTCACCGACTCCACATCATCAATATTTTTAAGCTCATCGTTAAGAGGAGCAGCATCATATATATTACATATATATAGGCCCTTGCCATCAGGAAAGTATTTCTTTACAGGAGTATACATCTCTATTCTTGAAAGGACAGAAGAAACAGCCGCCGTCATTATAATAAATGCAATGGCGAGCTGAACAGCGATAAAAATATTGCTGTAGATATTTCTTGCAAATTCTTTAAAACCATATTTTATCATATTATTTTCCCCTCTCTTTCATCATTTTCACAGGGGATCTTTTATTTGTAAACAATATCACAATGTTAAGGAACAAATAAATAGAAATAATATATATTCCAAATATGGTCATATATACCCTGAAATTATATGCGACCTTGATATACTCAAAAAACAAAGTAAGCTTAGGAAGCAGCGCATAATTGAATACCAATGCAAATATCACATATATCGTCACTGATATCATACCTATCTCGGCTATATACATCCGTCTTATTTTATTTGAAGTACAGCCGCACAGCATGAATATAGCAGTCTGTTTAGCACGGGATCTTATTATGTATCTGAAAAGCATTGCAAGGTTTATTGCAGAAGCTATCGCAACGGCTACGGACATAAATATAACGGAATTGTAGAATTTTATTTCAGCCATATCGATCGTGTCTATCGGAGGAAAATTAACATTACACGTTAGAACTTCGCAGAAAGCTTTTTTCAGCTTAAAAAAGCTTTCTGTATCGAGAGCATTGTCATCAAGAAAACTTATGCTTGAAATAGTGCAGTTATCACCCAACGTTTTAAATGGCACCTGAAATTCCTCTTGTACAGTATTACCGAATATGCCTATGACCTTATAGCTTTTGCCAAGCAGTTCAACATTCTTACCGATCATATCGTCTTTTGCGCCGCTAGGCAGCACGACCAGATTTTCGTCTGAAGCATATTCTTCCTTAGTAAAATATCTGCCTTTGCGTATACTCATGTTGTCGACATACGATTCGTATAAACTATAATCATTCAGCTCCTCATCATATTGAATGCGCACCGCAGACATAAGATACGGTTGACCGCCGTCAAAACACTCATCAATTTTAAGCTCGTCTTGATCAAACATTAAACCAAAATACATACCCGGCATTGACGCTTTAGAATTATCATCAAGCTTGTCAAGCACCTCCCGAAGCTGAACAGGAGTTATAGAATCTGTTCCAAAATAAGACAAGATCCTGCCATCACTGTCTTCCTGAGTATCTATTATATCGCCAAATGAAAAAGTATAGTTAAATACATACTTCTTTTGCTTTTCAAAATCCTTGCTTGCTTTAAAATTCTGAAATGCACCATGTGAAAACAATATTATAAGCACATCAGTAACGGCGCAAACAATAAATAGAATAAAGATAAGCACATTCTTTACGGCAAAATTTTTCAGGTTAATAAAAACGTATTTCATTTAGTCCTCTTAATATTACTTATTTTGATTTATACGATAACATACATTGTCTATAGCAATCTGATTATCCTTATCTGTTCTAACTTCTACACGATGGATATAATAAACATATGACTGACCATATACCTCTTTGGTTGCTGACGTAGTTGCTAATGCAGTAGTAACAGCCATAGTGCTTACAATAGCCAATGCAACAATTCCCGTAACAATTTTCTTAATAATCATACTTATTTCCTTTCTCGTTTCGCAATAAATCACGAATTTTTAATTTGTAGACTTAACTGAATTTGCCATACGAACTATGTCACTTTCGCTCGCATTTCCAACGATTGAGTATGAAAAAGATTTATCTGTCCAAACAAGAATAATATCATTTTCAGTTATTGAAATATATCCGTCATATTTACCTATTTTTATTTGCCTTGCACCTAAATCATCAATATCTATATTCATTCCAGCCGATATATCATTTTGAGTGAATTGAATTTGCTCGGTGCCGTTTGTATAAGTCACAATGTGTGTAAAATCGTCTATAAAATCTTCTGACAATACATAACCGCTAGGAATGAAGTCAGGAGTCATAACATTGTTGGCAACAGACAAACTATTATCTTCAATATCACCATCTGCAAATCTTACACTAGAATGAGATTCCCCTTGTGTCACAAATATTCCAACAAACCATTCACGCAGCGGCGGTACGGCGGCGACTGTAACAGAGCCGACTGCAAGCACCGCAGCTATTATCGCCGCAGCAAATCTTAGAGTGATCTTTATATGTCTGTGACCGCTTTTTCTGTTAGTTTTTATCAGCTCGCCAATTCTCTGCTCATATTTTTCCGAAAAATCATGTGGAATTTTCTCAACAGCCAAATAATCCTTATAGTCTTCATCAATTATGCCTAATTTTATTGCTTGTCTGAACTTATCATTCAAAACGATCACCACCGATCAAATCTAAAATTTGTCTTTTGGCTTTGTTCAGATAATTAAATACCGTTCTCTTAGAAATGCCCATGATCTGTGCGATCTCATCAGCAGTCAGATCATAATAGACCTTATATGCTATCACAGACTTTAGTTTATTATCCAGCTTTCTTACCGCATCTATAAGCAGATCTAAGTCAATATCATCATAAAAATCCTCACTCGGCTCATCTTCCACCTTAAGATCAAATATAGACGATGTTGGATTTTGATTTTCCTTATTGTAGATCGCATAACAGGCGTTTCTAATAGTTCTAATAAGATATGCGTCCATATCGTGCAAAGAATAATTGTGAATTTTTTTAAAACATTTTGCGATGCTGAAAAAAGCATTTGCACAAGCCTCTTCTGCCAGCGCAGAATTATTCAAGATCTTGTATGCAAAAGCATAGGCTATCTGACGATTTCTGTAATAAAAATCTTCAAAAGACGTCTGATCCTTATCGTTGTCTATCAAGGTCATACATACAGCTAACATTTGATTCCCCCTGAGTTACTTATGTTACTAAGTATAACACATATTGACATACTTTTCAAGATACCAACAAATAAACTTATAACCCGAAATTATAATACATTTTGCGATTTATACTTGTATAAAACTAACATGATTGAGCCATTCAATTTAGTTAAAGCTACAAAAATTCAAATATAAATCAACAATATGATGCACAAAATGCAGAATTATTCAATAAGATAGGCATTACCTTGAATCTAATAGCCAAACCTGAAAAAGCCAACCGCACCCAAATGGATGCGATCGGCTTTTTTATCTTATTCTATTTTTTTCTACCCCAGCTTCAACACATTCAGCAGGAATATCCAGCTAGTTCCATAGTAAGCCACAACTGCCACCAGATCGTTCAGCGTGGTTATCATAGGGCCTGACGCAACGGCAGGGTCTATCTTTATTTTCTTGAAGAAAAGCGGTGTGAGCGTTCCCACTGCACTGGATACTATTATGGCAAGTATAAGTGAAATGCCTATACAGCCCGACATTGCAAAGGAGTATACCAGTCCCTTGCCCTTGAAGGAGAAAATATACAGCCCCACTGCTATGAACGACAGCACGCCTATAAGAGTGCCGTTTAGAAGTCCAACTCGCATTTCTTTTGACACAAGGTGAAGCTTCTGCTTTGCAGTAAGGCCTCCGTCTGTAAGCACACGGATAGTCACTGCAAGGGATTGTGTACCAACATTTCCTGCCATGTCAAGTATCAGCGATTGAAACGCCACAATAAGAGTGAGCTGTGCAACAACTTTCTCAAACGCTCCCACCACTGTTGACACCACCATGCCAAGTCCCAACAGCACAAGGAGCCACGGCAATCTCTTTTTCACACTCTGCAACACAGGCTCGTTAAGATCCTCCTCTGCAGAAAGACCACCAAGCTTTGCATAATCCTCGCCCATTTCATCATCTGACGCCTCGATGATATTTTGCGCCGTGATAACTCCCAGCAGTCTGTTTGAATCGTCAAGCACCGGTATAATATATTCTGAATAATCCTTCAGTTTTTCGATACAATCGGCAGTCTGCTCGTTGGCGTAAACATATGGGAAAGAAGTTGCCGTTATGCTCTCAAGCTCCACCTCGCTGTCAGCCGTGATAAGATCCTTCAGATCTATAGCTCCGCTGAAAACCTTATTTTCGTCCACCACGAACAGCGTTGAGATGTTGTCATTTTTTCTCGCCTGACTAACAAGAGCGTTCATTGCCTGCTTTACAGTCATGTCTTCGTCAATGATAATGCAGTTCGTAGTCATTCTGCTTCCTATCTCTTCCTCATCAAAGGAAGCGATAAGCTTGAGTTCACTGCGTACATCAGGTGCCACAGCGTCTATAATAAGGCTTCTCCTGTCCTTATCTGTTTCAGACAGAATATTCACCGCTGTATCAGTGTCAAGCTCCGATATAAGCTCCGAAGCCTTGTGGATATCCATTTCCCTGAGATACTCCCCTGCCTGCTTTTCGTCAAGATATTCAAATATCTCTGCCAGCATTTCAAGACTGCACACACGATAGAATTTCCTTCTGTTGAGAACAGAAAACGTACTTATTACCTCTGCGATATCACTGCCATGATAATCGTCAAGCTTGTTCATCATGGCTTTCGGGGAATCATTGCTGTTGATGACAGCGGTTATCTCGTCGCAGTGAATGTTCTTTACTGCGTCCTCGTTTAAAATTACATTTTTGTTCAGTTCATTTTTCTTCATTTGCTTGTCCTCCGTTTCATTTTTTTATGACGTGAGGGACAAACAGGCATAAAAATGCCCGTGTATGACAGGTCACACACGGGCAGATATATCAGATCACAACGAATAAAACGGCACCGCAAAGCGAAGCCCGTCGGCTGTGTTCACATATATACATAATCGCCCGTTAGACCCGCAACTGTCGCAGTTTGCCACTTTATTCACCTCCGTATTATTTTAGTCCTTTGATATTATACCATTTTAGCAAAGATCTATCAACACCCAAAATCTTATTTTAATATTAAAAAGCTGTTAAAGCAATGGTGCAAATATTCTTAGCACGCCGTCAATGAGCCGTCCAAAGAAACCACGCTTTGTGTCCTCAAGCGTGCGCTGTCTGCACTTGCTCTGGGTTTCAAGGATATCCGCCTTGAAAGTCTTTATTATAGACGAATCATAGAATATAGAACTGCACTCAAAATGCAAAAACAGACTTCTATAGTCAAGATTTACCGAACCAAGCACCGCAAGCTTGTCATCGCATATACAGCCCTTTGCGTGAACAAACCCAGGCGTGTATTCATATATCTTCACTCCTGCCTCGATAAGCTGACGATAATAGCTTCTCGAAAGCCTGAAAACCACCTTTTTGTCAGCGATACCTGGCATTATGATACGCACGTCGACCCCACGTTTAGCCGCCCTTATAAAAGCGTCAAAAAGGCTGTCACCAAGCATAAGATACGGCGTGTAGAACCACACATAATTGCTTGCGGCATAGAGCATCTCAGAAAAAAACGTGTTGCTCACATTTTCGTCCACCATAGGGGAATCATAATAAGGCAAAACATAGCCGTCGCCACCCTTGCCCTCTTTTTCAAAGCTCTCCCCCACAAGGTCATGAGGTATCATGTCATTTGAAAAAGCGTTCCAAAACTCCATGAACATATAAGTGTAGTTTTTTACGCCCTCGCCTGTTATTTTAAAGCCTATGTCCTTCCAGTGACCATATTTCGAGCCTATGTTTATATACTCGTCCGAAAGATTTATTCCGCCGCTGTATGCAACTCTGCCGTCCACCACCATTATTTTTCTGTGGTCACGGTTGTTGAGCTGTGATTTTATAAAAAGGAACGGATTGAAAGGCACACATTTTATACCTTTCTCCCCAAGCTTCAAAGCGTCTGCAAGAGAATATGTTGCGATACTTCCAAGGTCGTCATACATTATCCTGACGTCAACGCCCTGAGCCGCCTTTCTCGCCATAATATCAACCACAGTGTTGAGAAATTTGCCGTTTTGCAAAATAAAATACTCCGCAAAAATATATTTCTCGGCCTTTTCAAGCTCCTTGCACATATCAGCGAACATTTCCTCGCCCACAGAAAAATACTCTGCACTGTCAAGCTTCACCATAGGAAATCCCGTTGCGTCGCTTATCCTTTTCACCGATTGAGCAAGCCTTTTGTCCTCACGTTCAAGCTCCCCTATGCACTTTTCCCCGTCAGGAAGCTCATAGTCCATGTGAAGCCTTGCCTTTGTGATATTCTTTTCAAGCTTTTTCGCAGTATTGTTATTGCCGAAAATTATATACATAACTGCACCAAGCACAGGAAAAGTAAGTATCACAATAAGCCAAAGGGTCTTGTAGCTGCTCTCCTCACGCTTTGTGTTGATATAAAGCACAAACAGAAATGACAGCACAGTAAGCACGATGCTGAGAAGCCCTGCCGCCTTGCTGAGCCATTTAAGTATGAGAAGATACCACAAAAACTGCATCGCCACAGGAACTATCACCGCCACCACTCTGCCTGCTATTTTCTTTACATTGTTCCACGTCAACTCCGTTTCGCTCCTTTCATTTATCATCTTAGGGTAACACAACACTATCATTATGCGATGTTACCACTATTATAACAATTTTTTTAACATAAGTCAACGCCATTGATTTTATTATTAAAAAGTGTTATATTAAATATAACGAGTCCTGCGGATAGCTTTGTCAGCCGGTGGACGAACTGTTCGCCCTTACGAAAATAATATAATTGGAGGTAACAAAATGTGTACTGCGGCAACTTATAAAACGAACGATTTTTATTTTGGAAGAACTCTTGACTATGAAAGCTCCTATGGCGAGGAAATAGTCATAATGCCAAGAAACTTTCCCCTTAACTTTGTTAATATGGGCAGGATAGCTACCCATTATGCGGTAATAGGCACAGCTCATGTTGCTCAGGATTATCCTCTTTTCTATGACGCCGCAAACGAAAAAGGTCTTGCCATGGCAGGTCTTAACTTTGTTGGCAATGCCTTTTACCGTGATGATATCGACGGCAGGGACAACGTTGCACAGTTCGAGTTTATCCCATGGATACTCTGTCAGTGTGCAAACGTGACAGAAGCAAGGACGCTTATAGAAAAGATAAACATAACCAAAACTCAGTTCAGCCCGCAAATGCCGTCAGGTCAGCTCCATTGGATAATAGCAGACAAGAACGATTGTATCGTAGTGGAATCTGTAAAAGAAAGCATAAACGTCTATAACGATCCCGTGGGAGTGCTGACGAACAATCCACCGTTTGATATGCAGATGTTCAGGCTCAACGATTTCCGTGGACTTTCTCCAAAACAGCCTGAAAACACTTTTTCAGACAAGCTTGACCTTACTTCCTACAGCCGTGGCATGGGTGCAATGGGTCTGCCAGGTGACTTATCCTCACAGTCAAGATTTGTAAGAGCCGCATTTGTGAAAATGAACTCACGCTCCGCCCCTGACGAGCAAAGCAGTGTGAGCCAGTTCTTCCACATCTTAAACTCAGTTGACCAACAAAGGGGCTGCTGCGAGGTGGCTGAGAGCAAGTATGAGATAACCATTTATACAAGCTGCTGCAATACTGACAAGGGCATTTACTATTACACCACCTACAACGGACATCAGATATCCGCTGTTGATATGCACAAAGAAGACCTTGACTCCGCCACGCTTATTGCCTACCCTATGATAACCAACGAGATAATAAACTTTCAGAACTAGCAAGCGCTCCGTACAAAATCTGTACGGAGCGTTTTTATTACTCAAATCTGAAGTATTCAAAGTCAAAGTTGCTTCCCGGCAGGAACGCAAATGAAACCTTCTGTTTGCCGCTGATACCTGAGATATCAAAGCTCTTCTGGGCATAATTTTCGCTGTCATCTGTCCTGAACTCGCAGAGTATTCGGTTTTCGTCCTCACTGCCATTCAAAATAAGATGTATGCTGTTGAGGGCAAGCGGTGACTTTCCGCTTATAACGAGCCTGCTCGGCTGTTTTTCAGAAAAATCGAACTCGCCGAAATCAAGCATAACATTATTGCCTATCTCGGTCACACACTTTTCGCCCTTTGTGAACTTGTCACCATAAATGTTGTCAGCATCAGCCGCATTATTCACCGCAAATTCACGGCTGACCTTTTCAAAGTTGAAACCGCCCACTTGGAAACCGTCCTCAGTAAGGATACAAAGGGTCTCAATACCCTTGAGCTTTCTTGTGAGCTTGAATGTGTCAGGCTTGAAGATCATCCACTCAGGCTCTTTGTGATAACAAAACGTGCCAAGAGGCTTTCCGCTCTCCTCAGGTATTCCGTCATAGAAGCTTATTTTAACAGGGTCAAGGGTGTTCGCCCATATCTGCACCGTAACAGTGTCAGAGCCTGCACTGCCGAAGTCCAGATTATCATATGCCGCCCATGATGTTACCTTGCCCATTGCAAAGCCTACACCCTTCTTCATGCCGCTTGAAACGTTGTCGCTCGCCCTTGTGAATAGTCCGCCGATAACGAACTGATATGGGTCGGTAAGTGCGTTTCCAAGACCCTCAGCAGTGAATTTGAGCATAGATATGATGTGATAACGCTCAGTGCCGTTTTTGCACATTGCACGAAGCCAGAAGCTTCCGTCACCCTTTGCTTTCACCTTAATGCTGTCTGCTGTCACCTCGCACTCTGCAAGATTAGATGTTATGCCCTTTTCATTTGTTACCCTGAACTCTATATCTTCAGCATAATCCGAATTGACAGGGAGCGCCTTATATTTCACTGTTATCTCAGGATTATCCTTGTCAAGAGTAAAAGTATCAGTATAAAGCTCTATCTTTCTCACCGGTATCTCGTCTGTCCTGCCGCACTCGGTAGGAGCAAAGCCCACGTTTTCAAGCGATGATGTGCCGCTGTCATATTCTGCCTTAACAGCATCAAGGGTAACAACACAGTCAGGCAGACCCTTTGATGTAAGCGTTACCTTTATCTCCCCCGTCTTATCAGCCACACCAATAACAGCAAGCATTTTTCCTGAGAAAAGTCTGCGTGAAGTACCCTTGTACTGGTCATAGTCTGTGCTGTCGCCGTTGTCAAGACCCATAAGCCTTGCCGCACCCTCAACGCTGACGTTCACACGATTGTTGGCATTTGCGCAGAAAGTGCCGTCCTTATCAAATGCTGATATCTCAATATAAACAAGGTCAGAGCCGTCTGCAAGTATCTCTGTCTTGTCAGGGACAGCTTCTATTCTAACAGCGTCACCGAATGAACGCTGTATATCCTCTGCGATGATATTTCCATTCTCGTCATATGCCACCGCTTTAAGCTCGCCCTTTTCATATGGTATGATATAGTTCGCTGTCAGCTCCTTGCCATGCTTGTGGTCGATATCATATGCACCCATTGAAACGCCGTCCTTGAAAAGCTCAACTCTCGGAGCATTTGAGCAAACTCTCACGTCACAAGGAAGTCCGTCGCCGAAATCCCAGTATGGGAAAATATGCACGAATGGCTCAGCTTTATAGTCTGTCCACTCTGCACGGAAAACATATGCACTGTCCTTTGCAAAGCCTGCTGTGTCGAACTGACCGAAGTAGGAATTTTTCGTGCTGTATGGAGTAGGCTCGCCTATGTAGTCAAAGCCTGTCCAAATGAACTGACCTGCACAATATTCTGCGTCACGGTCAGGGATAATGCAAGCTTCAGTATTTTTTGCGCCCCAGCCTGTGCAGCTATTGCCCAAAGATGAACACTGCTCGTCATCATCTGTCAGCAGCGTTTCAGACAGTGGGAAATGATAAATTCCACGGCTCTGAACAACAGAAGCCGTTTCGCTTCCGTATATCATCCAGTCAGGGTGAGCGGCGTGGTGTTCCTCATAAAGTCTTTCACCGTAGTTATAGCCTGCAAGCTTGAGAATGTCCGCACATTTCTGACCGTTCTCCCACTGCATATAGTTAGAGCCGAAAGTGACATAGCCGTTGCCATCAGGGTCATGAAGCCTAACGAGCCTTTTGAGCCAAGCCGTTACCTCCTGACCTCTCTCGTCAGCGTGAGTGTCAAATATCTCATTTCCAACGCTCCAGCCTATGATAGAAGGGCGGTTTCTGTCACGGCGCACCCATGAAGCAACGTCCTTTTCTACCCACTCATCAAAAAATCTGGCATAGTCATAGTCGGTCTTTGACCTCTCCCACATATCAAAGCCCTCAGAGAGAATGAGCATACCTGTCTCGTCAGCGATGTCCATAAACTCCTCCGCAGGCATATTGTGAGAAGTTCTGATAGCGTTGATGCCCATTTTGCGTAGCTTTTTAAATCTTCTCCTTATAGCCGCAGGATTGGAAACTGCCCCAAGACAGCCGTTGTCATGGTGTTCACATGAGCCGTGGAGCTTAACGTGTCTGCCATTGAGATAAAAACCGCTGTCGCACTTGAATTTGATAGTCCTGAAGCCGAATTTCTGACTTACACGCTGTACACAGCCGCCGTCCACAAAAATTTCCGACACCATGGTGTAAAGCACAGGCGAGGTGATATCCCAAAGCTCAGGGTCTTTCACTGTCATGTTCTGCTCAGTAAGCGAATAGCTCACGCCATTTACACGCACAGCCTCAGGGATACACGAGATATCCGCCCCACAAGCGTCAGACTCATAGCTTGCCACCTCTTTGCCGTCCTTGTCAAAAATAGTGTTCCTGATGCGTATTCCCCCAAGAAGCGTGCCCTTAGGTCGGAGCATTTCAGCCTTCACAGTCACCTGCCAGCCGTCCTCCTGCTTTGACGTTGTGATATAAATGCCGTCATTGCCGAAGCGTATCTCAGGGCTTTCGCAAAGCCAAACCTTTCTGAAAATGCCCGCACCCGAATACCACCTTGAGTTTGGCGAGTGGTGATCCACACGGACAGTAATAATGTTCTCTCCGTCCTTAACAAGGTCGGTGATATCAAACATAAATGCCGAGTAGCCGTATTTCCACTCCCCTGCCAAAGCACCATTCACATACACCTTGCTGTCCATGTAAACTCCGTCAAAGCGGATAAAAGTGCGTATGCCCTCTTTCTTTTGGTAAGAGAAATTCTTTCTGTACCAGCCCGTAGAAGTTTCATATAGGTCATTTGTATTATAAATAAGCCAATCGTGAGGAATGTCCACAGGCTTGAAAGCAAAGTCCTCTGAGTAGTCAGAGCCGAAAGCCGCCTTGTAAAATTCCCAATCGTTGCAAAAAAGCTTTCTGTCTGAGTATGTTTCGCAGATATCCATAAAAACTCCTTTATATTTTACTTATCTGAATATGAAAATGTGCGTTTATCAAAGGCTTTTCAAGCTGATATTTCTCCGTAAGCCTTGGTCCGCAGGAGTTAGAACCGACCCCTGCCATTGCATAGTCAACGCAGATAACATTGCTCTCGCACCTTTCAAGCTCATAGTTATGTGCCTTTGCCGCAAGCTCCTCTTGCGTGAACTGCGACGCATTGAATGAAAAATCCTTGTCAGCGGTAAACTTCACCTTAGTGTCCCCACCGCACACAGTGAGATATCGACAGCCATAGTGTGATGAATTTTCCTGCGGTCTTATATAATCCTCGTGCATATCCCCGATATCAGCCGCAAATCTGCCAATATAGCAAGCCTGACGCTTGTCAATGTAGCTTTCTGTAGGACCATATCCGAAATATTCCGCCCTTGAAAAATCTTTTGGCATGAAAAGCCTTATACCGAACCTTGGAAGCATATCTATCTTATTTGAAAACTTCGCTTCGCATTTTATGTCAAGTCCACTGCCGTCAATAACATAGACAGCTTTCAGCCTGCAAAACGGCTGTTGTATGGACCAGCCAAAAGACTGTGTGACGCTTATCTCCGCTCTGTTCTCGCTCGCTGAAAGCTCACAGCCGTAGCTTTTCACATCAAAGTCATTAAGATGCACCTTGTACCAATTGTACTTCATGACATCATTATCCGTAGGCGCACGGAAGAAGTTATACTGCAAAGGTCTGTCAAGAAGCTCTCTGCCGCCGAAATTCACAGAAACAAAAGCCGACTTACGCTTGTCAAAGCGGTAAACAACATTTTCCACTGTCACAGTGATATCAAGAGGCGTTTCCACAGCCTTAACATTTCCTTTCACCTCAGCGACCTTATAAGTCTTGCCCTCTGCTATCCTAAGCTGATCAAAGCACACCTCATAGCCATTTTCACAATAGTCAGTGTCCTCCTTTGCAGTGAAAATAAACCTTATGAATGTTTCATTTTCATACTCCGCTGTATCATTGGGAACATTCACCACAGTGTTTCCCATAGGCTCGATGTCAAAATCCACCCTGCCGATATGTATAATACCGTTTTTGTCCGTTATCTCATAGCGGCAATCGAGAATATCCCCAGCGTTCACAAACTCCAGCGTGCTTGAAAAAACAAAGCTTCCCTCGCTTTCCCCTTTTGTTACTCGCACAGGTCTGTATACCTGCTTTACCTCAAGCAGTCCCGTGTGTGGCGTTCTGTCAGGATAAACAAGACCGTCCAAGCAGAAATTGCTGTCATTGTGTCTTTCCCCAAAATCTCCGCCATAGCCGTATTTTATCTTACCCTCAGCCGTTTTACCAAGCGGTACAGAATGATCGCACCACTCCCACACAAAGCCACCGCAGAAACGCTCATTGGAATAGAACACATTGTGATAATCCTCCAGATCTCCCGGACCATTTCCCATGGCGTGGCAGTATTCACACTGCACAAGAGGTCTGTTTTCCTCAGGCTTTTCAAGATAGCCTTTCAGCCCGTTTAGATCCCAGTACATACCTGAAACTACGTCAAGCACGCTGTCGGAAGTTCCGTCAAGGCAGTGTGTGCTTTCATAATGCACAAGCCTTGTATCATCAAGCCTCTTTATAAGCTCAGCTTCATCGAGCATATTTTTGCCATATCCGCTCTCATTACCCAGCGACCAGAACACCACGCAAGGGCGGTTTATGTCACGCTTTACAAGACATTCCGCACGATCTTTTATGGCATTGCCAAACCTCTCGTCAGAGGCAAGCATCGCAATGCCGTTGTAATCTGAATAGTCCCACTTGTAGTCATAATAGACCTCCACACAGCCATGTGACTCCAGATCCGCTTCATCAATAACATAAAGCCCCAGCCTGTCGCAAAGCTGATAAAACATAGGGGAGTTAGGATAATGTGACGTTCTCACAGCGTTTATGTTGTGCTTTTTCATAAGCACAAGGTCAGCTCTCATCTGCTCATAAGAAGCATAATATCCCGTGTCAGGATAGCTGTCATGACGATTTACACCCTTGAACTTCACCGCCCTGCCGTTTATCTTAACAACGCCCTTATCCACCTTTACATCTCTGAAGCCAACCTCCTCGCCGATAACCTCGTCGCCTGCATTGATAGTAAGCCTGTAAAGATAAGGTGTTTCAGCACTCCAAAGCTTGACGTTCTCTAACTTTATCTCAACGCTCTCACCGTCATAAGCCGAAAACTGAGCCATTGTAACACCATCATCATCGCAAAGCTTTGCCGAAACATCACAGCCGAATACCGTAAACTCCAGCCTTACAGAGCCATTTTCACCGAGAACAGTTTTCACGATATAATTTTCAAGACGCATTTTCGGTCTTGACAGCACATAAACATCTCTGAAAATTCCCGAAAGCCTTATTTTGTCCTGATCTTCAAGATAAGTTCCGTCGCACCATTTCAGCACAGCGGCAGTAATGATATTCCTGCCCTCAGCAAGATATGGTGTAATATCAAACTCAGCCGTAGCGTGAGAAACCTGTGAATATCCCACAAAGCTGTCGTTCACATACAAATAAACACAGCTATCCACGCCCTCGAACACAAGCACCCTGTCCATGCCGTCAGGGGAATAATCATATTCACGCTGATAAACTCCCACAGGTATATCGTCAGGCACAAAAGGCGGGTCAAATGGAATTGGATAGCACACGTTCGTATACTGCGGCTTGTCATAGCCGTAAAGCTGCCAGTTTGACGGCACCGGGATAGTGTTCTCAAACTTTTCGTGAATAAAATCGTCCTCTAGGTCTATTATGCTGTCATAATAGCGAAAACCCCAGTTGCCGTTTAAAAGCTCCATTCGCTGAGAATTTTTACGGTCCTCAAAAGGATCCTGCCCCTTTGCAAACGGCACAAAATAGCAGTGCTTGTCAAGCGTGCCAATGTGCAGCGCCTGAGTATCCTCATGATATATCATCTTCGATCTTGGCGAATTTTCCGCCGCAAGCTTTAAAATATCCATAGCTGTTCTCCTTTACAAGTTTATAAATTACTGTAATTATTTTATCAGCTATTGACAGGCAAGTCAATGAATGATATTATTAATTTATAACAATATGAATATGGAGTTGATATTTTTGTTCTTTGCCGATTATCCTATCCTGGGAAACGAAAAGTCCCTGCCACTATATCTGCAAAATATGGGTCATCATCACTGTCAGGATCACATTATAAGACCCGAGGGCTATCACTATGACCAGATCCTCTACTGCACCAAAGGCAGCGGCACGCTTATCTTTGAGAATAAAGCCATTCCCATACCACATGATACCGCCATATTCATACCCGCTGAAACGCCCCACGAATACTATCCAGAAGAGGATATATGGGATATCCACTGGATAGTCCCATGCGGATATGCCGCCAATGATATCCTTACCCAGTTCGGCCTTACCGAGCTTAAAACCTTTCACCTCAGCGACACAAAAATGCTCGAGCATATTTTCCGCAAAATGCACAATGCTCTGCGAACCGACAGTATTTTCGGCAATTACAAAGCCTCTGGCTATTTGTATGATTTTCTTATGGAGTTTTACCGCCTTATCGCCTACAAAGACCCTGCCACGTCAGTATCCTCCGCCCTTATGAAAGCACTGGACTACATAAACTACAACTATTTTTCACCTATCACAATGGACGAGCTTTGCAGTGTGTCAGGAGTAACTAAACAACACCTTTGTCTGCTTTTTCGCAAAAAACTCAGTATGCGTCCAATGGAATACATCGCAAAACGTCGTATCCAAGAAGCCAAAGCCCTGCTTACTGGTACAGAAAAAAGCATCGAGCAGGTAGCCGAGGAAACAGGCTTTTGCTCAGAAAGCTATTTCTGCAAGCTTTTCAAAAGATACGAGGGCATGACCCCCTCCGCTTTCCGCCAGATCAAATAACCACAAACAAAAAAAGAGCCGCCCAAAGGCAGCTCAATTATGCAGAAAATTAGCCCTGCTCCTTCATCTTAGCGAAACACTCGCTGCAGTAAACAGGTCTGTCCTCTCTTGGCTTGAAAGGAATAACAGCCTCGCCGCCGCAAGAAGCACAAGTTGCTGTATAAGTCTGTCTTTCAGACTTTGTAGCAGCCTTTCTTGCATCTCTGCAAGCTTTACATCTCTGTGGCTCATTTACGAAACCTTTCTCAGCATAGAACTCCTGCTCGCCTGCTGTGAAAACGAACTCGTTTCCGCACTCCTTACATACTAATGTCTTGTCTTCGTACATGGTTCTTACCTCATTACATAAAATTGTGCCTAGTCGGATTTGCACCGACACCTTTGAATAAACAACGCTCTGCTATTAAGCTATACGGCCATATTCCTATCTCAACAGTGATCTCAATTTCCGTCTGACTCTCTGCATTGCATTGTCTACCGCCTTTTCCGACGTGCCCAAGCCTAATGCTATCTGATTGTATGACATTCCTCTCAAAAACGATTGAAATACCTGCCATTCCTGCTCCGAAAGTGCAGAAGTGATCTTATCATAAAGCTCATTCAGCTCCTCACGCTCCACTACGACCTCCTCAGGTACAGTGCCACCGCCGCCAAGAATAGCCTCAAGGTCAGCTTCCTCGCCACCTGAAAGAAGTGCATTTCTGTGAACAGATGAAATGATCTTATTTTTTATACATTTTGTAGCGTAAGTTGAAAATTTCGCATTTTTGTCTTCACGATAGGTCCTAACCGCACCCAGAAGCCCCATAAGCCCCTCTTGGACAAGATCCTCGTGAACCTCGGCGCCATATTTTTTTGCCAGAAACTCCACCGTACAGATATATCTCGCAATAAGCTCACCGATAGCCGTTTTGTCACTCTGTGCATTTAGCACAAGCTGCTCATCTGAAAGCTTTTTCTGCTGATCCTGCCGATCGCCTCTCAAAAAATACCGCCCACCTAATCGTAGAAATTACCGCAAAGCCCCATTCTGACGCCACTGCGTAATGTTATAATACCATTTTAGACCATAAAAGTCAAGAGAATTGACGAAATCCGCCGTCCTTGTGAAAATATTTGTAACATACCACAGTTTTAAGAATGTATTCTTGTGATTTTCAACAAACAAAAAGTCAGCCGTGTCGAAATACACGGCTGACCGCAATTTACGCAACTTTGATGTTATACACGGCAGTATTTTGCTCTGCCATCGCTGAAAATATCCCCTCCGTGGCAATCGTCAGCCACAACAAGAGGAAAATCCTCAACGTAAAGTTTTTTCACAGATTCACAGCCCAGCTCCTCAAAAGCCACTACCTCACAAGACTTTATGCAGTTGCAGGCAAGTGCGCCTGCACCGCCTATAGCACAGAGATAGACCGCACCATTTCTTATCACGGCGTCCCTTACCTCTTGTGATCTCTCGCCCTTGCCGATCATTCCGCCCAATCCAAGATCAAGCAGCCTCGGAGCAAACCTATCCATTCTTCCTGAAGTGGTCGGTCCGCATGAACCGATAGGCTTTCCCTCAGGTGCAGGAGTAGGTCCGGCATAGTAGATAACAGCGTCTTTCAAAGGGATAGGAAGCTCCTTCCCCTGGTCAAGCAAAGCATTGAATCTTTTATGTGCAGCGTCCCTTGCAGTGTACACAACACCCGAAAGCAATATCTTGTCACCGCATTTAAGCTCTCCGCTCACCGCTTTAAGCTCCTCGGAACGCACCTTTCTTATTTCCGACATGACAAACTATTATTCAGCGTCATCATCGCTTACAAGAGAAAGACCATCGTCAATAAGATCTCTTGCAGTGTTTACAGCACCGATACTATTGCCATACAGATCGTTAAGTGATGTAACGAGCTGCTGAACAGTTTCGCTCAGACTTGTGAATTGTGTCTTAACAGACTCTCTCAGATCAGCAGACTGTGCTCTGATATTCTTAGCTTCGTTCTTAGCGTCACTTACTACCTTTGCAGCCTCAGCATTTGCCTTTGATGTTACGTCAGCGGCTTCTGCGTTAGCCTTAGATGTAACAGCCTCAGCTTCAGCGTTAGCCTTAGAAGTTACCTCGGCAGCCTGCTTGTTTGCTGCACTTGTAACAGCTTCAGCCTCCTGCTTAGCGGCAGCTGTCATTGCAGCAGCACTTGACTTAGCTGTCTGAAGTGTAGTATCAGCCTCTGTCTGAGCATTTGTAACAAGCTTCTGTGCCTGTGCGTTTGCGTCAGCAAGAACCTGATCCTGAAGCTGCTTAGCTTCATCTTCCATCTGCTTAGCTGCCTTCTTAGCTTCCTGAACGACCTTATTAGCTGTGTTCTGAGCTTCCATGAACACGCTTCCAAGATCGAATGCAGGAGTGGCTGTGCCGGCATTAGCCTCAGCAGTTTCGAGCTTCTCTTTAAGATCCTCGATCTCCTGCTTCTGCTTTTCAAGCTCAGCGTCCTTTTCAGTTACCTGCTGCTCATAGTCAGCGATACGAACCTTCATTGTATCAGTATTAGCCATAAGCTCGGCTATCTTGTTTTTAGCCTCTTCTACCTTTTTCTCAAGTTCCTTCTTGCCCTCGAAGTCCTGCTTCTGAGCGCCGCCCTGCTTCTCAAGACGTTCGATAGTTTCGTTCTGGTCATTGACCTGAGCCTCAAGAGTATAAATTTTAGAAGTAAGGTCGTCTACATAAGCAAGAACGTCCTGCTTATCAAATCCGCCGACTCTAACCGTTCTTAAATAACCATTACTAGCCATTTCAATCCCTCCACATTAGTGATTATCTCTATTATACAATAAACCACGTTATTTTTCAACTGATTTAAGCCGTTTTCAAAAATTTCATTATTCCATACAAAATAGCAACTGAAATTTATACAAAATGTCTTAAAATCATATTTATCACAGAATAATTATATCAAATTTTCCGTAAGATTTCAAGTGCTTTTGCGAAAAATTTTCAATATCAAGATAATTTTCTGAGAATACGAAAATCTCTTTAATTATGTAAACGTTTTCCGACTTTGGTTCAAACAAGGCGGACAGCGTAAACGCCGATCCGCCTTTGAAAGCATTATTACTTGTTCTTGAAGATATTGAAGATATCGTCGTAATAATTTGGATTATCAGCAGCCTTAACGCCAGCCTTGTGCATTGCCTCTGCGTCAGCCTTTGCGTCGTCAGCCTTCTGAGTAAAATTTGCAGTATATGTTGTCGCAGCCTTTGGTGCAGCAGCCTCAGGAACGTCATCTCTGTCAACAAAGTCAGCAGCGATAACAGTAACGTCCATAGCGTCCTTGGTATCAGGATTTGTGCCGTTACCGAAGATGATCTCAACGTTATCATCAGCAGCGTCTGCTATAGCAGCAGTAAGCTCGTCCATATCACTGATAAGGAGATCCTCGCTCATTGTAACGTTTACGATAAGTCTTCTCGCACCCTTGATAGAAGTTTCAAGCAGATCAGAAGAAATTACCTGATTGATGATATCCTGTACCTTATCCTTGCCCTCGCCGTGGCCGATAGCAATATGCGCTCTGCCTGCACCCTTAAGAATAGTAGTAACGTCAGCGAAGTCAACGTTGATCTCATCATGTCTTGTAATGATCTCAGCGATAGCGATAACGTCTGTCTTAAGAACTTCATCAGCGATAGCATAAGACTGCTTCATAGTAAGGCGCATCTCGTTTGTGATAAGATTCTGGTTAGGGATAACGATAAGAGCGTCAACGTGCTTGATAAGAGCCTCGATACCCTTTTCTGCTCTCTCCATCTTCTTTGCGCCCTCAAATTTGAAAGGCTTTGTAACAACTGCGATAGTGAGCTTGTCAAGTGACTGTGCGATCTCAGCAACTACAGGTGCAGCACCAGTACCTGTTCCGCCGCCCATACCTGCTGTGATGAATACCATATCAGCGTCCTTGATAGCGTTCTCGATCTCGTCCTTGCTTTCCTGAGCGGAAGCCTCGCCGATCTCAGGCTTTGCACCTGCGCCCAGACCGTGAGTAAGCTTCTCACCTATCTGGATCTGTGTGTGTGCAGCTGACTTATGCAGTGCCTGGATATCAGTATTAACAGCGATATATTCAACATTTCCCTCGATACCGGCCTGTGCGATACAGTTAAGTGCGTTTCCACCGCCGCCACCGACACCGATTACCTTGATCTTTGCGCCTACGACTGGCTCTTCAACATACTCGTAACCCATAATAGAACTCCTCCTAAAAGCGAATTTTCATACTTCTCCGTATTTTTACATATCAATTTATCAAATCAAAAATAAAATGCAAAAAAGCCTATGTGCCGAATATGCACATAAATAGATACAATAATATATTATCATACTTTTGTCAAAAAGTAAAGAACTTAAATGAAACCATTATAAACTTTTTATTAATTATCAATAAAACGACTGATTTTTCAGTTTCATTTGTGTATACTATACAATTAGTTATCCTGACCCCTACCAATCTGTGTTCGTCTGATCGTCCACATAGCCGTTGTCAGCATATCCATTGTCGGTATAGCCCTGATCGCCGCCGTTATCATATCCCCAGTCGGTGTTTCCGTTCTCGTTTGTCCACTGGTCTGTGCCTGCATTGTCAGCATCATCATTGCCGTCCCATGCGTTGGTATCGTCGCTGTAGCCTTGGCTATCGTCCCCTGACCATGAGTTATCACTGTCCCATGTGTTGCCGTCATCAATATTAGTATCAGCCGATACCGCACTGCTGCTGTCATCTGGCTTTGCAGAACTTGTGTCGTCAGGTTTTGACGACTCGTCCTGCGATTTCGGAATAGCCGAAATGCCGCTGTCAGCACCATTGTAAATAAGCGTACCCTCGTAATCGTCAGTAATGCTCTTGTCAATTACCGCCTTAAGATATGTAAGCTTGTATTCCATATCCACTGAGCTTCCAAGCTTTATTTCAAGCCTGCCGTCATACATAAGCTTAATATCCGAACGGGTGGTCAGGTCAATAGAGTCTACATTTTTAAATTTCAGGTCATGTAGTTCATTCAGCAGCTCTTTAAGGATATCCGCCTTAAATGAATCCTCCGAGGCAAGCTTGTCGCCCTGACTAAGGCTTTTAAGCTCAAAGCCCTTTATAACAGGTATATCCCCTGTCGGAGCAGGATTTTTCGTTTCAAGTATCTTTCCCGAAGCAGACAGCACATAGTATGAATTTTTATACTCGATATCAGCCGCCTTTTCGGCCTCTGTGCAGGTTATAACAAGTGTTGACGGAAATTTCTTTGTGACCTTGACATCATCAAGATACACAAGAGTATCTTTCAAACGCTTTTCAACTATATCCGTATTCGTCCTCACAAGGTTTTGTCCCGTTGAAACGCCGCCCACGCCAAGGATCTGATCCTGCTCATAAAGGGTAACGCCCTCTATTTTAATCTCCGACACATTAAAAAACAAAAACATACTCAGCACCAGCAGCAGCGCCGCAGCCGCAAAAAAGCTGGCAACATACACATTGCGCATATTCACTGTCTGCCGACGTGCCGCAGGCCGCTGTGAGTTCATTCTGTTTTCCTTGTAAGTTCCGTTCATTTTACTCTTTCCTAACTGCTAGTAATTTACACGTTTTATGTTTCCGCCCAGAAGCGTAAAAGCATTTTCAATGCAGTCATAGCCCCTGTCCATAAGCTTTATATTAGTGAGAGATGTTTCTCCCTCTGCCGAAAGTGCCGCCACAGCCAACGCCGCACCGCCTCTAAGGTCAGGCGCACGGACTTTCGCTCCGTAAAGCTCCTTCACGCCCTCGATAACAGCCACTTTTCCCTCTGTCTTTATATCCGCACCCATTCTCACAAGCTCGTCAACATGGCGGTAGCGGTTTTCAAAAATATTTTCCACCACCACACTGGTGCCTTTTGCCTTAGCAAGTGCCGCCGTGACTATTGCCTGAGCGTCCGTAGGGAATCCCGGGTAAGGCATAGTCCTCACCGTTCGCACAGCTTTTAGCTGTTTAGGCGCTTTTATAAATATCCTGTCCTCATATAGAAATACCTGACAGCCCATTTGCTCAAATATAGGTATGACCGCACGGATATCCCCCGCCCTTGCCCCAAGCAGACCTATCTCACCGCCTGTTGCCGCCGCCGCGCTCATAAAAGTCGCCGCAACTATCCTGTCGGGCATGACAGAGTATTCACAGCCGTGTAGCTTTTCCACACCGCTTATGGTTATCGTTCCGCCCCCTGCGCCGCTTATCCTTGCTCCGCAGCAGTTCAGAAACTCCGCAAGATCGCATATCTCAGGCTCTCTTGCCGCATTGTATATCACCGTGTCGCCCTTTGCCAGAACAGCCGCAAGCATGATGTTCTCAGTTGCTCCCACAGAGGGGAACGAAAGGTCTATCCTAGCCCCTCTAAGCCCTCTCGGGCAGGTGCAGCTAAGCACGCCATACTCCTCGTTTATCCTGACGCCCATTTTTCTAAGTGCGCACAGGTGCATATCTATAGGTCTCGGACCAAGCTCACACCCTCCCGGGAATGACAGCCTGCATTCACCTGTTCTTCCAAGAACAGCTCCAAGAAAAACGATAGACGAACGCATCTCTCTCATAAGCTCATCTGGCACAAAGGTCTTTACAGCACCCCTTGCGTCCACAGTAACACAGCCGTCCCCACGGCTGCACCTTGCCCCAAGCACCGACAGAATGCGACAAGCCGCAAATACGTCCGAAAGTGCAGGACAGTTATGTAGCCTGATCTCTCCGTTTATAAGAACACACCCTGCCAGCAGCGGCAGAGCTGCGTTTTTTGCTCCCTGAACGGTTATCTCTCCGTTCAGCCTGCTTCCTCCCTGAATGATAAGCCGTTGCATAAGCGTCGCTCCTTTTAAGGTTTTGACTTATCTTATGCAGGACCGCCCATATAGGTTAAAGCTATTTGTTGATATATATCTCTGTAGCGTTTGAAACAGGCATAAAAGCAGGCAAACAAGGCAGATAGAAGTCCTTGCCTATCTTCTTTTTCATATCCTTAGTTGAAAGTATCATGCCAGTAACGCAATCGTCAAACGTACTATCGTCCATATCAGTGATATTCACAAGTATCCTTACAGTGACCTCCTTGCTGGAAAACGGAGGAACAGTGTCGCCTATGACCTCGCCGTCGCTGTTTGTTGTAACGCTGGTCGCATAGCATACTGCGTTGTCATATTCAGAAGAAACATGGCTGATCTCATACTGCGGTATCTTTATCTCAAAAGGAGACGGGTTTTTGATATTGAACACTATATCTGCAAAACGGTAGCTTGAACTCAACTCAGAACCAAAAGCTTCTTCGTTGTATACAGAATAATTTGACAGCGCATATGTTTTAAAATCCGTCATACCCATTGTTTTGAACACGTTGTCGTCATATCTCACCACGCTCTTGTCTGCGTCGTTGAAAAACAGCGGTGGGAAGAAGAACACCATAAGCACAAGCACGATAATAACAGCCACAACTGTCTTTATTATCTTGCTACGCTTTACATATGAATCTCCCACCTTTACTCCCTTGCTAAGACCTGTCGCCGCCTGCGCAGGCATAGCCGCAGCGTCCTCAAGGAAATCGTCCTCTTTGTCGTCCTCTTCCTTGTGCTTGGTAGGGTCATCGTAAGTCTTTGTGGCACGGTCGAACTCCCCTGCCTTGTTGAACTTTTCTCCGTCAAAAATCTCGTCGGCGGTGCGGTTCACTCCGCTGCCCTTGAACTTTTTATCTGACAGCTTTTTTATCTTGTCAACATCAGGCACTTCAATGCTGTCCATTGAAGCCCTCTTGTTATACTGTCTGTAATTCTTATCCATTATTTTATCCCCTTAAATTTTACGTTCCTTATCCCTTAATAATTGGCTCTAAAGCCTTGAATATCCTGTCCTCAGTATCGGCAACATGAAGCTTTGCAGCGTTTTCCGAGCACTGTCTGAGCTTCTCAGGGTCTTCTATAAGCCCCTTTACAGTATCAATGAAAAGCTTTTCCGTCAAGTCTTTTTCTTCTATAACAAAGCCTGCTCCTGCGTTTTGCAATACCATGCCATTGTAATACTGGTGATTTTCAGCCACCATAGGCGACGGGATAAGCACAGAAGCTCTGCCCATTGCTTCAAGCTCCGCCAGCGAAGCTGCTCCGCACCTTGATATAACAAGGTCAGCCGCAGCCATTGCCACAGGCATATTGATATAATCCTTTATGATACGTCTGCTGTTGTTGATATCTATACCCATAGCCCTGAGCTTTTCAGGATAGTCCTTATAGCCCTGATAAGTGCCGTAGGAATGTATATGACACACCTTAACATCATTGTCCTGATACCATTTCAAAAGCTTTGCGATATTCTCATTAAGCACTCTCGCACCCAGACTTCCGCCTGTTGAAAGCACACATATTTCATTTTCATCAAAGCCAAGCTGTTTTTTAGCCTCCGACTTTGACATGGTGTTGAAAGCTCCCCTTACAGGCAGACCTGTCACCACCGTCTTAGCATTTTCGGGCATATACTTTTCTGCCTCTTTCACAGTGAGCATAACAACGTCCGCAGACTTTGCAAGTATCTTGTTTGTTACGCCCGGAAAAGCGTTCTGCTCGTGAATAGCCGTCTTTATGCCCATTTTAGCGGCTTTTCTAACTATAGGTCCTGAAACATATCCTCCGGTTCCTATAACAAGATCAGGCTTTGCTTCCTTTATTATCTTCTTTGCAGTGCTTCCTGACTTTACAAGACACCCTGCCGCATGGATATTTCTTTTGAGATTTACCCAGTTAGGCTTTCTCTGAAAGCCCTCTATCTTTATAGGATAGAACTTATATCCTGCCGCAGGCACGAGCCTAGCCTCAAGCTTTTCAGGATTTCCCGCAAAGCTTATCTCAGCGTCAGGATAGTGTTTTTTTATGATCTCCGCAATGGCAAGAGCAGGATTTACATGACCTGCCGTACCTCCGCCTGCAAGTAAAACTCTGAGCATAGAACTAATACCTCTTTACTTTTTTTTGATGCACTGACGTGAAACGTTGAGCATGATACCCATTTCTGCAAGCTGTATCATCAGTGCAGTACCACCGTAGCTGAAAAACGGCAGTGAAATACCCGTGTTAGGGAAAGCGTTGCAGGCTACCATAATGTTGAAAAGTGCCTGCGAGCCTATCTGTATTGTTATACCAGCCGCAAGAAGCATACCAAAACGATCCTTGCTTCTTGAAGCGATCATGAAGCCCTCGATTATAAAAAGCACAAACAGCAGTACCACTACCATTGCACCCACGAAGCCAAGCTCCTCGCAAATAATAGCGAAAACGAAGTCGTTTTGCGACTCAGGCAGATAGTATTTTTGCCTTGACTCGCCAAAGCCCAGTCCGAACCAGCCGCCCGAACCTATAGACAGCAGGGATTCATAAGTCTGAAAAGTCGTTCCGCTAGGGTCAGACTCAGGATTTTTCCAGCTCTGTATACGCTCTGAAATATAAGAAAAGCCTGAGCCTGACGCCATTTTATATATCAGCAGCAGCATCCCGAAAACAGCACACACACCGATAAATTTCCAGAAAGTCTTTTTCGGCATACCGCTTATGAACATCATAGACACGCCTATGATACCCACCAGCATTACCGCCGACATATGCCTTTGCAAAACAAGCACCAGCGCCACCGCACCCATTATCACAGTAAACGGTATAATACAGAATTTCCAATCCTTGAACTTAGGATAATTCACCGACATTATGTATGCGAAAATAATAATGAACGTTACCTTCAGAAGCTCCGACGGCTGAAAGCTGATCGGACCTATTTGTATCCAACGCTTTGCACCGGCAACGTCTATTCCGAAAAAAGCTGTATAAAACGTAAGAAGATAGGTGGCGATAAACGCAATATATGCTATCTTAGTGTTCTGAAAGAAGTGATAATCAAGATAGCTCGTGGCAAACATCAGAAGAAGACCAAGTCCGGCAGACTTGAGCTGGCTCACCAAATAATAATATCCATCGTTATATTCACTCAGCCCCCACGCATAGCTTGCAGAAAACATCATCAGAAGTCCGAATACAAGCAATACCATTACAAGAATGAAAAACGGCTTGTCTATCTCCGTAAGTATAAATCTGAATCTATGTTTTCTTTTTGCCTGTGCCACAGGTTGTTTAAGAGGAACGTGACTATTATACACTATGCTTCCGTCACGTTCACGTCTAGGACCTCTTATAGCCAAACAAACAACCTCCCAACAAAATCTCTATATGAAAAACTTTCCCGAATATATCAAAAACGCTATCGCCGCCGCAGCCCCTGCCACAGATATCACAGCGAATATCCCGATCACGGCGTGATCCCCATGACCCTTTTTCTGCAAATGCTCATGAAGCGTGTAACCTTTCATAAGCAGCTTTTTTCTTATCTTAAAAACGATATACTGCAAAAGCCCGCAAGCTCCGTCAACGACCACCGCCGCACCTGCCAGCAGGAAAACGAAATATTCTCCCGAAAGCAGCACCGCCATAGTCATAAGACCACCAATCGCCAGCGCACCCGACTCGCCCAAATAAAGCTTCGCAGGACTGCACCCCCAAAAGAGAAAGCCTCCTGCCGCACCCATTGTGCAAACAGCAAAAAGCTGAGCGGCGTCAGAGCCTGCCCCTGCCGCAAGACCACTTGACAGCCCTGCTGAAAATATCAAAGCCGTTACAGCACACAGCCCGTCAGTACCCGTGTCGGTCTTACCGCCTGCGCAATCGTGTATCTTCACCATGTTTATCCCCACTGTCATAAACAGCGGAAAAAGCGGATAAAAAAGCCCGTCGAACTGCACATAGCCCAAGTGAAAAGGCATAAGCACAGCCGTCTGCACTCCTCCGCAGTATCTAAGTCCCACGCATACACCAAGACATATAAGATACTCCATACATATCTTGTAAAAAGGCTTCATGCCTATGCCAAGCTTTTTCTCCTTAACATAGTCCTCTGAAAGCCCGATAGCCGTGAGCATCAAAACTCCGCCCAGAGCGATAAACACACGCCTTGAAAACTCTCCGTTCTCAAAACTCAGCACCGCCTGCGAGTCATAAAATATAACTCCCGTAACAATGCCGAATATAACGCAGAGCATTATGACAACTCCGCCGAATTTCGGCTCAGAGCCGTCCTTTGCGAACCTGTCGCCTATATAAAAATCGAATTTGCCTGTTTTTATCCTGCGGAAATATGGTATGAACACTCTGCCGAGAACATATCCCAGCACCATTTCACACCCCAGTATCACCGCCTGCACGCTCCAACTCATTTTGTCAGTGCATTGAACACTTCTTCAAGCTTCATTCCTCTGCTTCCCTTGAAAAGCACAGCGTCGCCCTTTGCAACTACCTCTTTCAAAGCCGCCGCAAGGTCATCTCTGCTTTCAAAGTGCCTGCAATTTTCCTTTGCAAAGCCCTTTTTCTCAGCACCCTCTATATAGCACTTTGAGTCCTCGCCAAAGCAGTAAAGCAGGTCAGCCTTTGAAGCCGCAACATACTCTCCCACATTTCTGTGATAGGTCTTTGAGTTCTTGCCAAGCTCCAGCATATCTCCAAGCACGCAAATGCGCTTGCCCTCCGCCTGTGCCTGTGAAAGCACCGAAAGGCTCGCTTTCATTGAGTCAGGCGCAGCATTGTAGCAGTCAACTATATATGTAACTCCGTCAATGACGGTAACATTCTGTCTTAAACCCTCAGGTTTGAACTGAGCAATGCCCTTTACGATATCCTCAGGCGGTATATCAAGCGCAAGGCCCACACAGAACGCCGCAAGAGCGTTCTTTACATTATGCTCGCCCAAGCAGTTTATCTGGGCGGCTATCTTTCCGCCCTCATAGTTTATAGTAAATGTTATGCTGTTGTCAACAGTCTTAACACCGCTTGCATAAACATCGCAGTCCTTCTTTGATACAGAATAGTAATAAACCTTTCTGTCAGAATGTAACTGCACCCCTGCAAGCAATTTATCATCACGGCAAAGTATCAGCGGAGCGTCATAAGCCGCGCCGTCAAGTATCTCAAGCTTCGCCTTGAGAATGTTTTCCTGCGTGCCGAGATTTTCAATATGTGAAATGCCGATGTTTGTTATAACAGCCACGTCAGGCTGACATGACATTGACATTCTCGATATCTCGCCCTGATGTGACATACCCATTTCGATAACAGCCGCCTCATAGCTGCTGTCAAGACCGAAAAGCGTCTGCGGCATACCTATCTCATTGTTGTGGTTGCCCTGAGTTTTCAGCGTCTTGTATTTCTGCGCCACAACAAGGGCTATCATATCCTTAGTGGTGGTCTTTCCCACACTTCCTGTTACGCCAACGACCTTAACATCGAATTTAGACCTGTAATATCCCGCAATGTCGAGCAATGCCCTTGCAGTGGAGTCAACGATCATACATCTTGCACCCTCCACAGGTCTTTCCGTGACAACAGCCTCCGCACCAAGCTCCATAGCCTTTGCGGCAAAGTTGTGTCCGTCAAAATTCTCACCCTTTAGTGCAATAAAAAGCGAGCCTGGCTTTATTGTTCTCGTATCGGTGGAGATATCGGAAATTTCAACGTCAGCAGGATAGCCGTAGCTTCCGTGAACCGCCGATATTATCTCCTGTAAGCTTAATTTTTCCATTTTAATTCTTATCCGCCAATTTCTCGGCAGTATCTCCTTTCCCTTATCTTATAAATATATCTTTATCGCAAAACCGCCCACAGCCGCTTTGCATATCACGGGCGAACACTGTTCGCCCCTACATTTTTCTCTTATCTGCCCTCAGCTTCAAGCTCTTTAAGAGCGTCCGCAACGACTTCTCTCTCGTCAAAATGTATCTTCACGCCACCTGCAAGTATCTGATAATCCTCATGACCCTTGCCGGCAAGCACGATTATATCGTCCTTTTCCGCATGATGTATAGCCCAGTGGATAGCCTCACGTCTGTCAACGATAGTGATATAAGGCGTTGTCTTGCCCTCCAGACCAACCAGAACGTCGTTTATGATATCCTGCGGATCCTCATTTCTCGGGTTGTCGGAAGTAACGATAAGAAAATCAGCATTGTCAGCCGCAGCCGCAGCCATAAGGCTTCTCTTTGAAGCGTCTCTGTTTCCGCCACAGCCGAAAAGGCATTTTACCTTTCCGCTTGCACTGTTCTTTATAGCCGAAAGCACGTTCACAAGTGCGTCAGGAGTGTGAGCATAGTCGCATATAACAGTGAAATCTCTGCCCGTCGGAACTATCTCCGCTCTTCCTCTTACGCCCTGCATAGTACCCAAAGCTCTGATAGTCTTGTCAACGTCAAATCCAAGGGTCTCACAGCAGGCTATAACAGCCAGTGAGTTTGAAACGTTGAAAAGTCCGGGCATATTGAATGAAACATTGTGCTTTATCTTTCCGTCAGTGAAAACATACTTCACACCGCTTGCTGAAAGCAGTATATCCTCTGCTCTGAAATCAGCCTTTGTACAGCATGAATAAGTTTTCGCAGGACAGCTTATCTCTTTGAGATACCTTCTGCCGTATTCATCGTCTATATTGATGATAGCGTTGTCAGATATAGTGAAAAGTATCTTCTTAGCCTGATAGTAATTTTCCATCGTACCGTGAACGTCAAGATGATCCTGCGTCAGGTTAGTGAAAACGCCTACCTTATAATGACAGCCTGAAAGTCTTTTCTGCTCCAAGCCCTGCGAGGAAGCTTCCATAACAACATAGTCGCACTTCTCATCAGCCATTTTTCTGAAAAGCTCATAAAGGTCATAAGGCTCAGGAGTCGTTCTTGCAGTAGGATAAACGTCGTCGCCTATCTCGTTCTGACAAGTGCCGATAAGACCAACCTTACAGCCGAATGAAGAAAGCACCTTCTTTATAACAGTTGTGATAGTCGTCTTTCCGTTAGTGCCTGTTACACCGATAAGAGTAAGCTCCTTTTCAGGGTGACCGAAAAATGCCGCACACAGCAGAGGGAAAGCCTCTCTTGTGTTCTCCACGATTATCTGACAGTCAAGCCCCAGATCTCTTTCGCAGACTACAACTGTACAGCCCTTTTCTATCATGTCCTTAGCAGCGTCATGTCCGTCAAAGGTCTTTCCTTTTATGCACACGAACATCGAGCCTGCCTTGACAGCCTTTCTTGTGTCGCTTGTTACGTCGCTTATCTCCATATCAGGCAGAGAAGTTTTCGCAACGTCCTTTATGATATCATATAGTTTCATAATTATCATTCCTTATCATGGTTTCTTACTGTGAGCCTACCGAGGTCACTGCAAATGTTACTGACACAGCCGTTCCCATCGGAACGCTCTGTCCTGCTCCCACGCTCTGATCGGACTGTGCAACTGCACCCTCCTCCTCATAGCCTGAGCCTTCTGCCGTCAGATTAAGTCCGTACATATCAAGCGTAGCCTTTGCCTGCTCCTTTGTAAGTCCTTTAAGTTCAGGCACCGTAACAGTTTCTTCCTTGGCGTTTGCTTCTGTATAAAGCACGACTGAGCCGCCATGCTCTATCTTTGCGGCAACAGGCGTCTGCTTAACAACAGTGTCGCCCTCGCCCTTGACCTTGACCTCAAGTCCAAGATCTTCAAGTGTCTTTGTGGCTTCCTCAACAGTATAATACTGAACGCTAGGTACTGATACCTGCAAGTCTGCAAGCTCGCTTTCGTCATACTCAGGGAAAATTCCCACATAAGGCAGAACGTCTGAAAGCACGTTCACGCATATAGGTGCTGCCACCTGGCTTCCGTAGAATTTCTCGCCCGTCGGGTGGTCTACCATTACAAGCATTACTATCTCCGGATCGTCAGCAGGAGCGAATGCACAGTATGAAGAAACATACGTCTGACCTGTTGAGTCCTCGTCTATTTTCTGTGAAGTACCCGACTTACCGCCTATCCTGTATCCCTTTATATAGCAGTTAGAGCCAGGCTGACCTTCAACAACGCCCTCGAGTATCTCTCTCATAGAAGCGGAGGTGTCCTCAGAAATGACCTGACGTCTTACAACAGTGTCCATTTTCTTTACAATGTTGCCGTTCTCGTCAGTTATACTGTTCACTACCTGCGGTGTAACAAGATAACCGCCGTTTATAGCCGCCGAATAAGCTGTTATCATCTGTATCGGCGTTACCTTATTTGTCTGACCGAATGAAGATGAAGCAAGCTGAACAGGGCCCATGTTGCTAAGCGGCATACTGATAGAATTTGATTCCGCAGGCAGGTCGATACCTGTCAGCTCGTTGAAACCGAACGCATTGTAATACTGACAGAACTTTTCGGAGCCAAGCTTCATGCCTATCTGAATGAATGCAGGGTTACATGAGTTTAGCATTGCCTGGGCAAAATCCTGCGAACCGTGGTCGGTAGTTGACCAGCAGTGGAAAGTCGTGTCCTCCACCTGTATCTGAGTGCCGCAGCCAAAAGTATCATTAAGAGTGATAGTCTTTTCTTCCAAAGCCGAAGCACCTGTTATGACCTTGAATACAGAACCCGGATTGTATATTTCTGAAACCGCCTTGTTCTTCCACTGAAGCGACCATGCGTCAAGCTGTTTCTGCTTGTAATCGTTTGAATCTTCATCAAGCCCCGCAAGCTCCGCCGCCGTCTTTTCATCGGAGATAGCCGCAGGCTCGTTAGGGTCATAAGGATCAGAGGTCGCCATTGCGTATATCTGACCTGTCTTAGGATTCATTATGATACCGCAGGCTCTGTCAGTAGGCTGATTTTCCTCAACTGCCTTTGCAAGCTCTTTTTCAAGGATATACTGAATGTTGGCGTCGATATTCAGATTAAGATCGTCGCCGTCCTGAGCGTCATAGCTCTGCTTGTATCTGTATGGTATCTCAGTTCCGTCGCTTGCCTTTGCAGTGATTATCCTGCCGTCAATGCCGCTGAGATAATCGTCATAGTAAGCTTCCAGACCATATATGCCGTTGCCCTCATAGTCCGTGTGACCAAGAACAACAGAAGCAAGAGTATTCTGTGGATAAAGTCGTCTTGTGGTAGGGTCGCACCTTACGCCGTCAATGCCAAGCTCCGTGAGCTTATCCTCGATAGCCGTGGAAACGGTCTTTTCCACCTCTTTTTTCAGCACGATGTACTGAGTATCCGTCTTAGTGAGTTTTTCTCTCACAGTGTTAGTGTCTATTTCAAGATTGAGTGCCAAAAACTCCACAAGCTCGTCAAGACATTCGTCCCCTGATTTCGTTCCGTCAAGTCTTTGCTGATATGTAGCCTTCTTGGACGCGTCGTCCTCTTTGGCTATATATCCTTTAAGCTCCTCTATCTTCTTGTCGTTGTCATCAAGCTTTTCTTTGAGCATAAGAGGGTCTGCATAAACAGTATAGACCGTTGCGCTCTGAGAAAGCACCGTTCCGTTTGAATCATAAATAGTGCCTCTTGACGCTGAAACAGCTGTGCTTTTAAGCTGCTGAGCGTTTGCAAGGGACTGCCACCTCTTGCCGTCCTTTATAGACACTGAAAAGATGGTCGCAACCGTATATATAAGTATCGCCGCCACAGGCAGGCTCAGCCAAATATTCAGACGTTGTTTCATTCTGGCACTTGGTCTGTCGGTCATAAATATCTCCTCTCAGGACATCACCGCACATACAAAATCTTCAATAATTTAGCACAATACGGCAAATATCGTATTTTCACACATACAAATTAATAGAACAAGAAAGCTAAGCACAAATATCTTGTCCCTAACTTTCCCCATAGTTATTTTATTCACTAAGCCCCGATATATTCCAGAACAGAGCTGAACCAGTGTTTTATCTTAACGAACACATTGTCGTCCTCGGCCTTTACCACCTTTGCCACTGAGTCTGACTCCACAGTTACATACTCTATCTGAGATTTATCCAGCTTTTTAAGTCCCAGCTCATTCTCAGCATACTCCTCGACCTTTGACATATTGGTCTTCTGAGCAAGCTCTGACTGTAAGCTTACATTCTCTCCCTGAAGCTGAGCAAGCTGTTCCTCCTGTCTGGTCTGCTCCGAACATAGGCTTGATATTTCGACTCTGCCGTATATCATCGTTCCAAGAACAACAGCCACCAGCAGACAAATGCCTATCACAGCTACTACCGATACGGTTTTCTGCTTTAGTGCAGGGTTTTTCTTATATTTTATGGCTCTCTGAGCCTCCGCCTCCTGAGCGTTGTCATAGGCACTGTAATCAAATGCCAAGTTATGTACCTTTGCCATTGCGGTAAAACACCTCTCACGATCCACGGGCAAGCCCGTTATTTACACATTCCCAATTTCACACAAATTTCGCTCAGTCCTTGATCTTCTCGATCACCCTGAGCTTAGCGCTGCGGCTTCTGTTATTCTCCGCAAGCTCCTTTTCATCAGCCTCTATAGGCTTTCTGTTCACAAGCTTTCCCCTAGGCGTTCTCCCGCATATGCACTGCGGAAAATCAGGCGGACATATACAGCCCTTGCAGAAGCTCTGAAATCTCTGCTTTACCAATCTGTCCTCCAGCGAGTGGAAAGTGATTATGCAAAGCCTGCCGCCCACGTTAAGACAATCGAATGCCTTGTCAAGAGCGATATTCAAATGTTCAAGCTCCTTATTTACCTCTATCCTGATAGCCTGAAAAGTCTTTTTGCAAGGGTTTTTCTCACGCCTTGCCTTCTGCGGAACTGCGCTTTTTATTATCTCGGCAAGCTCCATAGTTGTCTCTATCGGTTTTTGTTCTCTGTATTTTATTATCTTAGAAGCAATGCTTCTTGAAAACTTTTCTTCGCCGTACTCGAAAATTATCCTCGCAAGGCTCTGATAATCATATCCGTTCACAACGTCCTTGGCGGAAAGCCCCTCCCCTGACATTCTCATGTCAAGAGGCGCGTCATTGTGATAGGAAAAACCTCTCTCCGCATTGTCAAGCTGATAAGAGGAAACGCCCAGATCCATAAGAATGCCGTCAGCACCGCTTATGCCGAGCCTTTCAAATATCTCGTCTATCTCAGAGTAATTCCCTCTCACAACAGTCGCAGGATAGCCTGCCAACCGTTCGGTCGCAGTTTTCACCGCCTCGGGATCTCTGTCTATAGCCACAAGCCTGCCGCCCTTTTCGCCGTCAAGCCTTTTAGCGATCTCTCTCGAATGTCCTGCTCCTCCGGCAGTGCCGTCGCAGTAAATGCCGTCAGGTCGAATGTTCAACCCCTCCAGGCACTCATCAAGCAGTACGGGAATGTGGTTAAATTCCATTAAAAATCAAGCCCCTCCAGAGCTTCCATAAGCTCGTTATCATCAATGCTGCTGTTGAAATCGTCCCAGCGCTTTTTATCCCATATCTCACATCTGTCAGATACTCCAGCCACAACGATCTCCTTTTCAAGCCCTGCCACCTCTCTCAGTGACTGCGGAACAAGTATCCTGCCCTGCTTGTCAGGCTCGACCTCGCACGCCCACGCCATAAAGCTTCGCTGTAACGCTCTCGCCTTAGCCATAGGCAGACTTCTGATCTTTTCGGCTCTTTTCTCGAAATCCTCAAGGGAATAAGCGAACAGGCAGCCGTCTATACCTTTAGTTACAATGAACCGCTCGCCAATAAGCTCTCTGAGCTTAGTAGGAAAAGTCATTCTTCCCTTAGCGTCCATAGTCTGATTGTAAGTTCCTTTAAGCAAGCACGCCAGCAAGCCGTTCACCTCCCTTGACCGAGTTAAGCAATGAAATGCCACTTTTGAAGCACTCATCACCACTTTTTTGCACTTTTAACCACCGTACAATAATTATACACTATATTATAGAAAATTGCAACAGTAATATTTCCCAAAGTGAATTTTTGCAAGGGATTTTTCTTGGACACTTGGTCAATTTAAGAGAGATTTTAGGGGGATTTTGTAACTTTCGCCTTTTAATTTGTCACCATCTTGTAATTTGTAAACTTTTAATTAATTTTACGTCATACAATATCTTGTGGTACTTTAAACATTTGCGCCTGTATAAAGATAGCAGATATTTCCGCGAAACTCACACACATTCACATCGTATTGACCTTATAAAGTTATTGTAACACAACATATAGTATACGTCAATAGGTTTTGCGAAAAAAAGCACAATTATTTCTGACGCTGTGACAGAAAAAGCAAGAAGGGTGATGAACGGTAGAATATAGTGTCGCAAAAAGGTTAAAATTCGGTAACAAGGAAATTTGTTTTCTAATTTAATTATTACACTATCCGATTTTGTAAATTTTCATTGCTTAGATAAAGAAAATAAAGTTTGAAGAGGAATGGAGCATGAGAGAGGGTTTTTAACGTTAAAACAGCCAAAAATAATAGTAAAATTGCACAAAACCGCAAAATAAAGTGGCAAAAAAGGCAACTGCAAGGGTAGAAATACAATATGCAGTAAAAAAGCGGACGCACCGGGGTGCGTCCGCCAAGCCTCAGTTATTTACTTGCAAAAATTCTCAATGTATCTGTCGATACACTGTGCCACGATCTCAGTAGCGTGTTCACGATCCTTAACATCATCGACCACAGTGTCCTTGTGTTCAAGTGCCTTGTATACCGAGAAGAAATGACACATCTCATCAAAAATGTGCTTAGGCAGTTCTGAAATGTCCTTATATATGTTGTATGTAGGATCATTGAGCGGAATGCAGATTATCTTCTCGTCAGCCGCACCGTTGTCAAGCATGGAGATAACGCCTATAGGATAACAGTCAACCAAAGACAAAGGTGCAAGCGTTTCCGAACAAAGCACAAGTACATCCAACGGGTCGCCGTCCTCTGCATACGTCCTAGGGATAAAACCATAGTTTGCAGGATAGTGGGTCGATGTGTAAAGTATCCTGTCCATTCTAAGAAGACCCGTTGTCTTGTCAAGCTCGTATTTTACCTTTGATCCTTTTGGTATCTCTATTACCGCCGTGAATTTTTCCTTTGTTATCACCTTTGGTGAAATATCGTGCCAGATGTTCATGTACATTCCTCCTGTATTTTCATTCAGCTTCGTACATACCCTCAGACTTTAGATTTTCAGGTATGTCAAAAACCGTTTCGCCGTCCGCCTCAACGCATGAGATACAACCGGCGTTGTCCTCGTTTATCAAGTCCCACAGTGTTACAACTTCATCTTCGCCCACAACGTCTATCCCAAGTCTGTCAAAAAGCTTCTCAAGCTTCTTTGGATTGCGTGAGTATATCTGAAATTCCTGATAGTCTGTGAAATATATCTCCTCGTCATTCTTGTGCGAGCCAAATCCAAATCTCGATACTCCGTCATTTACAAGCACAGTGCCGTAACGTTTCATTATGGCAAGGGCGACCTCTTTCGTGCAGTTATCAAGATAATAGGTCTTGTATCCATCTCTCTCGCTGTCAGGAAGCTCCAGAAAGAAGAATATAGGCTCAGCGAGCTTCTCTATCACACCGCAGGCGACCTTCGCCATGATGTCACAACTCAGCACACCCCTTATATTATCCCCCTGAATGTGGCAACAAGACCGCAGTTTTTCCGCTCCGCCCACAGATACGCCCTGACAGAGGGTAAAATTATCTTCCATAATATCCTCCGTAAAATAGTTTTATTACCAATAGTATAAACCATTTTCGCAGATATTTCAAGTATAACCTATGAATTTACATTAAAAGTTTACGGCAGTACAGCATTTCAGCCATACCGCCGCTATAAATCACAAAATTCAGAAAAAGAACAGCGTTCTCACGCATATTTCGCAAACAGCCTGTTACTTGCCTCTCTGCTCAATAATGCCGATCATCTCGCCCACATCTTTCATACCCGAAACTTCGCCCATTTTGAACCTCATCTTGAACTCGTCCTCCACCGCACCGATAAGAGTGATATGCTCGATAGAATCCCAATCCTCGATATCATCAGCCGTGGTGTTCTCGTCCACCTCCAAAGTATCATCATCAAAAACATCTCTGAAAACATCATCAAGTCTTTCAATTATCTCGTCCTTGCTAAGCATAATGCTCCTCCTTCACCTTTATAACAGTATTTTTATCCTCATACCCCTCAACTAAAAGTCGCCAAGCCGTGTTGCCCTCTTCGTCCTGAGATATCTTCTCAAAGCCGAAGCTTTCATAAAGCCCTGCCACCATTTTATTTTTCGCCGTAGGGTAATAATGCCCGTATATCTCCCTTATGCCACGCTTTTTCGCCTGTTTCACCAGACTATCCAGCATAGCAAGCTCCATATCCCTTTTCAGCACACGGCATGACATCAGCCAAAGCTCGATATCAAGCCTGCCCTTGTCCTCGCTGTCTGTCTTTCCGATAGTCACCGCCACAACGCCATTGTCACCGAATTTGTCATAAAGCTTTCCATACAGCCTTATGTATTCATCAGAGTTATAGACCGCCTCCATTTGCTCCGCAGTGTATCTCTTTGTGGTGAGATTGAACTGATTGCTCTTGTTGGTGAGCTGAGTTATCCTTTGCAGATACAAAGGCGAAAAATCCCCTATCTCTGCCGTCATTTCAAGACTCAAAAGATAATCATGATAATCCGCAAACCTGCTCTGCGCCTTTGCACGCTGAGCGTTCGCCCTGTACATATCATTGCGTTTGAGATCGTCCTCCGACAGCGTAACAGTTTCAAAATATCCCGAACGGTCAAGCACTCTTATGTAGTCCGTGACCTCCCCTATCTCAGGCACAGCCGTTCCCCAAAGCTGTCCCCTGACTATCTCCCTCTCCGCAGGGTTATCGTCCACAAAAACAAACGCCTCAGAAAGAATGTTAAGCTCCTCCGCCGTGTCAACGATATTTTTGTCCTTTGGAAGCCAGTTGGCTTTTATCGCCACAAAATCATCAGGCCTTAGCACGCCCTCAGGGTGGGAAAGCCCAGCCAAAGCGTTCTCTTCCTCGTTTTTGGAGCATACCGTCAAAAGCACGCCCAAGTCCTTGTGCGCCTTAACATACTGCTGAAACTCAAAATAAGCCATTGCCTCAGCCGTTTCCTTGCCTATCTCGAGATTTTCCACACCGTCGTCACCAACGATGCCGCCCCAAAGAGTGTTGTCAAGGTCAAGAGCCAGCGCCTTTTTATTCTTGCCAAAGATAGCCTTTATAATACTCGCCACCTGAAAAGCCAGCTCAGGTATAGCCTCGATATTTAGGGCATATTTGTAGAGATACCAATACTTCGGCTCGCTCCACTTTTCAAGCCCATATGCCGCTGATAGCCAGTTTATATCATTGAGATAAACCTCAGGCCTCTGGGCTATCCTGTCATACAAAGCCGAATTGAGCCTTGTGACGAAGTTCACCTTTCCACGCCTGTCGGAAGCATCCATGTTTCCCATAAGGCGGAAAAACGGAAGCTCAAAATTGTTCTGTATCACAGGACAGCCGAAATGCTCTTTCACTCCGTCCCAAGCCTGAGAAAGCCTGTCAAGCTCAGCGTTCAACCCCTGCTCTATCTCCTCTTCACCCGACCTGGGGGTAGGTGAAAAGCTGAGGTTTCTAAGGCTCGTGTGTATATAAACGATATCAGGTTTAAAGCGGTCAAGCTCCTCGTTTGAGAACACAGCGTCCTGCCAGAACTGTCCGTATTCCGATCGATAGAACTCACATTCAAAGCCCATGTCAAGCAAAAACAGTTCCAATACCGACACAATATCGTCCGTAGTCGAGCCGCCCAGCACAGCCACCCTCTTTTTCAGCCGCACCGCTCCGTCGCCCAAAAGCTGCCTTTTCAGCGACCTTTTCTTTTTCATTATAAACCCATTGTCAAATGGATACTCCAACTCTTTCATTCTTTTTTACCTTCTCTTAAATAACTCTCAGCCCCTATGAGCCTGTCACTTCTTCCTGCTGTACCTAAAATCGCAGTATGATGCACCCTCAGCAATAGTTCCCGTCCTAACGAGTTTCATGTTCATCATGTCCGCCAGCACAAAATCCATTCTGCATATGTAAGCCGCCAGCTCAGGACACCCCTCGTCCTTACAAAGCTTGCACGCCCCACATTCGTGATAATCATACCCAAGGTCATATTCACCATTGCCCGGCAGAATATCCACCACCCAATCGTTTTCATATAACCTCTTGTGACTGTCCTCCGACCATTTCAAACGCCCTGGCATCTTCTTAGGGTCAAGATAACTGTCCACATCACCCATGACCTTGTGAAAAAGCTTTGAAGCGCAAAGCCCGTCACGGAATATTTCAAAATTCTCCTGCGCAGACTTCCCTGTGCTCCTGTTCATTGCAATGTAATAGCTCGCCATAATGTACGAACTCAAAAGCTTTGACTTACCAATATCCTTAGCCCTCGCAACTATCTTCCCATGCTCTTCCTCTATCTTCTTAGCCACCTCTTTAGAAAAGCCTCTCCTTTTAAGCTCCGCCTTTACCACACTGTGATAAAAGTGAAATATCATCTTCACACTAAACGTATTTTCCATATTTTCACCTTTCTATCCGTTAAACAACGCCAACTCTATTCCCGATTATCCATATTGTAAATAACGCAAGCAAACCCGGTTATCACCGCAAACAGTATCGCACCGCCCATTTCCTCCTGCAATGCCGCTCCGACAAAATAGCCAGCCATAGCCGCAAAAAACATGATAACAACAGCCGCCACCGTCCTAAATTTTTTCATAACGCTCAACCTCCAGCCTATCACATAGCTCTTCCTCTATCTTCTTAGCCACCTCTTTAGAAAAGCCTCTCCTTTTAAGCTCCGCCTTTACCACACTGTGATAAAAGTGAAATATCATCTTCACACTAAACGTATTTTCCATATTTTCACCTTTCTATCCGTTAAACAACGCCAACTCTATTCCCGATTATCCATATTGTAAATAACGCAAGCAAACCCGGTTATCACCGCAAACAGTATCGCACCGCCCATTTCCTCCTGCAATGCCGCTCCGACAAAATAGCCAGCCATAGCCGCAAAAAACATGATAACAACAGCCGCCACCGTCCTAAATTTTTTCATAACGCTCAACCTCCAGCCTATCACATATTATCCAAAGCCATACGGCAAACCTCGTCCGTTAGCTTCACCTTACCCAAACCTACAGCACGCACACCGCAAACCAGTACAAATAGGGCACCAGTGCCATAATTATATCATACACCGCCAAAATTTTCCCCGACCGAGCGTGACTATTCGCCGTACCCTTTTTCCAAACCAACAAACTGTACAGCACGCTCACCGCAATATGTATCAAACCACAAGCAAAAATTATCCAATGAAAAACATCGTCCTGAAACTTCCCCTCACTGCCTGTCAGCTCAAAGCTAATGATTATCACCCAGCCCAAAAGGTCGTTTCCCAGACCACTGATAACATGAGCCGCTATAGCCAAAAATTTCTTCATAAGCATACCCCCTATGCCAAAAGCATCTATTTTTTATTTTCTGATAACTCACATTTTATCATCACCCTGCACAAGATTTGCCCCACAAATTTGTGCAAACAAATGATTTATATTTTAATTTGGCAACATTTCTGCAATTGTTGCATTTTTTATGCAACAAAAGTGGTGCTTTTAGGGATAAGTAGAAAGCGTTTTGATACTTGCGGGCACGTACAAGCCCTGCGACTTAGTGAAACCGAGGTGAGTTTCTGGAACAGGCTGTAGAGTACTTGTGTCAAAACGTGGGTGTGCATTGCGGTATTTTGTGTATACGCAACCAAGGGCATAATACCCAATGTCGCACCCCGAACGTAACTTGAAAATTGAATATATATATCGCACAAAATTACGGCAACAAATCTGTAGGGGCGAACAGCGTTCGCCCGTCGAAGAAACAAGTCCACGATTACAACCATTGTAGGACAGAACAAAAAAACTATCCTATCACGCTTGTAGGGGCTTGGCGAAATTTCTGTTCGCAAGCTCACAGAAATGCGACAGCCCGCTCGAAGTGACGAGGTTTGAATTTACCATAAAGTCATGCAGATGTACAAAGACGTGCGAGGGGGTCGGGACGTCGGATTTCTGCAAAGCAGAAATTGCGCCGCTTCCCTACAATTCTGAAATTATAACAAATTCTGAACACGGACGAACGCTGTTCGCCCCTACATATATTTGGGATAGATTATTCCTCCGCAAAATCGCTCCGCTCTTTGCGTATCTACATTGCGCTTAGGGCTAGAAAGGCGGTGCAGATTTTATTCTCCGATATCACTTTCATCTAATATCTGACTTCTATATGCTATTTTTCATTAAATCTGCACCTTGTCGGCTTGCGCCGAATGAGGCTCTGCCTCATACTCCGCTAGGGGCTTTGCCCCTAGACCCCACAAGCCCTCTAGCGCCGGGCTTGAGCGTGCGCTTTATCTCTCGCTTCGCTCGGTGCTTGGTGGCAGCTTTGCTCATTCCTCACTCCTCACTTTAACTCCCCTCCGACAATTTTTTTACCCAAAACTGTGTTATGTTTAAACTGAGTTTATAAAACCCTATTATAATATCTTTACAATAACAAAAATAGGAGAAAATATATGCTTAGTTTAAAGGACATAAAAAAAGATTATGTCGTTGGTGATTCCACCGTTTCTGCCCTTAAAGGCGTCAGCATTGATTTTCGTGAGAATGAGTTCGTTTCTATCCTTGGCCCGTCAGGCTGTGGTAAAACCACTCTTTTGAACATTATCGGCGGTCTTGACAGATATACCAGCGGTGACCTTAACATTAACGGCAAATCTACCAAGGATTTCAAGGATTGCGACTGGGATTCCTACAGAAACCATTCTATAGGTTTTGTGTTCCAGAGCTATAACCTTATACCGCACCAGACAGTGCTTTCAAACGTTGAGCTTGCTTTGACCTTATCAGGTGTTTCAAAGTCAGAAAGACGTGAAAGAGCCGTCAAGGCTCTCGAACAGGTGGGTCTTGGCGACCAGCTCCACAAAAAGCCTAATCAGATGTCAGGCGGTCAGATGCAGAGAGTTGCCATTGCAAGAGCGCTTGTGAATGAACCTGACATTCTGCTTGCAGACGAGCCTACAGGTGCGCTTGATACTGAAACAAGCGTGCAGATAATGGAGCTTTTGAAGAGCATTTCAAAGGACAAGCTTATTATAATGGTAACGCACAATCCTGAGCTTGCAATGAAATATTCTTCAAGGATAATCAAACTTCTTGACGGAAAGGTCATAGACGATTCCGACCCTCTTGACAAGAATGTTGTGGAGCCTATCAAAAAGCCTGAAAAAGAGCCTACAAAGGCTGACAAAAAGGCGGCGAAGAAAGAGCGCAAAAAGCTTAAAACTTCCATGAGCTTTCTCACTGCGCTGTCTTTGAGCCGAAACAATCTTATGACAAAAAAGGCAAGAACGCTTCTTACCTCTTTTGCAGGCTCTATTGGTATAATCGGTATCGCACTTATTCTTTCTATCTCAAACGGTGTTCAGCTTTATATAGATCAGGTGCAGTCTGATACTCTTTCAAGCTATCCGCTTCAGATAACAAAGACCACCGCAAGTATAGGCGAGATAATGAACACCATGGCGAAAAACCATGAGGGGTCGGGAAAGCATGACATGGACAAGGTCTATTCTCAGAATGCCATGGGCGAGATGATAAACACTCTCATGGAAGAAACAAAGGTCAACAATCTGGAGAAGTTCAAGAAATATCTTGACGATAACAGCGACCTGAAAGACCTTACAAGCGACGTTCAGTACACATACGCCACTACACTTAACGTTTTCACGGAGAGCGACAGAGGTGTAATGCAGGTCAATCCGTCAACGCTTCTTGAAGATATGGGATATATGTCCTCAACTCAGATGGAAGCAATGTCCAGGAGTGGCTCAATGGGTGGCATGATGGGCATGGGTACTGACGTATGGAGCGAAATGATAGATAATGAGGAGCTTATCGACAAGCAGTATGACGTTATCGCAGGACGTTTGCCTGAAAAGTATAACGAAGTTGTGCTTGTAGTTGATAAGAACAACGAGATAAACGACTATGTGCTTTATTCTCTCGGACTTCTCGACCCAAGCTCACTTAACGGCATAGTAAGACGTGCCATGGCAGGAGAGGATATATCCGTTGACAGCGAACAGCACGTTTACACCTATGATGAGCTTCTTGACCTGAAATTCAAGGTCGTTCCTACACCTGATTTCTATAAGAAAAAAGACGGTGTGTGGGAAGATATGACAGGCGATGAGAGCTACATGAAAAAGGCTGTTGCAAACGGCACAGAAATAAGTGTAGTCGGTATCCTGCGACCTGACGAGGACGCTTCCTCTGCTTCCATAAGCGGTGCGATAGGCTATCGTCATGACCTTATGACATATCTTATCGACGAAGTAGATAACAGCGAGATAGTAAAAGAGCAGATAGCAAATCCTGACATAGATGTTTTCACAGGACTTAAGTTCAAAACGGACGAGAATGCGGCAGATACAGACAGCAGTTCAGAAACCGTTTCCGACAGTACAGCCGATACAGAAAGCAAGGCTGACAAAACAGCAGACAGCTCCGACACAGATAAGAAGGCTGGTTTGGTGGCAGGCGACAGCTCAATGGAGATACCTGAGGGAATGACCGAGGAGCAGTATAAGGCTCTTATGGAGCAGAGTGGTGCTTCCGATACAGGCGAGCTTGCAGATATGGGCATGAATGCCATGGGTTCAATGGATATGTCAGCAATTCAGGGCGGTGATATGTCATCGCTTACCGAAACTCAGAAGAAGTATATAGCTTCACTTTCTGACGAGCAAATGGAGCTTATGAAGCAAATGCTCAAAGAACAGTCCGACACAAATGCGGATCAGCTTGCAAACAGCGGAAAATATTCCACTTCAAACTATGACAACAACATGAAAACTCTTGGTTATTCAGTTGTTGAAGACCCTGACAGCATAAATATCTATCCTGTGGACTTTGCTTCAAAGGAAAAGATAATAGATATTATCGACGATTACAACGACAGTGTTGGCGAAGAGGACAAGATAGAATACACTGACTATGTGGGTCTTATGATGAGTTCTATCACATCTATCATAAACGCTATCAGCTACGTTCTTATCGCATTTGTTGCAATTTCACTTGTCGTATCATCTATCATGATAGGCATTATAACCTACATCTCAGTTTTGGAAAGAACAAAGGAGATAGGTATTCTGAGAAGTATAGGTGCTTCAAAGAGGGATATATCAAGAGTGTTCAATGCCGAAACAGTTATCGTGGGATTTGTGGCAGGTGCATTGGGAATAATTATCTCCTATCTGCTCACAATACCGATAAACATGATAATCGCACATCTTACAGACGTGCCGATAAGAGCTTCAATACCTGTCAGTGCGGCAGTTATACTCATTGCAATAAGCGTTTGCCTGACGCTTATCGCAGGTCTGTTCCCGTCAAGAGTGGCGGCAAAGAAAGACCCTGTTATCGCACTGAGAACAGAATAGTTTATTTTAGACCATAAGGAGGTAATCACTATGAAAAAGCTTACAGCAGAAAAAATTGACAACATCATGGGTGCAATGAGTTGTATCGTAACAGGTTTTTGTCTTATGGCTCTCATTATGATGGGACATTGCTGATTTTCTGACATTTCCATAACAAATTCCTATATAAACTCTGCCCGTCATACCATTTTGGTTGGCGGGCAGTAGTTTTCTTGTGAATTGGTGCGGTATGGCTTAGAATATTCTATAAACCGTCACAAATTTTACACAATAATAGGTTATTATATAAGCAAAGAATATGAATTAAGGCAGCAACACACAAAGATTGTATGCAAAGCCAATAGGCGGTTCTTGTGCGGTGCTGCCTGAATAGGAGGGAATGACTATGGCAAAAATTCTTGTAGTCGATGACGAAATTAAAATAAGAGAGATAATCAAAGAGTATGCCGAGTTTGAGGGATATGAAGTAGCTCAGGCTGAGGACGGTATGCAGGCTGTGGAAATGGTGAAAAATCAGGATTTCGATATCATCATAATGGACGTTATGATGCCGAAGCTTGACGGCTATTCAGCTTGCAAGGAGATAAGAAAAATAAAGCAGATACCTGTTATAATGCTTTCCGCAAGGGGCGAGGAGTATGACAAGCTTTTCGGCTTTGAGATAGGCGTTGACGATTATGTAGTAAAACCGTTCTCGCCAAAGGAGCTTATGGCAAGGATAAGGGCGGTGCTTAACCGTGCGTCAGCTTCTCAGCGCACTGAGGACGTTATAAGATACGAGGGATTAGAGATAAACTTTACAGCCCGTGAGGTAAAGATAGACGGGCAGAAGGTTTCCATGACTCCGAAAGAGTATGACCTGCTTTTCTATCTGGTGAAGAACATGAACATTGCGCTTTCAAGAGAGAAGCTTCTTGAAGAGGTATGGGGCTTTGATTTTTACGGTGACGACAGAACTGTGGACACTCACATAAAAATGCTGAGAAACAGCCTTGGAAAATACCGCAATCTTATTGTTACTCTGAGAGGAATGGGATATAAGTTTGAAAAGATCCAGTAAGCTTGCAGAAGTCAAGGAAAAAGTCAGTAATAAGGCGGCGGAGATAAAGGCTAAAAGAAGTCTGCGGTCATATGTGTGGATGTATTTTATCTTCTTCACGGCTTTTATTCTTATTCTTATTTGGCTTTTTCAGTATTTTTTCTTGGAAAGATATTATCAGTCGGCGAAGATAAGAGATATTACAGACGCTGCAAATCAGATAATCCAAGCATATGGCACTGACGAGCAGGAGGTAACGAACCGCTCGCTGGCTTTTGACAACAGCCTTTGCATTGTTATAACGGACGAAATGGGCAATCCTATTGTGATGGAAAACAACATGGGAGCTTATTCGCATCTTAACAAGATCATAAACAAGGGCTATGGCATCGGACTTTTCAAGATGATATCTAAGCTAAAGCAGTCGGACGATAACTACATCACGAAAATTGCTCAGAATGAGAATTTTAAGAGCAAGGAGATATTTTACTGCACGTCTATCTACACTGATGATTCGGATAAGCAGGCGTATCTTTTCATTGAAAGCTCAATAGAGCCGATAGATTCCACTGTAAGCATTATAAGAGAACAGCTCATTTATATCACTATCATACTTTTTGAGCTTGCTTTTATTGTAACTATGTATATCTCAAAGCGACTTTCAAAGCCTATCGTTGACATTACGAACACGGCGAAGAAATTCGGTGAAGGGGATTATACGGTGGAGTTCAATGGTCATGGCTATTGTGAGATAGAGGAGCTTTCCACGGTGCTTAACAATGCCAAGGACGAGATACAAAAGGTATCGGAGCTTAGGAAAGACCTTATTGCGAACATATCTCATGACCTGAGAACACCGCTCACTATGGTAAAGGCTTATGCGGAAATGATAAGGGACTTGTCGGGGGATAATCCTGTGAAGAGGCAGGAGCATATCCAAGTCATTATCGACGAGGCTGACAGGCTTTCAAGTCTGGTAAATAATCTGCTGGAGCTTTCAAAGCTGGAGTCGGGCAATGCGGAGCTTAAACTCACGGACTTCTCTATTGTTGACAAGCTCAATGACTGCATGACTCGATATCAGATACTCATAGAGCAAAATGGTTATGATATCAAGTATATCCCAGACGAGGACAGAGTGATAACGGCGGATATTGCAAAGCTGGATCAGGTAATTTACAACTTTATAAACAACGCTATAAACTACACAGGGGACAATAAGGTCATTCGTATCAAGCAGATAAACAAGGCTGATGTGGTTCGTATTGAAGTAACAGACAACGGAAAGGGCATTTCTAAGGAGCTTTTGCCGAAGATATTTGACAGATACTACCGTGACGCAAAGGTAAAGCGTGACGTGGTAGGCACAGGACTTGGACTTTCCATTTGTCAGGAAATACTCAAAGCCCACGGCTTTGCATACGGTGTTCAATCGGAGGAGGGCAATGGTTCGACCTTCTGGTTTGAAGCGAAGATCGCAAAGCAGGAGAGCAAGACTGTTCAGAAAATGGAGAGCAGGCTTTCGCTCAGCGGGCTGGAGGAGAAATAGGGTAAAATATAAGAGTGCATTATCATGTGGTGGTAATGCACTTTTTTTTATTATATCAGCGTCTGCCATGGTGAAATAACAAAGTTGGGTTTATAAATAATGATCCATGAGCGGCAATAAAAAAACCGCCTTACACAAAGTAAAGCGGATCGGGTGCAGGGGCACGCCCCTGAATTTGTAAAAGTGACACACGAATTATCACAGCGGTGACTTTGTGTGTTTACAAAAAAAACTTGACGGGAAATGCCCACCACGGAGAAACAATGGTTGGATTTTAGTTAAAATTGATGAGCGGCAATAAAAAAACGCCTTACATAAGTAAAGCGGATTGGGTGCAGGGGCAAGCCCCTGAATTTGTAAAAGTGACACACAAATTATCACAGCGGTGACTTTGTGTGTTTACAAAAAAACTTGACGGGAAATGTCCGCCACGGCGAAACAATGGTTGGGTTTTAGATAAAATTGATGAGCGGCAATAAAAAAACCGCCTTACATAAAGTAAAGCGGAATTGGGTGCAGGGGCACGCCCCTGCTGGTGGAGGTGAGGAGAATCGAACTCCTGTCCGAAAGCCTATCCCCACGAACTTCTACGAGTGTATTCTGTTATTGCGGAAAACTCCCGTTCCCTTGCACAAAGGCAAACAGACACGCCTGTGTGTTTGGTAGGCTGTGATACATCACAAGGCTACAGCCATCGCTTTGTAACGTTCACCACTGATCGACGCCTTTACCAAAGCCGTGGTACTCTAAGGCAAGACGAGCGCTGACTTAAGCAGCAGCTAATTCAAAATTATCGTTGTCGTCTAATTTTAAAACGTACGCCGTTTAAAGAGTGTGCGCTCCTCTACTCGCTTATCGTGCTTCAAAACCCCCGTCGAAACCTTTACACCCCCATGTTAGTTTCGCTCTTTCATGGCACGCTCTATGTCACGCTGTGCAGCTTTCTTTGCCATGTCGTCACGCTTGTCATAAAGCTTTTTACCTTTGCAAAGCCCAAGTGCAAGCTTGACTCTGCTGCCTTTGAAATATAGCGACATCGGGATAAGCGTAAGACCCTCCTGCTGTACCTTTCCGAACAGCCTCAGTATCTCACGTTTGTGGAGCAGCAGCTTTCTCTCCCGGCGTGGATCACGGTTGAAAATATTGCCGTGTTCATAAGGGGATATGTGCATACCCTTGACCCACATCTCTCCGTCCTCGATAGAACACCAACTGTCTTTCAGATTGACGCCGCCGTTCCTTATAGACTTGACCTCTGTTCCCACAAGCTCGATACCGCACTCGATCTGCTCTAACACGAAATAATCGTGACGTGCCTTTCGGTTGTCGGCAATCTGCTTTGTGCCTTTTTTGTCTATCGCCATACTGCTCACCTCCCGTGGAATATTATTATAACACCATTTCATGCCTTTGTCAACAGGCAAAGAGTTCAAAAAATTGTACAAATGGTCGGAATGTTTAGATTTTTACACATCTCTGTGTGTGCTTATGTGCAAATTCGGGTATTGAAATAGCTTTGATGGTGTGATATAATATTAGGTATGAGAAATAGTTAGTTGAAAGATGAGAGAAGATCTGGTATGAAAAATAAGAAAATAGATATGTTAAACGGTCCGCTTGTGGGCAAGATCGTTATTTTTGCACTGCCCCTTGCATTGTCAAGTATTTTGCAGCAGCTTTTTAACTCCGCTGACCTTGCGGTGGTGGGCAGATTTGACAGCGACAAAGCCATGGCGGCGGTTGGAAGCAATTCTTCATTGGTGAACCTTATTGTAAGCCTTTTTCTGGGGCTTTCTGTCGGTGCAAACGTTGTGGTGGCCAGGCTTATAGGCCAGGGGAGAAAAGATAAGGCAAACGAGGCTGTACATACGGTGGTGCTTTTGGCGGTCATAAGCGGATTTATCATACTGGGTGTAGGCGAGATACTTGCACCGATACTCCTTGGCATGATGAATGTGCCTGACGATGTTTTAAAGCTTGCAACGCTGTATCTCAGGATATTCTTCTTTGCAATGCCTTTTATAGAGATATATGACTTTGGTTCGGCAGTGCTTAGGAGCAAGGGCGACAGCACCAGACCTCTTTACGCTCTTATCACCGCAGGCGTTATAAATGTTATTCTGAACCTTGTGTTCGTGATCGTGTTCAAAATGGGCGTGGCAGGCGTTGCAACGGCAACTGTTATATCAAACTTTTTCAGTGCCTGCATGATACTTTACTTCCTTACCCACGAGGAGGAGATGCTAAGACTTGATTTCAGAAAGCTCAGGATACGCTGGAAATATCTCCTCGGTATCATAAAGATAGGCTTGCCGGCTGGTTTGCAGAGCATGGTTTTCTCACTGTCAAACGTTGTGATACAGGCGGCGATAAACAGCTTCGGTTCAGACGGTATCGCCGGAAGCACAGCGGAACAGAATTTTGAGTTCATGGCATATTTTGTTATAAACGCTTTCGCTCAGACTGCGACCACCTTTACAAGTCAGAATTTTGCGGCTCAGGATAAGGAACGCTGTAAAAAGATATACAGGCTTTGTACCTTTATCGGGCTTGCAAGCTGTCTTGGGCTGAGTCTGATATTCCTTATTGGCAGACACCTTTTTATACAGATCTTCTCAACGGACGAGAATGTTATACACTACGCAATGATAAGAATGTGGTCAGTTTGCCTGCTGGAGCTTCTTACGGGCGTTTACGAAATATCGGGCGGCTGTCTTAGGGGAATGGGTCACTCTATGACACCTGCGGTCATAACTGTGCTTGGCACCTGCGTGTTCAGGCTTGTGTGGGTGAACACGATTTATGCGGCTCACAGAAGCTATCTTATGCTTATGATAGTTTACCCTGTTTCCTGGGTGATAACAGGCACTGCGGTAACAGTGGCTTACTTTATTACACGGCGCAAAGAGTTTGCACAGATAGGTAAACGCAGGGCGGATATTATTTGATAGATAGGCGACAATTCAGATAGACTTGGGAAGGGGCAAACGCTGTTTTCCTCTACATAAAAATATAAATCTGCACTCTGAAAGCTTTAGGATTTTCGGAGTGCAGATTTTTTTGAAAAAAGTCGCAACTGTCCAAAAAAAGTTACCACAAATGATTTTTAGTGTGATATAATACATACATCAGGAACGAATCAAGGCAATACCGCACAAGGATTGTGCGCAAGATGTGCCGTCAGATTTTTCGTCAGATTGTGCTAAAGCGACGCAGGAATACTAGCGTATTTCAAGAAGCTTTGGTGCGATATGACGGAAAATCTGCAAGCAGATTGCGTACAAAGCCGACAGGCGTGCCTTGTGCGGTATTGCCTTATGACTTCTGCACACTCCTTCTAAGTTGATTAAATTGTGTTTTATTTGTTATCTTATGTTTACTATTGACTCCTTTGTTTTATTTGTTTTTTTCATAATACCCCCTTTACTGTGTTCCTGAGAGCAGAAGTCATTTTTTTACCGCAGTTCTTTTTGAACTGCGGTATCTTTTTTTATGTGTTACATAATCTTATAAAAATAGGCGTCATGCTTTTGATACAAAGCCTTTTCGCAGAAGGGGGATAAGTATTCCGCCAATGGAGTTGCCAAGGGACATTATAATAAGGTAGCCAAAGGCTTTAAAGCTCCATAAGTCTGCTATGGTAAAGAAATACATATTAGCGACGCAGTGTTCAAAGCCGCTGAGGATAAAGACCACAACGGGGAGAAATATTGCAAGTATCTGTCCCACAGGGTTTTGGATAGTTTTATAGCCGTCTGCGGCAACGAACATAAGTATTCCGCAGAAAAATGATAGGATAAAAACGCTTGTGATATTATCCCCAAGCTTTATATTGCAAAGCTCTGTGGCTTTGTCGCTTATGGTGGATATGCGTGTTTGGGTAATAAGCAGGGCGGAGATGACGGCTCCTGCAAAATTGCCGAGCCATATTATGCCAAGCTCACCGAGATAAGAGGGTTTGTTTTCAACTGCATATCCGACTTTTCCTGTGAAGAGATTAAAGCCAAAGGACAGTATCACGAAAAGTCCTATGCCGAAAAGAAACGCTCCTAGATATTTGTTAGGGCAGGAAAGATAGACTGTTCCGCCTATGGCTATCGCCACGCCTGTGAGTAAAGAACGCAGAAATATGTCGATAATTTTCTTCATGTAAATTCTCCTATAACTTTTTTGTGACAAAGCACTGTGTTATTATACTATATTATAATGGCTGTTTCAACAAAAAAGTGGCATTGTTTACACTTATTTTGATTTTTGTTTCCAAGTAAGCCATGGGTAACATGAACTTTGTGACATATTTCTTGTGGCATGGGAGATATGCAATGTGAAGAATAGTCAGAACAGATCCAGCATACTGTCGAGATAAATTTGCTCTCTGACCTTTAGCTGATGTTCGGGTCTTGTCATATAGTAGAGCAGAAATTCAAGTATCAGGGCGCTTCCAAGGCTTCTGCCCTCTATCTTGAAGTTTGAAAATCCCATTGGGAGATAGGTGTTTTGGATATCCTCTATGCCGATAAAGGCGGGGCTTTCCATGGCTTTTGAAAAGCGGTAGCCCTCTGAGGCATTGGGTGCTTTGCAAACATGGTCGGGGCAGTTTTCACCGAGATTTTTGCGGCTGACGTTTTCATAGCAGTTTTTTCGGTCTGCACAGCCTACATAACAGCACTCGTTGCAAAGAAACTCCACTTTGTTTTTCCGCTCAGTGGTGAGATCGGAGAGTTTATCCAGGGCTTTGTTTAGGCGAAAGTCGGGGACTACATAGGAAAAATCGTCACGGTCAAGCTCGTTTACAAGCTGAGAAAACTCGGTAAGGACTTTTGTGGTAGAGGATACAAAATAGAGGTGGGGATAATTCTCTTTCAGATATGAAAGAAGCAAGTCGGAATATATTATCACGCCGTTTTTGGGGTCTGCATTTTGGGAGAAAAGCTTGCAGAGGTCATTGCATTTTTTGTCTGAAAGGTGTTCTTCTCTTAGCAGGGAATTGCTGAAGGTCAGCCGTGAGGAGATGTTATATTCTTTCATAAGGTCGAGGACTTCTCGTGGAGAATGTTCGCCAAAGCCTGCTCGTCCGCCGCCCCATATACAGTCGGCAGGTGCGCCATAGACAGAGCCTATTTCGCACCAGTCATAGAAATAATCTCTATGCTTACGGAATATGGGCAGGAAAGCGGCGTAAAGGTCATAAAACTCGAAAAGCCCCGGCAGGTGGTAGTATGCTTTATTGGTCATGTGGGGTCACCTCTTTTTTTATCATTATAGCATGGCGGGGGTGGGAAGTCAAAGTTATTTTTCCATTACTACTATTTTGTTTGAGATATTGCTCACAGGCTTTATCTTTTTAAGAAGCTTTGGTTTTTTCATTCATATTCATCTTCTTCCTCCTGCGGTGTTATTGAGATAGCTGTGACTAACTCATTCTTTTTTTTGATAGCACATTGAGGTGGAAATGTCAATAAAATAGGGGAGAGGTAGGTTTCTCTGACAGAAAAATACCGATACAGGGGGGCTGTATCGGTGGATATATCTGAAGTTAGTTATTGTTATATCAATAATCTCCCAATATCATTAGAATGTCTTTACCGTATTTTAGGCATTTGGCATCACCAAAGCCTTTTATTGATTTTAGTTCTTCTAAAGTTTGAGGATTAGTTTTTATTATCTCTTCAAGCTGAGCATTATTAAAAATGAAATATGGCTTGATTTTTTCCTTAACACTTTGTTTGTAGCGATAGTCTTTTAATGCTTTATATACAGGTGAATTTTCAATGCTGTCAAAATATGTGTTTTGAATTGGCTCTTCCTTTACAGTAACTGTTTTTTCCTCATTGACTTCAAGCTGATATTTGGCAGTATAGTCAGTAGTATTTGGAATGCTGCTTTGCAGAAAGAAATCAGCCAATTCTTTCATTTGCTTATCTGACATATTTTCGTTTCGGCTTTCGTCATTCAGTCTTTTTATATAGCTGTTAAGTCCGTCAACTTTAACTATCTTGGATTTTATATCCTTAGGTGCATACTTCATGTCAATTATGGTTTTTGGATTAGCTAAAACAACTACTGACTTATATGTATCGTCAAAATAATGTTCAAAAATAGCCTTGGTGAGTAAGCCTTTAGTGTTTCGACGCTTTTCTTTTATCATATCCAAATGACGCTGATTTTGAGTTATAGGGCTATATATACCTTCTTTATGATAGCGTTTTCCAAATTGAATGGTTCTAGTGAAATCTCCCTGATTATTAACAGTAATATTTCCATAGAGGTTTTTGCACTCAATTATCAGTATCACTTTTCGTGTGATTACTATATAGTCTATCTGCGTTGTAAGTCCATTTTCTTCAAAGAAAATATCGTGAAGAATATACATAGGCATATGACTGTTTTTCAGCTCAAACATCAATGCCTCTTCGCCTTTTATGCCATAGTAAACAAGTTTTTTGTCCTGTTCTATTTGTTCCTTGACACTTTCAGGTGCAAGCTTTGAATAAAAGTCCAGCTGCTCAAGTTGTTTTTTCGCACTGCTGTCCTCTTTTAGTACCACAGGTTCACGAAGTTTATCAAATAATCCCATATAATTTTCCTCCGATAGTTTTTTTAGATAGTATTATTATACCATATTCCGTATGTCATTTCAAGTATTTTACTTTGCAATGTGGTACAATTATTGTAGTACTACACAGATTAAAAGGGCTTGACTTTGAGGGCTGTTGAAATATTGCGGATAATGTGATATACTGTCAATAAACGAAATACCCTCAGCAACGATAGGAAGGACAATGTGCTTGTCAGGTTTTCTTCTTTCGCAAGGCTAAGTGAGGCTTATCCTAATTATTTTGCGGATATAGGGGAATTTGTTGGCGTTGTAAAGGGGTACTTGAAGTGATATACATTACAGAGGTGACGGCAAAATGACATACCATTATTATGGCGACAAAAATGCTGATATTGTTCTTATCCAGCCTGTGGGCGACCATGATCTGCCTGAGATAGAAAACGAGGTGGCAGAGATAAAAAAGCTCACGAGTGTGGATTTTCAGCTTATTGCGGTGAAGGTCGAGGATTGGAACAGGGAGCTTTCACCATGGGAAGCCCCTGCGGTATTTGGCAATGAGGGCTTCGGCAATGGAGCGGAAGACACTCTGGCGGAGATATTAACGCTTTGCTCGGACAAGAACAAGAATTATTACATTGGCGGATATTCTCTGGCAGGGCTTTTTGCCTTGTGGGCGTCGTTTCAAACGGAGAAATTTTCAGGCGTTGCGGCGGCTTCTCCGTCGGTGTGGTTTCCTGATTTTGTGGGGTATATGAAAGAGGATATGATAAAATGCGACGCTGTTTATCTCAGCCTTGGTGACAAGGAAGAAAGGACGAAAAATGCGGTCATGTCAAAGGTGGGCAACTGTATCCGTGAGAGTTATGATTTGCTGACGGGGCAGGGTATCGAATGCGCCCTTGAATGGAACAAGGGCGGGCATTTTAAAGAGCCTGCTTTGCGGACAGCTAAGGGGTTTGCTTGGGTGATGAACGGAAGATAGGGGAATGGCAATGGATAAGGAAAAGACGAGCGTTTTTATAAGTCTTATCTTTCGGAGAACGGAGTTTGGCTGACGGAGAGTGTGCCTGTTAGGTTTCTTGAGAGAGTTTAGGGCTATGGCGAAAAAACAGAACGCAGATGCGGCCAAGAGGATCCTTATCAAGTGGGGACTCAGAGGCTTCAGAGGGCGTTTATTTCTTAAACGCAGCGCCGCTGAATTTATCATGCAGACGGCTTACCATGCAGAACTGTATTGATAGCCGCTGAAAGGTAAAATTGGTTTGCCGCTTCAATGTGCATTATCTAGTGCCTTGAAAGCGGCATTTTTTTTAGTTCTTTTACGTTCTTACCGCACCAATAGTCAATAAGCCAGATCACTTTTCTGACCTGCTCACAGCTTTTAAATCCCGTATTCTTCTTTTGTCATCGTCTGTAAATTTTGTTTTGAGCAGGTCTTTTAAGCAGATTTCTACAAAAAGTGTTGAAAACCCGCCCTTTATATGGTATAATTGGAATGTTATATTTCGATAACTCTCGTCGATATCTTTAGACGTTGTTTCTTTCGTGTATAAATACAATTTATAATTTCATTTGAGGAGAAGCTAAAATGGTGGACAAGAAAAACATTATTGATGCCTGGATAATGATCGAACATTTATCCGAGGGCGATATTAAAGATAATGACAAAGCTATATTCAAGTTGGAAAGCCCTAAGGAAAATGATTTTTACTCCTATATTCAGAGTAATATCACGAACAACAAAATTTGTAACGATATAAATAATCAAAATAGTGGGATAGTTCTGTATTTTGATGTGTTCGATTTCATTGAGGTTATTGCAATACTTCGTGAAAAATATAATCTTAAGCCTACTAACGAAGAATTAAATACAGGAAAGAAGTTCAGTTTCGCCCTGTACTTTGACAAAAAACTGAACTATATGCAGGATATGATGTTTTTCGCTGAAAGCGCATACATACGTTATTTTAAAAAGATCCCCAATAAAGCTGATTTCAAAATATTTGAAGACGAACTAAAAAAAGAACTTGCTCAGCTTTTTGATGAGTCCTCAGAAGATGCAGATAAGTTCAATAAAGCATTTAACAAAGTCCTAAAGAAATTCAAAATATCAACAGATAGCTGTAGGATCCAATTCCTTAAAAATATAGAAAGTGACGCAACAAATCTTCATTCTTTTTTCATTGATGACCTTGAAAATGCTAAAGAAATATCGACCGCTAATCTTAACGTATACCTTTACGGAAACACAAAAAATCGAATAAATCTGGACAGTAATAATACTTCTCCGAATTTTGCCCCTAATGTTTTTGAGGATATACTTCAGCCTAAAAATTATCCATTGGGAAGATTTCCTGGAAACACAAAATTTGCTCTTTCGCTTATGCAACAGGTTGCGGTAAATCTCTCAGCAGGATATGATGACACAACAATAAGAAGCGTGAATGGTCCTCCGGGAACAGGAAAAACCACTTTGCTGAAGGACATTTTTGCAGAACTTATTGTAAAACAGGCTTATGATATTGCCAAACTAAGAGACAGGTTGATCAAGGGAACAAAAGAGACAATATATTTTGACAACGCATCTATTGGCGTACTTCCAGAGATCATTACGGAAAATAATATTGTTGTTGCAAGCTCCAATAATGGTGCAGTGCAGAATATCGTAAATGAGCTTCCACTTACCAAGGAACAAATCGACCAAAAGTTTGTTGAGGAGCTTAAAGGTGCTGACTATTTTTGCAGTATCGCTAATTCAAAGGTATCCTCAAAATGGGAAGAAGATGAGAAGGGTAAAACGCACGAGAAAATCATAATAGAGTCAAATGGTGATACAGATAAATTTTGGGGACTGTTTTCTCTTGAGGGCGGAAGATCTGCAAATATGAATCATATAACCGCCAATGTAAAATGTGTTGCAAAATATTTGAATGAAGAATATGTATCGGATAGTGATTTATATGCAGAATTCATTGAGCAGTATGAAAGGGTAAGTAATATCCGAAAAGAAACTCAGAAATTTGCAGAAAAGGTTAGTAAATATCATAAGGAACGTATTAAACTCGATCAATTAAGATCATCATACGATACCAAATTAAAAGACAAAACCGAGCAATTTAATAGTGATTTTGTAGAGGCAAACAGAGCTTTAAAGAAAATAGTTGAAGAGCGCAAGCAGGCGGAGCATCTTCTAAAGGAAAATTCAATCTATTTGGGAAAAACAAGAGAAACTAAAGCCAGCGTAAAAGAATATGTTAATATGCTGCAAAAGCAAAAGCCGGGATTATTTTCAAGCAAAAATAAAAAAAGTGAATACCAACTTAAAATAAACGAGGCCAATGAAAGGTTTAAAAATGCTTTAGATAAAGAAATTTATTACAACAATGAAGAAGATACTCTTCGAGATCGCATAAAGGATCTAACAGAAAAAGAAGCACAGTATTCAGCAAAGCTAAATGCCGCACAACAAGATCTTGAAGCATGGAAATTATCCTGCCATGAACAAATATCGCAATTAGAGCAAAGTGTTCAGCAATTCAGTTCTGTGTTAGATCACAATGATGTCATGTCGCTTGATATGGCTCAGGATTATGATAAATTGCATTTGTCAAATCCTTGGTTTAATGAATATTACAGAGAGGAACAATCAAAGCTGTTTATAAAAGCTCTTAAAGTCAGAAAACAGTTTTTATACGAAAACAGAAAAAATGTCATGGCCGCCGCTAAAATATGGGATTCTCAGAACAAGTACATCGAAAGGAAAAATATTATTGAAGCAGCATGGGGGTGGATTAACCTGACTATCCCTGTTATAAGCTCCACCTTTGCAAGCTTTTCTCGAATGTGCAAAAATCTTGGGGTCAACACCATTGGTCATCTTTTTATAGATGAAGCGGGACAGGCTGTTCCGCAAGCAAGCGTAGGAGCAATTTTCAGAAGCCATAATGTTATGGTCGTAGGAGATCCTTCTCAAATAAAGCCCGTACTCACAATGGATTCAAACATTCTGAATATGCTTAGAGAACATTTTGGAGTGACTGAAAAATATTTATCAAATTCCGCATCAACGCAGACATTGACTGACTGTGCAAGCAGATATGGATTTTACAAAGAAGAGGATAGATCTGACAGATCATGGATAGGTATACCACTATGGGTCCACAGAAGATGTTTGGATCCTATGTTTACAATTTCAAATAGAATTTCATATAACGGATTTATGGTTCAAGGTAACCCTGGAAACGGAAAAACTGGTTGGTTTGACGTAAAGGGAAAAGCAAATGACAAGTATGTGAAGGAGCAAGGGGAATTTCTTTTAAAAAAAATCAAGAAAATGATAGAAGAAAACCCTGCCATCATTGACAAAAAAGCAAAAGATATCATATACGTCATCTCGCCCTTTACAAATGTTGCGTATATGCTTTCCCAAAAATTAAAGGGAATAGGCTTTACAAGGTTTGACGACCATGGAAAGCCTACAAACGTGGGAACTATTCACACATTTCAGGGTAAAGAAGCGCCGATAGTTTTTATGGTACTTGGAGCAGATCAACAGAGTGCAGGTGCTGCAAGATGGGCTGTGAGTGAACCAAACATGATGAATGTTGCCGCTACCCGTGCAAAAAAAGAATTTTATATTGTTGGAGATAAAAAATTATATCTGAATTGCGGCGGTGATGTGATCACTGAAACCTATGAGGTCATTTCAAAATACAAAAAGCAATATCCAGAACTTATAGATGACGATGTAAATTCCGTAATGGAATATAATAATGACATTACGAGAATAGAAGGAGTCATAGCTGATGTAAAACGCGGTAAAAGAGCAAAATACGCAGAGGTTACGGGATATGATAATAAAACATATACCATTGATGAAAACATTTTTTCTCAGACCATTAATGCTGAAAACATAATAAGTAAGGGAAATCATATTTCTTTTGTTATTAAGTCTCAAGGCCCAAAGCGTACATATATAAAGGATATAATGCTTATTGCTCCATAATTTTAGAGGCATATTCACCTGTTTTTTACTTGTATAAAATATATGCCCGTCAAACAACGCTGATACGCTGTTTGACGGGCTTTTTGCGTGGCGGAACTTCTAAATTTGGGATTATAGCATGGCGGGGGTGGGAAGTCAAAGTTATTTTTCCATTACTACTATCTTGTTTGATATATTGCTCACAGGCTTTATTTTTTTGAGCAGTTTGAATATTGGGATAAACTCCGCCATTCCCTCGACGAGGCTGTGGTCTTCAATGTGGCGGAAGTTCGGGAGAAGCTTTGAAAGCTCTTTGCCGTCCTTGACGCCCCATGTGAATTTGGCTTTGCTGCCCTCGATCGACTTTTCTTTCATACGCTTTACCATAGTGGGGCTCATCGTCTCGACCAATACTGTTACGTGTTCAAAGCGTTTGCTTATGACGTCAAATATCTGCTTTACGTCTTTTTCGGAGAGGTACATAGTAAGGCCTTCGATAATGACGATAGCAGGTGCATCGTGCTCGGTTATTTCTTCGCTCCAATCGTCCATGGCGGACATTGCTATCTGGGATATCTCGCCTGATTCAGGGAGAAGCTTTTCTCTCACGGCGATAGTTTCGGGCAGGTCGAGGTTATACCAATGGGTGTAGCCGTTCATTCTGTAACAGCGTGTATCAAGTCCGCAGGCGATATTCACCACCACTGCGCCTTTGTTTTTTGCAAGATACTTGTTCGCAAGCTTATCGAGGACTATTGTCCTTGCCACAACGCCACTGTGCATTGCTGAGTCCTTATCGGCAAGTGAGAAATCATAGTTTATCTTATCTATTATCTCCACGGCTTTTGTATCTTTTATCGCACCCCTTGTTTTTGTTTCCTTTGCACGGGCATACACGGTTTGAAGCATAGTTTCAGGCACGCCTGAGAGCTTTGGTTTTTCATTCATATTCATTTTCTTCCTCCTGTGGTGTTATTAAGATAGTTGCGACTAACTTACTTTTTTATGATAGCACATTGAGGGGGAAATGTCAATAGAGGGGGGTGATATGGGCGTTGGGGCAGAAAAATACCGATACAGAAAGTCTGTATCGGTGGTTTTGTTACATCTTGTCAACATAAAACTCACTGTCTGTTTCAAAACAGTATGCGCACAGCCGTCCACCTGAGGCACAGCCACAGTCTATGGCTATGTGTCCGTTGGCTTTGTAGGCTTCGGGTCTGCCGTGGTTGGGGATATTGGCGGTAGGGGTGTGACCTGTCACAAGGAAAGTATTTGGGTCGCTGAAATAGCGTTTTGAATAGTCGGCACGCTCCCATATAAGCTCGTGGAGGGTATATTCATCAAGGGGCTTATCCTCGCTAAAGCCCCCAAGACCTGCATGGGTGAGGACAAAACGTTTGCCGTTTATGGTGATATCCTCATACATTGAGAAGCTTTTAAGAAACTCTATAAAATCCATGCGGTCGGCTTTGGAGAGGGAGATAAATTCGCTGAAAGTGGGCTTTCCTCCGCTGGTGAGCCAATCAATCAGGTCTAGCCGTTCGTCTTTTGTAAGCTTGCTCACGTCATTTTTTATGAGGTGGCGGAGATTGATATAGGCAAGGTGTTCGTGGTTGCCAAACAGCGGGATAACATTATCCCGAGCCATGATATCATTATAGATCTCCATAGGCTTTTCGCCCCTGTCGCAGATGTCGCCTAGGATATAGAGGGTATCGTCCTCAGAAAAGTTGATTTTTTCGAGAAGCTTAATATACTCCTCATAACAGCCGTGAATATCAGATATTGCATATGTCATAAAAGCACCTCGCTGGGTTTTGGGTCGGGTTTCTTGTCTATTCTATTATAACATACTTAGGGGTAAAATTGGGGAGGTTTGAAAAATTTTTTACCCATTGGTATAGAGTTCGCTTCAAGCTGTATAATGGGGATAAAATTAAGGGAAGTTGAATAATAGTAACCGTTAAATATTCCGTAAACTACCCGACTTTGCCACTAAAAAATGATAAAAGGGACAGAATATGCAGCTGTCCAGAAATTGTTACCACAAATCTTAAAAAATATGGTATAATATTAGAAATACAGTTTGGAGGTGTGATTATGGAATCCGGAAAAAACAACAGAAACGAGGAAATGCTTGACGATTATATAGTCTACAAGCTGGCAACAGAAAACAGCTCTCAGCATAGCTCGTTCAATCTAAAAGGAATCGTTGTCGCTGTGTTGATCATCATAGGGATAGCCATGATCTATGATGCCCTGCGCCCCAAATGCGCACACTCAGGTTGTGACAATTCTCCTGAAGAAGGCAGTTGCTACTGTTTGATACACGACCCTAAGTATTACAATAATAAGAACAGCTATACTTCAGTATTCACAACTGCTACAACATCACGTCCGAAAACCACTACAGCAGGTAGTTCAGCTACCAGAGCCACCCGTAAGAATACCAATAAAACCTCAACCAGTAAATCTGCTGAGTATGATGCTCATGATTATGACGACCCAGAGGATCTCTATGAAGATCACTATGATGATTTCTATGACTACGAGGATGCAGAGGATTATTGGGAGGAGAATAATTGACTCGTTTTTCATACAAGAAAAAGCACAAATGCAAAAGACGTTCCATTTGGATAAAATGAAACGTCTTTTGTTTGATAATAGTTTTATCATAGTCCTATAAACCGGAAAGTGTAATGTCTACACGACAGACGGATAAATCTGTGAGATATTGTCCCGTATATTCTACTTTCTAAAATCTCTGGGGCTGCACCCGTAGGCTTCTTTAAAGGCTTTTGAAAAATAGCTGTGATCGTCAAAGCCGCAAAGCCCACAGATAGTATTTATCGAGTCAGATGTGTTTTTTATCAGATATGCCGCATTGCGCAGACGATAATTTTTTAGATATTCAAACGGCGACTGTCCTGTTATGTTCTTAAAACACCTCAGCACTTCGCTTTTGCTGACAAATGCCGCTGACGCCAGTAATAGGTAATGGAGAATAGTCTTAATAGGAAAGTGTATATCAATATAGTTTTTTATGTGGGTTCGGTATAGCTTTAGGATATGGCTAAGATTTTAAGTACAACACCTAAATGACCTGTCCGTAATTATCCTAGCGAAGATAAGCCCCAAAGGTAGAGCTAGTATTATCAGCAGAGCAGACGCAAGCCATGACGCAGATGTTTCAAGGGACATGACGCCCAAATTATAGAAAGCCTTGTAAAGATATAATCCCGGAACCATTATGACTATGGACGGAACGGTTATGGATATTCTCGGATAGCCCACATACTTTTTCAGCAGCGAGGCGAGTATGCCTGCGGTGAATGCCCCCACAAACGCAGCAGCTGCCGGAGGAAATGAAACAAGGTCAACAAGTTCCAATCTCAGAGTGTTTGCAAGTGCACCTATAACTGCCGCAGAGGCTGCAAGCTTGACAGGGCTGTTGAACATAACGGAAAATCCGAAAACCCCGCAGAAACTTGCCGCAAGTCTGAACAGTATGAACTGCCATAAGGTAAGGTGCAGAGGCAAAAAGTCCATTGGCGTAAGGTGCAGGATAAGTGCCATTAACCACGCCGTCATTGTGGCTACAATTATAATGATGAGGGCGTAGGTCAGCCGCTCGATGCCCGAACGCATATCGAGCTTTGAAAGGTCTATGCCGCTTGTGATGAACGGAAAACCAGGTATAATAAAAAGCATTGCACATATGTAGCCTGCCTCATGCTGCATTTTTATATTGAAAAGTATTTTCGCAAGTTCAAACAGCCCTGCATATGAAAGGCACGCCGCCGATACTGAGGCAACTATTCCAAGCACAAGGGTAAGGTGGTGCTTTGTGAATTTGCTCCGCACATAATTGCCAATGCCTGCGCCGAAAAATGCACATATCATCTCGGTCAGTCCACCGCCAAGCAGGAATGTGAACGCTCCGCAGGCAAGTGCCGCCGCAAGGCCCAAAACAGGCGGCGAGTAAAGTCCGTGTATCTTTTCGATATCGTCAAGTTCATTGTGGACCTGTTCGCAAGTCAAACTATCACAGCGGCCGACAAAATCGTTGATGAAATTTTCAAGACGTGTTAGCTTTGAATTGTTTACTCCCGTGTTAGTAAGGCAAAGAGACTGCGAAAAGCAAGCCTCGCCGTCAAAACAGGTGTAGTTTATGGACATAAGCCCGATATCTGCTGTGCAGGTCAGTCCCATACATTCCGACATGGTGTTCATGGAACTTCTCACACGCCACGCTCCCGTTCCGCAGGAGAGAAACATCATTCCCACCCTGCCAATAACAGAGGCTTTTTCTTTTAGGCTCGCCTTTGATACTGGCTCGTCCTTTTCGGCGTCTGTGAAATCGTGCCATGGGATATCCATGTGATTTTTCTTAACTATAGTTTGTGACATTCAGTATCACTTCCGTTTTTAAAGATCAAGGCTGTCTGAGCCTGCTTTTTTCATCATTTCCTCACGGCAGGCAAGCACAATGCCGTCTATCTCGCTGAGGTGCATGAGCATTTTCTTTTCAAACTGATGAACAGGCAGTAAAACGCCGATCTCATCAAATGATTTTCCAGCCTTTTCGCCTGTTTCTTGTCCGTAATAGACCATTGCAGTTGGGGCAGTCTGCTGTATCTTGTGGAAAGTATTCCATATAACATCATAGGTCTGAGCCTCGGAAAGTCCAAGCTTTACAGTGTCAGGCAGGGCGTAGAGTATAAGCACGCCACGTCTTTTGTCAACACGCTTTTCCTTAATGTTCATTCCGTCGGTATAGACCCTCATAAGGTCATATCCGTCTGCAAGATAAAGCTTTGAACGTGGTGCACAACTGTGGTTTTTGTATACATCACGAAATTTCTCGAACTCATGCTTTGTGACAAGCTTTTTCTTTTCTTCAATGACATCGCCTTCAGGGGTCGTAAGGAGTTCAGGATTTTTTCCGGCTTTTCCGTGAAAACGCTTTGGTATAAGGTATGCCTCTCTCAGCAGATCGAAAAGACTTCTTCCACAAAGCTCCAGCAGAAGTGCACTTATATCACCGTTCGTATATGCGGTCAAAAGCACCTGCACAAGATGTTTTGGGTCAGGATCGGTCTGCATATCGTCGTCGCTAAGGTGATCGTAAAGCACGTTGCTGAGCCTTTCGCAAGCTCCTTCCGATGCCATTATCCTTGAAAAAAACTGTTCGACTTCATTTTCTTTTGGCAAAACTGTAGGCATATTATTATCTCCTTTCATGTATGTCATATCTCAGCATTTGCAAACATATTACACTTTTTCAGTATCATTTTTTGTATCTCTGTAGCGGCGGCATTGAGTTTTTTGTCTGCATTTTCTGCAAGAACGATGCTCCTCTTTGGAAACTCTTCATCAGTTTTCAGAATATAAACATCGCCGCTTTGTGCCATTGGTTCAGGTATAAGACCTATGCCAAGGTTGCTTTTCACAAGCGGCATTATCTGATCGGCAGTTGCGACCTCTATATCCGGCTGAAAATCTATTCCATGCTGGAAAAAGAAATCGGAATAGAAATCATATGTCCTTGTGTTTCGGTTAAGTGATATTATAGGGTGGCTGCAAAGTTCCTCAAGAGTGAGCGTTCGCTTTGCAAGATCCTTTAGCTTTGTGCTGCATATGATAAGTTCACGGAACTCTCTGAGCTTATGAAAATTCAGCGAGCCCTCTGTGCTTATCGGCGTTGTTACCACAGCGAGGTTTGCAATGCCGCTTTTGAGAGCAGTCAGTGCCTGAGGGGTTGAATGGTTCAGCAGCTTTATTTTTATTCCCGGATATCTTTCATGAAACTCATTGAGAAGTGGCAGCATAACGCCGTGAAGTGCGGTCTCCGTCACACTTATGGTGACAGTTCCGCTTTGCAGGTCGTTGGCTTTTGAGATTTCATCTTCGCCCTCTGTAATAAGTTCCACCGCCTTTGAGATGTGCTCGTAAAGTATCTCTCCCTCAGGGGTAAGCGTGACGCCGTTTTTCATTCGATTGAAAAGCGTGCAGCCAAGTTCTCCTTCGAGTATTTTTATCACCCTTGTGATATTAGGCTGATTTGTGAGCAGCACTTTTGCCGTTCTTGAAAAGCTGCGGTTCTTTGCGGCATAATAAAATATCTTATAATATTCGTAATTTATATTCACTTTATCACTTTCTTGCTATATCAATATTTTATATCTTGCATATAAATTATATATTTGACTTATATATCTGAGATAATTATAATGGAAAAAGGAGAAAATTAAAGTGTATAAAAATATTTTTCTTGTTAATTTTTTATGAAGGAATATGATAAAATGATGTTACGATCAAGAAAACAAATGTCTGAAACCAATATGCTCATGATACTTCTGACCATATCAGGGGGCTTGCAGGACGCATATTCGTATTTTGTGCGAGGTGAAGTTTTTTCAAATGCACAGACGGGAAACATTGTGCTTATGAGCACATATGTCGCAAAAGGCAACTGGCACAGGGCATTGCACTATCTTATACCTGTGCTGGCGTTTGCAATGGGGATTTTCATAGCCGAGCGTCTGCACGCACGTTTCAAGGACGTGGGATTTATACATTGGCGGCAGATAATAGTTTTCACGGAAATGGTGCTGCTTTGCATTGTGGGGTTTATACCGCTTGGCGGTTCATACGATTTTGTTGCGAATGCACTTTCATCATGTGCCTGTGCAATGCAGGTGCAATCGTTCAGGAAAGTAAATAGTTATCCATACGCAAGCACGATGTGCATAGGAAATATGAGAAGTGCAATGGAATCCATAAGTGCATACATGAGGATAGGGGACAAGTCGCTGCTTAGGAAATCGCTGCAATATTTTCTTACGATATTCGTATTTGCCTGCGGTGCAGGAATAGGCGGAGCATATTCATTATACATAGGCAATGAGTTTATATGGATATCTTGCGCATTGCTGCTTATATGCTTTGTGCTTATGTTTATAAAGAGTGAGAATGATATGATGAGGGAGGATATGTAGGGCACATTTCGGTTAGTATTGTATTATAAAGGTCAAAAGCCGCAAGGTCGGACAGCTTTTTTGCTGGTTTGACTTTGCGGCTTTGATTTTGATATAATGAATAAAATAGTTGCAGACGGGGTAGATAGACACCTTGTAAATGTGGAGGGGCGTAGAATTATGATCGACAAAAAATATTATGAAAAAGCGGCAAGGTACGTTGGGACGAGGCTTTGACAGATGTGATTTTTATTTTTATAGGGATAAATGATTTTGTGAGGGAAATTGAAAAATTTTTTCGCTTCTCCCTTGGACAAACCTGATTTTATGTAGTATAATTATATAAAAAACAGGAGGAAAAGCTATGTCAAACTTAACGATCAGATTTTATTCAAATTGCCTGCGGAGATATACCACGTTTAAAATGTACCTGCCATGTGACATAAGGCAGGACTGGGGGCAGACAGATACGAAATACTCGGAAAACAGCACCAAAACGCTTTTCTTGCTGCACGGTTTTACAGGCGACGCAGAAAACTGGGTGCCTGAATATCTTTCGGACAAGTATAATTTTGCGGTAGTTATCCCCTCGGGCGAAAATTCTTTTTGGCTGGACGGACGCTCGACTGGTCATCAGTTCTGCAAATTCGTCGGCGAGGAGCTTGTGGACTATGTAAGACGAGTTTTCAGACTTGCGAAAGACGGCAGTGAAACATACATTATGGGTCTTTCAATGGGCGGATTTGGTGCACTTCATACAGCATTTGCATATCCAGAAACCTTTGGCAAGGTTGTTGCATTATCTTCGGCTCTTATCGTACACGAAGTCGCAGGAATGTCAGAGGGGCAAGGCAATGCCACAGCGAATTATGAATATTACAGAGAATGTTTCGGCGAAACGTCTGAGGTGCTGAACAGCAGGAACAATCCCGAATTTCTTATAGACAAACTTCAGCGAGAGGGCAAAAATATCCCAGATATATTTATGTGCTGCGGCACGGAAGATTTCCTGCTTGAAAACAACCGTGATCTTCACAAATTTCTTGAAAGCAGAAACGTTTCTCACGAGTATTTTGAAAGCAAAGGCAACCACGATATGATGTTTTGGAGTGAGTATGCTGAAAAGGCGGTCAAGTGGATGTTTGAGGATAAGTAAGAGCGATGATGTCTTTATGGTTTCTTATGTGATAATATGAAACACAAGAAACCTCATACAAACTGCACAATATAAAAATACCCTTTGAGAAAGGGATTTCTCCTCTCTCAAAGGGCAGGTTGGCAAACTGGAAGTTATCTGTCTCTTTCTTTATTTTTATCAGCATTTGCTCTTCTTTTTATTCTTAATATTAAACTATCAGGACTTTTCTTTTCTTCCGTATTTTTGCCTGCATTAGCTCTTGCTTTTATTCTTGATATCAAATTATTTGTATTTTCTTTTTTATTCTTTTCCATATAATTAACCTCCCTACAAATTCCGATTTGTATTTCTGTTTGTTTTAAAAATGGGCAACCCCGATTGGAATTGCCCATTAATTCTACAAATTATTATGTTATGGTTACTCCAACGTCTTCATCGTAGGGAACAACAGCACATCTCTGATAGCCGGTGAGTTAGTCAGCAGCATAACAAGTCTGTCTATGCCGTAACCAATACCGCCTGTAGGTGGCATACCTATCTCCAAAGCTCTCAGGAAGTCCTCGTCTGTGTGGTTTGCTTCCTCGTCACCCTGCTTCAATGCCTCTTCCTGCGCTGCAAATCTCTCACGCTGATCTATCGGATCGTTCAGCTCTGAGTATGCGTTGCACATCTCTCTGCCTGTGATGAAAAGCTCAAATCTCTCTACATAATCAGGATTTTCTGGCTTCTTCTTTGTAAGTGGAGAAATCTCGATAGGGTGATCCATTATGAATGTAGGCTGAATAAGATGCTCCTCAACATATTCCTCAAAGAACAGGTTGAGTATGTCGCCCCTCTTGTGCCTTGCCTCGTATTCAATGTGATGCTCGTCTGCAAGTGCCTTTGCTTCCTCTGTTGTGGCTACCTTTGAGAAATCAACACCAGAATACTTCTTTACTGCATCGATCATTGTCATTCTCTCAAACGGCTTGCCAAGATTTATCATTACATCACCGTAAGGTACACAAGTTGTGCCGCATACCTCCTGTGCAACGTGTCTGAACATATTCTCTGTGAGATCCATCATGCCGTAGTAATCTGTGTATGCCTGATAAAGCTCCATAAGAGTAAACTCAGGATTGTGTCTTGCGTCAACACCCTCGTTTCTGAATACTCTGCCTATCTCGTATACTCTTTCAAGTCCGCCGACAATAAGTCTCTTCAAATAAAGCTCAAGAGAAATTCTCAGCTTAACGTCCTCGTCAAGTGCGTTGTAGTGTGTCTCAAATGGTCTTGCGGCAGCTCCGCCTGCATTAGATACCAGCATTGGAGTTTCAACTTCCATGAAGCCCTGACCATCAAGATATCTTCTTATAGATGAGATTATCTGTGACCTCTTTATAAATGTGTCCTTTACCTCAGGATTGCATATAAGGTCTGTGTATCTCTGTCTGTATCTAGTGTCCTGATCCTTCAGACCATGCCACTTCTCAGGCAACGGCAGAAGCGACTTTGAAAGCAGTACGAACTTCTGAGCGTGAATTGATATCTCGCCCATTTTTGTTCTAAATACAAAGCCCTCAATGCCAACGATATCACCGATATCGCCCTTCTTGTAATCGTCAAATTCTTCCTTGCCGATCTCGTTCATTCTCAGATAGACCTGAACCTTGTCGCTCTTATCTCTCAGGTCGAAAAAGCTTGCCTTGCCCATAAGACGTCTTGACATTACTCTGCCTGCAACGCTTACTGTTATGCGGTTTGCCTCGAGAAGCTCCTTGAGCTTTTCCTCGTCTTCGCCTGCCTGCTCCTTAAGCTCAGCCTCAAGCTTTTCATACTGTGCTTTAGCCTCGGCACAGCTTGCTGTAACATCATACTTTGTTATCTCAAATGGATTCTTGCCCTTGGCTTTCAGTTCCTCCAGCTTGTCCATTCTTATCTTCTTTAAGCTGTTTATGTCCTCCTGAGTAAGCTCTTCCTCAGGAGCGTTTGTGCGGTTTTCCTCGCTCATTTATATTTTCCTTTCCGTGTGTTTTGTAAGTGGTCTGTTACTTTGAAATGTCGATGACCTCGAATTTCAGCAGACCGGCAGGTGTTTCAGCCTCGAAAATGTCGCCTACCTTGTGCTTGAGTGCAGCCTTGCCTATAGGTGACTCGTCAGAGATCTTGCCGTTGTCAGGGTCAGACTCAGTTGAACCTACTATCTGAAGATCCTCGATCTCGTCAAGCTCGATATCCTTTATCTTGATGATAGAGCCTACGCCTATCTCGTTTACAGAAATATCATCGTCCTCAACGACAGTTGCGTTTGAAATGAGAAGCTCTAACTCATTGATCTTTGATTCAAGGATAGCCTGCTCGTTCTTAGCTTCGTCGTACTCAGCATTCTCGGAAAGGTCTCCGAAAGAACGTGCTTCTTTAAGCTTCTGAGCAACTTCACGTCTTTTTACTGTAATAAGGTATTCAAGTTCCTCCTGCAATTTAGCATAACCTGCTTTTGAAACAGTCTTAGAAATAGCTGCCATAATTAAACACTCCTATATCAATATAATTTTATACGGGTACTATCAACTTAATATTATACACGATTTGCCCTCTTTTGTCAAGGTCGGAAGCCGTCGCAAACGGGCTTTTTTGCACCTTTGGACAGTCTGCACGATTTTACATTTTGCACAAATTTTCACCTCTGACAGCGTGTTAGGATATTGAAAATAATAATAGTATGATTTATAATTATCTTACGATAAAACAAGTTATGAAAAAACATAGGAGGAAATTTTCATGCCAAACCCCATTTTGCCTGCATGGGAGTATATCCCTGACGGCGAGCCGAGAGTTTTCGGCGACAGAGTTTATCTTTATGGCTCACATGACAGAGCCGCTCAAAGCGACTTTTGCGACTATAAACTGAAAGTCTGGTCTGCACCGCTTGATGACCTTAACAATTGGGTCTGTCACGGACACAGCTTCCATACCCGTGATGACCGTGACCATAAGTCCGATACCGAGGGAATGACCGACCGCAAGCTGTTCGCTCCGGACGTTATAGAAAAAGACGGCAGGTATTATCTCTATGCCTATATAGTCGGCTCAAAGGGTGTTGTTGGCGTGTCCGATAAGCCCGAAGGCCCTTTCAAGCTCCTTTCTCAGTATAAATATGACCCTGAGGACGCAGGCGATGACGGTATTTATAATGATGCAGGCGTGCTTGTTGATGATGACGGCAGAGTGTATATTTATTACGGCTTCACAGAATCCAACTTCAACGAGATAGACCCTGCGGATATGTATACCATTAAAAAGGGGAGCTACAAAAGAGCGGTCATTGATGACAGCGACAACGCACCGCAGGAACAGCGCTTCTTCGAGGCAAGCTCCCCGAGGAAAATCGGAGATACATACTATCTTATATATTCCCCATGTGTAGGAAGCAGGCTTGCCTATGCAACCTCAGATAAGCCACAAGGTCCGTTCAAATATCGTGGATATATAATAGACAACGGCGTTGATTATCCGGGTGGAAATGACCACGGCTCAGTGTGCGATATAAACGGTCAGTGGTATATTTTCTATCACAGAATGACAAACAATACCATAATGTCAAGACGTGCCTGCGTTGAGAAAATAGAGATTCTCCCTGACGGAACGATACCTACAGTGGAAATGACCTCGCTTGGTTTTGAAGACAGCCTTGACCCTTTCAAGCCTTATCCTGCGGATATAGTCTGCGTGCTGAAAGGCGGCTGTTTTATCACCGAAAAGGATATCTTCACAAGAAGTATCGTGAACATCACCCATGGCAACGTTATAGGCTATAAGTATTTTGATTTTGGCGAGGACTTTTCCTCAAAGACCATGAAGATAGCCCTGAAAGTCAGGGGCATGGGAACTGTTGCAAAGGTGGCGGTCTATGCTGATGACTATGAGAACAGCGAGCCTGTAGGCTATGTTGATATCGGAACAGGTGATGGAGTTTACACAGGAGTAGTCAAGTCCCTTACTGGCAGACATTCTATCTATTTTGTGCCTACAGCTTTTTCAGATGAGCTTGCCGATTGGATAGCAGATTATTTCAAAAACAAGCCGCTTTTTGAACTTGAAGAATTTGTATTTATGAAATAGGAGGAAATAATATGAGAACCATAAAAGCTATCTCGCTTCTTACTGCGGCGGTCATGGGCTGTACTGCACTGCTTGCAGGCTGTGGAAAGGGAAGCGACAGCTCATCAAAGGCAGAGGAGGGCGCAAAGACCTCTGATGACGGAAGTATAAACAAAGACCTTACCGCAACCGAGCTTGCAAGACTTCTGGGCAACGGCACAAACCTCGGAAACACCATGGAGGCATACGGTCACAAAAGCTATTCTGCCGACACCGACCCTGAAAGCTTTGAAACTCTTTGGGGTCAGCCTGTCACAACGGAAGAGATGATAAAAGGTATGAAAGCAAGCGGCTTTGACTCTCTCCGTGTGCCTGTGGCATGGACAAACGCAATGGAGTATGAAAAAGGCGATTACACCATAAATGAAGCCTATCTCGACAGAGTGGAGAAGATAATAAACTACGCTTTGGATAATGATATGTATGTTATCATAAACGACCACTGGGACGGAAGCTGGTGGGGAATGTTCGGTTCTTCCGAGCAGAGCGACGTTGACAAGGCGTTTGAAATGTATAAATCCATGTGGACGCAGATAGCGAACAGATATAAAAAATACTCCGACAGACTTATATTTGAGGGTGCAAACGAAGAGCTTGGTGACAGACTCAATGACACAGACGTGTGCAAAAACTCAGGCTCGCTTTCAAAAGCCGAGTGCTATGAAATGGCCAACAAGATAAATCAGACCTTTGTTGACACTGTTCGTGCAACAGGCGGAAACAACGAACAGCGTTTTCTTCTTATCGCAGGCTACAATACCGATATCACAATGACCTGCTCAGACAAGTTCCAAATGCCAACTGATACCGCAAAGGATAGGCTTCTGCTTTCTGTTCATTATTATACCCCATGGGATTATTGCGGAACAAAGGGTCGCTCAGATTGGGGAACAAAGACAGACTATGAGGAGCAGAACAGACTTTTCAAGAACATGACAAAGTATTCCGAGCAGGGCTATGGCATAATAATAGGCGAGTATGCAGTGCTTACAAACGGCGGTGACCTAAAGAAAGGCACTGACAAGTTTATTGACAACCTCCTTGACAACTGTGACGTCTACGGCTTTGCACCATTCCTTTGGGATTGCAGTGATTTCTTCTCACGTTCAGAACTTAAAATGCGTGATGAAACTGTGGCAAAGATATTTGATGAAAGGCGCCGTGATAACCAGTCCTCGATGACAGTGGAGGAGGAAAGAGCCGCTGCTGTAAAGAAGCTTGATGAAACTCTTGCGGCTGCACCTGAAAAGCTAACAGATGATACCGCACCGCAGGCTGACGAGAACACAGCGGTGGCATGGATAATGTATCAGAGTGCAGATTTTTCCGTATGCTACAGCGTTGGCGACGAGTATGACCCGGTTTCAAAGAGCGACGGAGTTATCGCAGAAAACGCAGTTATAGACGGTGAGGGAACTTACACAGTAAGCCTTGATATGTCATCAAACAACGCCAACGGCATTGCATTCTCGGCTTTGGGTATCGCAAACGGTGAGAAGCTTTATCCGAACTATATCGCAACTATTGACGAGATAAAGATAAACGGCGAAGCTGTTGAAACCATAGCGGAGGGCTACACCACATCTGACGACCAGCTTTGCACAAGAGTTAACCTTGTGAACCAGTGGGTATCCGCATCACCTGAGGACGCAAGAATAGCAGGCGGTGACCTTTCAAAGGCTTCTCCAACAATACTTGACTATGCAGGAAAGATAAACACTCTCGAAATAACTTTCACATACGCTCCTGCGGCATAAAATAAGCAATATAAAAACGGCAGTTCAGCATCAAGCTGTTCTGCCGTTTTGGTTTGTGAAATATCAGAACTGCGAATTAGTCCAGTCCACAATACTTTGGATAGACTTATCACGCTTGTTAATGAACGCTCTTATGCAATCAGATGAAGCATATCCTCCATGAAGCGCTTCTTCAGCCGAGCCTGTATCCGGGTATCTTGCAAAGAACTGCTCATAAAGAGGGGAGTAAATGCTCTCAAATTCTGCGAGCCTATCAAGTGCCTTTTCTTTTTCAAACGTACCCTCAGACATCTTTAAAAGCCTGTCATTGAAATCGTTCCTGAAATCTTCATTTGACATAAGATAAGCAAAACTCAGAACCGCAGGATTTTTCGTGTCCGTGTCAAGCAGTCCCTTTGGCTTGTAGTTATCCTCTTTCATGGTGTTCGTCCATGCGTCGCCTTCACCGCTCACTCCGCCGAACTCAATGTCATAGAACATGAAACGCCATTTGCCGTCTGCATATTCGTTGGAACTGTCTGTGTTTTGCACCTTCCACATTGACCAGTTCTTGCCCGGCCAATCCCACTTGTTGTTTATCCAAACCTCTGCAAGGAAATAATCTCTCACACTGTCGGTGTCAACAAGCTTTGAGAACTCCTCATAATCTGCCTGTGCGGATAAGTCTTTGTGAGAAGCGAAGAAATCTGTAAGCTCCTTGAAGAAATATCCCTCGTCTGTTTCTCCCTCCGGAAGCTTGCCCTCGTCAAGCTTGTAGCCGCTCTGATAGGTTTCTGCGTCGCCTTTGTAGACCACCACATCGTCTTTGTTCACACCGTAGTGGCTTTCAAAATAATTGTCGGAATAGTCCTCTTCCAGCACATAAAGTCCCCAGTATTCGCCATTCAGATAAACAACGCATGGACGTGAAGCCTTTGTTGAGCCGTCAAGCTCTGTCATAAGACTCTGCCAATAGGTGTCATTGAATTTTGCCGTAAAAGCACAATTTCCACCTGCACGGAGAGTAAGCGTCTTAAAGCTGTCGATAGTTTCATCAGATGCGTTTTTCAGCCCCTCAAAGACCTCATAATTAAACTTCTTTTCACCGTATTTCTTTCTGGCGTAAAGCCTGAATCCCTTTTGCAGGTCGGAGCGTGAATAGTTTCCTTGTATCCTTATGCCGCAATCCTGTGACAAAGCGTTCGTCACATTTCCCTCGGCTGATATCTCGTTAAGCTCGATGTGACAATCACGTTCCCATTCCTTGCCACGCTGTTTGTAGTTTGCGTCAAGCTGTCTTGCAGTTTCGTTTTCTATGCTTTCTCCGCTGGCTTTATAGTCCTCCAGTGCCTTGTTGAAAATATCGCCCTTGACGTATATGCCGATCTTGCTGTCGAAAAGGTCAGCGTAGTCCATTGTGATGTTCATTACCGCAAGGTCATGCCCGACCGCTTCACAGCTTTCTTTAAGCCCTTTTATATGCTCCTCTGCGCTTCCTATGTAAAAGCTGCCTGAGAAGCTTTGCGAAACGCTTCCGTCGCTTTTTTCGCTTGACGCTCTTATAACAGTGCATTTGTCCACCGCATTGTCAGAAGGTGCTTTTTTGTTGCACCAGAAATCCCCCTCGCCAAAGCTGAACTCATTGAAATTGCCTGATATCATCTCAGTTGGTACTGCTGAAACCACATTAGGGCCATTGCTCCTGTCTTTTATTTCGATAGGGGCAGTGTATTCTTCTCTCGTGGCAGAGGTCCTAGGGTCTGTGCCGTCAGTGGTGTAGTATATCTTCTCACCCTCGTTTGCGGTAAGCTCAAGGCTGAAACCGCTGTCATAAAAGCCGCTTTCCTGCGAAAAACCTACCACGCTGTCATTGAGGTCAAATTCAGGCTTGTCTGTTTCAGGTTCGGTGGTGGTATTATCATAGTCTGAAACACTGCTGTCCGCTTTGCCGGAGCTTTCAGCCGCTTTTGATGAAGCCTGTGAACCGTCCACACCCTTTGAACAGCCAGACAGCATAAGCACTGCGGCCATAAGGCATAATATTTTTTTTGCGTTCATATATTTCCTGCTTTCTGTTTTATGTAAACGTTTTACTTTGCACATATGATTGTACCATAACAAAGTCCTGGAAGCAATAGAAACGCTCCATTTTCGGCATTTGCAACTGTTTGAAGCCTGTTTGTTTGTCTATTATGGATATAAAAAGCGACATAAAAGAGCGTCGGATAAAACTACCCGACGCTTTGTGTATTGTATTTTAAATTATTGTTTGTTTTTATTGTAGATTATCATAAGCCCTTTGAGCAGAAGCTCATCGTCAATGACGATGTCACGCTTGCAGTAAGGCACTATTATTTTTGCCACACCGCCTGTGGAAACCACAGTGCATTTTTCACCAAGCTCGTTTTCTATCCTCTCTATAACGCCGTCAATGCTTGCAGCGTTGCTATGGATTATACCGCTCTTCATACAGTCGATAGTATTAGTGCCTATGACCTTTTTAGGCGGTACAAGGCTAATGAAAGGAAGCTGTGAAGCTTTGCCCGAAAGCGAGTCGAGGGAAGTTCTAAGTCCCGGTATTATCATTCCGCCTATGAAATTCTTTTCCTTGTCTATTACTGATATGGTAGTAGCAGTGCCCATATCTATCATTATGATAGGCACAGGGTAGAGGTTTATCGCCGCAACTGCGTCTGCAACTCTGTCGCTTCCAAGTTGTGCGGGATTGTCGAGATTTATCTTAAGTCCCGTCTTTATTCCGGGTCCTACCACCATGATGCGCTTTTTGATAAGCCTCTCCATTGCCTCTTTCATCGTGAGGGTAACAGACGGCACGACTGATGAGATTATGCCGCCCCTGAAATCTGACATATCTATAGAATGTATCTCAAGAATGTTCTTGAGCATTATGGCATATTCAAGTGCCGTGGACTGCTGATTTGTAGAAAGTCTTTCAACAAAAAGTATCTTGTCGCTTTCAAAACAGCCCATTACTATGTTAGTGTTTCCTATATCGACCGCTAAAACCATTTGTATGTTATCCTTTCGGTGAATTTATGCCTGCGCTTTGTTTTTGCTGGGTATGAACCTTGCCTTATAAAGTGCAGCACCCACTGTACCTGTAACAAATGTGCATACAGCCATTTCGACCAGAGCGTTTATGCCTACAAAGGTGCAGATGAATACTATGATATTCTTTCCGCCCATAAGCTCTTTTACATAATCGGTGTTGCCGAAAAGCAAAACAAGCGCACTCATAAAGAACGCAGTGTTCAAAAACGCAGTAAAAAAGCCCGTAACAGCATATGAAACATAATTGTTTGTTACCTTGCTCATGCCTTTTGCAATAAATCCTACGACAATGCCGTCAAGAAGTCTTGGTACAAATCGCTGAACGAAAGCCAGGACCGGATCGATCGCAACAAGTGCTGCACCCATTCCGCTTGGCACGCCTATTCCGAAGCACTGCAAAAAGCTGAGCAGTCCGAAAACTCCTCCAATGACTGCACTTCCCACAGGGCCTACCGTTACAGCCGCTATGGCAATAGGAATTACGTTGAGAGTAATTACCAGCGGTCCGATAGGTATAGAACCGATAGGAGTGAACGAGAAGATCATTGTGAGAGCTGTCATCAATCCCAGTATCACCAATGATTTTGTGTTGACCTTTGTTTTCATATTAAATTTCCTCCTTGTTATTATTCCTCCATCATGGGAGGATACAATACAATACCAATATATTATAGCATATTTTTTCGCATATTTCCATAGTTTAAGCAAATTTTTTATGAATTTTTTTATCTTCATAAACAGGAATATCTCCCCACTCACAAATGTATAATCTATTAACAAAAGAAAACGAAATAAGCACTGCGAAATTCCATATAGTGCAAACAAAATCGTGATTTTTCATGTAATTGTGATATTTTTTACACCTGTTTTACACATTCATATGTACATTTAGCTATATGCACATACTTATATATGCTATGTAAAAGTTAATAATTAATAGAATATTCATAGATTATGTTAGAATAGTTCATTGACATTTTGTATAATTAAAGGCAAGCAAAGAGGAAATTTGTGTGAGATTTACACAAACCTCTTTGAACACATTATTACATTACATATAGGAGGAATTAGAAATGAGATTTACATTACCAAGAGACCTTTATCACGGCAAGGGAGCATTGGAGAACCTGAAAACACTGAAAGGTAAGAAAGCTATCATCGTAGTCGGCGGCGGCTCAATGAAGAGAAACGGTTTTCTCCAGAAAGCAGAAGCTTATCTGAAAGAGGCTGGAATGGAAGTTAAGCTTCTTGAGGGCGTAGAGCCAGACCCTTCTGTAACAACAGTTATGAATGGTGCAAAGGTCATGCTCGAATTTGAGCCTGATTGGATCGTAGCAATGGGCGGCGGCTCACCTATCGACGCTGCAAAGGCTATGTGGATCAAGTATGAGTATCCTGACTGCACATTTGAAGATATGTGTAAGGTATTCGGTATCCCTGAGCTGAGAAAGAAAGCACACTTCTGCGCAATTTCTTCAACATCAGGTACAGCTACTGAGGTAACAGCATTCTCTATTATCACAGATTATGACAAGGGTATCAAGTATCCTATCGCTGACTTTGAGATCACACCGGATGTAGCTATCGTTGATCCTGACCTTGCAGAAACAATGCCACAGAAGCTGACAGCTCATACAGGTATGGACGCTCTGACACACGCTATCGAAGCTTATGTTTCAACAGCAAACTGTGCGTATACAGATCCACTTGCTATCCATGCTATCGAAATGATCCAGAAGGATCTCGTTGATTCTTACAACGGCGATATGGGCGCAAGAGATAGAATGCACGACGCTCAGTGTCTTGCAGGTATGGCATTCTCAAACGCTCTGCTTGGTATCGTTCACTCAATGGCTCATAAGACTGGTGCTGCTTTTGCTGACTATGGCGCACACATTATCCATGGTGCAGCTAATGCAATGTATCTGCCAAAGGTAATCGCATTTAATGCTAAGGACGAAACAGCTAAGAAGAGATATGGCGTTATCGCTGATTATATGCACCTTGGCGGTTCAAACGATGACGAGAAGGTAAAGCTCCTCATCGAGTATGTAAGAGGCATGAATGACAAGCTCAACATTCCTCACTGCATCAAGAACTATGGTACAGACAGCTATCCATGTGAGCAGGGCTTCGTTCCAGAGAACGTATTCCTTGAAAGACTCCCTGAGATCGCTAAGAACGCTATCGCAGACGCTTGCACAGGTTCTAACCCACGTCAGCCTTCACAGGAAGAAATGGAAAAGCTCCTCAAGTGCTGCTACTACGATACAGAAGTTGATTTCTAATTCTCCAGATTATAGAACAGAGAGCGTCCCGAACTTGTTTCGGGGCGTTTTCTGCTTTTTGTGTATTTCGCTTAAAAACACTTGATTTTTATTAGATTTTATGTTATAATTTTAGTAGACTTGGGAAATTTTATTATATAAGCAGGGGAGAGTGTTTATTTTGCAGGATATGGACTATTATTTTTCTCATTTTCCTGTGCTGGAAACAGAAAGACTCATACTCAGGGCGAAGACCGCTACTGACGCAGAGGATATGAAAACATATATGGCTGACGAGAATCTTTACAAATATTGGGGCAGAAACATGACAAGGCAGGAAAGAGAGCCGTCGCTTTTTTTCGGACGCACTCTTAACAACGGCAAAAAGGATCATATAAGCTGGGGGATAGAGCTAAAGAAAAATCATAGGTTGGCAGGGGAGGTAAACCTCTTCAATATCGAGAATGACAGACAGGCAATGATAGGCTATCGTATCTCGGCGGCGTATCAGAACATGGGCTTTGTCACCGAGGCTCTCAGGCGTGTGATCAGATTTTGCTTTGAGGAAACAGGCGTTCAAAGGCTTGAAGCTGAGGTCATGACGGTGAACGTGGCTTCAAACAGAGTAATGGAAAAATGCGGATTTACCTGCGAGGGAACAAAGCGTCAGGCAAAGTTTGTGAACATCTATACAGACTTCAATATCTATGGGCTTCTCAGAAGCGATATTATGGGAGAGCGTGCGGCTTCTACATAAGACAGAAAAATAACGGGCGGAAGATTTGGTCTTCCGTCCGTTTTGTGTTGTTCTGTATTAGCTTATCAGCCTATAGCTTTGAACGCCTCTCTTATTGAGCGCACACCGATTATTTTCATTGAAAACTTGCTTGTGTCAACGCTTTTCAGCGAATGTGCAGGAACGATACAAGTTTCAAAGCCCATTCGTTCGCACTCCGCAAGGCGCTGTTCACAGTGGGAAATGCTCCTGAGCTCTCCGCCTAAGCCTATCTCGCCAAGGGCGATAAGCTTGTCGCTTATGACCTTGTCCGTCAGCCCCGAATAAAGCGCCAATGCCACCGATAGGTCAGCCGCAGTGTCATCAAGCTTTAATCCGCCTACAATGTTGATGTAAACGTCCAGCCCACCGAAAAAATAGCCAAGCCGTTTTTCAAGCACAGCTATTATTATCGCCATTCTGTAGTAGTCAAAGCCCGTGGCAGTACGTCTTGGGGAGGCAAGCACGCTCTTGCACACAAGTGCCTGGACTTCCGCCATAACAGGCCTTGTGCCCTCCATTATGCAGGCAACGCAAGTTCCCGAAGCGTCTGTCGGTCTGCCCTCCAAAAACATCATAGAGGGATTTTCAACTTCCAGCAGACCGCTGTCAGCCATTTCAAACATACCTATCTCATTCGTTGAGCCAAAACGGTTTTTTATGGCTCGCAGTATCCTGTAGGTGAGATTTCGCTGACCCTCAAAATACAGCACGCAGTCAACAATGTGTTCCATGACCTTTGGTCCTGCGATAGCACCGTCCTTGTTGACGTGACCTACTATGAACATTGGTATCTCTTCCGACTTTGCTGTGCGCATGAACATATTCGTGCATTCTCTTACCTGCGTCACAGACCCCTGCGCTGAGGATATCCCGCTTATGTTCATGGTCTGGATAGAGTCGATTATGACTATCTCAGGCTTTTCTTTTACTATCACAGAGCATATCTGCTCGCAGTCATTGTCTGCAAGAAGATACAGATTTTCAGAATCAACATGAAGCCTGTTTGCACGAAGCTTTATCTGTCGTACAGACTCCTCTCCCGATACATAAAGTATGGTGTGATCTTTGCCGAGATATTGGCATATCTGCAAAAGCATTGTGGATTTTCCTATGCCCGGTTCACCGCCCAGAAGCACCAGAGAGCCTTTCACAAGCCCTCCTCCAAGCACTCTGTCAAGCTCTTTCAGCCCCGTTGCATAACGTATCTCGTTGTAGCTTGCGTCAACACCGCCTATGCCAACTATCTTGTCGGAAATATCCCTGACAGTCGTGGGCTTAGACTTTGCACCGCCCGCTCTGACCGCAAGCTCGACCTCCTCAAAGGTGTTCCATTCGCCGCAGTTAGGGCATTTGCCGTTCCATTTTGAAGTTTCATATCCGCACTGACTGCACACATACGAAGTTTTCACCTTTGCCATATGGTCGTTCCTTTCTGCATATTTATCTGACGATTTGCTGATATATATAAATGCTGTGCCGATTTTGTGTAAGGGCTGGCGCCCCCGACAACCCGTTTATGTTTCGGTGATCGCTCGTGCAAAGCGCTGAAATTACTTGCCCTCAAGCCCCTTGAGAGCCTTTATCTCGTCACGGTCGAGCCTTATAACAGAATCCTTTATTACCTCAATATCGTCTTTCTTCACAACAACAACGTTGTCGTTTTTATCCATTTTAACTCTCAGCTTTCCTGTGAGCAGATTTACTTCCTCAACAACGCCCTTTCCGTCAGCCGTTTTTACGATAGCGCCCACCTTTGGTGTGTGCTTGAGAAGATCCTCATAGCTGTCCTGCTCGTATTTCAGACAGCACATAAGTCTTCCGCAAGTGCCTGAGATCTTCGTAGGGTTAAGTGACAAGCCCTGCTCCTTAGCCATTTTAATAGAAACAGGCTGGAACTCTCCCAAAAATCTTGAACAGCAGAAAGGCTGTCCGCAGATGCCAAGACCACCAAGCATTTTTGCCTCGTCACGAACGCCTATCTGACGAAGCTCTATCCTCGTTCTAAATACCGCAGCAAGGTCTTTTACAAGCTCACGGAAATCAACTCTGCTTTCGGCGGTAAAATAGAAAAGAAGCTTGTTGTTGTCAAAAGTACATTCAACGTCGATAAGATTCATTTTCAGCTTGTGAGCGGCTATCTTCTGCTCGCATATCTTGAAAGCGTCCTTTTCCTTCTGTCTGTTTTTTTCGATAGTTTTCATATCGTTAGGGGTGGCAAGCCTTATAATGCCTTTTACGGGGTTTGTGAATCTTGTTTCGTCTATTTCCCTGTCCACAAGCGCAACTTCACCACATTCAACGCCCCTTGCGGTCTCAACGATAACTTTGTCGCCCATTTTAACGTCATAGTCTTTTGGGTCGAAGTAGTATATCTTGCCAACGCTTTTAAAGCGTACTCCGATTATTTTTAACATCTCTTTTTCCTTTCAAATATATATCACGGCTTTGCCGTCAGCTACTTTCCTGTGACAGAATATATCTGTCCTGCCAGACTGTTTATAGTCAGGCTTATGTTGCAGTTTGCGTCTATCCTGCCTATGTAGTCAGAAACTATATCGTAAAGCCTGACCGCCTGATCTGAGGAAAGGCTTCTGCTGAGCGTCTTTGCACCCTCTTTCGCACAGCTCACAGACTTTTCGCTTTCTCCCCCGAGCCTGAATGCCGCACTGTCACGGAGTATCTCCTGAAAAAGACTCAGCCCCTCTCTCAGCAATGTTTTTTTGCCGTCTGCCGCAAACAGCGTTTTCAAAACGTCATATTCGTTTCCGCCGCACATTGCGTCGCACAGACCTCTTGCAAGCTTCACGCTGTCAAAAAACTGGGAGTGTTCAAGATATTCGACACATCTGCCGATATTTCCACGCCCTGCTGAAACAGCTTCGCTTATGAGCGCAGGGGCAACGGCAGGATATTTCTCCTGCAAACACGCCATGCTCTCCGCCTCCGTGACAGAGGTCATGCCAAGGGAAAGCACTCGTGAGATTATGGTAGGCAGAAAAATTTCCTTGCTCCTCGCCGTAAGTATTATAGCGGTATGCTCAGGCGGTTCTTCAATGACTTTAAGCAGAATGTTCTGCACCTGAATAACAGTGTTCACCGACAAGTCAAGGTCAGGGATTATGTATACTTTCATTCTCGCCTCGTTCGGTGCAACGGGAGCTTCCGCAACTATAGGTCTGATAGAATCGTCAACGATATAGTTGCCGTTGCTGTTTGCCTTTGCCACCATAACGTCAGGGTGAACTCCGTCGGCTATCATTCTGCACGTCCTGCAAATGCCGCAAGGCTCGCCTGTCTGACGTTCGCACAAGAGTGCCGCCGCTATCCACCGTGCAAGGGTCTTTTTACCAAGCCCCTTTTCTCCGTGTATCATTATGGAGTGCGGCTCTCGTTTCTTTTTTATCATCTCAGATACGAGCCTGCGAGGCTCGCTGTTTCCGTATATTATCAAGCCCTCAGACCCCTTTCTGAAAATTTTCTATCCCTTAGACTTTCTCGAAACGCTCGATATCAGTAACGAAAATAGTTGCGCCGCCGATAGCCACCTCAACAGGATATGAAGCTGCACCGTCAGGCTCCATGATAGTAGATGACGGAACGAACTGCTTTCTTTTCTTTGAATACTTTTTGCAGACCTCTATAACAAGGTCTACCTGCTCGTCAGGGCAGCAGATAAGAAAAGTAGTGTTTCCTGACATAAGAAAACCGCCTGTTGAAGAAAGCTTTGTGGCTCTTATGCCGGCTTTCAGAAGTCCTTTATTTACAGCGTAGGTATCATCGCTGTTTACGATAGCATAGACAAGTTTCATGACTTTTGCCTCCTGTTATTTTTGATGTAGGAATAGCTTTTTTAGCTACGCCTTATATTATAGCACATTTATGCGTTCAATTCCATAGTTTTTCAAAATTTTTATTACCTGAGGTGTTATCTCCTCACCGCTCACTGCCACAGGCACAGAGGGCTGACAGCTTGTGACGGTCATTCCGCATACAAGACCGCAGGCGTCCTCCACGTTTACGGTGTGCTGAGCTGAAAAAGCCGCCTGCCTTATACCCATGCGTTTTATCCCTTTTGGTATAGCGGGTAAGTCACCGAAAAGCCTTATCCTAGGCTGTTTTATCTCTGAAAACGCCTTTTCCAGCTTCAAAAAGTCCTCCTCGCTGTTGAAAGGCGACGGCATAAGCACAACATATTGTGTGTCGCTGTATTCAGGCTCGATGCTATATTCCCTCAGCCTGTCTGCAAGGTCGTCACCTGTGATACCGCTTTTGTATGCGGCAAGGGTTATCTTCATAGGCTCTTCGCCTATGGTATGCCAGCCGAAAGCTGTTATCCTATCTTTGCAGACTTTCACCCTTTCCAGAGTGCGTTCAAGGTCACGAGGAAAACTGCCATTCACATAGTCAGCGCAAAGGTCAAGGCTCTCCATTATAAGATAGGAGGGGCTTGTTGAGCCGAACATTGACATTATCTCTTTGGCGCAATCATCATAATTCGCAGGGGCGTGATTTGAAATATGAAGCATTGCTCCCCCTGTGTAGCATGGAAGCGTTTTGTGAGCAGAGTCACAGCACATATCAGCCCCCAAGTCCATGGGGTGCAGGCTCTCAGGGAGAAACTTCAGATAAGCTCCGTGAGCGTTGTCGCAAAGAAGAGGCACACCGTATTTTCTGCAAACCTCGCTCATGCCCTTTATGTCGCTGAGATCACCAAGATAGTCAGGTGAGGTCACATAAACGCAATCTGCCTTTGTCCTTGACAGCACTTTCTCAACGTCCTCGGGAGTGACGCTTCCTGCGCATATAGACGTAAACTCGCCCTTTGGATATATCCACTCCACGTCCACATCTAGAAGTATGCAGGTATTTATAAACGCCTTGTGGACGTTTCTTGGTGCGGCAACAGTTATCTTTTTTCCTTGCCCACTGCGACATACTATGCCAAGCATTGCCTTTATGCAAAGGCTCGACCCCTCGGCAGAGTAAAAAGTCCGCCTGCTGCCATAGGCTTTTGCCATTTTGGCTTCGCTCTGTGCGATGATCCCCTCGGCTTCAAAAAGATAGTCCGCACCCTTTATTTCAGTGATATCCCACGGCTCAAGACCATGAAATTTCTGCCCTTTGTGACCGGGCATATGAAACCTCGCTATGCCTGACTTTGCATATTCTCTAACAAATTTATTCACAGGTGCGTTCAATGCTATCTCCCTTTCAGTGCGCTTTTGAGCATGGCAGGCTTCATACCGCAGGATATCCGCTTTCTTGCAAGCCCGATAGTTCTGGATACAGTGGATTTTGAAACACCCTCTGCGTCGGCTATCTCCTGCATTGTCATGCCCTTTGTATAATACATTATTATATAACATTTCTGCCGTTTCGTCAAATTTTCCCGCACTATCTCACGCATGAGCCTGTTTTCTATGGCAGAGGCAGGGTCGGGACTATCTTTCTCGGTGTCACGAGAACTTGAGATATAGTTTTGTATAAGCTCGTATGATACCTTTGTGTGCTGCATAAAAATCCTTTCTTTATCTTTTTTCGATGTTTTCTGACCATTTTTTTACCCACTATATATTGTGGGCAAATTTTTGGACAAACACAATTTTCAAAATTCTTGTTTAATTTGTGGGAAATTAAACGGACTGTTTGTGCATTTTACCATTGCAATTTAAAGAAATATGTGTTATAATGTATCTGCAAATTTGTTTGAGGGTGTTTTGTTGGACTTATAAATATAAATAAAGAAAAAAGCCGATATGAACATCTTTTGAATGAAAAGGGCGGTATTGTGTAAGCTGCCCGTTCTATTTTGAGCCGAATACTGCGGATAAAAATAAAAACACAGGGCAGTGTGAAGCTTTAAGGAGAAGTGTAAAAATTTATGGAGAAAGTAAAGCTTAACAGATTGTCTGAGCTTACTGCTATTGCGAGAAAAAGAGAGCTTACCTCAGAGGAGAAGTCTGAGCGTGAGGCTTTGAGAAATGAGTATCGCAGAAGCGTTATAGCTAACCTGACAGGTCAGCTTGAAGCCACGACGATCATTGAGCCGGACGGCTCAAGAATTAAGGTTTCGGATATGAAACGCAGCGGGGAGGATAAAATAAAGTGACAGGAGTTTCCAGACAGAAACAGAAGCTTTTGACCATGAAAAAGCTTTTTGAGACCAAGACAGACGAAAAGCACACCATTACAGGAAACAGGCTTATCGAGATTCTGGGCGACTACGGCATAAAAGCTGAGCGTAAGACTATCTATGATGACATCAAGACCCTCTGCGACAGCGGAATGGATATTGAGATAACAAAGGACGGTCACTCCAACGCTTATTATCTTGCTCAAAGGCTGTTTCAGGACGAGGAGCTGTATGTTCTTGCAGACGCAGTTGCTTCAAGCAGGTTTCTTACACAGAAGAAATCGAAGGAGCTGTTAAAGAAGATACAATCACTTACATCTGAACACAAGGCAAAGGATCTGCGCCGAATGGTCTATGTGTCAAACAGGACAAAGACCTTCAACGAGCAGATATACTATGCCATAAACAGCATACAAGAGGGCATTTTCAGCGGCTTGGAGATACGCTTCAAGTATTACGAATACACCGTTGAAAAACGCAAACAGCTTCGCCACGGCGGCGAGGTGTATACGGTTTCACCGTATTCTCTGGTTTGGGAAAACGACAACTATTACCTTGTGTGCTATTGCGAAAAGCATGAAAAGATATGCCGCTACAGAGTTGACAGAATGACTCAGGTCACTGTTACAGATATCCCCAGGAGGGAGCTTTCCGAGGAGGAGAAGACGGAGGTCACAAATCGTCAGACTATCTACGGAATGTACGGCGGCGAGCTTATGACGCTGCAATTGCAGTTTGACAATAAGCTCATAGATGTTGTAATGGATCGTTTTGGTGAGAAAACCATATGTCACAAAAATTCCGACAATACCTTCTATATAAATGAGGAGGTGCAGGTCGCACCAACATTCTGGGGCTGGCTTTTCCAGTTCGGCTCACAGGCAAAGGTGCTTGGACCTGAAAGGGCAGTGGAAATGGCAAAGGACGCTATTTCAGATATTGCCGATTGCTACAAATAAAAATTTGGACAAGGATAAAAGAGCCGAGATATAAATAGGCGAACGTCTGCTGTAAAAGGCAGGCGTTTTTTTATTTGGATATACTACATCACTATTGATTATAGCACATATGTTCGATATTGTCAAGGGGTAATGTAAAATTTCCGTAAGATGTCGGCAAAAAGTTGACAGCACAGGGACGAATATGTTATAATATTTACACAAGCAAAGGCGCTTTGAGTAGAAGATACCCAAAGCGCTATTTTTATAATAAGGTAAAAAGGGGTGATAAGCTTGACCACAATGCTCATTTTATCTTCTGTGATAGTGCTGTGCTGTGTGTTTTTCAATAAAATATCGGACAAGTTTGGACTTCCTGCATTGCTGGCGTTCATTCTCCTTGGAATGTTGTTCGGCTCTGACGGGCTTTTTAAAATAGAGTTCGATAACTATAAATTTGCCGAGGAGATATGCTCGGTGGGACTTGTTTTCATAATCTTCTACGGAGGCTTTGGCACGAAATGGAGCGAAGCCAAAAAGGTGGCAGGCAAGTCACTTATACTCGCTTCCGCAGGAGTTTTGCTCACAGCCTTTGCAACTGGAGCATTTTGCAAGCTTGTGCTGGGCTTTGAGTGGCTGGAAAGTCTGCTTATAGGCGCTGTTATAAGCTCCACAGACGCCGCTTCGGTGTTCTCTGTACTTAGAAGCAAAAAGCTGAACCTGCGATACGGTACGGCTTCAATACTGGAGCTTGAAAGCGGAAGCAACGACCCTTGGGCTTATATGCTCACTGTTATAATACTTTCAGTAATGAAGGGCGGTGCGACGGCAGGAGGCTTTGTAGTCAGCCTGCTTTCACAGGTGGTGTTCGGTGTGGGCTTCGGTGCGCTTATATCTTTGGGCGCAGTGTATCTCATAAAACGTGTGCGATTTGACGCCGCAGGCTTTGACGCTATCTTTGTTACTGCCATAGCTATTCTTTCCTATGCTCTGCCCTCGGCGGTGGGCGGAAACGGCTATCTTAGCTGTTACATTGTGGGAATAGTCCTGGGCAATACAAAAATATCAGGCAAAACAGCCCTTGTGCATTTCTTTGACGGAATAACGGGCTTCACACAGATATTGCTGTTTTTCCTCCTTGGACTTTTGGCATTCCCGTCACAAATGCCGTCAATAATACTTCCTGCGGCGGCGATAGCATTGTTCCTTACATTCGTTGCAAGACCTGTGGCTGTTACTGTTATCATGAAGCCTTTCGGTGCAAAGTGGAAGCAGATAGCCCTTATCTCATGGGCAGGACTAAGGGGAGCGACCTCTATAGTTTTCGCTATCATGGCGACAGTTGATGACGCATATATGAAAAATGACGTTTTCCATATCGTTTTCTGTATCGTGCTTATGTCTATCGGTATTCAGGGTACGCTTCTGCCGCTGTTTGCTAAAAAGCTCGATATGATAGACGATGAGGAGAACGTAATGAAAACGTTCAATGACTACAGCGACGAAACGGAAGTGCAGTTTATAAAGCTTTCAGTTCAGCCGGACAGCAATTGGGCAGGTCGGAAGATAAAGGATATACCTTTTCCGAGAGGACTGCTTGTGGTGATGATACTCCGTGACAAAGAGAAGATAATACCAACAGGCAAAACCCAGATACTTGCAGGGGACGTTGTGGTGCTGAGTGCGGCAGGCTTTTATGATGACAGCCATTTTGTCCTAAGCGAAATGAACCTTGACAAGCATCACGAGTGGTGCGGTCTGAAAGTGTCGGAAATAACAATGTCAGAGGACAGCCTGATAGTAATGATAAAACGTCAGGGGCGTATACTTATCCCAAACGGCAGGTTGCGGCTCAAAGAGGGAGATGTGCTTGTAGTCACATCAGGATAGAGAATATGCAGGCGGCGGAATTTTTCTGCCGCCTTTTTTACTCAAAAAATCAAGCACAGCCATGAAAAGTATGCTATACTATAAGTACAGTAACGTTACTATATATACGAGGGGGCAGGGGAATGAGAAAGGAAGACCAGAACAATTTCTGTATTTTCACCACAGCACTTGATTATATCGAACACAATCTGTGCAGTGAGTTCACGCAGGAGGATATAGCGGCAGTGTGCTATTGCTCGCTTTCGGCACTTCAGAAATTGTGGAGATACGCCACGCATACAAGCCTTAAAGAGTATATCTCAAAAAGGCGGCTCACCAATGCAGGGATAGATCTTCTCAATACTGATATGACCGTCATGGATATCGCCATGAAGTATCAGTACAATTCCCACGAGGTTTTCACAAGAGCGTTCACAAAGCAGTGGGGCGTTGCACCCTCGGTGTTCAAGAAAGAGTGGAACAAGAGCTGCGGACTTTTTCCAAAGCTCAACCGTGACTATTTAAAAGGAGCATATTATATGGGCAACAAGAAATTTGACGTAACTGAACTTTTTGATTATCTTAACGAGAGAACAGGCACATATGTATTGTGCTTTGACATTGTTGGACTGATGAGGATAAACGATGAAATAAGCAGAGAGGCAGGGGACAAGGTGATACTTGAGAGCCTTAAAAGGATAAACGCCGCCGCAGGGGAAGATATGCCTGTTCTGAGGATAGGCGGCGACGAGTTCGTTATGGTGACAGGGCTTGACGATGTTGAAAAGGTGACAAAGATAGCGAAAGCTGTCATGGAGAAAAACGGTATTGAAACTGCATACAAAGGCGGCACAGTGCCGGTATCCATAAGGTCGGGAGCGGTGATGATAAGAAAACCGCTGAAATATTCAATGCTTTGTCATGACTTTGATGAGGTCATAAGCTTTGCGAGAAATGACGGAGAGGTGCATTTTGCGAAAGCAGAGCAGAGATAAAACGATATGCCGAGGGCGGACGGTGGTCTGTCCTCGATTTTTATGAAAACCACTTTGCCATTCTTATCAGCTTATTTTCAGTGTCTTTTCATAAAACTATCATATTGAACAGGTATTATATATACAAGGTCAGAGGAACACCGAGAAAGACCTCAGGCAAAAGCTTTGAGAGCTTGATGAAAGTTCCGTCAACCAATTACTCATAATGAGTTTTTCATATAATGAGTTTTCATATATAATTTTCCTTCATTCTTCTTTTCATTTCATCTCGCTGTGCTCTGAATTTTCAGAGTGCGGCAAAAGTGAAATGGCATGGGAAAATACATAACTTTAGCATTCCCCATTCATAATTTTTTCTTCATATTATACTTCTTACTTCTCTGAAAGACCCTGTGGCTTTTGCCGCGGGGTCTTTTGGATTTGTAGAATTTATATCAAAACAAACGTTCTTATCTGTGCATATCGACAAAAAACTTGCTGTCCAAAAAATTACCCCTCAAATTCATGAAGTTGTGTTATCATACATACAGCCCCGAAATAGAAAAATAAGAGGATGTGTAAAAATGATATGGATAATAATGATGAATGTTTTTATCGTTGCGGCAGGTGCAGGCGGCGACAGGTGGCTTATGAAAACTATAATGAGAATGGTGCTGTTTTTCCTGTTTGCTGCGGTGGCAGAGAGGAACATGGGAGCAGTGTTTGCCGCAGGCATCGTGTTCACAGCGGCATGGGCGGCATTGTCGCTTTTTGAAGCGGAAACCAAAAAGAAACGCCATGCAAATAAGGTCAGACAGTGCCGCGTCAGAGAAAATATAAACCGTACAATACAAATTGAGCAATAATTAACAAAAAAATCACTTATTTTATGGGCATATGTGTTATAATTAATAATGATTATAGTAAATTAGCCTGAGAGGTGATATAGCTTTTGAAAAATTCTGCTGATTTTGAACTGTATGATAAAATAAAAAAATATAGAAGATCTATTTTGAAAACAAGCGTGTTAGTGCTGTTCGTTGCTTGTCTGCTTGTGTATGCGTGTGCCTGCTATTACAGCGGTGTGAACGCATTTCAGAAAGAGGCTCAGCTTTGCTCTGCCATAAATGCGGAAGCAGACCAGAATGTGGCTGCCTTTATGAAGAAAATGGAGGACACTGCCAAGCTTATAATGGGCAATGAGGACTATGCGAAATATGATCCTACTGATACGTCAAAGAGTGAATTTGCTGTGCTTAATGAGGAGAATGTTCTCACTGAGAGGCTTATAGAGCTTAGTACATTGGGCAACTATACTGATTTTGGCATTGTAAGCAGTAATGAACATAATGTAGGAAAGATAACCGATGGTACAAAGGATATCTTTGACGATGAGATATACAAGAGAGTTTCCGACCTTATGGGTGACAGCAAGATAAAATGGTTCACGGGACAGGACGATAACTACAGACGAGTGTATTTCGCAGGCAGGATAAATGACGATCTTATTTTTATCTCCTCTGTATTTTCAACGGAGTTTGACCTTGTTTTTCTGCCCTCTGACAATTACAGCGAGATAAATACCATGCTGTGTGATGACGATGGCAGGATAATCTATGCTAACGACGGAAAAAGTGTTGTCGGCGAAAAGCTCGATGAAAAGCTCTCTAAATTCCTTGAGGGAGGCACTGGCGTCACCGTTTCGGATATGACTACTATCTGTGCTATTGATGATTGCAGTGACGATTGGGTGGTCATTACTACCGTGGATATGTCAGACACTTTGCGTCACTATGTGAAAACAGGGCTTAAATGCCTTGGTATCTTTATTTGCTGCGCAGTCATATTTATTATGATATCTGCGGCAGCGGCGGCGGATAACGACCCGCAGAACGGACCGAAGTTTGGAAAATATCCAAAGGTGGACGAAAATACAGGGCTTTTCACTGCGGAATATACCGAAAACAGCATTATGGATAAAATGGAAACTTGTATCTCAGGCTCGACTATCGCATTTATTATCGTGAAAATAACAAATCTGGAGCTTATAAGGCTCAACTATGGCGAGGAGATAGTGGCGGAAGCTGAGCGAAAGGTCGCCGAAATACTGGTGGAGAACCGCAAGGAGGGCGATATCTGCGGAATTTTCAGGGAGGGCGAGTTTGCTCTGTTTGCAGACCATACGAACTTTGACCTTGTGAGAGCCTATGGTAATGTGAGGGCTTATGTTAAAGAGCTTAACGATAAGCTGAAGGAATGTTGCCTTGACGATGACAGAGGCTACATAAAATGTGCAGTGGGTGCGTCGGTCTACCCTGAAACAAGCGATGATTATGATGAACTTTACGAAATGGCGGAAAAAGCCTGCGAGAAAGCAGAACACAGTGAGGACGCAAGAGCGGTGATATATGATAAAAAAGAGGAAGAGGTGAGCCGCAGTTGAGAACACGCATTGTAAGGTGTGCGGCTTTGACCGCTTCAGCGATCTGCACAGTGACTGTCATGACGGGCTGTGCATTGTTTGAAAGAAGAATGGAGCATAATGTAAAGACCGAGGTGTCCTTCTCGTGGTGGGGCAAGGACGCGCGTAACGAGTATACTCTCGACGGGCTTAAAGCCTATCAGAACAGCAATAAGAACGTTGTGGTAAGACCTGAGTATGCAGACTTTGACGGCTTCAAAACACGAATGGACGTGGAATTTTTCTCTGACACCACCGCAGATATCATGCAGTTAAACTACAGCTGGCTCTATGAATATTCTCCCGACGGCGAGGACTTTTATGACCTTAATGAGCTGTCGGAATACATAAATCTCTCAGCATTTGATGATGACAGCCTTTCGTATGGCACTATAAACGGCAAGCTTAATGCCTTGCCTACCGGTACGAACTGTATAACCTTCTACTATAATAAGACGATGTATGACAGCTATGGTCTGAGCCTGCCTGAAAATTGGTCTGACTTTATAAATGCGGCAGAGGTCATGAAATCAGACGAGGTGTATCCTGTTGAAATGACGAAAAAGGCGGCTTATCTCAGCTCTGTGGCGTATGTGGAGCAGGTAACGGGAAGAAAAATGTTATCTGACAGCGGTGAGTTTCAGTATAACTCGGAGGACGTAAGGCTCATGCTCGCCTTTTATCAGGAAATGCTAAATAAAAAGGTCACAAAGCCTGCGTGGGATTTCGATAGGAACGATCTTGAAAAGTGCCTGACGGCAGGTGTGGCTTCCTGGATATCAGACGCAGAGTATTACTGCGAGCCTGCTCAGAAGTTTGGCTTTGACATCGTTATAGGCGACTATCCAAAGCATAAGCAGGCAGTGAGCAGTGGTTGGTATAAAAAGCCCACTAGCGTTTATGCCATAAAGAAAAATACCAAGTCCCCTGAGGAAGCCGCAAAGCTTCTTGACTATCTTGTGAACGGTGAGGAAATGGCTCTCCTGCAGGGCATGGGAAAGGGCGTGCCTGCATCAAAGGCGGCATTGGAAGCCCTTGAAGCGAGGGATATGCTTGACGGGATAGAGTATAAAGCCAACGAGAAAATGGCAAACTCAGAGGAGCTTGAAATAATGTCCCCGAAGCTTGAAAATCAGGGGGTACTTGATCTTTTTATAAGCACCTCCGAGTCGCTTTATTATGGCAGGGCGGAGATAGAAAACGCTTCTGAAAATCTGTATAATAAGATGAAGGAATTATACAAATAGTTAAATATGCGAAACAAATAGTGCAAATTGTATTCAAAAATGAATGAGAAGTGTACAGAGTACACAAAAATAACGAAACTGTTAAATAAGTCTTGACAATTTATTTGTTTTAAGATATAATTAAGAACGATGTAAGGTGATACATCATAAAACGGTGTGTGACAAAGTGTGTGACATAATTTCATGTGAAAATGTCAACATAGTGTTACCAATCGTCAAAATGACCGATTGAAAATTAGTTTTTCGTCAAGTTGAACAAAGTTGAGAAAAAATCTGAAAAACTATTGACATTTTGGACAAGATGATGTATACTTTAATCATGGTGATAAGGAGAACACAAAGAACTCCGAAAGCCACTTAATTATTGGAAAGTAGCTGCTTAAATCGGCTTGCAGCTCTTTTATAAACAAATTTATTTAATTTATTATGGAGGGATTTTCTATGAAGAAATCTAACAGAAAAGGTTTCACCCTTGTAGAGCTCGTAGTTGTTATCGCTATCATCGGTATCCTTGCAGCTATCCTCGTTCCTACAATGATGAACTATGTAAAGAAGTCAAAGCTCAAGACAGCTAACTCAAACGCTAAGCTCGTTTTCACAACTGTAAACAACGAAGCTGCTGATATGCTCGTTGAGGGTACATCAGTAACATCTGATGCTTCAATGAAGGTTACATCAAGTAAGGGTAACAAGATTAAGGAGAATTTTGGTGGCACTGATGATACTGCAAAGGCTAAGCTTGCTTCTGCAGTTTGGAATGCACTTAAGGACAATGGTGATGGCGCTGGCTATTGCGTATATGTTCTTGGCGATGATGGTAACGTTACATTTGCTCAGTGGTCTGACGTTGAGAACCCAACAGGTGGAGTTCTTGGCCAGTATCCAAACCCATGTAGCAAGCCTGACAATGCTAATAAGCCATTCGCTGATACAGCATACACAAAGGATTCTTGGGCTCCAACTGCAGGTGACTAATTTACAATTAAAGCGTTTTGAGAACCGCTCATTTGAGCGGTTCTTTTTTTGTCTGAAAATATATAAAATAGCCAATAAGAATAGTTTGCCTTTGTGCAAATGGTAAAATTGAGTAATAAAGCTTGCCTTTTCCTTGACAAAATCGGGTAAATTTTGTATAATATACTTGTCGAAATATTAAATGGGGATCAATATTCCGATGAAAGAATTGAGGGAAAGACATGAATAAAAAAGGCTTTACTTTGGTGGAGCTTGTGGTGGTTATTGCCATTATCGGCGTGCTTGCGGCTATTCTTGTGCCAACTATGATGAGTTATATCAGAAAGGCAAAGCTTAAAAGTGCGAACAGCAACGCAAAGATAGTGTTCAATACTGTAAATGCGGTCGTGACTGATATGCAGTGTGAGGGCAAAGATATCGACGTTCAGTCATGTACGGCTGTGGTCGATTGCACCGCAGAGCCTGACGAATCCAAAAAGCTTGAAAAAGCCGTCCATGACGCACTTAACGTCAATGGCGACAATGCAGGCTATGCCTTTTGGATAGCAGGGGAGGACGGCAGATATAAGCTTGCACAGTGGTGTGATACAAGTTCGCCAAGGTCTAAAGGCATAGTAGGGCAGTATCCTGACCCTGCGAACAAACCTGACGATCTCCCTGAGAATTTCAGTTGGGGCGTGAAGTTTTAGCACACTTGACAATTTGCCGTGATTTACATTATAAAACACCTGTTCAATAAGATCGGCACTCTTGAAGAATTGACCGCAAAAAAGCTATACTAAAACCAACCGCCAAGGACTCACAACGTCCTCGGCGGTATTTTTCTACCCAAAATAAACCCCATAATACCTGCAAGCCTTTATCATAAAATCCTCGCTCACATCAAAATGCTGCGCAAGAAGATAAATGCTGTCCAGATTTTTCTTTATGGCTTTGATAAGCTCGCTTTTCGGTATCAGATTTTCTATCGCCCACTTGTCTGCACGGTATTCATGCTGTGAGATGTTGTCTGCCGTGGCGTATCTGTTGTAAAACGCACCCTTTACGCAGTGACCTATCTCGTGAGCAGTGCGCTCTTTCAAAAGCCTTGCAGGCGTCTGGCTGTCTATGCCGATCGCACAGCCTCCTGCGCCAAAAAGCGATATCGCCCCGCACTTTGGACAATCAATAAAATCTATAGTTATGTTCTCTCTGCTGCAAATATCATACAATTCCTGTATGTTCGTCATCTCTCACTTTTCACCAGCCTTTCTGCGCTTTGCTTCCTCTCTGAGCATGACCATTTCTGCATACTGCTTGACCTCGTCAAACATTTCGTCCGTCACTCCAAGCGTGCCGTTGAATAATGCATATTTCAGCTTCGTGTCAAAATCTTCTTCCCTGCCAGATATAAGATATTGTACGCTCACTCCAAATCTGTTCGCTATCTTTGTAGAATTCTCTGCGGAAAGCCGTTCCGTCCTGCCTTTGCTCAGCTCAGATAAACAGCTCCTCGTTATAGACAGCTCCTTGCACATCTGCGATACCGTCATATTGTTCTCCTCGCATAGTTCTTTTATCCTTTTGTACATTTCAGTCATATTTTCTTCCTCCAATTGTGATCATTTCACAAAAGATACAGAAGTCTGTATCAAATTCGCTAATACCTATTGACTTTTGCAGAAACCTGTAGTATATTGTATGTATCGTTAGTACAGATATCTGCATAAAATCTGGCTTTGATATAATTATAATACATTTTCCTGTAAAAGTCAAGAGAATAAACCGCCCCCCTTTTTGACATCTCCGCCCCGAGAGATATACAGAAAACGGTTATCTGAAATGTCATTGCTTTATTTTATTTACAGTATATCATACTAACTGTCCAAATGTCTGTACAAAAAGGCGAAAGGAGAAAAATGTACGATAATATAGATTATTCCGTAGAGGTAAATTCCATAAAAAGGCTTGCGCCCTCAGCGAGCCGATATAATTTCAGAAGCGGTGGAAGCAGAGTTAATACAGCCGCACTGCGAAAGCTTTCACAGTATCGCAAACTAAGGTGGCAGGAGAGGAAGCTTAAAGAAGATATCTGCGAAATGTCCTCACAGCTTGCCGCAGTGAGGGAGCATTGCGGCAGGGTAGCCCACAGAGGGAAAAAACTTACTGACTTGTGGCTTGACCTTGCAAAGGTGCAGCTTCGCTTGAGAGAATGTGAGGAGCTTGCGGCAAAAATGCCAAAACGCTATCGTGGCGTGGTGAAAAGCCGCTATTTTGACGGCTCAAAGAAGCACCCACCTGAGTGGGGAAGCTCCGCCGCAGAGTTCGGCTTTCCCTTTGGAGGAGAAGAACTGCGCAGGCGAGTGACAAAGTGCCTTAATGAAATATGCAATTAATATAACGCCTTACACAAGGTAAGGTTTTAATGCCAGCCACGGCGAGCATATAACTCTCCCAGCATATCACGCCTATGGGCGGAAATAAAAATTCCGCTACCATGAATGATAGCGGACTTGGTGCAGATGCAAGCACCTACAAAGTAAAAATAACGATCAACTACACCAAGCGGCGTAGTCGTAAGATTTAAAAGAAAGTTGGGCGTAAAATGCCCGCCACGGCGAGTGGCTGGTGCGCCTGACAGGAATCGAACCTGCGACCTCAAGAGTCGGAGTCTTGCGCTCTATCCAACTGAGCTACAGACGCATATAAGGAGCGGAGATCCGCTCCTTGTTTTTTTATAAATGTTTTATCTAAGCTTAGCTCCGCATGGCAAGTCCTGATCTGGGAAAATAACGCTTGCCGCACCGTCAGGTGTGTCAGCCGCACATATCATGCCGTTTGACTCAACTCCGCAAAGCTTCACAGGCTTCAGATTGGCTACAATAACTACCTTCTTGCCAATAAGATCTTCAGGCTTGTACCATGCCGCAATGCCCGATACTACCTGCCTGCCGCCAAAACCATCGTCAAGCTGTAAGCAAAGAAGCTTCTTGGACTTCTTTACCTTCTCGCAGTCCTTAACAAGAGCAACTCTCAGATCTACCTTTGCAAAATCATCTATGGTTATCTCGTCAGTTATAGGCGCAGGCTCAAATCCATCGTCAGCCTTTTTCTCAGGCTCTGCATTGCTGCCTATTATCTTGTTAAGCTCCTCTATCTCCTTGTCAACGTCAATTCTTGGGAAGATGATCTCACCCCTGTGAACTGTAACGTCAGCAGGAAGTACACCAAACTTGCCAGCGTTCTCGTATGTGATATCGCTCTCAGCCGCACCTATCTGCTCCCATACCTTTGGCATTGTTGTAGGCATAAAGTTACTGAGAAGCGTTGATACTATCCTGATAGTTTCAAGCAGATTGTAAAGAACTGTCGCAAGTCTTGCCTTTTTGCTCTCGTCCTTGCCAAGTACCCATGGAGCTGTCTCGTCAATGTACTTGTTAGCTCTGGATACTACCTTGAATATCTCAGCCAAAGCATTGTTTATCTGAGTCTTGTCCATGAACTCGTCTACCTTTGCTCTAAGCTCTTCAGCCTCAGCAATAAGCTCAGCGTCAAAATCGCCCTCTTCTCTGTCAGCAGGAAGCGTGCCGCCAAAATATTTGTCAACCATAGCTACAGTTCTTGAAACAAGGTTTCCAAGACCATTTGCAAGGTCAGAGTTTATTCTGTTTATCATTATCTCGTTTGAGAATGAGCTGTCTGCACCCAAAGCCATTTCACGGAGGATGTGGTATCTGATAGCGTCAGCACCATATCTCTCACCAAGAATGAACGGGTCAACAACGTTGCCCAAAGACTTGGACATCTTCTGTCCGTTGAATGTTATCCAGCCATGTACAGCAAGATGCTTAGGCAGTGGAAGATCAAGCGCCATAAGCATTGCAGGCCAAATGATAGCGTGGAATCTCATGATATCCTTTGCTACCATGTGAACGTCAGCAGGCCAGAACTTGTCAAAATCATTGTACTGCTCGTTCCAGAAACCAAGTGCAGAAATATAGTTAGAAAGTGCGTCTATCCAAACGTAAACAACGTGCTTGTCATCAAATGTAACAGGAATACCCCACTTGAAAGTAGTTCTTGATACACAAAGATCCTCAAGACCGGGCTTGATAAAGTTGTTTACAAGCTCAGTGGCTCTTGTCTTTGGCTGGAGATAATCTGTCTCAGTGAGAAGCTTCTCTATCCTCTCAGCAAATGGTGACATCTTGAAGAAGTAAGCCTCCTCCTTAGCCTCTGTTACCTCTCTGTGACACTCAGGACAACAGCCGTTCTCGTCAAGCTGTGACTCAGTCCAGAAGCTCTCGCAAGGGGTGCAGTATTTGCCCTTGTATTCGCCCTTGTAAATATAGCCCTTGTCATAAAGAGCCTTGAAGATCTTCTGAACAGTTTCAATGTGATAATCGTCAGTAGTTCTGATGTATCTGTCATAGCTGATGTTCATGTAGCTCCAAAGTTTTTTGAAAGTCTTGACTACCTCATCAACATATTCCTTAGGTGTAACACCCTTTTCAGCAGCCTTCTGTTCGATTTTCAGACCATGCTCGTCAGTGCCTGTGAGGAACATGACATCATAGCCCTGCATACGTCTGTATCTGGCAATAGAATCGCAGGCAACAGTGGTGTAGCAGTGACCGATATGAGGATTACCTGAAGGGTAATATATCGGGGTAGTGATATAAAACGGTTTTTTCTCCATATAAAGGACCTCCGTAAAAGAATTTGCATAAGCAGCATTTCTTATATTATACTACTTTACAGTGGTTTCGTCAAGCGGTAAAGCGAGTAAAGTGAGGAGTGAGGAGTTAGGAATGAGGAGTGAGGAATGAGGAATGGGCAAAGCCTACCAGAGTTGTGCACCCAGCACCGAGCGTAGCGAGAGATAAAACGCAGGCACAAGCCCGGCGTTAGAGGGCTTGCAGGGTCAAGGGACAGAGTCCCT